>Ga0187893_10011416_pt1 | contig 12909 bp, 16 predicted proteins | sample MA1701074metaG_FD_139574 | JGI IMG/M metagenome (GOLD analysis project Ga0187893, IMG submission 139574) | White microbial mat communities from a basaltic lava cave in the Kipuka Kanohina Cave System on the Island of Hawaii, USA - MA170107-4 metaG ...
ACTACTTCGCGCACTGGCTGAAGATGGGCCGCGCGGTGAAGCAGCCGCCGCGTATCTTCCGGGTGAACTGGTTCCGGCGCGACGCCAGCGGCAAGTTCCTGTGGCCCGGCTTCGGCGAGAACATGCGCGTGCTCGCCTGGATCGTCGAGCGCTGCCAGGGCGCCGCGCGCGGCGTGGAGACGCCCCTCGGCGTGATGCCGGGATATGCCGACCTCAACTGGACCGGGCTGGAGAAGCTCTCGCCCGCGCGGTACGCCGAGCTCGCCGGCATCGACCCGGCCGCCTGGAAGGACGAGCTGCGCGCGCACGACGAGCTGTTCGGCAAGCTCGGCGCGCGTCTGCCCGCCGCGCTCGAGGCACGACGCGGCCGCATGCACGAGAAGCTCGCGGCCTAGCTAGAGCAGGAGCCGGGCCGCGCTCGCGGCGAGCAGCGCGGCGCACGCGCCGGCGGCAAGCGCCACCGGCGAAGCAAACCAGTCGAGCAGCGCCCCGCCCCCAGCCAATCCGATTCCCACTCCGGCGAGCAGCGCGCTCGTCGCCCAGGTAAAGGCCTCGGTCGAGTGCTCGGGCCGCGCGATCTTGGCCGCGAGCATCGACTGGATGATCAGCCCCGGCGCCATCGTGATGCCGGCGAGCGCGCACCAGGCGGCGAAGGGCCACGGCTCCCAGCCCAGCGCGAGAAGCGCGAGTCCCGCCGCCATCAGCGCGAGCGCGGCGGCGAACTGGCGCGTCAGAGGGAAATGCCAGCTGCGGCTGCCGTAGACCAGGCCGCCGCAGGCGCTGCCGATGCTCATCACCGCGAGCAGCACTCCGGCGAGCGCCGGGTCCGAGGCCTCCCCGCGTACGCCGCGATCCCGACCTCCATGAAGCCGAAAGCGGTCGCGAAGCACAGCACGACTGCGACCAGAGACGGGAAGCGGCGTTCTGCCAGTGGCCCGAGCAGGCTCGCGGCGGTGCGCGCTTCGATGCGCCACTCGCGCAACCCCGGCGAGCGCAGGAAAAGGAGCGTGCCCGCGAGACCGCAGCCCGCGGCGAAGCAGACTGCCGCCGCCGCCGAGGCGGTGGCGACGAACAGCGCCACCAGTATCGGGCCGACGATGAAGATGATCTCGATCAGGACCGATTCCATCAGAGTATGCGGCGGCGAGCAGGTCATCGCCGAGGCGGCGCCTGAAGTAGGTTCGCACGCACACCGAGATCGGCGGGAAGCTCGCGCCCGCCGCTGCGGCGAAGGCGAACGCCAGCCAAGGCGCGCCGTGCGCCACCGCGCCGACGAGCGCCAGCAGCGCCGCGGGGAACGCGAGCCCGCAGGCGAGGAGAAGCGTGCGCGGCCCATAGCCGTCGATGAGCCGTCCGATGGCGGGTGCCATGGCGGCAACGCCCGTGACATAGAACGCCGCGGCGGCGCCGCCTCGGGCGAAGGAATCGCTGCTCGATTGCACCAGCAGAAGAATTGCGAGGCCGGTGATGCCGATCGGCAGCCGGCCCAGCATCGAGGCGGCAAACGTGACTCTCAGCTCGCGCTGCGCGAGCAGGTTCCTATAGCGGGTGAGCGAAATCATTGCTGCATTGCAGCATAAGTTGTTCCACGTGAAACGATCGCGTTAAAATTCGCCACCCCATGCTGTTCCCCACCGAGTTCGACGTCATCGTCGTCGGCGGCGGCCACGCGGGCACCGAGGCTGCGCTTGCTTCCTCCCGCCTCGGCTGCCGCACGCTGCTGCTCACGCACAGTGTGGAGACGCTCGGCCAGATGTCCTGCAACCCGTCGATCGGCGGTATCGGCAAGGGCCATCTTGTCAGGGAAATCGATGCGCTCGACGGCGCCATGGCGATCGCCACCGACGAGGCCGGGATCCAGTTCCGCACCCTGAATGCATCGAAGGGAGCGGCGGTGCGCGCCACGCGCGCGCAGGCCGACCGCGCGCTGTACCGGCAGGCGATCCGGCGCCGGCTCGAGAACCAGCCGGGACTCTCGATCTTCCAGCAAGCGGTGGACGACATCCTGCTCGAGGGCGATCGCGCGGTCGGCGTGGTTACGCAGCTAGGCGTGCGATTCCGCGCCCGCGCCGTGGTGCTCACGACCGGCACCTTCCTTTCCGGGCTGATCCACGTCGGGTTGAGCAGCTACCAGGCCGGTCGCGCCGGCGACCCGGCGTCGGTCACGCTCGCCGCGCGGCTGCGCGAGATGAAGCTGCCGGTAGGGCGGCTGAAGACCGGCACGCCGCCGCGCCTCGACGCGCGCAGCATCGATTTCGGCGAGCTGCAAGAACAGCCCGGCGACTCCCCGGAACCGGTGTTCTCCTTTCTCGGGCGGCGCGAGCTGCACCCCCGCCAGCTGCCGTGCTGGATCACGCACACCAACGCGCAGACCCACGAGGTTATTCGCCGGGCCCTGGATCGCTCGCCGATGTTCACCGGCGTGATCAAGGGCGTGGGGCCGCGCTATTGCCCGTCGATCGAGGACAAGATCCACCGCTTCGCGGGCAAGACCAGTCACCAGATTTTCCTCGAGCCCGAAGGGCTGGCGAGCAACGAGATCTATCCCAACGGCATCTCGACCAGCCTGCCCTTCGATGTGCAGCTCGAGCTCGTGCACTCGATCCGCGGGCTCGAGCGCGCGCACCTCGTCCGGCCGGGTTATGCGATCGAGTACGACTACTTCGATCCGCGAAACCTGCGGGCCTCGCTCGAGACCAAGACGGTCTCGGGCCTGTTCTTCGCCGGCCAGATCAATGGCACCACCGGATACGAGGAGGCCGCCGCGCAAGGCCTGCTCGCAGGGTCGAACGCGGGCCTGCGGGTGCTAGAACGCGATCCCTGGTGCCCGGCACGCGACGAGGCTTACCTCGGGGTGCTGGTCGACGATCTCATTACGCGAGGCGTATCCGAGCCCTACCGCATGTTCACCAGCCGCGCCGAATACCGGCTCATGCTGCGCGAGGACAACGCCGACCTGCGGCTCACCGAGATCGGCAGAAAGCTGGGATTGGTGTCCGATGGCCGCTGGGACGCTTTCAGCCGCAAGCGCGACGCCATTGCCCGCGAGACCGAGCGCCTCAAATCAATGTATGTGAGCACTTGCTTGCAACAAAGGCATTCTATTTACGAGGTTCTTCGTCGGCCGGAGGCGCACTACGCCGACGCGGTCGTCGAGCCGGTCGCGGACGACGCGGTCGCAGAGCAGGTCGAGATCCAGGCGAAGTACGAGGGCTATATCGAGCGCCAGCGCGCAGAAGTCGCGCGCCGGGCGCAGTTCGAAGCGCGCGCATTGCCGGCAGGCCTCGATTACCGCGAGGTGCGTGGGCTGTCGGCGGAAGCTCAGCAGAAGCTGAACCAGCACCGCCCCGAGACCATCGGCCAGGCAGCGCGCATTTCGGGCGTCACGCCGGCCGCGATTTCGCTGCTGCTGGTGCACCTGAAGCGGGGTTTCAAACCGCTCGACAAAAAGAGGGCATGACACCGGGCGCCGCGCTCGATCGCGGGCTCGGGGAAATGGCGCTGGCGCTTCCTGCCGGCGCGCGCGAACGGTTGTTGGCGTACGTGGCGCTGCTCGTGAAATGGAACCGGACCTACAACCTGACCGCGATTCGCGACCCGCTCGCCATGGTGGGGCACCACCTGCTCGATTCGCTCGCCGTGCTGCCGCACCTGGCGCTCGGCGCCGAGCGCGCCCGGCTCGCCGACGCGGGCTCGGGCGCCGGCCTGCCCGGGATCCCGATCGCGATCGCGCGGCCCGGGTGGCGCATCGCGCTCGCCGAATCGAGCCAGAAGAAGTGCGCGTTTCTGCGCCAGGCAACGATCGAGCTGCGCCTCGGCAATGTCGAAGTGCACGAAGGTCGCGTCGAAAGCTGGCAGCCGCAGCCGCTGTTCGAGGTGGTGATCTCGCGTGCTTTCGCCGCGCTCGCCGGCTTCATCGTGGCCTGCCGCCATCTCGTGGCTCCCGGGGGCGTGCTCGCCGCGATGCGCGGGGCGGCGCCCGCCGCGCTCGATCCCGGGTGTTCGCTGATTCGCCTGCACGTGCCGCTGCTGAAGGCGCAACGTCATCTCGTGCTATGCCGCGCGTCCTCGCGGTAGTGAACCAAAAGGGCGGGGTCGGCAAGACGACCACCGCCGTCAATCTCGCCGCGGCGCTCGCGCAGGCGGGGCGGCGCGTGTTGCTGGTCGACCTCGACCCCCAGGGCAACGCCACCATGGGGAGCGGCGTCGACAAGCGCGCGGCCGCGCGCACCGTGTACCACGCGCTGCTCGGGCTGGGCGAGCTCGGCGGCATCCGCACGCGCGCCGAGCGCGGCGGCTACGACCTGGTGCCGGCGAACCGCAATCTCGCGGGCGCGGAAGTCGAGCTGGTCGAGCTGGCGGCGCGCGAGACCCGCCTGCGATCGGCGCTCGAGCGCGTCGCCGCGGACTACGACTTCATCCTCATCGACTGCCCGCCGTCGCTCAGCCTGCTCACGGTCAACGGGCTCGCCGCCGCGCAGCGCGTGCTGATCCCGATGCAATGCGAGTACTACGCGCTCGAAGGCCTGTCGGATCTGGTCGGCACCATCAAGCGCGTGCGCGCGCATCTCAATCCCGGGCTCGAGATCGCGGGCCTGTTGCGCACCATGTACGACCCGCGCAACACGCTGTCGCAGCAGGTCTCGCGCGAGCTCGAAGCGCATTTCGGCGACAAGGTGTACCGCACGCTCGTGCCGCGCAACGTGCGGCTCGCCGAGGCGCCGAGCTACGGGGTGCCGGCGGTGCTGTGGGATGCGAACTCGAAGGGCGCGCAAGCCTATGTCGCGCTCGCGGGCGAAGTACTGGAGCACTCATGAAAGCGAGAGGGCTTGGACGCGGTCTGGATGCGCTGCTTGGCGGCGAAGGCGCGCCGCCGGGCGAAGCGCTGCTCACCCTGCCGATCGCGCGCATCCGGCCGGGTCGCTATCAGCCGCGGACCAAGATGGATCAGCAGGCGCTGGCGGAGCTTGCCGCCTCGATCCGCTCGCAGGGCCTGATGCAGCCGCTGCTGGTGCGGCCGGTGGACCGCGAGCGCTACGAGCTGATCGCCGGCGAGCGCCGCTGGCGCGCGGCGCAGATGGCCGGCCTCGACGAGGTGCCGGCGCTGGTGCGCGAGGTGCCCGACGACGCCGCGCTCGCCATGTCGCTGATCGAGAACATCCAGCGCGAAAACCTGAATCCCATGGAGGAGGCGGCGGGCGTGCAACGCCTGGTGGACGAATTCAAGATGACCCATGAGCAGGCCGCCGACGCAGTAGGGCGCTCGCGCAGCGCCACCACCAATCTGCTGCGGCTGCTGCGGCTGGCGCGCCCGGTGCAGGAAATGCTGCTCGAAGGCGCGCTCGAGATGGGCCACGCGCGCGCGCTGCTCGCGCTCGACGGCGCGCGCCAGATCGAGGCCGGCAAGCGCGTCGCCGCGAAAGGGCTCTCGGTGCGCGCGACCGAGGCGCTGGTGCACAAGATGCTGCGCGGGCCGGCGGCGCGCAAGAAGCGAACCGACCGTGACCTCGCGCGGCTGGAAGAAGAAGTGTCGGAGCGCCTGGGCACGACGGTCGAGATCCGCGCCGGAAGGAAAGGCAGCGGCAAGCTCGTCGTGCATTACGCGGGCCTCGACCAGCTCGACGAGCTGCTGAAGAAGCTCCGCTGAAAGCCAAACTTGCGCTATGCTTCGCCACCTGAGCAGGCCGGTCATGACCGTGCTGCGCTGGCAGTTGGCCGCGACCGCGGCGATGGCGCTGGCGGCACTCGGGCTGGCGGGCGTGCACGGAGCGGTCTCGGCGGCCGCCGGCGGGCTGGTGAGCATCGGCGCCGGGCTGGCCGCGGCGTTGGTGGCATCGAGGGGCGACGCGAAGTCTGCAGGGGGGCTTCTGGTCGGGGCGTTGCGGGCCGAGGGGGTGAAGATCGGCCTGATCGCGATCCTGCTGTGGCTCGTGCTGAAGACGTACCAGGACGTGGTGGTGATCGCCTTTATTGCATCGTTCCTGGTGACGGTGCTCATCTTCGCGATGGCATTTTTTGTCCGTGATCCTTAGAACGAGAAAGCGTTGAGCGATGGCCGCCGGAAAAGAGTTCAACGCCACCGACTACATCCAGCATCACCTGACGTTTCTGACCGAGCCCGCGGGCGAAGGCGGGTTCTGGGCGCTGAACGTCGACTCGGTGGTGACCGCGGCGCTGGTGGGCGTGCTCGGCTTCGGGTTCTTCTGGTGGGTGGTGCGCGGGGCCACCTCGGGCGTGCCGAACCGGCGCCAGGCCTTCGTCGAGCTCGCCTTCGAGTTCATCGACGACCAGGTGAAGGGAATCTTCCACCACGGCGACCGCAACCGCTTCATCGCCCCGGCGGCGCTCACCGTGTTCGTCTGGGTGCTGCTGATGAACGCGATGGACTTCCTGCCGATCGACTTCGTCGCCGGCGCGCTCGAACTCGCCGGGATGAAATACTGGCGCCCGGTGCCCACCGCGGACGTGAACACCACGTTCGCGCTCGCGCTGTCGGTGTGGTTCCTGATGATCGGCTTCGCCATCGCCGCCAAGGGTCTGGGGGGCTGGATCCACGAGCTGTTCTGCGCGCCGTTCGGCTCCAACCCGCTGCTGTGGCCGGCGAACCTGCTGTTCAACTTCATCGAGTACGTGTCGAAGCCGCTGTCGCACTCGCTGCGCCTGTTCGGCAACATGTACGCCGGCGAGATCATCTTCCTGCTGCTGTGGCTGCTCGCCGCCACCGGCCTGTTCGGCAGCCTGCTCGCCGTGGTGCTCGGCCTCGGCTGGGCGATCTTCCACATCCTGATCGTGGTGCTGCAGGCCTACATCTTCATGATGCTCACCGTGGTGTACATCGCGATGGCGCACGAGCACCACTGATATCCGCTTTTTTGAGAAAGGGAGAAGACCAATGGAGAAACTTCAACTGCTGGCCATGATCCAGGCTTATACCAGCATCGGTATCGGCCTGATGATCGGCGTCGGCGCGGCGGGCGCCTGCATCGGCGTGGGCGTCATGTGCAGCCGCTTCCTCGAGGCGGCGGCGCGCCAGCCAGAGCTCACCAACTCGCTGCAGGCGAAGGTGTTCCTGCTGCTCGGCCTGATCGACGCTTCGTTCATCATTGGCGTCGGCCTGGCGATGATGTTCGCGTTCGCCAACCCGCTGCTGGCGGTCGTCAGGTAGCCATGAGTTTCAATCTCACGCTGATCGCGCAGGCGGCGGCGTTTGCGCTGTTCATCTGGTTCACGGTCAAGGTGGTCTGGCCGCCGCTGCTGCGCGCGATCGAGGCGCGGCAGAAGACCATCGCCGACGGCCTCGCCGCCGCCGAGCAGGGCCGCAAGTCGCTCGAGCTTTCCACCCGCCAGGCCGACGAGGAGGTGAAGAAGGCGCGCGAACGCGCCGCCGAGGTGCTGGCGCAGGCCGAGAAGCGCGCCGCGCAGCTGGTGGACGCGGCGCGCAACGCGGCGAAGGAAGAGGGCAACCGAGAAAAAGCCGCCGCCAAGGCGGAGATCGCGCAGGAAATGACGCGTGCGCGCGAGCAGCTGCGCGACCAAGTGGCCTCGCTCGCGGTCGCGGGCGCGGAGAAGATCCTGCGGCGCGAGGTCGATGCCAAGGCGCACGGCGATCTGCTCGACTCGATCAGGCGACAACTGTAATGGCCGAGCCGAGCACCGTCGCCAGACCCTACGCCGAGGCGGCGTTTAAGCTCGCCGACGCGGCGGAAACGCTCGGCAAATGGTCGGAGATGCTGGCCGCGCTGGCGCTGGTGGCAGGCGATGCCCGCGTGCGCGCGGCGGTCGCCGACCCGGGCCTGTCCGATGCCAAGGCGGCGGGGCTGTTCATCTCGATCCTTTCCGGCACGCTGAGCGGCGAGGCGGAGAACTTCCTGCGCGTCCTCGCGGAAAACGGCCGCCTCGAGCTGCTGCCCGAGATCCGCAGCCAGTTCGAGGCGCTCAAGAACGAGCGCGAGGGCGTGCTCGAGGCCGAGGTGCACTCGGCGCTGGAGCTCTCCGGCGCGCAGCTCGCCGACCTGGTGCAGCGGCTGGAGAAGAAGACCGGCCGCAAGGTCAGGGCGAAGGTCAGGATCGACAAGGAGCTGATCGCCGGGGTCAGGATCGTCCTCGGCGACAAGGTCATCGACGGCTCGGCGCGCGCCCAGCTCGGCGCGCTCGAGACCGCATTGAAAGCTTAGGAGCCTGCGATGCAACTCAATCCGTCCGAAATCTCGGAACTCATCAAGAGCCGCATCCAGAACCTGGACGCGGGCGCGCGCATGCGCACCCAGGGCACCGTGGTGTCGGTGACCGACGGCATCTGCCGCATCCACGGCCTGTCGGACGTGATGCAGGGCGAAATGCTGGAGTTCCCGAAGAACACCTTCGGCCTGGCGCTTAACCTCGAGCGCGACTCGGTCGGCGCGGTGGTCCTGGGCGAGTACACGCACATCACCGAGGGCGACACGGTGAAGACCACCGGCAAGATCCTTTCGGTGCCGGTGGGGCCGGAGCTGCTCGGGCGGGTGGTGAATTCCCTCGGCCAGCCGATCGACGGCAAGGGGCCGGTGAACGCCAAGATGACCGACGTGATCGAGAAGGTGGCGCCGGGCGTGATCGCGCGCCAGTCGGTGTCGCAACCGGTGCAGACGGGGCTGAAGGCGATCGACGCGATGGTGCCGATCGGCCGCGGCCAGCGCGAGCTGATCATCGGCGACCGCCAGACCGGCAAGACCGCGGTGGCGGTCGACACGATCATCAACCAGAAGGGCAAGGATCTCTTCTGCGTCTATGTCGCGATCGGCCAGAAGGCGTCCACCATCGCCAACGTGTTGCGCAAGCTCGAGGAGCACGGCGCGATGGCCTATACCATCATCGTTGCGGCCTCGGCGTCGGAATCGGCGGCGATGCAGTACATCGCCCCGTACTCGGGCTGCACCATGGGCGAGTATTTCAGGGACCGGGGCCAGGACGCGCTCATCATCTACGACGACCTCACCAAGCAGGCCTGGGCCTACCGCCAGGTGTCGCTGCTGCTGCGCCGGCCGCCGGGGCGCGAGGCCTACCCGGGCGACGTGTTCTACCTGCATTCGCGGCTGCTGGAGCGCGCCGCGCGCGTCAACCCCGAGTACGTGGAGAAGTTCACCAAGGGGCAGGTCAAGGGCAAGACCGGCTCGCTCACCGCGCTGCCGGTGATCGAGACGCAGGCGGGCGATGTCACCGCGTTCGTGCCGACCAACGTGATCTCGATTACGGACGGGCAAATTTTTTTGGAAACAGATTTGTTTAATGCGGGGATAAGACCTGCTATCAACGCCGGCATCTCGGTGTCGCGGGTGGGCGGCGCGGCGCAGACCAAGATCATGAAGCGTCGCGACACCGGCGGCGGCGTGCGCCTCGCGCTCGCGCAGTACAGAGAGCTGGCGGCGTTCGCGCAGTTCGCCAGCGATCTCGACGAGGCGACGCGCAAGCAGCTCGAGCGCGGCCGCATGGTCACCGAGCTGATGAAGCAGCCGCAGTACCAGCCGCTGCAGGTCTGGGAGATGGCGCTCACGCTGTTCGCGGTCAACAACGGCTATTTCGACGACGTCGACGTGAAGAAGGCGCTCGCCGCCGAGAAGTCGATGCGCGACCACCTCAAGTCGAAGTTCCCGATCATCGTCAAGAGCATGGAGGAGAAGAAGGAGCTCTCGCCCGAGGACGAGAAGTCGCTGCACGAAGCGATCAAGGACTGGAAGAAGAGCGGAAGCTTCTGATGCCGGGCACCAAGGAAATCCGGATGAAGATCCGGAGTGTGCAGAACACCCGGAAGATCACCAAGGCGATGGAGATGGTCGCCGCCTCCAAGATGCGCAAGGCGCAGGAGCGCATGCGCCACGCGCGGCCCTACGGCGAGAAGATCCGCACCGTCGCGGCGCACATCTCGCACGCCAATCCCGAGTACCGGCATCCGTTCCTTGTCGAGCACGACGCGGTGAAGCGCGTCGGCATCATCGTCATCACCACCGACAAGGGGCTGTGCGGCGCGCTGAATACCAACCTGCTGCGCATGGTGCTCGCGCAGTACAAGAAATGGCAGGCCGAGGGCGAGGAGATCGACGTATGCGCGCTCGGCAACAAGGGGTTCGGCTTCATGCAGCGCCTGGGCGCGCACCTCGTCTCGCATGCGGTGCAGCTCGGCGACCGCCCGCAGATGGAAAAGCTGATCGGCGCCATCAAGGTGATGCTGGACGGCTATACCGCGAAGAAGTTCGACCGCCTGATCCTCGCCTATACGCGCTTCATCAACACCATGAAGCAGGAGCCGGTGGTCGAGCAGCTGCTGCCGCTCACGGGCGAGCGGCTCGGCTCGCCCGAGTCGGTGTGGGACTACCTCTACGAGCCCGAGGCGCGCGCGGTTCTCGACCAGGTGATGACGCGCTACATCGAGGCGCTGATCTTCCAGGCGGTGTCGGAAAACATGGCCTCCGAGCAGTCGGCGCGCATGGTGGCGATGAAGTCGGCCTCCGACAATGCCGGCAAGCTGATCGAAGAGCTGACGCTGATCTACAACAAGAACCGCCAGGCCGGCATCACCAAGGAGCTCTCCGAAATCGTGGGCGGCGCCGCGGCCGTCTGAAAAAGGAAAAGCAAATGTCCCAGGGAACCATCGTTCAGTCCATCGGCGCGGTGATCGACATCGAGTTTCCGCGCGAGGAGATGCCGAACATCTACGACGCGCTCACGCTGCAAGACAGCGGCGAGGGCGGGCTGGTCGAGAAGGGGCTCACCTTCGAGGTCGAGCAGCAGCTCGGCGACGGCGTGGTGCGCTGCATCGCGCTCGGGTCGAGCGACGGGCTGCGCCGCGGCATGAAGGTAAGCGCTACCGGCAAGCCGATCTCGGTGCCGGTCGGCAAGGGCACGCTCGGGCGCATCATGGACGTGCTCGGCCGGCCGATCGACGAGGTCGGGCCGATCAAGGGCGACAAGCGCCGCTCGATCCACCAGGTCGCGCCCAAGTTCGACGAGCTCTCGCCCTCGGTCGAGCTGCTCGAGACCGGCATCAAGGTGATCGACCTGATCTGCCCGTTCGCCAAGGGCGGCAAGATCGGGCTGTTCGGCGGCGCGGGCGTCGGCAAGACGGTCAACATGCTCGAGCTGATCAACAACATCGCCACGCAGCACTCAGGCCTGTCGGTGTTCGCCGGCGTGGGCGAGCGCACGCGCGAGGGCAACGACTTCTACCACGAGATGATCGAGGCGGGCGTAGTCAAGCTCGACAACCTGGAGGAGTCCAAGGTGGCGATGGTGTTCGGCCAGATGAACGAGCCGCCGGGCAACCGGCTGCGCGTTGGGCTGACGGGCCTCACCATGGCCGAGAGCTTCCGCGACGAGGGCCGTGACATCCTGTTCTTCGTCGACAACATCTACCGCTTTACGCTCGCCGGCACAGAAGTCTCGGCGCTGCTCGGCCGCATGCCTTCTGCGGTCGGCTACCAGCCGACGCTCGCCGAGGAGATGGGCCGCCTGCAGGAGCGCATCACCTCGACCAAGACCGGCTCGATCACCTCGATCCAGGCGGTCTACGTCCCGGCCGACGACCTGACCGACCCCTCGCCGGCGACCACCTTCGGCCACCTCGACGCGACCGTGGTGCTGTCGCGCGACATCGCCGCACTCGGCATCTACCCCGCGGTGGACCCGCTCGACTCGACCTCGCGCCAAGTCGACCCCAACACCATCGGTGAGGAGCACTACACCACCACGCGCGCGGTGCAGGCGACGCTGCAGCGCTACAAGGAGCTGCGCGACATCATCGCGATCCTCGGCATGGACGAGCTCTCGCCCGAGGACAAGCTGGCGGTGGCGCGCGCGCGCAAGATCCAGCGCTTCCTGTCGCAGCCCTTCACCGTGGCGCAGAACTTCACCGGCACGCCGGGCAAGTACGTGGCGCTCAAGGACACGATCAAGGGCTTCAAGATGATCGTCAACGGCGAGTGCGACGCGCTGCCCGAGCAGTCGTTCTACATGGTCGGGCCGATCGAGGAAGCCTTCGAGAAGGCGAAGAAGCTCTGATGGCGGCGCCGACCATCCACGTCGACGTGGTGAGCGCCGAGGAGAGCATCTTCTCGGGCGAGGCCGAGTTCGTGGTGCTGCCCGGCGAGGCGGGCGAGCTCGGCATCTACCCGCGCCACATCCCGCTCATCACGCGCATCAAGCCCGGGGCGGTGCGCATCAAGCCTCCCGGCGGGGGCGAGGAGCAGCTGATCTTCGTCGCCGGCGGCATCCTGGAAGTGCAGCCCAAGGTGATCACCGTGCTCGCCGACACCGCCATCCGCGGCGCCGACCTCGACGAAGCCAAGGCCAACGAGGCGCTGCGCAAGGCCGAGGAAGCGCGCGCCAAGGCGAAGGACAAGCAGGAGATCGCCACCGTGGAGGGCGAGCTCTCGATGCTCGCGGCGCAGCTCGCCGCGATCCGCAAGCTGCGCAAAAAGTAGACGCGGCACTAGGCCTGTCGAGAAACCTCGACTGAATAAAGTCCTGTCGTTGTCCGGAGACTACTAGTAGTAGTCCGGGGAGACCAAACTCGCCCGGTGACGCCGCACCGGGCGTCACTGAAACAATCGGGCCACAGCGATAGGAGATGGCATGAAACACATCCTCGACTCCGAATTCCGCTACCGCCCGAGCTTCGACACGGACGTGCGCAAGACCTTTGAGAAGGTGCGCCGCCAGCAGCAGGTGCGCGTAGCCGAGAAACCGAAGGCAGTGCCCGAGACCAAGGTCAAGGTCCTCAAGCTCGAGCAGCTGAAAAAGGCGAGCGGCACCTAGCTAGTGGACTGTAACAGTCATATCCGTAGTACTATGAGGCATGAACTCGACCCTCAGTCTGACTACGGAAGAACGCCGAGCGCTGCTGTCGCTGACGCGCTCTCGCGCAGCGCCGGCGGCCGA
>Ga0187893_10011418_pt1 | contig 12908 bp, 14 predicted proteins | sample MA1701074metaG_FD_139574 | JGI IMG/M metagenome (GOLD analysis project Ga0187893, IMG submission 139574) | White microbial mat communities from a basaltic lava cave in the Kipuka Kanohina Cave System on the Island of Hawaii, USA - MA170107-4 metaG ...
CCCCGAGCCGGTGAAGGACATCAGAATCTCGGTGGGCGAAATGATCGCGAAGGCGTCCAGCGTGAAGTCCGTCGGGCTCGACAGGCCCACGTCGGAGCCGTCGAAATACAGGCTGAATCCGGAGCCGTCGAACGCGACGATATCTTCGTTGGCCACGCTCACACCGCTCAGGGTGGCCGAGCTGGTGAGCGAGAAGTAGAAGACGACCGGGGGCTGGATGGTGACGGTCACGGTCGTCTCGATGAATGCCTCGTCCGGGGTGGCGTCCGCGTCCCGCACGGTGAGGCGTACGGTGTACGTCCCGGGGGCGGCGTAGCTATGAGTCACCGATGGCCCCGTTGCGTCGATGCTCAGCCCCGATCCCGTGTCGAAGTCCCACTCCCGTGCCGCGATCGGGTCGCGGGATGTGGACTGATCGGTGAACGTCACCGTCTGCCCCACGAGCGGCGAAGTCGGTGAGAACGTGAAATTGGCGACCGGGCTGCCGTCGGACACGGTCACCGTGACCTCGACGACGCTCGATAGCCCGCCGTCGTCGTCGCGGACCCGGAGCGCGGCGATGGAATCGCCTTCCTGGCCGTACGCATGCGTGGCGGTTTGCCCGCTGGCATCCACGACAAAGTTGGGGGCGACATGGTTGAAGTCCCACTCGTAGGTCAGCACATCCGCGCTTCCCGGGTCGGTGGCGCTGCCCGTGAACGTGATGGCGGCACCCTCGACGCCGGAGTACGGTCCACCCGCGCTGGTCGCTGTGGGCGCGACGTTCGTCACGGCGGCGCTGCCCGTGCCCTGGCCCTCGCCACCGTCGGCGTCCGTAACGGTCACCGTGACCGTGAACGTGCCGTTGTCGGGGTACGCGTGCATGCCGTGTACCGTGTCCACCACGCCCCCCTCGCTCACGGTCCCCACGGAGGACGAGCCGTCCCCCCAGTTGATCGTGGCCGTGAACGGCCTGTCGTTGTCGGCATCGGTGAACGTGGCCGTGAGGCTCAGCGCCTCGCCTTCGTCCGCCCGCTGGTCGGGCCCCGGATCGACGGCGGGCACGGCCACCACGGGCGGATTGGCATCGGGCGTCGTCAACTGCGACGTGATCTCGAACTGGTCCACCACTACGCCGCTGACGTTCTTGAAATAGCCGCGCGCCTTGCGCGGATCGCCGTCCACGTAGAAGTCGATGAACAGCGCGCCGAACCGGGCGTTCTGGTTGGATGTGTAGATGAACGCCCATTCGCCCTTGCAACCGTAAGGGAACGTGCTCGGCAGGCAGCGCTCCTGGTCGCGAATGCTGTTGCCGCCCAGCCCGGACACGAACGCGAAGGTGGCACCCTTCGCCACCCGCAGGGTGTTGGGGAGCGGCCAGGCGGGGTCCACGGTCTGGTTCTGCATGCTCGTGAGCGTCCTGGTGCGCTCGTAAGAGTGCTCGTGCGCGGTAGCGACGATGGCGCCCCAATCGCGGCACGCCTCGTAGGGCCCCCAGCCCACGTCGTTCCCCTTGCCGCCCACCTGCATGGCGTTCTGGTTCTTGTGCCATGAGCACACGCGCCAGGTGGACTGGTCGGCACCGAGCTGCTGGCGGATGTAAGCCTCGTGCCCCGAGCCCATGGTGCCGGCGCCCGAGAGCACGAAAAACAGACCGCGGAAATAGCAGCCCGAGTTCACGCCCAAATCGCCCGTGCAGCTGACGCTCGGATCCGCGCCCTTCACGAGAGTCAGCCGTGCCTGCAGCTTCGCCTGGTAGCCGCTCGAGCCTGACCACGCGCTCCCGTCGTGATTGCCGACGGAGGCGAAGTAGGGGAAGCTGGCGCCGAGGACGCTCGTGATGCGGTTGTCCCAGTCCGTCGGGTTGTCGGCGTAGTCGAAGTCGCCCTGGTGCAGCACGGCGTGGGCGCCCTCCGTTTTGATGAGGTTGAGCACCGCGACGGCATCCGAGCCGTTGTCCTGGTCACCGATGAAGGCGATCCTCAGGTTGGGAACGGTGTTGCCGGCGGTGAGCAGCACGACGTCGATCGTGACGGGAACGCTCACACCCTCGCTGGTCCCGCGGATCGTCACCCGGCCCGGACTCGCACCCGTGACGACGCCGGAGGGGGAGACCATCGCCACGGTCGGATCGTCGCTCGTCCAGGCGACCGGCCGGTCCGGCATCGGGATGCCGGCGCCGTCGCGCCACCGGGCGTCCAGCTGGAGCGTCTGGCCCGGCACGAGGGCCGCCGCGCGCGGCGCGACGTCGAGGGATGCGGGCCGCGGGGCGAGCGACCGCTCGGGCTCGCACGTGACCAGCACGACGACGCCGAGGACGAGGGCGGCGAGACGCCACCGGGGGAGCTTCGGGGAGCGCGCCATGGGATGACCTCCTCCCGCGCATGCAGGACCACGAGCATGCGACGGGGCTCTAGCATACGTCCGCGACGCCTCCCTCGCCACTCGCGCGGCGCCAGTGCAGGATTCAGCTTTTCAAGACCAGCACCCCCGCTCGGAGAGACTGCTCATGAAGATCCTGATGATCGTCCTCGGCGCCGTGCTCGGCCTCGTCGCGCTCGTCGCCCTCGTCGGCTTGTTCTTGCCCCGCGAGCACCGCGTCTTGCGTTCGATTGTGCTGCACCAGCCGCCCGAGTCGGTGTGGGTCGTGGTCCGGGATTTCGGCGCGCTCCCGGGCTGGTGGTCCGAGGTGAAGTCCGTCGAGCGGCTTCCCGACGAGGGCGGCAAGGAGCGCTGGCGTCAGAACGTCGGCGGGTTCGACATGCCGCTCGAGATCGCAGAGGAGCAGGCGCCTCGGCGGCTGGTGACCCGGATCCTCGCTGCCGAGGACGCCGCATTCGGCGGCCGGTGGATCTACGAGATCGAGCCCATGGCCGAGGGCAGCCGCTTGACCGTGACCGAGGACGGCTGGATCGGGAACGTGTTGTTTCGGACCATGGCGCAGGTGACGGGGCTCGACACCACGATCAAGCAGTATCTCACCGCGCTGGGCAAGAAGTTCGGCGAGGACGTCACACCGAGCTGATGACACGGCTCAACGTCTCGAGCGGGACCCCCTGGGAGCCCGTCGTCGGCTACTCGCGCGCCGTGCGCGTGGGGAACGTGGTGCACGTGTCGGGGACCACCGCGACCGACGCCTCGGGTCGCATCGTCGCGCCGGGCGATGCGTACGGGCAGGCCGTGCAGACGCTGCGCAACATCGAACGTGCGCTCGCTCAGGTGGGGGCGACGCTCGCGCACGTGGTGCGCACGCGGATGTACGTGACCAGCATCGCCGATTGGGAGAAGGTCGGGCGGGCGCACGGCGAGGTGTTCGGCGATATCCGGCCCGCGACCTCGCTGGTCGCGGTGACGCGCTTGGTCGACCCGGCCATGCTCGTCGAGATCGAGGCCGAGGCGATCGTCACAGCCGGCGCAGCAGCTCCACGATCGCCTCGGCGTCGCCGTTGACCGCGTAGGCGATCCGCCCGTCGCGATCGATCAGATAAACGACGGCGGGATGCACCACGTCGCCCGTGCGCGCCGCCGCGGCGCCGATGCCAAGCGCCAGCAGGACGACCATGCCGGCCAGCGAGGCTCGCCCGGCCACCGAGCGCGCCAGCGCCCGCCCGCTGTACGTGTTCCGGGACCTGCGCACGACACCAGGGCGACACGCCGTGCGGGTCTCGTTCGCGCGGGCCGATCTCGAGATGCCCGAAGGGTTGGCGCTCGACACCACGCTGGTGCTGGATGCGGGCCGAGTCGTGCTGGTCACCTACGACGAGGAACGGCGGCAGCTGGTGGTGCGGTGACGAACCCCGGGCGCACGCCCGGGGTTCGCAACACGCCGGGCTTGCGCCCGGGGTCGGTAACGGCACCTTACCTTGCACTCCCATGTCCACCGGCCTTCCCGAGCCCTACGATCCGGAATCAGCGGACGAGCGGTCGTCCGTCCCGTCCGACCGCTCACGTGGGTTGGCGCTCTGCCTCGGCGTGCTGGGTGGCGTCTTCGGCTTTCATCGCTTCTATGCCGGCAAGATCCAGAGCGGCGTCGTCATGGCCCTGACGATCGGCGGGCTCGGCATCTGGTGGCTGTACGACATGATCCTGCTCGTGGGAGGGGAGTTCCGCGACGCCGAGGGACGTCCGATTCGCCACTGGGAGCTGCATCAGGCGGGTCCGGCTGGCGCCGAGTCGCGCCGCGACGTGCAGCTGCTGATGCGGGAAATGGATCGGTTGCGCGGTGAGGTCGGAGAGCTGGCCGAGCGCCTGGATTTCGCCGAGCGGATGCTGGCCCAACAACGGGAGCGCAGGCTACTGAAATGAGATCGAGCATACTGTGCACCGTCGCGGCGGCGCTCGTGCTGGGCCTCGGCTCCTGCGCGCCGCAGTCTGGCCCAGGGGGGAGGGTCCCGTTCGTGCTCTATCACGTCGCAGCCTCCCGCAGCGCCCGATCGACCGCGTCCCGGAAGGAAGGTGGATCCACCGCAGGGTACCGGAACAGCTCCGGCTCGATGCGCGCGAACAGGTCGCGGAGCCGGGCGGGCTCGACGAGGCGCGTGCGCAGCATCTCGCGCACGTCGACGATGTCCTGCGCATGCCCACGCTCGATCTTCGCCAGGGCCTGGGAGTACGGATCGTAGTGGTACACGGCCAGCTGCCCCTCCTGGACCACGAAAGGGCTGCGCTCCTCCCAGCCGGGCAGTTCGGGAATGAAGTCCGACGGCGCGGCGAGCTCGATGTTGATCGCCAGCGACTCCTTCAACTGCGAGAGGGCGCGCAGCAGCTCGTCGGACTCCGGCACGAGCTTCAAGTCGACGTCGATCGTCGTCGGCCGCCACCCCAGCAGGACGGCCGTGGCGCCGCCCACCAGGTAGAGGCGCGTGGGACGCCGGGCCGCGGGGGCCAGGTCGTGCAGGAAACGGCGAATGCGCTCGGCGTCGGCTAGTCGCCGCATGCGGCGGCGCGCTCGAAGCTCACCAGGCGGCGGATCAGGGCGTTGTAGCGGCTGTGCGCGGCGTCGCCGTGGTCGGCCGCGAGTAGCGCGTACAGCCGCTGCTCGGGGGGCGCCCCGCCGGTTGGTGGCGTCTCGATCCCCAGCCGCCGCAGCCGCGGTGCCCCGACCTGAGCGAGCAACGCCGGCACCGAGGCAATGCCGCGCCGCCAGTCATCCAGCCCGTGGCGAATGAGCCCTGCGCCGGGATACCCCGGGTCGACCGCGCGCATAGGGCTGAATACTATCGCACGCTCATGGCCGAGCAAGCACTATCCGCCGTCTCACCATCCGCCTATCCGCCCATCCGGCGATGCACCGCCTCCCAACATCAAGACCGCTTTCACCGTACCGCAAGCCGCTTCACGGCTCGACAAAACACCTGTAGCTTGTTGGCACCGCGGAGCCAAAGACGGAGGCCCGATGAAGCTCGGCGTCCCCAAGGAGACCGCCCCCAACGAGCGCCGGGTCGCGCTCGTGCCGGACACCGTGGCCAAGCTGGTGACGACCGGCTTGCAGCTCCTGGTCGAGCGGGGAGCGGGTGAGTCCGCATCGTTCGGCGACGACGCCTACCGCTCCGCCGGAGCGACGGTCGTCGCGACGGCCGCGGAGCTCTTCGGGCAGAGCGACGTCGTCCTCAAGGTGCAGCCGCCCTCGACCGACGAGGTCCGCCTGTGCCGCGAGGGGGCTGCGCTCGTCGCGGTCTCGGTCGAGTGGGACGCCGTGGCGCAGCTCGCGGCCCGCAACGTCACGGCCTTCAGTCTCGCGTTGCTCCCCCGCATCACGCGCGCGCAGGCCATGGACGTGCTGTCGTCCCAGGCGACCGTGGCGGGCTACAAAGCCGTCCTCCTCGCCGCCACGGCGTCCGGCCGGTTCTTGCCGATGCTCGTGACCGCAGCGGGGACCCTGCCGCCGGCGCGGGTGCTGGTCCTGGGCGCTGGCGTGGCCGGGCTCCAGGCGATCGCCACGGCGCGCCGGCTCGGCGCCGTGGTCTCGGCCTTCGACGTGCGCCCGGCCGTGAAGGAGCAGGTCGAGAGCCTGGGGGCCAGGTTCCTGGAGATGCAGCTCGGCGAGCAGGCGGAGGCCGCGGGCGGCTACGCGAAGCAGCTGTCCGAGGAGACCCACCGCCGCGAGCTGGCGTTCATCGCACAACAGGTGCGGGATGCCGACATCGTGATCACGACGGCGGCGATCCCGGGGAAACGGGCACCGGTGCTGATCACCGTCGAGGCGGTGCGGGGGATGAAGCCCGGCTCGATCATCGTGGACCTCGCGGTCGAAACGGGCGGGAACTGCGAGCTGACGGAGCCCGGGACCGAGGTGACCCGGAGCGGTGTCCGGGTCCTCGGGCCCCTCAATCTGCCGAGCACCCTGCCGTACCACGCGAGCCAAATGTACGCGCGCAACGTCTCGACTTTCCTCCTGCACATCGTGAAGGACGGCGCGCTGCGGCTCGACTTCGAGGACGAGATCACCCGCGACACCTGCGTCACCCACGCCGGAGAGGTGCGGAAGAAATGACCGAGCCCCTGATCGCGACCCAGGCGGCGACCGAGCATGCCGCGGTCGATTACTGGTCCATGCTGTTCGTGTTCGTGCTGGCGACGTTCATCGGGCTGGGCGTGATCCGGCGCGTGTCCCGCCTGCTGTACACGCCGCTCATGTCCCTGACGAACGCGATCTCCGCGATCGCGGTCGTCGGATCGATCGTCGTGGCCGGCGCCGACTACCCGCGGACGATCCGCATCCTCGGCGCGGTCGCGCTGTTCGCCTCGATGACGAACATCGTGAGCGGGTTCCTGATCACCGACCGCATGTTGAAGATGTTCAAGAAGCAGTGAGCTACACGATCGCGCAGTTCGCTGCGGTCGCGGCGACGGTGCTGTTCATCTTCTCGCTGCACTGGATGAACGATCCGAAGACGGCCCGCCGGGGCGTGATGTCGGGCGTCACGGCGATGGTGGTCGCCATCCTCGCGACCTGGGCCCAACCCGAGATCGTGCACCATGGCTGGATCGTCCTGGCGATCATCGCGGGGTTCATCGTCGGGGTGCCGTTGTCCCGGGTGCCACTCACGGCCGTGCCGCAACGGACGGCGTTGTCCCACGCGTTCGGCGGGCTCGCCGCCGGGTTGGTGGGGACCGCCAAGTACTACCTCTGGTTGGGTGAACGTCCCGAGCAGCTGACCGCGTTCCGGATGACCGCCATCGTGGCCGAGGTGATCCTGGGATACCTCACGTTCACGGGAAGCCTCATGGCGGCGGGCAAGCTCCAGGAGGTGCGGTGGATCCCGCAGCGGCCGGTCACCTACCCGGGCCAGAACGTCGTCAATCTCGGCATTCTCGGCATCGCGGTGGTGATCGGCGTCCTGCTGGTGGCGCGCCCCACCGCCGTATGGTCGGGCGACGTGTTCCCCGTGATCATCGGCCTCGCCCTGCTGTTCGGCGTGCTGCTCATCATCCCGATCGGCGGCGCCGACATGCCCACGGTCATTTCGATCCTGAACTCCTACGCGGGCCTGGCCGCTGTGGCGATGGGGTTCGTGCTGGACAACAAGCTCCTGGTCACCGCCGGGGCGCTCGATGGCTCGAGCGGCCTGATCCTGTCGATCATCATGTGCCGGGCGATGAACCGCTCGTTCACCAACGTGCTGTTCGGCGCGTTCGGCACCGTGAAGGCGGGGCCGGCCATCGCGGACCAGCGGGTGTGGAAGCAGGAAACCGTGGAAGGGGCGGCCCAGCTCCTGGAGCAGGCGCGACTGGTGGTGGTGATCCCGGGATACGGCATGGCGGTGGCGCAGGCCCAGCACAAGGTGCGCGAGCTGTACGATCAGCTCACCAAACGCGGGGTCACCGTCAAGTTCGCGATCCATCCGGTCGCGGGCCGGATGCCCGGTCACATGAACGTGCTGCTCGCCGAGGCCGACATCCCGTACTCCGCCCTGGTCGAGATGGACGAGATCAACCCCGAGATGCCGCAATGCGACGTGGCGCTCGTGATCGGCGCCAACGACGTCGTCAACCCGGCGGCGCGCACGGACAGGACCACCCCCATCTACGGCATGCCGAACATCGACGCGGACAAGGCCCGGACGGTGCTGGCCATCAAGCGCAGCAAGAGCCCCGGTTTCGCCGGCATCGACAATGCCCTGTACGTTCAGGACAACACCTGGATGCTGTTCGGCGACGCCAAGGCCGTGATCGGTGACGTCGTCAAGCAGTTCGCGGGCGGCGGTATCCACTGACGGGCGCACCGCTCGCTGCCTCCCTGGCGCTGATCGGCCTGGTGATCATCGCCGCCACGCTGCTCTCCGGGGCCGCCGAGCGCCTGCGCCTCCCTCAAGTGGTGCTCTTCCTCGCCATGGGCCTGGCCCTGGGTCCCCATGGGCTCGGGCTGATCGACCTGGGACTAGGCGCACCCGTCTTCCAGGCCATCGCCACGCTGGGCCTCGTGCTCGTGCTGTTCACCGACGCGGTGTCGGTGGACCCGGACGAGCTGCGCACGCACCGCCGGCTGGCGCTCCTGCTGCTCGGCCCGGGCGCGCTCGCGACCGCCGCCGTGGTCGGCCTGACCGGGTGGGCGCTGCTCGGCCTGGCCCCGGCGTCGGCCGCGATCCTCGGGGCGGCCCTGGCCTCGACCGATCCGGTGCTACTGCGGGGCCTGCTCAAGCGGAGCGACGTGCCGCGGGCGGCGCGACACGCGTTGGGCATCGAGAGCGGGCTCAACGACCTGGTGTTGCTGCCCGTCGTGCTGGTCGGGATCGCGATCCTCACGCCGCGGTGGGCGGCGGGCGAGGAGTCCGCCTGGGTCCCTCGCGCGCTCGAGTTGTTCGTGCTGGGACCGGGCGCCGGAGCGTTGGTCGGGGCCGCCGGCGTCAGGATGCTTGTCGTGGTGCGTCGCCGGCTCGGAATGCGCCGTGACTACGAGTCGCTCTACGCGATCGGCCTGGCGCTCGTCGCCTATGCGGCGGCGGAGGCCCTCGGCGGGAGCGGCTTTCTCGCCGCCGCGGCAGCGGGGATCACCATTGCCATCACCGACGCGGAGCTGTGCGATTGCTTCCTGGACTTCGGACAGGCTGCGGCTGAGGTGTTCCTCCTGTTCACTTTCGTGGCGCTCGGCAGCTCGCTGATCTGGACCGGGCTCGAGGTCGTGACCTGGCGGACGCTCGCGTTCGCCGCAGTCGCGCTCGGGGCTCGGTCGGCGGTGCTGGCGGTCGCGCTGGTCCCGCTGCATCTCGACCGGCCGAGCCGACAACTCATCGTGTGGTCCGGGCCGCGGGGCCTGAGCACGCTGCTGCTCGTACTCCTGCCGGTCTTCGCGGGCACGCCGGGTGGCGCCCAGCTGTTCGCCGTCGCCGCCTGCGTCGTGCTCTTGTCGGTGATTCTGCACGGTGGCGCGATGGCGCTCCTCCCCGGCGCGGCCGGCGAGGCTGGGCCCCCCGCGTCCGCGCACCGATCGGCGGAGCGGATCACGATCGCCGAGTTGCGAGCGCTCCTGGCGGGGCCCGATCCGGTTCGGGTGGTGGACGTGCGGACCGAGCGCACCTACCGACGCAGCCCGACCCAGGCCGCGGGCGCCATCCGTCTCCCGCCCGAGGCCCCGGCGGAGCGCGCCGCCGAGCTGGCGCTGCCGCGCAATGACTGGCTCGTCGCCTACTGCACCTGACTGCTGGAGGGCACAAGCGCCCGGGTGGCGCGAGCGCTCCAGGCGGCGGGATGGCCCAGGGCCCGTGCGCTCGTCGGGGGGTGGGACGCGTGGGAGGGGACGGGGATGCCGACGGAGTCGAAGGACGTCACTTAGGGGCGTCGCGCACTGACGTGACGCACAGACCGCCGCTTGACGCGCCAGCTCGTTCGGGCTATAGTATTCCTTACTCATACTGAGTAATACGATGGCCCTCAGTCGCATTTCTATCACGATTCCGCGCGAATTGGTGGCGGCCGCCGACCGGCGGGCGCGGGAGCTGGACCGCTCGCGCAGTTGGGTCGTGGCCGAGGCGCTGCGGAGGTATGTGGCGGAGCGCCCGCGCAGTGCGGTGCGGGAGCCGGCCGGACCGCCCCCCGGAGTAGCCGGGCTCGGGAGCTCACGCCTGGCGCAGCTCCAAGCGGACCTCGCGCTGACGCCCGAGCAGCGCGTGCGCGAGGCGGAGCGCACGGCTCGCGTTGGGCAGCGCGCCCTGCGGGGCGGGGCGGTCAACCGCGTCCTCAGCTTCGATCGCTACGAGGACTATCTCGAGTGGAAGCGATTCGGAGACTTGACGCCTTGAAGCGCCATGAGACCCGCCTCGCCGAGGTGTGTGCTCGGCTCAATCACCACAGGGCGAACTATGTCCTGGTCGGCGCCTCGGCCCTCCAGCTGTGGGGCAGCACGCGCGCCACGCGGGACGTGGACATCCTCATCGAGCCGACGGTCGAGAACGCCGGACGGGTGCTCGCTGCCCTGTCGGAGATCGGGTTCGGGTTCGCGCGGGAGTGGCTGGCGGAGGAGGTGGCGAAGAAGCCCGTCACGATCATCGGCGACTCCCCACGGGTCGACATTCTCACCGTGGCCTGGAGCGTGCGCTACGCCCAGGCACGGCCTGCCGCGACTGTATTTGCGGTAGAGGGAGTCAAGATCCCGACGGCCTCGATCGATCACCTGATCGCCTCGAAACGGACCGGCAGGCTCCAGGACGCCGCCGACATCGAGGCCCTGGAGGAGATCAAGCGGCTGAGCGCGCGCCGTTAGCCGTTAGCCATTAGCCGTTAGCCGTGAGTCGCTAACGGCTTCCTTGTCATTGAACATCGTCAGCTTGAACCCGTCCGGGTCGGTGATTGAGAAAGCGCGCGTGCCCCAGGGCGTGTCGTGCGGCTCCTGGTCCAGCCGTCCGCCGCTCGCCTTGATCCGGGCCGCGAGCGCGTCCACGTCCTGCACCGTGAGGCAGTACAGCCGGAATCCCACGCCCTTGACGCGATCCCGGCCCTTGGCGAAGTCGTCCTGATTGATGTTGAAGGTGACCGCGCCGACCTTGAATTCCATGCCGACGAGGCGGCCGCCGTCCTCCCACAGGTTACCGCCGTAGAAGCCGAGCACCTCACCGTAGAATTTGATGCTGCGCTGCAGGTCGTTCACGGTGAACGACGGCGCGATGCTGCGAAACCGGGTCGTCTCGGGCGCCTCGCGCTGCGGCTGGGGCGGCGCGTGGGGGGCGGAGCGGCGGACCCGCTTCGCGGGCTTCTTCTTCCGGGTGGCCATGGGCCGGGTCTCCTCGTGAGCCTGGGGGTGGCCGCGTCGTGTCGGTGAAGCGTAGCGCACCGAGGCGCGGCGCGCCAGATTTCCTCTCCCCTCCATTCCCGGAGCTGCCCGATGCTGTGCCCCCGGCTATCCATCGCCCTGACGTCGGTGCTGCTCGCCCTGCCCGCCGGCGCCGGTGGCCAGGTCGTCCAGGAGCGCGTCGATCTCGCGGTCGTGCAGCGCATCCGCGACGCAGGCATGAGCCGCTCGCAGGTGACCGAGCTCGCCAGCTACCTCACGGACGTGATCGGCCCGCGCCTCACAGGCTCGAGCAACATGCGCCGCGCCAACGACTGGACGGCGGAGCAGTGCCGCGGCTGGGGGCTCGCCAACGTCACCGTGGAGCCGTGGGGCCGGTTCGGGCGCGGGTGGGAGCGGGTCTCGTTCAGCGGTCGCATCCTCGACCCCTACATCCAGCCGCTGCAGGGCTCGGCGCTCGCGTGGAGCGCCAGCACGCGGGGAACGATCACAGGACCGGTGGTCTTCCTGGACGTGAACGACACGGCGGACCTGGCGAAGTACCGGGGGAAGGTGCGCGGCGCCTGGATCGTACGGGACACCGCCATCGCGGTCGGTCCCGACTTTGATCCGTCGCCCCTGCGAACCCCGGTGGACCGCCTGCTCGACACGGCGCGGCAGCAACCGCCCTTCACCCCGCCCGGACCGGAGCAGCAGGCCCGCATGCAGGCGCAGCAACAGCTCGGGCGTCGGATCTACGACTTCCTGCGGGCGGAGCGCGCCGCGGGCGTGCTCAGCTACTCGAGCCGGCAGTATGCCATTCTCCGGCCCCAGGGCGGGCCGGCGGCGCAGGCGGTACGTGATACGCTGAGCTTCACGCCCCTGCCGGCGATTCAGCTCTCGCAGGAGCAGTACTTCCAGCTGCTGCGCAACCTGAAGCGCGGGATCACGCCGCGGGTCGAGGCGAACGTGCAGAATCGCTGGCTCACCACCGACCTCCAGGCCTACAACACGCTCGCCGAGATCCCCGGGTCGGATCTCAAGGACCAGGTGGTCATGCTCGGGGCCCACTTGGACAGCTGGTTCGGCGGCACGGGCGCGACCGATAACGGGGCGGGGTCCGTCGTCATGATGGAAGCGATCCGTATCATCAAGACGCTCGGGCTCCAGCCGCGGCGGACCATCCGCATGGCGCTGTGGAGCGGGGAAGAGCAGGGGCTCCTGGGCTCACGCGCGTGGGTGAAGAACCACGGGGCGGAGCTCGACAAGGTCTCCGCGTATGTCAACGTGGACAACGGGACGGGCAAGATCCGCGGAATCTGGAATCAGTCGAACGACGCCGCGGCGCCGATCTTCGAGCAGATCCTCTGGCCGTTCCGCGACCTCGGCGTCGTCGCCGTGCGGCGCGGCAACACCGGCGGCACCGACCACCTCGCGTTCGATGCGGCGGGCGTCCCCGGATTCAATTTCGTGCAGGACCCGATCGAGTACGGGACCCGCACGCATCACACCGACGCCGACACGTTCGAGCGCCTCCTGATCGATGACCTGAAGCAGGCGGCGACGGTGGTCGCCTACACCGTGTACCACCTGGCGATGCGGCACGAGATGATGCCGCGTAAGCCGGCCGCGGCGGCGCCCGCGGGAAACTGAGCTGTCAGCGGTCAGCCAACAGCGGTCAGCTTGCTGATACCTGACCGCTGACAGCTGATCGCCGACCAGGGGA
>Ga0187893_10011419_pt1 | contig 12906 bp, 14 predicted proteins | sample MA1701074metaG_FD_139574 | JGI IMG/M metagenome (GOLD analysis project Ga0187893, IMG submission 139574) | White microbial mat communities from a basaltic lava cave in the Kipuka Kanohina Cave System on the Island of Hawaii, USA - MA170107-4 metaG ...
GATGGCATCACGATGTCGTAGATGGCATCACGATGTCGTAGATGGCATCACGATGTCGTAGATGGCATCACGATGTCGTAGATGGCATCACGATGTCGTAGATGGCATCACGATGTCGTAGATGGCATCACGATGTAGCTGCAAGAGTTGTTGAAGATTCAGATTCGGGGCGTAGCGCAGCCTGGTAGCGCACCTCCTTGGGGTGGAGGTGGTCGGAGGTTCAAATCCTCTCGCCCCGACCATTTTATTGCGGTGTTCTAGCGAGCTAAATCGCTCCACCCGCTTGAGCCGTTTTCAAGCCGAAAACGGCCACGATCTCATCGGGGGTGATACTAAATCCGTATCACTTGTTTTAGATCCATGAGTTCAAGCAGCTCAAAAACGACCCAAGCGGGTGGCGTTTTTTTGACTCAAAAAAACAAAAAACCCCGCCATTTCGGCGGGGTTTTTAGTGAATCTGTAGGTGCTTACTGAACGATCTTCAACTCGACGCGGCGATTGACCTCGCGACCCGCATCGGTTTCGTTGGTGTCGATCGGCTGGCTCTCGCCGTAGCCGCGTGAGCTTATACGGCTGGCGTCGACGCCGCGGGCGGTCAGGTAATCCAGCACTGCCTTGGCACGGCGGTCGGACAGCTTCTGGTTGTACGCGTCGCTGCCCTTGTAGTCGGTGTGGCCGCCGATCTCGACCTTGATGGTGTTGGCCGCGATCAGTGCGTCCGCCACCTGGTCAAGGATGACCTTGGCGTTGACCGTGAGGTCGTACTTGTCGAAGTTGAAGTTGACGCCGCGCAGGATGATGGCGTCGCCGATGGCGCAGCCATTGAAGTCCACCGGCTCGCCGGGCTTCGGCGAACGGCAGCCGGTATCCACCGGCGGCGGAGGCAGCGGGCAGCCGACTTCGTCGACCTTGGTGCCCGGAGGCGTGCCGGGGCACTTGTCGAGGCGATCCACCACACCGTCGCCGTCCGAATCCTTCTCGCAGCCTTTTTCGTCCACCACCGCGCCGGGCACGGTGCCCGGGCACTGGTCGATGTCATCGGGCACGCCGTCGCCATCGCTGTCGGCAGCCTGCGGCTGCACGACTTCAACCGGCTCTTCGGGGTCATCGGGCACCGCGGCGTAGGGGCCCAGGGGAATCAGGGCGCCGAGGCTGAACAGAGCTTCGCCGAACTGCTTGTCGGCGGCGGTGAACTGTCCGGTGCGCGGTTTGTTGTGGGCGTCGAGACGGTAGAGGGCTTCGGCGCGCAGGTCGAAATCCATGCCAAGCCAGGTCAGCGGCAGCAGATAGCCGACGCCGGTGTCGTAGATCGTCGAGGTGTAGTTCGCAACCGATCCGGGATGCTTGTTTGCCTGACCGACGGAAATCTTGACCGTGCCGAACAGTTCCGGCAGCACCGAAAGCGGGAACACCAAGGCGCCGATGCCGACGCCCTTGAGCTCGCCTTTGCGGCCAGCATCGCAGCCGTTGCCGGCGGGAGCGCCGACGCAGGCAGTGCCATTGCCATCGGCCTGCAGGAAGAATCCGCTGACTTCGAGGTTCAGGCTCTGCGCCATCTTCTTGCCGACCGACAGGGTGATGCCGTAGCCATTGTCGGCGCCGCGTTCCTGATCGGCGAGCAGGTAGGTCGCCATCGGCGACACGTAGAACCGCTTGTCCGTCTGTGCCGAAACGCCGCTGGCAAAAACCAGGGCGGCCAGTGCGGCGCAGCGGATGAGTCCGGGGCGATATGACATGAGTGCGGTTCCTTGAGGGGAGACTGTTGTTTGGCCGGATGATAGCAGCCGCCGAATGGGCCGTCTGCGGGACAAACTCTAATCGCAGCCTCGGTTCCAGCGCAAGATTCGCGCCGGAACGAGTAGACTGCGCGACCGTTTTCGACCGCTGGCCGCGGCCATGGAAATCAACCCGATCAAGAGCGAGATCACAGCCCTGCAGGCGCGTTTCGACGCGCTGCGGGGCTATCTTTGACTACGCCGGCAAGAAAGACCGGCTGGCCGAGGTCAGCGCCGAGCTGGAAAATCCAGAAGTCTGGAAGAATCCGGAGAAAGCGCAGGGCCTGGGCAAGGAGCGCGCGCGGCTGGACGAGGTGATCCGGTCCCTGGACCGCGCGACCAACGGTCTGCGCGATGCCGGCGAGCTGCTGGAGCTGGCCGCCGCAGACAACGACGGGGGAACCGTTGCCGAAGTCGCGCGCGACGTCGCCGAAATCAGCAAGCTCGCCGCTCAGATGGAGTTCAAGCGCATGTTCAGCGGCGAGATGGACGCGCACAGCGCCTATCTCGACATCCAGGCCGGCACCGGTGGCACCGAGGCGCAGGACTGGGCCGACATGCTGCTGCGCATGTACACCCGTTTTTGCAATGACAAGGGCTGGAAGATCGAACTGATGGACCGTTCCGACGGCGAGGTCGCCGGCATCAAGGGCGCGACGCTGTTCGTGCAGGGCGAATACGTCTACGGCTGGCTGCGCACCGAGAATGGCGTGCACCGCCTGGTGCGCAAATCGCCGTTTGACTCCGGCAATCGCCGCCACACCTCGTTTGCCGCGGTGTTCGTCTCGCCCGAGGTCGACGACGACATCAAGATCGAGATCAACCCGGCCGACCTCGAGGTCGGCACCTTCCGCTCCTCCGGGGCCGGCGGCCAGCACGTGAATAAAACCGAGTCGGCGATTCGCATCAAGCATGTGCCCACCGGCATTGTCGTCGCCGTGCAGACCGAGCGCAGCCAGCACGCCAACCGCGACCGCGCGATGAAGATGCTCAAGGCGCGTCTGTACGAGCGCGAGATGGACAAGCAGAACGCCGCCAAGCAGAAAATGGAGGACAGCAAGACCGACATCGAGTGGGGTTACCAGATCCGCTCCTATGTGCTCGACCAGTCGCGCATCAAGGATTTGCGTACCGGCATCGAGATTGCCGACACTCAGCGGGTGCTCGACGGTGATCTGACCCGGTTCATCGAGGCGAGCTTGAAGCAAGGGCTGTAGTTTTTTGTTGTCATCCCCGCGGAGGCGGGGATCCAGCCCTACAATTTGACCACTGGATTCCCGCCTGCGCGGGAATGACGGCACAAAGAAATGACCGACGAACAAAAACCTCAAGACGAAAACCAGCTCATCGCCCAGCGCCGCGAGAAACTCGCGCGCAAGCGCGAAGCGGGCGTCGGTTACCCCAATCATTTCCGCCGCAATGCGCTGGCTGAGGACCTGGCCGGCATGTACGGGGCGCGCAGTGCCGAATCCTTCGACGAGGAAAAAACCGAATTCGCCATCGCCGGCCGGCTGATGGCCAAACGCGTGATGGGCAAGGCCAGCTTCGGCCAATTGCAGGACATGTCGGGCCGCATCCAGATTTTCGTGCAGCAGGACGCGGTCGGCGAGGCGGTCTATGCCGACTTCAAGACCTGGGATGTCGGCGATATCGTCGGCGCCACCGGCCGCCTGATGAAAACCAAGACCGGCGAGCTGTCGATCCGCGCATCGAAAATCGAATTGCTGGTGAAATCGCTGCGGCCGCTGCCGGAAAAATGGGCCGGGCTCACCGACACCGAGACCCGCTACCGCCAGCGCTACGTGGATTTGATCGTCAACCCCGAGGTTAAGAAAGTATTCGAGAAGCGCGCACAGACTGTGCGCTTCATTCGCCAGTTCCTCGAGGCGCAGGGCTATATCGAAGTCGAGACGCCGATGATGCAGTCCAGCGCCGGCGGCGCCATCGCGCGGCCGTTCAAGACGCATTACAACGCGCTGGGGCAGGACATGTTCTTACGCGTGGCACCGGAGCTGTATCTCAAGCGCCTGGTCGTCGGCGGATTCGAGAAGGTCTACGAGATCAACCGCAATTTCCGCAACGAAGGGCTTTCGACACGCCACAATCCCGAGTTCACCATGCTCGAGTGCTACGAAGCCTATGCCGACTTCGAGGACTACATGGATCTCACCGAAAACCTGATTCGCGATGCGGCGCTGGCGGTCCACGGCTCCGCCACGGTGAAATATCAGGGGCGTGAATACGACCTTAGCAAGCCGTTCACGCGGCTGACCATGCGAGACGCCTGCGCACGCGCCAATCCGGGCAAGGCACTGCCGACGGGCAAGGCGCTGTTCGAGCTGTTCGAAGCCACGGTGGAGCCGAACCTGTTCGAGCCGACTTTCATCACCGAATATCCGACCGAAGTTTCACCGCTGGCGCGCTGCAACGAGGACGATCCACAGATCACCGACCGTTTCGAGTTCTTCCTTGCTGGCCGCGAGCTCGCCAATGGATTTTCCGAGTTGAACGATGCCGACGACCAGAAAGCGCGCTTCGAATCGCAAATGAAAGCGAAGGCCGCCGGCGATGCCGAGGCGATGCCTTACGACGAGGATTACATCCGCGCCCTGGAATACGGCCTGCCGCCGGCCGCCGGGCTCGGCGTCGGCATTGACCGGCTGGTGATGTTTCTCACCGATTCAGCGTCTATCCGCGACGTGCTGCTTTTTCCACAACTACGGAATTAAATTCGCTGCACCACCAGAGCGCGGTGACGGCCGTCGCCGGTCAGGGCGCTGCAAACCACTTCTCCTTGTGCGGTTTCGCCGCCAGGCCCGGCCAGAGCATCGAGCTCGACGAGGCGCATGCGACGCTTGACCTCGCCGAGATAATGAATCCGCGCGACGATTTCCTGGCCGGTGTAGCAGCCCTTGTCGAAGCTGATGCCACCGAGCTGATCGAGGTTGCACCACTGCGGGACGAAACGATCCTGAGTCTCGGGGTAGATGGTGGGGATGCCCGCCTCGATATCGGCGCGGCGCCAGTCGTTTTCACTGCCGTTGATCGTCCAGTCCACCGTGCCCCGGATACTGAACCGCGGCACATCGCCGATGCGGCGCATCACCGTCACGCCCTTATCGCTGGCGCAGGCGAGCGCTGCTTCCGGTGCAGGCAGGCCGCGCTCACGCAGAAAATTTACGGCACCGTCGCCGATCAGTCCGAGCACCGGCTCGGCGTCAATGTCGAGCACGAGCTTGGAGCGCAGCACGAACATGCGCAGCCGTTTGAGGACGGGCTCCAGCACACTGCGATGCACTTCGGCACGGATGCCGTGCGCGTCGCGTTGCAGATGCAGCACCGCCAGCATGCGGCCCTTGGGGCTGTTGTACGACGACAGTTGCCCCAGCTCCGGCGTCAGCTTGCGCAGATCGTTCGACAACTGGCCCTGCAAAAAGGCATCGGCATCGGCCCCGGCAACCCGCAGCGCACCGAGAAAATCAAGGCGGACGACGCAGGTTTTATTGGCAGGCATGGGGGAAGTTTGTCACACTAGCGGCGTGGAAAATCCCGAGCCAAAAGCCGAAACAGCGACGACTGCGGACGAGCCGGCGCCCGCTCGGCCCGTAGCGGAAATCGGCGGCCGTAAAGACGGCACCGATCCGACCCGCTTTGGCGACTGGGAAAAACATGGGCGTTGCATTGACTTCTGAAGCCGTCTTGAACAAGAGCCCTTCATGAATACGCCACCTGCCACGCCCAGCCGGCCGCTGTCGCCGTTCATGCTGGGGCCGTACTACAGATTTCAGCTCACCTCGGTGCTGTCGTTCGCACACCGCCTCACCGGTATCGGCTTGTCGCTCGGAACCCTGCTGCTCGCCGCCTGGCTGATCGCGTTGGCACAAGGCCCCTGGACGTATGCGGCTTTCGCCGAGCATCTGGCCGCATGGTACGGCCAGCTGCTGCTCGCGGGCTGGAGCTGGGCCCTGCTGTATCACCTGTGCAATGGCATCCGTCATCTGTTCTGGGACATCGGCAAGGGTTACAGCATCCCGGTGGCCTATGCCTCCGGTTACGCCGTTGTCGCAGTGTCCTTGGTTCTCACCGGCGCCGTCTGGGCGCTGGCCTACCTGCGCTAGGAGCCGCCATGAGCCTGCGATCTGCCTTGGGCCATGCGCGTGGGCTCGGCTCGGCCAAGGAAGGCGTGCATCACTTCTGGATGCAGCGCCTGACTGCGCTGGCGCTGATTCCTTTGACCTTGTGGTTCGTGTTTTCGGTCGCCGATCTCAGCGGCGGCAGCTATACCGCCGTACTGCGCTGGGTGCGCGAGCCGGCGACCGCTGTCGCGCTGGTGCTGTTTCTCGCCGCGCTGCTGTACCACTCCATGCTCGGCGTGCAGGTGGTGATCGAAGACTACATCGCGCACGAGGGCTGGAAGCTCACCGGCCTGGTGCTGAGCAAGTTCCTGCATCTCGCGGTCGCCGTCGCGAGCATTTTTGCGGTTCTTAAAGTGGCGCTGGCATGAAACGAAAAATAAGCCGCAGCGTCATACCGGCGAAAGCCGGTATCCAGGCGGCGCGCAGCGCCGTGATGATCCGAACACTGGATTCCCGCTTCCGCGGGAATGACGACAAAAAGGGAATCTGAGTAATGTCCGCTTACGAAATCGTCCACCACGAATACGACGTTGTCGTTGTCGGCGCCGGCGGCGCCGGCCTGCGCGCCACGCTGGGGCTGGCCGAAGCCGGTTTGAAAACCGCCAACATCACCAAGGTGTTCCCCACACGCTCGCACACCGTCGCCGCGCAGGGCGGCATCTCGGCCGCACTCGCCAACATGGGCGAGGACGACTGGCGCTGGCACATGTACGACACGGTCAAGGGCTCCGACTGGCTCGGCGACCAGGACGCCATCCAGTACATGTGCCGCGAGGGCATCCGCGCAGTCATCGAACTGGAGCATTACGGCGTGCCGTTCTCGCGCACTCCGGAAGGAAAAATCTACCAACGCCCGTTCGGCGGCATGACCACGAATTACGGCGAAGGCACCGCGCAGCGCACCTGCGCCGCCGCCGATCGCACCGGCCACGCCATGCTGCACGCGCTGTATCAGCAGTCGCTCAAGTGCAAGGCGCAATTTTTCGTCGAGTATTTCGCGCTGGATCTGCTGATGGATGCCGACGGCGCCTGCCGCGGCGTGCTGGCGCAGGAAATGGCGACCGGCAAAATCCATCGCTTCCGTGCGCAGCAGGTCATTCTCGCCACCGGCGGCTACGGACGGGTCTATTCCACCGCGACCTCGGCGCACACCTGTACCGGCGACGGCAACGCCATGGTCCAGCGCGCCGGCCTGCCGCTGCAGGACATGGAGTTCGTGCAGTTCCACCCGACCGGCATCTATGGCTCGGGCTGCCTGATTACCGAAGGAGCCCGCGGGGAGGGCGGTTATCTGACCAATTCCAAGGGCGAGCGTTTCATGGAGCGTTACGCTCCGAATCGCAAGGACCTCGCCTCGCGCGACGTGGTCTCGCGTGCGATGACCGCCGAGATTGTCGCGGGACACGGCGTCGGTCCCGAGGCCGACCATATTCATCTGCACCTCGAACATCTGGGCCCCGAGGTGCTGCACAAACGTCTGCCCGGCATTTCCGAGACCGCCAAGATTTTTGCCAACGTGGACGTGACCCGCCAGCCGATTCCGGTGCTGCCGACGGTGCACTACAACATGGGCGGCATCCCGGCCAATATCCACGGCGAAGTGGTGACCTCGGACGGCAAGACCGACCGCGTGATTCCCGGTCTGATGGCGGTCGGCGAAGCCGCCTGCGTTTCGGTGCACGGCGCCAATCGCCTCGGCTCCAACTCCTTGCTCGATCTCGTCATCTTCGGCCGCGCCGCCGCGTTGCGCTGCGCCGAGACGGTCAAGGCCGGCTGCCCGCATCGCACGATCCCGAAGGATTCCGAGGAGAAGTCGCTGGCCCTGCTGGATCGCTTGCGCAACGCCAAGGGCTCGCAGCCCACGGCCAAGATTCGCCTCGACATGCAAAAGACCATGCAGAAGCATGCCGCGGTGTTCCGCACCAGCCAGCTGCTCGACGAGGGCATGGTCAAGCTCACCCGGGTGGTCGAGTCGTTCGGCGATGTTGCGGTGTCCGACCGTTCGCTGATCTGGAACTCCGACCTGATTGAGACGCTGGAGCTGAACAATCTGCTCGGACAGGCGCTGGTAACGATGGCTTCGGCGCAGAATCGCAAGGAATCGCGTGGCGCCCACGCTCATGAAGATTTCCCGGATCGTGACGACACCCACTGGATGAAGCACACGCTGGCGACCCGCAGCGGCGATACCACGGTGAAAATCGGCTACCGGCCGGTCCACACCTATACGCTCGACAAGGAGATGGATTATGTCGAGCCACAAAAGCGCACTTACTGAGCTTTAAGCTCAGGCATTTAAGAGAAGTTCACCATGGCCCAATTCACGCTGCCGAAAAACTCAAGGATTGATAAATCCGCGGGCAAGCATCATCCCGCGCCTGCCGGCGCCAGCAACGTGCGTCAGTTCAAGATTTACCGCTACGACCCGGATACCGGCGCCAATCCGCGCGTGGACACCTACGGCGTGGATATGGACGCCTGCGGGCCGATGGTTCTCGACGTGCTGATCAAGATCAAGAACGAGGTGGACCCGACGCTGACTTTTCGCCGCTCCTGCCGCGAGGGTATCTGCGGTTCCTGCGCGATGAACATTGACGGCACCAACACCCTGGCCTGCACCAAGGCCTGTGACGAGGTGAAGGGCGCCGTCAAGATTTATCCGCTGCCGCACATGCCGGTGGTCAAAGATCTGGTCCCCGACATGACGCATTTCTATGCGCAGCTGGCTTCGGTCGAGCCGTGGTTGAAAACCGACTCGCCGGCGCCGACGCGCGAGCGGTTGCAGTCCGAGGAGGAGCGCGCCAGGCTGGACGGTCTGTACGAATGCATTCTCTGTGCCTGCTGTACGACGTCGTGCCCGAGCTACTGGTGGAATGGCGACCGTTACCTCGGTCCTGCCGTGCTGTTGCAGGCTTATCGCTGGATTGCCGATTCGCGCGATGAAGCCACCGGCGAGCGTCTCGATGCGCTGGAAGATCCGTTCAAGCTGTACCGCTGCCACACCATCATGAATTGCACCAAGACCTGCCCGAAGGGGCTGAATCCCGCCAAGGCCATCGGCGAGATCAAAAAACTCATGGTGGAGCGCACGGTCTAGGTGGCTGACGAAGCCCGCCTGCGCTGGCTGCTGCGCAGAGGAATGAAAGAGCTGGATGTTGTCGTCACGCGCTATCACCAGCACCGCTACGCGCAAGCGCCGGCCGCCGAGCAGGCCGTGTTCCTCAAGTTGCTGAGCGAGGTCGAAGACCCGGATCTCTGGGCCTGGGTCATGGGCCATGCCGATCCACCGGCCGAATATTCCGGACTGATCCATGAGCTTCGCTGCCACCCTTGACCTCGCGCCGCGCGTCTCGGTGCGCCTGCTGAGGGGGCTGTCGCTGCTGCATCTTGGCGTTGGCGCCAGCCTGCCGTTTGCGATGGAGCCGGGCTGGGCCATGGGCGCCGTCGCCGGCCTGCTTGGCCTGTCCTGGCTCAAGCTGCGCCGCCATCCCGCACTCGGCTTCGGGCCATGCGCATTGACGCGCCTGACCTGGCACACCGAAGGAAACTGGACTTTGCGCGAGGCGAGCGGCAGAAGTCACGAGGCCGAACTGGATGGCGGCTCACTGGTGCATCCGCTGCTGTTGGTGCTGAATTTTCGTCTCACCGCGGGCGGGCGGCGCACGCGTCTCATCGCAGGCGATGAGTTGGAATCTGAGTTGATGCGACGGTTGCGCGCAAGATTGTCCCAGACCTAGACGTCCGAAAACGGCCAGACGTTTCCGGCCATCGCGACTACAGTGCGCGCATGGAATTGAATGACGCACGCTGCTACCAGATCGCCAAGGCGCGCGATGCGCGCTATGACGGCCAGTTTTTCATCGCGGTAAAGACCACCGGCATCTACTGCCGGCCGGTGTGCACCGCAATCACGCCGAAAGAGCAGAACTGCCGGTTCTTCCAGGTCGCTGCGGCGGCGGAGCGCGAAGGCTTTCGTCCCTGTCTGCGCTGCCGGCCCGAATTGGCTCCGGGGTATTCCACCGTGGATATCACCCGCCGCGTCGCACGTCAGGTGGCGGCGTGCATCGAGGCCGGTGCGCTCGATCACGGCAGTCTGGAGACGGTCGCGCGGGACTTTGGCTACAGCTCGCGCCAGTTGCGCCGGGTGATGGAGCGTGAATACGGTGTTACGCCGGTCGAGCTGGCGCAGACCCGCCGCCTGCTGCTGGCCAAGCAGTTGCTGACGGATTCCGCGCTGCCCATGCAAAAAGTCGCGCAGGCCAGCGGCTTTGCCAGCGTGCGCCGCTTCAATCACCTGTTTCGCAGCCGCTACGGGCTCAATCCCACGGCGCTTCGACGCAAGGGCGTGATGCGCTTGGGTAAAGGGCAACTGTCGGTAAAGATTGGTTATCGGGCCCCGCTGGCCTGGAAGCAATTACTGGACTTCCTCGCCGGCCGCGGCGCCGCCGGCGTGGAATGCGCCGACGGTGCGGCGTACTGGCGCACGGTGCGACTCGAGAACTGCAAGGGCTGGATTTGCGCGAAGCCCGATGCGCGGCGCCCTGTACTCAACATCGAGGTCGCCGAAAGCCTGTTGCCAGGTTTGACGCCGTTGATGGCAAAACTGCGCGCCTTGTTCGACCTCAATGCCAATCCGGTGATGATCGAGTCGGCGCTGGCGACGGATGCGCGGCTCAGGCCCCTGTTGCGGCGCGCGCCGGGGCTGCGGGTACCCGGCGCGATGGACGGTTTCGAGCTGGCCCTGCGTGCGGTTCTCGGCCAGCAGATCACGGTGAAGGCCGCGACGACGCTCTTCACGCGCTTTGCCGCTGCGTTCGGTGAGCCGGCGCAGACACCGCATCCGGCCCTGCGATTTTATTCACCGCAGGCCGATGCGGTCGCCGAGGCCAGCCTGCAAAAACTGATCGGCCTTGGTCTGACGCAGAAACGCGCGCAGACGGTACACACGCTGGCGTCTTGGATGGCGGAGGGGAAATTGAGCCTTGAGCCGACGGTAGAGCTCGACGCCACGGTCGGCATCTTGAAAGCGATTTCGGGCATCGGCGACTGGACCGCGCAGTACATCGCCATGCGTGCCTTGCGCTCGACCGACGCGTTCCCGGCTTCGGACTTGGCGGTGATGAAGGCGCTCGAGGTCGCGACACCGCGACAAGCCGGGATTCTCTCTGAAAGCTGGCGGCCGTGGCGTGCCTATGCCGCCATTCATTTATGGAATTCCTTGTCCAAAGGAGGTTGAGATGAACACGGTTTATTTCACCACGATGAAAACGCCTATCGGAGAAATACGGCTGTTGTCCGATGGCAAATCGCTGACCGGGCTCTATATGGGCAGCTACGGGCCCAGGCCGACCAAGGCCTGGGTTCGTGGCGGGGCCCTGCTTGAGACGGCCGAGAAACAATTGCATGAATACTTCGGCGGCCAACGCAAGGACTTCGACCTGCCGCTCGCCGCCGAAGGCACACAGTTCCAGAAGAAGGTCTGGGACGCGCTCTGTGACATCCCGTATGGACAGACCATCAGTTACGGCGAGCAGGCGCGGCGCATCGGCCTGCCGGACGCGGCGCGCGCGGTGGGCGCAGCCAATGGCAGCAATCCGATTTCGATCATCGTGCCGTGCCATCGGGTCATCGGCGCCAGCGGCAAGCTCACGGGATATGGCGGCGGCCTGCCGCGCAAGCAATGGCTGCTGGAGCATGAAACGGGCCTGCGACAACTGTTATAGCTGCATCCAAAATCACGGCGGCTGCGTTTAAGCAGCATGCTTCGATTCCTTGCGCTGGCTGCAATCTTTCTCAGTGGTTGTGCCTCGTTTTCGCCGCGCGATGCTTCGACTGTGCCGCTTGCACAGCCGGTCAATTTGCAGCGGTTCATGGGCGACTGGTATGTGATCGCACACATTCCCACCGACCTCGACCGTGGTTCGCATGCGGCGGTTGAAACCTATCGCTTGAACGACGACGGCAGCATTGCCGCCGTCTACAGAAATCGGCTTGGCGGCTTTGACGGCAAGTCCAAGACCATGACGCCGACCATGCACGTACAGCCCGACAGCGGCAATGCGCTGTGGGGCGTGCGCTTTTTCTGGTGGTGGCCGTTCTTGTATGAATACCGCATCGCGCATCTGGAGCCGGACTATTCCGCAGCCATCATCGCGCGCAGCGGCCTCGATTTTCTTTGGATCTTCGCCCGCAAGCCGACGATGAGCGACAGGCAGTATCAAGGCTACGTGAAGCGGATCGCCGGCTGGGGCTACGATGTCAGCAAGCTGGAAAAGGTGCCGCACCGATGAAATGGAGCATCTGGAGCATGAGGCCGACGCGCGGTGGATGATGTTTGCAATATTTTTCGTTCACCCGCTTATAGCCAAAAACCGGCCAAAACCATTCGAATCCGAAACGCACTGATACACTTTTAGTACCACTATTTTTTCTGCGAGGCTCGAAATAAGCCTAATAGCGCCGCAAACGGGTGGCACTAGATTGCAGAAAAAACAGGGTCGGTACGCTGCTCACACAGATAAACATGAAGCCCCGGCCATGAGAAATCACCTCGTCCTGTCGTGCGTGATTTTGCTTGCTGCTTGCAGTTCCAGCGAGCCGAACAAGTTCGTGTCCACCGCCCGATCGCTTGAATCGGGCTCCAATGCAGTGCTGATCCTGTCATCCGCCGGCAATGCACCGGCCCGGTGAGCAGCAGCGGGCAGAGCTGGTTCCTGATGGTGCGCACCTATCTCGAAGGTGCGGTGCAGGAAGAGGACTCCGGCAACGTCTCGCTCAACCAGACCGAAAACAGCCGCCTGATCGTCGGCATTCAGACGACCAAGCCCTTCGACACGATCGAGGCGGTGTTCGGCCGTTCCGGCATCAATCCGGGTCAGGGACAGATTCTTTCGTTCAACACCGCCGACTACATCAGCGACGGCAATGCGCGCGTTCACGAGTTCTGCGGCGACTTCGGCCTGAGCGGGCTGCCGGCCTCTAGGAGCGGCCAGGCA
>Ga0187893_10011420_pt1 | contig 12906 bp, 10 predicted proteins | sample MA1701074metaG_FD_139574 | JGI IMG/M metagenome (GOLD analysis project Ga0187893, IMG submission 139574) | White microbial mat communities from a basaltic lava cave in the Kipuka Kanohina Cave System on the Island of Hawaii, USA - MA170107-4 metaG ...
CACCATTCACCATTCACCATTCACCATTCACCATTCACCATTTACCATCCACCATTCACCATTTACCATTCACCATTCACCATTCACCATTCACCATTCACCATTCACCATTTACCATCCACCATTCACCATTTACCATTCACCATTCACCATTCACCATTCACCATTTACCATTTACCATTCACCTTCTCTCTGCGCCGCAGCGCTTAGTTCAGCAACCGTTTGGCCGTGATGAGCTCAGCCAACGGCGCCCCATCAACTTCATTGGTTAACAAGGTGTGAAGGATGACGTTTTCGCCGGCGCGGTCAAACCGTTTGAGGGTGGCAATCAAGCTTTTACCTAGATCCAGATTTCGATAGTAAAAGACATCGCGGGCGATGGTGGAACTTTGCGTCGCCCAGTCACGGGTTGGGTCCGCTAAAAGATGGTTGCCGATCAGCCGGCGCTCGATGGTGTCGGCGATGGTGGGGTAGGCCGCAAAGTAGAGCAGGCCGGCCCCGTTGTAATCGATATAAGGTGAGGGTTCGAAAGACATTTGCAAACCAAGCGCCGGCTCGGAGAGCGCCAAATGACGGCCGAGGAAATCGTATTCCATTAGTTCCCCGTGACGCAGTGCCTGGCTGAGTTTCAGTAACGGCGGCGGCGAGTTTAATGGGCGGGAGTTATATACCAGGTTCGCCGAGGGAAGCGACTGATGCAGATCATTGAGTCCGTTTTTATTGCGCGCTACAAAGGTCGTGAGCATCTCGAGATCGAATCGCGTCTCTTCATTGCCGAAAGTGACCGTGCTGTGAAAGAAAGCTCGGCCAAAATGATTGAGTTTGACGGTGGTTTGAAAGTGCTGGTCCATCTGGACCATGGAAAGCGGCGTGGCATATCTTCCCTTGATCGCCACGAAGGTTGGGTAAAGCCGCTTGCCGGCATCATCCCGCATTTCCTGGGAATTGACACCGCTCACGCCCATCGCCGCGCAGAGATAATCCCAGTGCATCTCGCCGCAGTGTTTGAACAACCAATTCTCCGAGAGACCGGTGGCGTCGGTCTGCGGCAGGTGAATGACGGTGTCGTTCATTGGTTGACCAGTAGATAAAGGTCGCGCAGGGTTGAAGCCGAGTTGAATCTTTCGTCCGTGAGCGGCAGTTGGAGGCGCGTTTCCAACGAAGCCCGCAGTTCCAGCAGGTCCAGCGAATCAAACGGCGCCGCTTCTAATGGAATATCGAGGAACGAAGGGTCGTCAATACTTCGCACCTCACGAACAACTTCCATGAATTCGGTTTCCGTCATCGAATCAAACTGGTTTCCGGAGCAGCCTAAAAGTAACTGTCTGAGAAAGTAAAGCGATCTATATGGAGCGTTTCGCATCTTGTCAAGAGCCTGGTGAGCGATCGCGGCGTTAACCTGGGATTGCGCCATCCCCGCGAAGCATTTGCCGTCTCGAACACCAAAAACTTGTTCATGGATCACCTGGTCGCCAACTGCCAACTGCTTTCCCCATTGCCCCGAACGTTAGCTGCCTTCCATGGACGGTCTGGCGTGCGCCAGGCGAATGGTCTGATGATGTGAAAGTAAACGGTTCATCATCGGCCCGGCCATGAAAGAGGTGATCAGCGCGGTCATGATCAGCGCGACAAAGATGCGCGCATCGATGACCCCGTTGGCCAGCCCGATTCCGGCGAGGATAATCCCCGTCGCTCCTCGGGCGTTAAGGCCGAAGCCGATGGCCCACACCTCGCGGTCTAAAGGCATCCGGGCCGCTTTCGCACCCAAAAGGACGGAGCCGATCTTGCTGACAGATGCGGCCCCCAGAAAGACGAGGAGCAGGAGAGGATCGAAATTCGTGATGAAGTTCGTCGCCATCCCCATCGATATGAAGTAGATCGGCACGAAGCTAAGAACGAAGTGACCGATCACGCCGTGGGTTTCGTTCAACCCTTTCTCGGTATCACTCAGAGCCACGCCCAAGAGGAACGCGCCAAGAAACGCGTGGACACCCAGGGCCTCTGCCGCACTGCTCGCACACAAGACGAGGACGGCGGTCACGCCGATGACCCGGTTGGGCCTTGCGACGTGCCGTTGGATCTGCTTCATCGCCGCGGGCCCGACCCACCGGCCGACTCCCAGCACCACGATGAGGAATACACCCACCAAAAGCACGCTAGTCATCAGGTCTCCGCCAGTCGTATAGCCGGCTGGCGCGAAGTCGTTAAGAATGACGGCGAATAAGGTCCAGTTCACGAGGTCGTCGACGATCGTGGCGGTCATGATCAACGCCCCAATCGGGCGGTTTAGCAGCCCTAAGTCGAGGAGAATTCTGGCGATGACCGGATTGGCCGAGTTTGCAAAATTCATTCCGACGAACAGTGCGAACGACAGTAGGTGCTCCTGAACAGCGGAGCCCCAGAACGCTCTCGGCACGGCGTACACCAAAGCGACGCCCAGCGCGATCGGCAAGAGAGTTCCCACCAGGCCAATGAGGATGGCCTTTTTCCGCACCGTCTTCAGATCGGATAGATTGACCTTGAGGCCCGCATAGAACAGAAATAAGATCATCCCGAGCTTGGTGAAGGCGTCTCGCACAGTGGTGACATTGGCCGACGAAAGAAATAGCCAATAGTAGAGCGACGGAATCAGCGATCCGAGGATGGTGGGCCCGAGAACGATTCCGCCAAACATTTCTCCCACGACGGCTGGCTGTTTGAGACGGCGCATCATCGCCCCGAACACGATGGCAAACCCCAGCATCGTTGCCAGTTGCAGCGCCAGCTTAACGAAATCTTGGGAACTCATCACAGGAATCGCAGGTTCAGCGGCGGTGGGAATCCGGTGTCTAACTTGGGAAACACGCTCACGCGCCGACCATCTTTTTGACTACACTCAACTCTTTAATCGCGCGGCGTCTCATCACGACGCCGAACAATAGGGCCCTGAGCAAGTCGGCCAGGCACAACGAGGCATGCTTGAAACACTGATGCCATCCTGCCCTTTTCAGTACGTAAAACCTGATCCGGGCGAAGAAGAGGAAGCATTTGGCGAAGTCACGCGGGATCATTTCTTCGGCCGGCCCGCGCAGGTTCCAATTGACCGTTCGGTAGTAAAGATTCTCGATCTTGCTGGCGGGCAGCGCTCCTAACCGTCTTGATGCAACTGGCAGCAGCGCTTTCAGGGATTCGAATCGCTCAGCACCGTCTGCGAGCACCTTGAGCATCACCTTTGCGCCAACGCGATCGGTGATGTATCCGCACAGCCACGAGGGCAGTAAGACGAAGAAATAGAAGGCTGAAGCACAATGCATCCGCAGATGCGATTGGAAGGGGTCGGCCATGACTTCATAGAGAGTGCTGATTTCGGCCTGCAGCGAGTCCCGGATGGCTTTGTACAGCTTCTCTAGATCGCTTACGAATTCTTCTGTCAGCGTGCCGTTTCTCTCGGCCTCGATCATTGCTGCCACTTGTTTGATTTGAATGGATGTCATCGAAATCCCGGTGCTGTACAGAGGATCGACGGTATCTCCGGCATCGCCAATGATGAACCACCCACGCCTGCTGTAATTCTGTTTGGTCTCGTAAAAATAGTTACGAAAGATATTGGTGTCGACAATCGTCCCGCTGGCAACCAGCTTCGCCACCACTGGATGCTCGGCGCCGACCTGCGCCAGGAACGCCTCGACGGAGTTCACTTCGGTCTGATAGAGGTCGGGGCGATACACTATGCCGATGCTAATGAGATCGCAATCAGCCCGGTCGGCTCGCATCGGTATGGCCCATATCCAGTTGTGGCGCCCAAAGAAATGGTGCGTTACGTAATAGGGGTCAAAGCAATGGTGAGGGGTTTTGACTTGCTGCATTTGCTTCAGGATCCCTTTATCGAACCCTTGGAGGCGGAACCAGAACGACGATCGTTGGAATCTTGACGGTCTTCTTAAATCAAGTTTCTTCGCCAGAAATCTATTGCGCCCACTTGCATCAACTATCCATTTTGTCTCGATGCTGACGGGGCCTCTACCATCCGCATTGTAGACGATCTGATGGAGGCCGCTTTCTCTGATTGATACATCCGTGACGGCGGCGTCGATGGTTTCGACGTTGAGCTCGCGCGCGCGCTCTCTCAGGCGAATGGCCAGGGTGAAACGGTTGATTTGCTTCGACGGCATCGGCGGTATCCGCATCGCCTCGTGCGTCGTGTAGGTGTAATCGTTGGGGTCGTCGATCTTTTCCTTGAAATGGAATGTCAGACCGTACTTGTGGAAATGGTGTTCCTCGAGATACGAACCGAGACCGATTTCATGAAACATCAACGTGCTGAACTCGGTCAGAGATTCGCCAACGATCGGAAACTTTGCGTGTGGCTTTTGAATTGAGATGACTTCGCAATCCGGAAAGCGGAGCTTCAAGTAGCAAGCGGCAAGCCCACCCGAGATGCTGGAGCCGATAACGACGAGCCGGTTCATCGCTTTTCCACCGAAGAGATTTTTCTTCAGGAACCTCCGTTACTCGGCGGAGTGACAGGCGCCACTCCGCCGGGTGACGTCGGTCACTTTCTCGGCTTGCGCAATGAGGCGCTGCGGCCCGAGTCTAAAGGGCCAATGACGACTTTGTCAAAGGCCATTTGGGTGGAAAAAACGGCGGCATTGAAATCCGCCTTCGGGCCAAACATTGCATTGCCAAGTTCGGCGGCCGCAGTAATATAATCTCCTGAACCAATTGAGCTATCCGAAGCCAATAAGGCTCCTTGAGGCAATCTGGCCGAGCCCGCGACGCCGAGAAATTGAGCTTGTTCGACGTTGTGGATTGGCACGCCGAGCTCGAACTTAGCGGCCGTCTCCCCGGCTCCCCGGTACTCTCCCACCATTCTCAATTCCAATAGAGAGCCGCCTCGAGCAGCAGTTCCGACACTGCCCAAGGTGACCGGTTTGAACAAGACACCCGCGTAGGCCAGGGAACGCCTGGGGTTGTCGAAGAACTTGGCTTCGACAAGTTTCTTCCAGAGATCCGAAAGCACAACCCTGTCCTCACGACCAAATCTCAAGCCCACGGACTTGCTCAGTATCTCCCGAGCGTCGTCGATATTATCTGAGACTTTCGTGAAGGTGTGAACCTGACGGGGTGACTTGGATTCATAGTTTTCCCTGGCGCACCATGTATAGGACCACACAGGGGCGCCCCGCTTCGCTCGCATGCCGGCGCCAGAGCGCCGATCCGTGAATTCCTGATAAGTGAACGCCTCACCGCGCTTCATGTCAACAATCATGTAATAGTCGGTGTTGAGGGATCCGTCTTTAGCCAGGAGTTGTGGATCATACTCGCCGATGACCCTCCCAATCCAAACCCCGTTCAGTGTTCTCGCAAGCCTATCCGGCGAAAACACCTGCGGATTGTGCGCCAGGGTTCGGAGGGCTTTCGGCGCCATAGCCGCCTCGGAACAGGTAGTGGATAACCTCGCATCAAGGGCGGATACACGCTGTGACGCAGTCAGTTGCGTGGCCCGTGATAATTGAATGTCTCTCGTGTCTCTCGTTGTTGGCGGGCGTCGTCTCTGGGCCTCCGCCGGAATGTTGATCAATCCAAGGACCAGAACAAGCCAAATGTAGTTTTTGATTTTCATGAGCTTCCCCCAAGTCATCAACAGACTCACCTGCCGCAGTCGGGAGTGGATCTCCCGCATTGACAGGACCATTAGAGAGCTTGAAGATAAACCAGCTCGCAGAGTGCACGCTTCTCCGTGTTTGCTAATCATTTGAATCTGACCGCAAAGAAGGCGAGCGTTGTCCGGTCGGCGCCGGCGAGCACCCTGAATTTGGACGAACTCCAAGACTTCGGGCCTCGGAAGGAGTGGTTCCTTCCGAGGCCCGTTGGTCACTTTCTCGGACCTATCGCTCAATGCGTTTGATCCTGACCTCATGGATCATGGGTGAGCTTTGCGCTGTTTATTGCCCGCCCGGGCTTTGTTGCCGGATGGGCCGGCCTTTGCTTCCTGTGCTGCCGGCGTAATCTCGATGGCTCCGGGATTCGGGCTCAACGGACCGATGACGACTTTGTCAAAGGCCATGTGGGTGGATAAAACCTCAGCTATGGCATCAGCTTTCGGTCCAATCATTTCGTTAAGGAATTGGAGTGCCGCAACCAGATAATCTCCGCCGCCTGATTCCCCTACAACCGCAGCGTTTCCTGAAGCCCCTGAAGAGGCTTTTGATCTTGACGAAGGCGCGGCGGGTCCCGAACTTTTGGTGAGGCCGAGAAAATGGCCGGCCTCGACGTTGTGGATGGGCTCTCCGGGTATGAACTTAGCGGCCGTCTCTCCGCTTCCGCGGTACTCTCCCACCATTCTCAATTCCATCCGGTTGCCGCCGCCACTGGATTGGACGGTTCCCATAGTGATGGGTTTGAACAAGACACCGGCATATGCAAGGGAGCGCGAGGGGTCGTCGAAGAATTGTTGTTGTACCAGTTGCTGCCAGACATCCGCAAGCACAACGTTTTCGTTAGGTGCGAAAGTAATGCCCACTGAATTAGTCAGTATCGGTCGAGCGTCGTTGACATTGTTTGACACTTTCGTGAACGTGTGAACCTGACGGGGTGACTTAGTCTCATAGTCTTGCCTGGCGCACCACACATACGACCACTTAGGGGCGCCCGGCGTTGCGGTAAACCCGGCGCCAGAGCGCCGATCCGTGAATTCCTGATAAACGAACGACTGACCGCGCACGGCGTCAATAACCATGTAATAGTCGACGTTGAGAAATCCATCTGCGGCCAAGAGTTGGCTATCATACTCGCCGCTGACCTTCCCCAGCCAAACGCCGTTAATTGTATTGGCAAGCCTGGTCGCCGTAAACACCTGCGGATCGTGAGAAAGGGCTCGCGGCGCCGGCGGCGCAGTCTGCGCACAAGTAGTTTCTATGCTCGTATCAAGGGCACTATCAATCTCTGCTGAAGGAAGGTTCTGTTTGGGTGCGGTAGTGCCATGCGCTGAAAGACGCTGCGCGGGTTTTGATGTAACTCTCTGGGCCGCAGCCTGAATCCCAGTTAATCCAACTACCAGAACAACCAAGACATAGTTTTTGATTTTCATGAGTTCCTCCACTCACCAACTTGACTCAACCTGCCTCTGCCGGATGTTGTTTCCCTGCGGTGACAAGACCAGTGACCGAATCGTCGGGGGAAGATAAATTGAGAGCCCGGTGTGCGCTTCTCCGTGTTTGCTAATATTGAAATTTGATGGCCGGCGAAGCTCACTCGCTGGTCCATTCAGATCAATTCACTCAAATGAAAACCTAAAAGTCTTTAGAGTGAGTTGCGTCACGTTCGCGGAGTGAGTTGCGTCACGTTCGCGTGGCTGTGGTTGTAACCTGGCCGGGCGAGCCCGGGATTTGGAAGAAGATCTTAGAAAGCCTCGCGTCAGGGAAGTGATGGAATCGCTGAACTTTTGAGCGCACTCATCGCGTCGCGATGCGGCGCGCTAATCACGGTAGAGACTCGGGCCGTCCAGATTCGCAACTACGGAGAAGTCAAGTTGCCTCGACCTGCCTAGGATGGGTGCTCGTTACACTTTGCCGCGCAACGAAAGCAAATTTTTGATTGCATTGACCCCTGAACGAAGGAAGGTAAGGAGCTGAAAATGAAAACACAAGACGAAAGCTTTGGCCGATTAATCCGGCGATCTCTATTGGCAGCGACTATCGCTCTTGCCGGGCTCGTGGCATTGACGGGAGCCTCACTGGCGACGGATGACGCAAAGCTCACAAAAGATGACGCAAGGCTGAAGGCCGCTGTCCAGCCAATCGAGGACTACAAGACTCCCGGCATCGAAGCAGAACTGTCAGGATTGTGGCCACATCCGACAAATAGTGATCTCTATTATTTGCTGACAAACAAGAAGCCTCCGTACCGTTACGGGCAGAAGCCCATGTTGCCGGAGAAGCACTTGGGGAAACTCCTTACGGTCAACAAAAGGACGGGCGAGGTGGTCGCGGCCGCCAGAATTGCGGACGACGATTTTGGCGGTCTCGTAATGGTGGACGGCTTCTTTTATGCCGCCATCACCAATGGAGCGCAGATTCTGAAAATCGATCCGGCGAATTTTAAGGTCGTGGCCAGGTATTCGCTCCCATCGCCTGCCGGCGGACTCGCTTACGACAAGGAGCGGGGCGTGCTAATCGCTCAACTGTATGTCGAACATCCCCACCTGGCGGTGATGGACATTAAGACCGGCAAGGTACTTGCTAACCTGTGGTCTGATGAGAGCGCCATGGGTTTGGCGAAGATTGACGGCGACTGGCTCTGCACTTGGGCGAGCGGCTGGGACCCAGGTTCTTTCAGTGAGTTGCGCGTCATCGACCAGCAGACTGGCAAAGTGCGCTCCAGGATACGAATGAATGGTTTGCACACGGTGCTGTCTCCGGACGCAGATCACAACGGCAAGCCGACTTTCCTCTGCATGATTACGGTTGACAGCTACACTGGCCAAACCATTATTCGCAAGTACAGTTATGTGGGCGAGCATCGATCAGGCCAGGCTTCAGTCTCTTCGCCGGTTCCCAGTGTTTGGGGATCACCGGCTCTTTAAGCCGGGCTTATTCCAAAACAGGTAAGGCCGGGCGGCTGGAATTCAGTACCCGCGAACCTCAGCTACGGCGATTAGTAAATCTTGTTCGAGCGCGGACTCAGGGGGTCCGCGCTCGATCAAGTCGGCGAAAGAGTCGCGGTTGGTTTTGCAACTTTTAAGTCGAGCACAATCCTGCACCAACTTATTGAACAGATGAGAAGTGGCAGGTAGGGAGAGTGAAGTGTTGAAGAGATGCTACTCAACGAGGAATTGGAAATTCCTGGCGCTGATCGGTTTGTCAGTCATTTTAGGCGCGACCTTGCACTCTGCACATCCTTCCTTCGGTTGGTCCGCGGCTTCGGCGCCGGTAGATCCGGCAGATACTTTTGCTGCTATTCAATTCACTCCAGTCAACCATCAGCTCGACTTTAATAGAGAGCGCCTGACCAAACTCATCGTGGAAGCAAGTCAGCGAGGCGCACGATACGTAGTCACGCCAGAACTTGCCTTGATCGGAACGCTGAAGACAAATAGCAAGGAACATCACAATCAATTAACGCCCAGTGCAGAGCCGATCCCGGGACCGACCACAGATTACTTTGCAAGATACGCACGGCGGCTCGGCATCTGGTTAGCGATCTCGCTTCCTGAGAAGGCGAGTGCTAAGTCTGACTACTATCTGACGACCATCCTACTCAACAACAAGGGTGAACTCGTCAGCAAGTATCGCAAGCTGATGGTGCGGGTCAATCAGGAAGATGGTGGCGCAAGCAAAGGGAACTACCGGGACATGATTGACACCTTCGACGATCGCGGGCTGCGCATAGGAATCATGTCCGGCGACGATATTCTAACCGGAGTGCCGCGCCTGGCCGACCGGGGCGCCGATACAATTCTGATCTCAGCGGGTTGGAGCGATCGTGACATCGACGAATGGGACCAACTCTGCCGGCGGCTCAGTAAGGAGTATTCCGTCAACTTAGTGGTGGCCAATCGCGGAAGCGTCCGTGAGTCAGGAGACATCGGAGCCAATAGGTTCGGCGGCATCTACGCGATGGATGGGAGGGTGTTCCTTTCAGAAGATAAGGTAGGTGACCTGATCCTGGCGTCATTGCCAAAGCGCAAAGTCGACTGGCCGATCGAAAAGGCTCTCGGGCTGCCTTCGGTCCCGGTCCCATCGGTTGAGCAACCAAGTTACGAGCTCGCCGAGCTTGGCCGTTTGCTATTCATAGATCCGAACCTGTCGAGCACTGGGAAAGTCTCGTGTGGCAGTTGTCATCAGCCAGAGAAAGCCTTTACCAACGGTGAGGCAAAGGGCACCGGAGTCCACGATAGAAAGACCAGGCGCAATGTCCCCTCATTATTGAATATTGCCTACCGGCCGCTACTGCGGTGGGACGGATACGCATCCAGCCTTGAGAACTTCGCCAAGTATCCGATTAACGGTATTAATGAGATGGATTTTCACTATCTTGACCAGGTGCCCGCCTACATCCGTTCCCGGCCTCATTACGTGAACGCCTTCCGTTCGACCATGGGGATCGAAGAAATTGAGTTCGACCACGTAGCGCGGGCCCTGGCTGCATACCAGCGAACTTTGATTTCGGGAAATTCGGCGTTCGATCGCTATTACTACGGGAAGGATAAATCGGCCTTAAGCAAACTCGCTCAGTGGGGACTGAAACTTTTTACCGGCAAGGCTGAGTGCGCCAAATGCCACACGATTGGAAACGAATCCACGCTCTTTATGGATCATAAGTATCACGATCTTGGAGTCAGCTATAACTTAGTGACGAAAGAATATGGAGACCGAGGCCTGGGCGAGATCAGCACCGACGATCTGTCAGGCTCTTTTCTCACCCCGTCGCTGAGGAATGTCGCGGAAACGGCGCCGTATATGCATGATGGCAGTTTGAAAACTCTTGACGAGGTGATCGACTTTTTTAACCGAGGTGCTGTTCCAAGTCCGCGTCGTGATCCAATCATGAAACCACTAGGGCTTACGGCCGGAGAAAGAAAAGCTCTCGTAGCTTTTCTTGAGTCGCTCACCGGCGATCAGAAGTATTCCGCTACCGGGCAACGCTTGAATCAGGGGACCATGGCCCATAGAAAACCTTAGCGGCGCTCCAAAACTATTTCTGAAGATATTAATCGTGAAGCCGTGTGAGACTTAAAAATCTGATTTTGCGGCGCATCGCCAAACAGACAATAAGGAGCAGATGATGCTAAGCCACGCATTTGTCGTTCAATTGGTTCTACTTTGTGTCTTCGGGATTGCTGAGACTCCTTCCCTTAACCCACGCGCCCCCGTTGTGGATCACTCCGCCGAATCCATTCAAGTAAAGAAGGTGGTGGACCAGTTCTTCAGCGCAGCTAAAAAGCGTGACTGGAATGCGGTTGCCGAATTCATGACGACGGATTTTGAGCTTTATACGGATGGGGCTGCGGGGTTCGACAAACAAGCTTATGTCAAGGTGTTAAAGGACGACGATATGGAGCTTGTCCATATGGAAATCAAGGATCTGGAGATTCGTGTTTCCAGTGACGGGCAGATGGCCTGGAGCAAATACCGTGGGCTTTTCAAGAGCATTAGCCACAACCAGCCAAGCAAAGTGGAAACGGTTGAAACGCTAATCTTCAAGAGGGAAAATGAACAATGGAAGATGACTCACGCCCATGTGTCCCTCAAAACTCTGAATCCCTGACATGATCTGGGCCGATCCAGAGCAGTTTCAAGGTAATTACCCTACCCTCCAACCGACTCGGGAAATGTCGTCTCTTTTAGGGCGCAGTATTTCATCTTAAAGCTGTTGGAAAACCCCAAGATGCAGCCCAAGAGTTTGCCTGAAAGAATAACCAAAACACCCCGTTTGGCTCATAAGCTGGTCCAACCCACTGTCAGAAAATGAATTGCGCAAGCTCGGAGAAGTCGGCGTTAGGCGGATTGGTCTATAAGACTAACGCTGCTCGCTGAGATTGAAAGACCATCGGACAACAGGTGGCAGTTCGACATAGGTCAGGTGCTGACTACAGGAGAGCGGCGTTGAAAGCTGTCTAGAGCGACAGTACTGAAACCCGTGAAAGGAGAAACAAATGATTAGAACGGCAACCATAAACGGCGAGGAGCTGACCTTCAAAGCCAAAGAGAATCTACTTTATGGTGATCCGACCACGCGCTTCGAGGACATGATTGCCCGTGTATCAGTGAACCTTGAGAGACGTACTGATAGCGAGTTGATCCGTGACGGTCGCAACCTTCCCGATCCCGCTTTTCGTGAGCATGCACTTTATCAATATCTGGCAAGAAACGGAGCAGAAGCTCTGCCGGTAATCCGCGAGGCGATTTTCGAGGATACGGATACCGACCTGCGGATCAACCTGCTTTGGGCTCTTGAGTGGCTACACAGTGAAGAGTGCAAACCGATTGGCTTAGCGTTATTAGAAGCCGAAGATCATCGTGTCCAGGAGTGGGCGCGGGTTTTCGCCTGGGAGATGGGCTGGACTGACAAGGACTTTCGTCGCGCACGTGAATTCAAACATCACGAGGGACGCACGTTCGACCAGACAATCTATCTGCACATTACCTGTAACATCTATATCAAGCTTGGGCCATCACCCGATATGTGGGGTCATTTGCTGATGAGTCCTCAAATGCTGAAGAAGGTGTTCGGGCAGGCATTGGCATGCAACAACATGGAGACCAGGGACGATGAGGTGGTAGTAGCCAAGACGCTCTGTGGTCTCAATGCCGACGGATCCAGGCATTTCGAATCATTTTTGTTCAGAGGCTTCACCGAACTAACCCTTCCACTGCAAGGTAACTTCTACTTCGAGACGCAGACCAAGCGTCCGATCTTCCTCTCCGGAAAGGCCAACGACCCTTCGGAGGGAGTCGTGGAAGATGTGACTGTGCCGTTTGCGCGAGAAGGTCAATGGTTCCTCAACAACGACATCAGGGTAAAAGGCCGAAAGGCGATTGAGTATGTGCGGGGACTGTTTCGAGGTTGGTCATATGTGAACCTTGAACGAATCGAAAACAGCGGTGGCGATTTCTTCTTCCCCGGCAACTCCATTCTTTCGACTTTGCACCACCCGGTAGTCGGACCGAAGACCAACGGCTTTGTTAATGGCCGCTTTAAAGGGAAGGTAGTTGATTGGGATGGGGACGGCATCATCGACCTGAACTATCTGCCTGCCCATGCCACCACTAAGGGAGAGGTGGATTCCAATCTCGACGGCATTCCCGATGAGCCCGGAAGGCATGTGAGAGACTGGCGTACGGTGAGCTGAGGGTTAACCGGGCGAGCAGTTCTATCTTGCGCCCCGTATCCCGAATGAGGCCTAAAGGAGCGACATGTTGACCG
>Ga0187893_10011421_pt1 | contig 12906 bp, 12 predicted proteins | sample MA1701074metaG_FD_139574 | JGI IMG/M metagenome (GOLD analysis project Ga0187893, IMG submission 139574) | White microbial mat communities from a basaltic lava cave in the Kipuka Kanohina Cave System on the Island of Hawaii, USA - MA170107-4 metaG ...
ACCGTCGGGGGCCATGAGGACGATCGCAACCGGACTCGCCTCGACGAGCGCCTCGTAGTATCGCTTCTGCGTCTGGATCTCGCCGATGTCCACGTAGATCACGACGAATCCGACGCGCTCCTCGCTCACGACGACCGGCACCGAGACCATCTGAACGTCGACGAGGGACCCGTCTTTCCGGGTCCGCCTGCCGATCGCAGGACCGCCCAGAGGACCTGGAACCAGGCAACGGCGACGAAGAAGACTCCGAATGGGGGGTACTCGGTGAAGTGAGGGACGATCACGGCGAAGTGGATGCCCGCAGCCCCGAGAGACGCCGCCGCCAGTTGCCAGCGAAGCACCCGCTGCATCATCCGAAGATAACGCGCTCGTTGGTCAGGGGCCGGATCGAAGGAGAAGCGAGTGAACGACCCGATGGGGGCATGCCGGCTCAGACCGCGGGCGGGAGCCGAACCTCCACCCTGGTCCCGCCGCCCTCGCCGTTGGAGACCACCAGGGTCCCGCCCCACTTCTCGGCGAGCTGTCGGGCGATCGCGAGTCCCAGCCCCGAGCCGCCCGACGGCGTCCCGGCGCCTCGGTAGAAGCGCTCGGTCACGCGCTCGAGATCCGCAGGCGGGATCCCGGGGCCGCGGTCGGACACGGCGACGAAGACGCGCCCGTTGGAGGTCCCCGACTCGACCGTCACCTCGCCGGGCGCGTAGGTGATCGCGTTGTCGAGCAGGTTGTCGAGGATCTGGTCCAGGTCCGTCGGGTCGCCCCGGGCGGTGGGCCCGCCCTCGTCGCCCGCGCCGATCAGCGTCGTGTCCTGCCGGCTTGCGCGCTCGTTCCACCGCTCGACGGCACGCGCGACCGCCTCGCCGAGGTGCACGCGCGCCGACGTGCCCTCCTCGATCTCGCGGGCCATCACCAGCAGCCGGTCCACGATCGTCGCCAGGCGGTTGACCTCGCGGTCGGCCGCCATGAGGCGCTCGCGGAGCTCCGGCGTCGGCGCCTCCGCGATCGCGCCCTCGAGGCGGAGCTTCATCGCGGTGAGCGGCGTGCGGAGCTGATGCGAGGCGTTGGCGACGAACTCCCGCTGCGCGTCCACGGTGCGCTCGAGGCGGCCGGCCATCTCGTCGAACGATCGCGACAGGTCCTCGATCTCGCTCGCGCCCCGCAGATCGCCCGCGCGGGCCGACAGGTCGCCCTCGCCGAGTCGCTTGGCCGTGCCGGCCAGCCGGGAGAGCGGCCTGGACAGCGACCCGGCGAGCCCGAACGCGAGCAGCAGCCCCGCGAGCAGCCCGGCCACGCCGATCGCGAGCAGACCCAGCGTGACGTTGCGCACGTTGTCGTTCACCTGCTGCACGCTCTTGGTGATCCGGACGGCGCCCACGACGCGGCCGCCCTCCTGGATCGGGACGGCGGTCGCGATGATGTCGTGACCGAGATCGGCACTGTCGCGGATCTGCGACTCGGGCTCGCCCCCGAGCGCGGCCACGATCTCCGGACGACCCGGCGTCGCGAACGGCGTGCCGAGCTCGGCGGGCCCGTCCGAGTCGGCGAGCAGGACGCCGTCGCGGTCGACAACGACGACCCGACCCCCGACCTGCTCGGCGCCCTCGGTCACGAGCGTTCCGAGCGAGTCCGGCTCGTCGAGCTCACCGGGCTCGATCGCCGCGGCGATCCCCTGCGCTTGGATCAACGCCACGTTCTCGAGCTCGACCGCCGCCCGTCGCTGCAGGTTGATCGCGAGTGGGATGCCGAGCGCGATGAGCAGCACGATCAAGACGTAAGCGAAGGCGAGGACGAGCCTCGTGCGGACCTTCACGGTGCTAAGAACCGGAACCCGACGCCTCGGACCGTCGTGATGTACCGGGGGGTCGACGGGTCGTCCTCGATCTTCTTGCGGAGCCACGAGATGTGCACGTCGAGCGTCTTCGTCGGGCCGAACCAGTGCGGGTCCCAGACCTCGTCCATGATCGTCTCCCGCCGGACGACCTCGCCGGCGTTGGCCATCAGCAGCTGCAGGAGGTCGAACTCCCGGGCGGCGAGCTCGACGGGCTCGCCGGCCTTCGTGCACGTTCGCGAGCCGGGATCCAGGCGGAGCTCCCCGACCTCGAGCGGGCCCTGGCGTGCGGACTTCTTGCCGCGGCGCAGGATGGCGTGGATCCGCGCGATCAGCTCGCGGGAGGAGAAGGGCTTGACCACGTAGTCGTCGGCTCCGAGCTCGAGACCGAGGACGCGATCGATCTCCTCGCCCCGAGCCGTAAGCATCACGATCGGGACATCCGAGCTCCTGCGGATCTCCTTCGCGAGGTCGCGCCCGTCGCCGTCGGGGAGCATGACGTCGAGCAGGATCAGGTCGGGCCGCTGCCGCGAGAACGTCTCGCGAGCCTCCTTGAGCGTCTCGGCCACCTCGGCGTCGAACCCGTCGCGCTCGAGGGACTCCTCGAGCGGTTCGGAGATCGAGCGTTCGTCCTCGACCACGAGGATCCTGGGCTTCACGGCCTGGATGGTAGCCGCAGGCGACCTATCGCCCGTCGGTTCAACCGGGGCTGGGAACGGGCCGGCGTACGGCCGGCCTCCGACTCACGATGCAGCGGCACGCCGGATCGGCTGTCGTCTACGTGGAGCGTTGTCTGCGGATCGCGAGGTCGGCCTACGAAGTGCTGTTGCGGCAGGGCTGACTCACGCTCCTCAGGTCTCCGGGTGGGCCATCCCGAGGCGTCGTCCACCGAAACGTAACGAATAGGTCCCCATCACCCTGTCCGGCGAGCGTCACGTCGTACGTGTCTGCGCGTCCCACAGGTTCCAGCACGAAGAGCCCCAAACCGGTCGGGTCGAGTCGGACCCGCTCGGCTCGAACGCACTCGCCCGATGCTGGCACGAAGGTCGCCGTGAACGACCACCCCTCGAGCGGGAACTCGACGATGACAGCCTCAGGGCTGCCTACATCTGGAGGCGGGGCCGGAGGAAAGTCGTCAGCGCACACGTTTCCGAAGCAGTATGTCCAGGCGCTCAGGTCGAGTGATCGATCCCCGTAGCGAACCGTGACCGGCGGAGGTTCATCCAGGTCGTTGCCCACACCGTCGCCGCACGAGGGGAGGAGGAGAGTCGAGCCAGCGAGGATCGCTCCGGCCCAGGTCGAGCGTGTCACTCCGTGGCGCATCGCCCCTCGACGATAGCGAACCGCCCAACGTTCCAGTCACCCAGGGGTAGGCACAAGGAGCCTTGTCCGCGTATAGCCGCAATCGATGCCCCCGGCGGCTCACTCGGTCGCGTCGCCTGAAGACGACCTCCACCGTCGATAGACGGGCATCTCATCGTCCGAGTACTCAGTTGCAGCCGCTTCCTCGATCGAGCACGCGTAGTGGACAAGCCCGTAGGGCGTCTGGCCGGGGCGCGCCGTCACCGCCGAGTGTGATGGAGCGATCCGTTCGAGCCATCCGCGCACCATGAACTCGCCGTGTTCGCCAGCGTGGTCCTCCCACGGCAGCGCGCTGTGCAACGCGTAGCGGACTTGCGGCCATGACCCCTCGCGGTGTTCGATGCCTCCTTACGCGGCGCTGGAGGATCCTTCGATGTCCACGTTCGTCATCGTGCCCGGAGCCTGGGATACACCCGCCACGATGGAACCGCTGATCGAGCCGTTGGAGTCGGCAGGCCACGCGGTGATCGTCGTTGACCTGCCGTGTGAGGACGCCGACGCGACCCTGGAGGAGTACGCGGACGCCGTGCGCGCCGCGCTCCCCGATGACCTGGCCGATGTCGTGCTGGTCGGCTACTCGTTCGGAGGCTTCACCGCCTCGAGGATCGCCGTGGAGCACCCCGACGTGCCGGTGGTGTACGTCGCGGCCTGGATCCCGCGGGATGGCGCGTCGGTGATCGAGCTCTTCGCCGGCGGCGATCCGTTCGAGGCCGGCGAAGAAGCAGGGATCGCCGCCCTCGACGGACTGATCCTCAGCGCCGGCCCCGGTGTGTGTGCCCTGAACATCGACCGGTACGTCGCCGCGGCCGACCCTTCCGAGCGGGACTCTGTGCGGACCTACCTCGAGCGGACGCAGCGCCCGCAAGGCATCGCCGCGTTGCGCCAGAAGTGGCGCGGTGATCCGCCGACCTCCCGCCGGCGCACGTACGTCCTGACCACCGCCGACACGCTGGTGCCGCCGGAGGCCCAGCGGGCGATGGCGGCGTCGATGGGCGCGGATGTCGTCGAGATCGACACGGATCACGGGCCCTTCCGCGAGCAGCCCGAGCGCCTTGTCGAGCTGTTGGTCGCCGCCGCCCGCTGACCTGACCGTTCAATGGCACCGTGTAGCGGATCGCGAGCCCGCTGCGGCGGAGGGACCGTGGCACGTGCAGGTAATGGCCGCGCGCCCCCCGGCGCTCTCGGCCTGTGCTAGGCGGTGTACGTGGAGCGTTATCCGCGGATCGAGAAAGTGGACGACCGGCTATTCGAGGGGGAGGAGCCGATCCTGCATCTGATGGGAGAACAGATAGCGGCCTAGAAACGCCGCAACCCGTGGACACTCGCCCTGAACAACAGTCTCGCCCTGCTTTCATCCCACATGCGCAGCCAGGACCTGCGAGGTGCGGTCGCCGCGACCCTCGCGATCTCGATCTGCTGCAACACCAAGAACCGTCCGAGGACGGCCCTGGGTCTGATGATTTGAGCGCTTATGGACGGGTGATCAGACAGACACAGAACTCATCCGCCCCACCCGGGGGGGACGGGAGAAGATGCAGGTTGTCGACCATGCGGTTGTGACCACCCTTGAAGGATCGAAACTCGCCGTTCGCCTGCGGTATGTCCAGTTCGAACGTCCCCTGCACGTATGTCCCACCGGATCCATCGGGAACTTCGATGGTGTTCGAGTCCGTGAACTCCATGGCCATCGCGCCTCCCGGGAGGTCGTAGGCGCAGAGGGTGCCGGTGAACTGCACGTAGAAGTCGCCGATCTCCTCGAGTACATCTGGGTGGCCCGGGAACGCGGGATAGATCTTCGTCGTGGAGTACGAACCGTCGTCAAGATCGATCATGGACAGGCCGAGATCGGGGCCATCGACCACGGGCTGATACGGACCCCGCAACAGCAGGACGCGCGGCTGTTTGCGCGGCCGATCGTGCGCCGTCGCCAGTTGTGGGGCGAGCAATGTGACCAAGCCCCCACCGATCGCCCCGCCGATGACGGTTCGTCGACTGATCATCGTTCGGCCGTTGGTTGCGGAGCTTTCCCCGACTTCTGCCGCTCCGGTCCGGGATCGGCGGTCTGCGTCGACACGCTCCATCGTTCCCTCCTCCGCGGGCATGCGGGGCGGTGACGGGACCGATCGGCCCGATGCCGGAGCGGCCCGAAGCGCCCCTTCCTGTCACCCATCTCCGTCCCTTCTGTCACGTCTCCCTTCTGTCATGTTGAGTGAGCGATTGGCCCAGCACTTGGTCGCGGTTCCGTCAAATCGGTGGACTTGCGCTCCGCCCTTTCGCTAGCGCAAACCGCCGTTCGCTCCGGCGCGTTCGGCCACGGCCGCCGTCTCCTAGGCCTCGTACCGATCGAGGACGCGCTCGGCGCGGTCGAGCTGGCGGGGCACGTCATCGGTGTGGTGGTGGATCTGCCAGGACGTGCACCGCAGCGCGTGGTGGGCGACGTACGCTCGAAGCACGCGCCGCTCGATGCCGGTGGCTTCGACGACGTCCCAGACCGGTTGATCGTGCCCGTCGAGGTCGTACGCGAACCTGACGAGATCGAAGCGGGGATCGCCGGCGCACGCGCCCTCCCAGTCGATGATCCCGGTTAGGGTGCCGTCGTCGCCGGCGAGGATGTTGTCGGTGTGCAGGTCTAGGTGCACGAGCCCGTCGGTCGGGAACCACGCCGGGTCGGCGTCGGCGCCGACGGCCTCCACTCGGTCGAGCACCGCCGCGCTGCGACGACCCCCGGTGCGCAGCGGCTCGTGCATCGCCCACCCGTCCACGCCGACGGTGAGCGTGTGCACGACGGACTGACCCCATGGGCGCAGGTCCGGCGCCGGCAGCGGACAGGCGACACCGGCCATGGCGGCGACGCGCTCGACCACCTGCTCCACCATCGCCCGTGACGGATTGCGTACCGACGCACCCGGTAGGACCTGCTGCGCCGACAGCGTCCAGCCGTCGACGGCGAGGACGTGCGGGTACTCCGGTACCGGGACGCCGCGTGATCGGAGCTCGTCGAGGCCGGGGAGCAGGACCGCATAGCGTTCGGCGACGGCCTCGTCCGGGAACCACTTGAGCACCACCGGCGCACCGTCCGGCGCCGTCGCGAACCACGCACCCTCGTCGGACACGCCGGCCGAGGCGCGAGCGCCGAGCTCGAACCCAAGTTCGCGCAGCCATGCGCGGTTCACGTCGCCGGTGGCTGCTCGAACACCGCCGTCACCTTCTCGAACCCGAGCGAGTGCAGCAGCGCCGCCAGCGCCGCGGCCGCCTCGTCACCAGAGAGGTCCTCTCGGCGGATCAACCTCTCGAGGACGCCCGGCGAGCCACCGAGCGCCTCGAGCCGCATGGCCATGACCTTCAGTATGTCCGAACACTCGCGCATCCCAGAGTCGCTTCAGTCGCCCGGATGCCAGGGGCCTGAGGCCGCGAAGCCGAACTCCCGGACGTTGGAGCCACCCGGCGTCTACGCCGGTGGCGTCCCTTGCCTTCACATGCTCTAAACGGCCACGCGCCCCGGCGCCTTAGGCCTCGATGAGTTTCCCCGGTGTACGGATAAGGAACGTAGTCCGCGGATCGAGAGGGTGAGCGTCCGGTACCGGAAGCGGGATGGTGCGCGGCCGCCTTGACCGCCCCCGAGTAGCGGGAACCCAGGGGGTGCCGAGACGGTGTAGTGGTTCCCGTGTTCGGCGAGGATTTCGTGGATGTAGGAGAGGCCGGGCGTCAGTCGAGGTTGAGAAGTAGTGCGATGAGGCCGATCACGGCAACCACGGTCCCGAGAATGAGGACCGCCGCCAGCATGTAGGTTCGTAACCCGACACCATGCGGGAGGGAGCGGGGACGCCCCCATCCACGCTGCCGCCCGAAGGTGTTCGTCCACATGCTCCACTTGGCGTCCTCCTGGAGCTCCCGGACGATATCCCGCTCGCGGTCTCGCCTCTTCGTCACAGTCGCAGTGTAGGACTACCCTGCGCTCCAAAGGCGTGCCTCGCTCGCGGTGTGTGGATAAGGAACGTTGTCCGCGGATCGCGACGGTGAAGGGCACTCGGGTGAACGGGCGGTCCTTGAACTCACGGGAAGGTCGTAACCGCAGCAGGTATTGGGCGACTCCTACGCCAAGGGTCGGGAATCGCTGGCGGAGGGGCCTCCAGGATCGGAGCCGGCCTGAATCAACATCTGATGACTGACCCCACCCTCTTGTGTGGCCTCGCAGTTGGTGTTGCTCTCGCCCCTGAGACAGGTGTCATCGCCGGGGCCTCCGTCCAGCGCGTCATCCCCGGGACCCCCGTCAAGCTCGTCATCGCCGCCCAGCTTCTTGAGACCAGTGCCCCTATCCCCCCAGACCGTGTCGTTGCCAGCACCGCCAAGGACACGGTCGTTCCCCTTGTGCCCGAAGAGGCAGCAATCGTTTCCTCGTCCACCGACGATCAGGTCTTGCCCCGATCCACCGTTGATGGCGTCATTCCCATCCCGCCCGTGCAGCTCGTCGTCGCCACCCCCGCCCTCGATCTGATCGGCCACGAGGAAGGGATCGCGGCCCGGTCCTGCATCCACTACGTCCGAGCCTCGACCGGCGAAGATGAGGTCGGCACCCCGCCCCCCCGGATGAAGTCGTGGCCGCCTCGACCACAGATGACGTCGTCGCCGCCCTTGGCCAGGATCACATCGTCACCGCCCCGTGCAACGATGACATCGCGACCGCTCGTTCCGAGGATCTGGTCGGGTCCTTCCGTGCCGACGATGGTCGCGGTGTTGTTGACGCACTCGGGTGCCGCGCGCGCAGTCCCAGGCGAGTACAGGACGATCGCAACCAGAAGAAGCGAGGGGGCGAGCGGTCTCAGGCTCCGAGCGTGGTGCTCCGCGCGCTGAGCGGGTGGGGTCATCGACCTTGCCTCCGTGGCTGAAGCCCAGCCTAGGACAAATCCAGCACGATCGGAACCGGGCTCCACGCCGAGGACGCGCACAACGCGTGTGTCTTGCTAGCGGCTTCTCCTCTCCAACCCATACAGAGAGCGCATGTACCGAGCAGCCGCCGCAGTTGGAGGATCGGTTTCGCAGTCGATCTCCATCTCCGCGTCGCACTGATCGATCCCGAGCCCTCCGTCGGCGGTGTCGACATCTGGATCGACGTAGGTGAAGAACCCTCCGATGATGACGTCGTCGCCGCCGAGCCCGAGCAACTGGTCCGCTCCGTCGACCCCGACCAACTCGTTCGAGCCGTCGGTGCCGGTGATGACATCGTCGAAGAAGGTCCCCCACGCGCGTTCGAACCCGGCGAGCGTGTCACCGTGGGAGTCGGTCTGCGTCGTCAAGTCGACGGTCATCCCGGCGCTCGCGTCGATGTTCCCAAGGACGTCGAAGCCGGCGCCGCCGTCGAGGTCGTCGACCCCATCGCCTCCATCGACGAGGTCATCGCCATCGCCGGCATCGACGGTGTCGTCGCCTTCGATCAGGCCCGTGAACTCGTTGTCCTCCGCGTTGCCGATCATGACGTCGTCACCCGACGACCCCTGTCCGCCCTCGATGCTCACCAGGCTGTCGGTCCCCTCACCGGTGAGCGTCCCGCCTGGTAGGTCGATCGTGATCGGACCGGCCGGCGTCGAGCCGAGGTAGTAGAACGGGAAGAAGAGGTTGCCGAGGAAATCGAGATCGTCCCCGCCGTCGATCGCATCGTCACCCGCTCCACCCGCGAGGAAGTCGCTCCCGCCGAGGGCGTCGAGCGAGTCGTTCCCGCCGGCGCCGAAGAGCGCATCGGGATCGTCCGTTCCGGTCAGCAGGTCGTCGAACGGTCCACCGATCAGCCACTCCACGTTCACGACGTGGTCGTTGCCGTGTCCGGTGATGATGCCGGTGCCGAGATCGCCGGTGATCGGCCCGCTGGCGTCCAGGTAGATCACCTCGTCCTCGGGGCGTGCGCCGCCGTCGACGAAGTCGTCACCTTGGCCGGGCACTGCGCTGTCGAATCCGCCCTGGCCCCAGATCTCGTCGTCGCCCGAGCCACCGGAGGTCCGGTCGTTACCGCCGCCCCCGAAGACGGAGTCGTTGCCGCCGCCCCCGCAGATCAGGTCGCCCCGTCCCTCACCGCGGATCGTGTCATCCCCTCCTCGGCCGACGATCACGTCGGCTCGGCGAGTGCCACGCAGAACGTCGTCTCCCAGTGTGCCAACGATCGTGGCCCGCTCGCCGAAGCAACTCGGCACGGCTGCGGACGCCGGCGACGCGCGCAGGGGGGCCGAAACGAGCAGGATGGCCGAGAGGATCGCGGTCCGGTGAGATCGCGTGCGGATCTGCACGTGTGCCTCCCACTCCAGGGCCCCGGCAGGCGAACCCGGAACCTAGACCTACCGGACGACTTGCGCAATCGCGCCCGCTGGAGGGCCCGCGAAACCCTATCGATCAACAAGGTGCTCGCTCGCGGGGGAACACCTCGGCTCTCGGCGAGAGCAGAGGGCAGCAGGATGCTACGGCTCGAAACAGGCGGCCGGCCGAGTTCCGCTGACGGCTCTTCCGCCCCAAAGCATCCAGGGGAGATGGGTTGTCTCAACCATCGCGACAGCTCGGTTGGATTCGGGTCGTCAGCCACGCGTCTCGACAAGTACAGAGGCTTGTGGCAGGGTCGCGGTGAGCTCTGCGGGTAGAGGCTCGTCCTGGCCGATGTATGGGATGAGGCGATACGTGGCAGACCAGGTCGCCACCGACCAAGTACGTCGCGCTCGGCTTGCCGTGTCGGCTCGTGCGACCGTGGGATCGCGGGCACGGATCCGCCGGTCGGGACGCGTCGCCGCGCTGTGCATCCTGATCGCCGCAGCGATGGCGCAGCCGTCAAACGCTGCTGGGACGAGGGTCCGTCTGGTGAAGGACATCAACTCGGCGGGGGATTCGTTCCCCTTCGTCCTCACTGATGTCGGGGGGACGCTCTTCTTCGCAGCCGACGACGGCACCCATGGATTCGAGCTATGGAAGAGCGATGGCACAAGGGCCGGCACGGTCCTGGTGAGGGACATCAACCCAGAGCGGAACTCCAACCCTGACTTCCTGACCGACGTCGGGGGGACGCTCTTCTTCGGAGCCAACGACGGCATCCACGGGTACGAGCTGTGGAAGAGCGACGGCACAACAGCCGGCACGGTCCTGGTGAGGGACATCAACCCGAACGGGGGCTCGTTCGACCGCCGGGTCTTCGGGTCCCTCGTCGAGGTTGGCGGGACGCTGTTCTTCATCGCCGATGACGGCACCCACGGGATCGAGTTGTGGAAGAGCGACGGCACCGAGGCCGGCACCGTGCTGGTGAAGGACGTCCGCCCGGACGCGGAGCGGTGGGTCCCCGGGGTCCTCACCGACGTCGGGGGGACGCTCTTCTTCGCACCCAATGACGGCACGCACGGGTCGGAGCTCTGGAAGAGCGACGGCACCGAGGCCGGCACGGTCATGGTGGAAGACATCAATCCTGGTGGGTCTTCTTCTTCGAATCTTGTCGACGCGACCGAGCTTGGCGGGACGCTCTTCTTCATAGCCGACGACGGTACCCATGGATTCGAGCTATGGAAGAGCGATGGCACCGAGGCGGGCACGTTCCTGGTGAAGGACATCGATGCTGGCGGAGGCCGGTTCCCTCGCGGCCTCACCGACGTCGGCGGGACCCTCTTCTTCGCAGCCGACGACGGCACCCACGGATTCGAGCTATGGAAGAGCGACGGCACCGAGGCGGGCACGGTCCTGGTGACGGACATCAACCCCGAGGGGAACTCCAACCCTGACTTCCTGACCGACGTCGGCGGGACGCTCTTCTTCGGAGCCAACGACGGCATTCACGGCAAAGAGCTGTGGAGGAGCGACGGCACCGGGACGGGCACGGTCCTGGTGAGGGACATCAATCCCGACGGGCGCTCAAACCTTCGCTTCCTCACGGATCTCGGAGGGGAGCTCTTCTTCGAAGCCGACGACGGCATTCGCGGCAAAGACCTGTGGAGGAGCGACGGCACCGAGGCCGGCACGGTCCTGGTGAGGGACATCAACCGTGACTCGGACTCGTTCCCTTCGTTCCTCACCGATGTCGGGGGAACGCTCTTCTTCGGAGCCGACGACGGCATCCATGGATTCGAGCTCTGGAGGGCCCGCTGAAGGTCCCGACGAGTGCCTCCTGCACTTGATCCGATCAGTGAAGAGCCTCCCGCAGTGCGCCTCGCTGATCTTCCAGCCGTTCGATGTCAAGCCTCGGGGGGGATCAGCTGGCCAGCCGACCCGCCTGCGCCTGAGTGACGTGCCCCGCCTCGAGCAGCCAGCGCACCGTGTCGGCGAACGTCTCCTCGATCGGTCGCGGCTCGAGCCCGAGGTCTTCCCGCACCCGAGATCCGTCGCACCTCGCGGCACAGTTGAGGATCCAGATGGCTTCGCGGCTCCACGGCATGCGGGCCTTCGTGCGGCGCTGCAGCGCGTCGGTCAGGCTCCCGACCCCGAGCATCAGCCCGCCCGGGAGCGTGATCGCCGGGAACCGCCGCCCGGTGACACGGCCGAGCGTGCGCAGGATCTCCCGCAGCGACAGGTAGCGGCCGGCGACGAGGTAGCTCCGGGGGCCACGGCCCGGCTCGATCGTCGCGGCGATCACCCGGGCGGTGTCGCGCACGTCGGCGATCTCGACCCCTCCCGGGGTCAGGGCCGGGATGTAGCGGCGCAGGATGTTGCGGGCGAGCAGGTCCCCCTCGCCGAGGTGCGGGTCGTCCGGCCCCCACAGCGACGGCGGCATCACGCTCACGACCGGGGCGCCCTGCTCCTGGAAGCGCCGCGCGACGAGCTCGGCCAGGCCCTTGGTGTGGCAGTAGGCGTAGCGCTCCGGTGGCGGCGAGACCGGTGAGTCGGGCCCGAGGTCCCGGCCGTCCGGGGGCAGGAGCGAGAGCTCGCTCGAGATCAGCACGACGGGGTCGAGCTTTCGCCGGATCGCGGCCGAGAGCACCGTCTCGGCGCCGGCCACGTTGACCCTGCGCATCTCGTCCCCCCTCCGCGCGTCCATCGAGAACACGGACGCTCCGTGGATCGCGGCCTCGCAGCCCTCGAGCGCCCGCTCGACGGTCTCGGGCTCGGTGACGTCGCCGGCGACGGCCTCGAGCTCGCGCGAAACGCCGAGCGGCGCGAGCGCGGCCGCCACGCGCTCGGGCGAGCGCACGAGCAGCTTCACGTCGTGACCGGCCTCGAGCAGCGCGGCGATCGTGTGTGTGCCCACGAAGCCGGTGCCACCGGTGAGCAGGACCCGCATCCCGGCATCATCGGCCATCCGGCTACCCTTGGGCCATGCGAGCGCCGCGACTGCTGGTGATCCAGCACAACCTCGACGACCACCTGAACGAGCTCGCCGGCCCGCTCGTCGACGCCGGCGTCTCGATCGAGCCCTGGTTCACCTACGCGAGGCCCGAGCCGCGCGCGTCCGAGTACGACGGGGTGCTCTCGCTCGGAGCCCTCGTCGGCGTGAAGGACGAGGCCGAGCACCCGTGGATGTCGGTCGAGCGCTCCCTGCTCGAGAAGGCCCTCGTGAACGGGACCCCGACCCTCGGCGTCTGCTTCGGCGCGCAGCTGCTCGCGAACATCGCCGGCGCCCCGGTGCTCCGGGCGAACGACCCGGAGATCGGCTGGACGCCGGTCGAGATGGCCGCCGCGGCGGCCGGCGACCCGGTCCTTGCCGCGCTCGGGCCACGGCCACACGTGTTCCAGTACCACTACGACACGTTCGGCGAGCCCGCGAACGG
>Ga0187893_10011422_pt1 | contig 12904 bp, 13 predicted proteins | sample MA1701074metaG_FD_139574 | JGI IMG/M metagenome (GOLD analysis project Ga0187893, IMG submission 139574) | White microbial mat communities from a basaltic lava cave in the Kipuka Kanohina Cave System on the Island of Hawaii, USA - MA170107-4 metaG ...
ATAAGCCTGTCTAGAAACGTTTGCTGGTCGCAGCGTAGAGATGGAGTCTTAGGACCAAGGCGCTACATTATTTGTACAGGGCATGGTGCAACGCGAAACCGTGTCTCGCAAGCGAGGGCAACTTTGGGTATTCCTTTCACCAAGATGCACGGGTTAGGCAACGATTTTGTGTTGTTCGATGCCTTGTCCAATCCTATTTCTTTAAGCGCGGCCCAGATCCGGGCGATCGCCGATCGCCGCTACGGCATCGGCTGCGATCAAGTGTTGCTGATCGAGCCGATCCACAGCGACCAGGCAGACATCCGCTACCGTATATTCAATGCCGATGGCAGGGAGGTGGAACAGTGTGGAAACGGCGCACGCTGCATCGCCCAGTACCTGCGCAATCGAGGTTATATGCGCAAAGATACCCTGGTGGCGGAAACTACAAGAGGTAGGGTCAGCATATACTTCGAACCCGATGGGATGATTCGGGTGAACATGGGGGAGCCGAAGCTGAAACCGGAGGACGTTCCGGTACTTGCCAAGCGCGCTTCGATTGGTTATGAAATAGATATCGCGGGAGAGACCTTCGGTTTTTATGCAATTTCCATGGGGAATCCGCACGTCGTCCTAGCGGTTGACGATGTGGAGAGAGCACCCGTAGCGCAACTTGGTGCGCGGCTTAGCCGGGATGCCTGCTTTCCTGAAGGGGCTAACGTCGGTTTTATGCAGGTGTTGGATCGTCAGCGCATCCGATTGCGGGTGTACGAACGCGGCGTGGGTGAAACTCTGGCTTGCGGAAGTGGGGCGTGCGCCGCCGTGGTAGCGGGTCGGTTGCTGTCGCGGCTGGATGCCGAGGTGGCGGTGGAACTTCGCGGGGGAACTTTGCGGGTCGTTTGGCACGAGGAAGGCTCTCCAGTGTGGATGGCAGGCCCAGCCACGCATGTGTTTGAGGGGAGGATCCAATTATGACAACACCGAAGCCCATTCATCTGGACGACGGTCCAGACAGCATCAGCGCGGTCGCGGAATACTTGCGCCGACGCCCGGATTTCTTGGTCAATCAGCCGGAGCTATTGCAAGAGATCAGCGTGCCTCACGAAACCGGGGAGGCGGTGTCTTTGGTAGAACGTCAAGTCGCGACGCTGCGCAAAAGGAGCAAGCAGTTGCAGCTCAAGCTGCGGGAATGGATCGATGTCGCGGAGCACAACGATCGCCTAAGCCTGAAGCTGCACCATCTAACCCGAATGCTGATCACCGCCCGCGATTTGGACACGGTTTTTGCCATACTCTATGAGAGCCTTGTCAGCGATTTCCGCGCGGACTACGTGGTCCTGTGGCTATTCGTCGATACTCCTACCGGGCAGAACCAGCGCCGCGAGTTTTTGGGAACCCGGACAAAACAGCAAGCGGTGCTGGAGCATGTATTCGAAAAAGCCGTGCCTTTTTGCGGAGCGCTTAGCGGTGCTCAGCACGCAGCCTTGTTCAATGGCGCGACGGAAGAGATCGGATCGGCCGCGGTGCTCGCGTTGCGCGAGGCGGATTGGCGCGGTATATTGGCTATAGGAGCGCGCGACACGGGGCGATTTCAAGCCGAGATGGGCACCGATTTTCTTATTCGCCTAAGTGAGATCGTGAGCGCCGTGTTGTGCCGTTGGGTGGTGAGCCGTGATGAGCAAAGCAAAGCTAAGCGCGGAGCTTAAGCCATTTTTGCAACAGCTTTCCTTCACGCCGTACACTGTCAAAGCTTACGACCGCGACGTCTCTGCTCTTATTCGGTTTTGCGCCGACCAGCGGATCGAGCGCTGGGAAGATCTCGAAGAGGCGCATGTGCGCGCCTTCATTGCTTGGCTGCATCGTAACGGAAAGAGCAGCCGCACACTGCAGCGGACCCTCTCCGGCGTGCGAGCCTTCTTGCGTTTCCTCATCGCTCGCCAAGTGCTCGCACGCGATCCCTCCGCAGGTATAAGAGCACCAAGAGCGCAACGCAAGCTGCCCCGAGTGCTCGACGTCGATCAAACGGGGCGGCTGATGCAAGAGCGTAGCAGCGATGATGTGCTTGCTTGTCGGGACACGGTCATGTGGGAACTCCTGTATTCCTGCGGTTTGCGCGTCTCAGAACTGGTGGGTCTCGACCGCTGTGATGTGGCGATAGAAGATGCCGAGATCCGCGTCCTCGGCAAGGGCAACAAGCACCGTATCCTACCTATCGGGCGTTACGCCATGGAGGCGCTGCGGGTGTGGTTGCCTCGGCGCCAGACGTTGTTGAGCGATCCTGGCGAAGATGCGTTGTTTTTAAGCCGCCGAGGCACTCGGATACATGTACGCACAGTGCAGCAGCGCTTGCGAGCCTGGGGGGTGCGTCAGGGGATCTCGACGCCGGTGCATCCGCACATGCTGAGACATTCTTTTGCCAGCCATCTGCTCGAATCCTCCGGCGACTTAAGGGCCGTGCAGGAATTGCTGGGGCATGCAAGCATCAGTACCACCCAAATCTACACCCATCTCGATTTCCAGCACCTGGCATCGGTCTACGACCGGGCACATCCTCGAGCAAAGAAAAAGTCAGCACTGTGATTTCCGGGGCGTTGGCTGCTACACCGCAGTGACCTGATCCGATGGATCGCATCCTTCTGCTCAATGGACTAGTGGTCAACGAGGGGCACCGGAGCGAAGTCGACTTATTGGTTACGGACGGGCGTATCGAGCGCATCGGAGGGGATCTCAGCGCTGTTCGTGCAGATATTCTCATCGATGCCAGCGACAAACTGGTATTGCCCGGTCTCATTGATGACCAAGTCCATTTTCGGGAGCCGGGGCTGACTCATAAAGGGGATATCGCCTCTGAATCCCGCGCCGCCGTGGCCGGGGGGGTAACCAGTTTTCTGGATATGCCCAATACCCAACCGCCCACAACAACCTCAGAACGGTTGCAGGAGAAATATGCCGTCGCCGCGCGCACATCACGTGCAAACTTCGGCTTTTACTTCGGTGCAACGAACGACAACATCGAAGCGATTAAAGTGCTCGATCCCCAGCGTGTATGCGGCCTCAAGGTTTTTATGGGGGCTTCTACCGGCAACCTGCTGGTTGACAGTCCCGAAGCCCTGGAGGGCATCTTCGGCAATTCCCCGGTGCTTATCGCCACCCACTGTGAGGACACACCGACGATAAAAGAGAATGAGCGCAGGTTTCGGGAGATCTATGGGGAAGCTATACCCATGCACTGCCACCCTCTGATCCGAAGTGAAGATGCCTGCTTCAAATCCTCGTCTCTCGCTGTAGACCTGGCACGGCGATACGGCTCGCGACTGCATCTGCTGCACCTCAGCACGGCACGTGAGCTGGCCCTGCTGTCGCGCGCCCCTTTGACCGAGAAGCGAATCACGGCAGAGGCCTGCGTGCACCATCTCTATTTCCAAGCATCGGATTACCAGGACAAAGGGGCTTTGCTTAAATGCAATCCCGCAATCAAGACCCAACGAGACCGTGAAGCGTTGCGGCGTGCTGTGATCGAGGGATCCATCGACGTCATCGCAACCGACCATGCCCCACACACCCTGTGTGAAAAGCAGGGAAGTTACTTCACGGTGGCGGCTGGGCTCCCGCTGGTACAACACACCCTGTATGTGCTCTGGGAGCTTTATTGCCAAGGGATATTTCCTCTCGAGCTTATCGTGGAGAAGACCAGCCACGCGGTCGCCAGATTGTTTGGCATTAAGGAGCGGGGATTCGTGCGCGAGGGGTATTGGGCGGACCTGGTCGTGATTGATCCGAGAAGCGAGACCGCGGTGACTCCAATGAGCGTGCTCTATAAATGCGGGTGGTCTCCTTTTCTAGGCCATACCTTTCCATGCTCTATCGATACCACGATCGTCTCTGGCCAGATCGCGTATCATCGTCGTGTCGCGATCGAGAACGTTCTCGGTAGATGTCTGGAATTCGAATCAGCAGACAGGCTTTAATGTACCATTGGGCATTTCGATAAATTGCTTGCGATCGACCAATGTCCTCACGTCCCTGTGAGGGGGGCATTTCGAATTAATTGAAGTGCCCTATTAGCGGATAGTGGATAGGTATAGTGTTTCGTTCTTGACCTGGCCAAGATGGCTGAGCCGACAAAAAAGCGGAGCGTAGAAACGATGGTTGGAAAACCAAAGACTGTGGAAGAACTGACAGCCTGCTGTGACGGTGGACTGGGAGCGCTGGGGCATCCACGTGTTTATCTACCGATTGGGGAGAAAGATTATGTGGATTGTCCCTATTGCGGACAGCGGTTTATGTTACACCGCGCTGCTGCAACGCCAGAGCTTAGCAGGTCTTAAGCTGCGTCCTCCGCGTCCTCACCACCCGCTTGAAGCCTGAAACACGATCTAATGCGGAACGGGACGACGGCAAGCACCGCTGGTTTGAGGAGAACGGTTTCGACCTCCCTGGCCTTCGCAGATCTACCGCAATCATTTGCTAGACTCTCAATCAGCGGTCAGGGGGAAGCTTGCACGCCATCCCGGTAAACGATCCTAGGCATTGTTTATACCACAATGCACAAAACCCATCATTTCAAATCGTTAATTTCACATCGCCCACCACTGTCGGCGCGCCAATTGGCGCAGCGTCATTTTTCAGCGACTATTTTGATACCATATCAGCGAATACTATAGCAGCGAAGAAAGAGGGTGCGTAGCGAGAAATTCGTAGGTTATCAATTGGCGTTTCGAGTCGGTATCCGTACAGCTACCTACGTAGAACTACTTAGCCGAAGGCGTCGCGCGGGGTCAGATACCACAACTATCCATCTTGACACGTCTTGACTGTTCATGCTTCGGCCAAGACTTGGTCCCAAGTTGTTACAACTGAGCAAAAAGCAAAGCGTTAACTTCAACAAGGGTACAGCAAAGTCAAGGCTGCGTATCGCCCCACAGTTCCCTGAGCCGCTCGTCGCGCCCGCATCCCGAGCGATAAAACTTATAGCGCAAGGGATTCTTGCGATAGTAGTCCTGATGATACGCTTCGGCTGGATAAAAAGCCGTTGCCGGAACAACCGGCGTAACGATCGTTTCGGGAAAGGTTTTTGTCGCTTCGATCTTTTTCTTGGACTGGTCCGCCAGGCGGCGCTGATGCTCATTGTGATAAAAGATTGCGGGGCGATATTGGAACCCCTGGTCACAAAATTGGCGATCGTTTCGTGTCGGATCAACGTTGTGCCAGAACACGTCCAGGAGCGTTTCGTAGCTGACCTTGTTTGGGTCATAGACCAACTGAACCGCCTCGGCATGCCCTGTGGTGCCCCCCGAAACGTCTTCATAGCTTGGGTCGCGTTTATTCCCACCGGTATACCCCGAGGTCGTAGAAATGACACCGTCCAGTGCGTCGAACGGAGGCTCCATGCACCAAAAACATCCTCCGGCAAAAGTCGCGACTGCCATTTTCCCGGCAACTCCATGTGCCGGAAGTGCGAGTCCCAGCAGAAGGAGCAAGGTAAGGCGATTCAGTAAAGCTGTCATGCCAATTCCCATGCTGGTTTGGTGTCTGTACGGACGGGGTAAAGCGTATGCTATTTTGATCCCATTACATAGCAGCCATAATATCAAGCCGAAGACAAAACCTACCCCATCACCGGAGGAACCGAATGGAAAAACCCGTACCTGCCCAAAAGGCACCCTATGCTGTAGATGTCGAAGCTGGCGGGCAATACTGGTGGTGTCGTTGCGGACTAAGCAAAAACCAGCCGTTTTGCGATGGATCGCACAAGACCACAGGGCTATCTCCGCTCGCTTTCACAGCCGAGAATTCGCAGACCGTGTATCTCTGCGGATGTAAAAACACGGGAAACGCTCCTTTCTGCGATGGAACGCACGCGAAAATTTAATAGTCGGTCAAATTTGAATCTGACCAATACCGCCGCCCACCCTTTCTCCTGGAGGGCGAAGGTTGGGGAAATGGCCGGCGTACGTCTCCGTCCGAATCCCTTAGATTCCCGCGAGAATGGTTTGGGTAGATCCCTTTTCACCGACATTGAACTTAACTTATTAAAGATCTTAGAAGACCAAACTAGACTTTGAAGGGCCCACGGACTGATTTTTTTGACCCCGAAATCCAGGACAGTCCGTTTCCCATTACCAAAAATAGGACGCCCGTTCCTGACCCCGAGCCGGCGCGAGGCCATCGAGTGCTGCGGACGTTGATGACGTATTTGGTCCAAAAGTTCCCCTATATTGCCCATTAGCTTCCGGCGAGTAACACCTACTGTGGCATAAAAGTGCCTAGTTGCAACGGTTGATTCGCCGTTTCCATGTTTTAAGAAGCTATGGCATGAGTATTGTCTGCTAACTGCAAGACCCTGGCGTATGACGCCGATGAATTCCACCCTTTGGGTATAAACCATTTGAGGATATCGATATGAACACGTTAAAGAGGCTCACTGCACAACAGATCGTTGAAATCGAGCGGCTGACCAAGACCGAGCGGGCACGAGAGCAGCGCACTCGGGATGAAGGGCAAAGCCAACTGTACCGATACTTATCTGAGGTGCTTCTGAAATCACCCTCGACGGTGTAACAGCCGCATCGACTTTGGTGAAACAACGGCGTTCCAGGGGTACCTCACCGCGAGAGAGGGAGAGGCCCTGTATGAGCTATTGCGAACGCTTCGGTTCTTCGGCTTGCACCTGCTGATCACCCATCGGCTCGCGTTCTTGTTCGGATGAATAAGCAAACAACCAACACAGGGTTCGCGAGCTGATCGTCCGGGTCGGCCGTCGGCGACAGAGCTGCCTAACACGCTTATGCAACCTTCTGGGAAACTCGTTAATTCCTGCCGGTTCGGCGGATACCGGGATGACCAAGGGCGTTTTATCCCTTTTTCCCACGCAGACGCAGCGATGCGGCGCGCACGGGAGATCGGAATTCGCATGCTGCTAAGGCTGGAGCTAGATGAGCAAGGAAACTTGGAAGGTATGCTCCATAGCAATGAACGAGGATCGGCCTCCGACAAGACCGCTGGGCGCCCGGAATAAAGCCAATTACAACAGCGGAAGCTTGCCAAAAAGTCTAACTTTCTTATAATTTCTAGATACAAAAGCGATTCGATCTAATTGCCCACCGGATCGGGGCGGATTGGTGCGGGTCGTGTTTTCCGCAAAACAACCCGGGCCGGAGTCTGTCTTAGGATCTTCCTCTGAGGCATATATTTTTTAATCCGGTTATGTTCTTTCGGTAGCGTAGATGTCTGTACTCTACGCGACAAGCGCATTGCCCAAGTGGATACCAACGGAGACCTTTTTTGATCCTCAAGCAGATTTCAGAAGTTTTGCGCAAGGTCTTGCACTTGACGCAGACGAAAGACCCAGAATGGTTACAGGCTTATCATCCGCCGGAACGCCACGATACAGAAAATCAATTCGCCATTTTCTTGAAACCCGAGATCACGGCGCTGCAGGACGGTGTCAAACTCGCGGAACTCTTGCACTGTATCCTTGGCGCACTGCAACAGTGGGAAGTGCGCTTGGGCGCAATTCGGCTCTTGCGATCCGACTATCTTGCGCGCCATCAGATCATGGATCAGCACTATGGGGTAATAAATAAGATCTCAAAGCACGGTGACCATGCGATCTCGGAGAAAGCGAGGGCTATCCTCAAAAACAAATTTTGCCATGAGATCGACTCTGGTGCAGAGATCTTAGGGGGCCATCAGTTTCTTGCCCGTTTCCCGGCCTTCTCCGCCTTTACGCTCTCAACCTTGTCGGATAACGTCGGGGTTACGAAACTCGGTCCGGGCACCTACTGTCTGCGGGTGATTGTCGGGGGAGAAGTGTTTCTTGTCCTAAACGCGTTCCACCCCCACCAATTGGAAAATTTCACTACTGGAAATAAAGTTATCGTGGTGATGGAAGGCTGCTCATTTGCCCCGTGGGCCGATTTGCGGCACAAAATGATAGGCGCGACCAACCCGGCATTCGCTTCCCAAGGTTCTATCCGGCACAGCTTGCTTAGCCGCAGTGAAGAATTTTGCTTGTCCAACGTGAGCCAGAGCGCCAACGGGATCCACCTCTCCGCCGGTCCCCTAGAGGGGATGGTGGAATTAACACGCTTTTTCAGCGATCCGGATAAGAACTCGTTCTTGGAGCTCACGAAAACCTCTTTTGGCCGCTTGCTGCGAGAGCAAGGGGCATCACTAGAATTCATCGACGCGCTGGCCACAAACCCTGATATTGAGGTCGATGGCCATATCGTCTCGGCCTTCGACCTAACGGAAGAACTTAATGCCGAGGCGGCGGCGGTTAAACTGCTATCCGTTAAAAACGCGGTCACATCCTAACGACGCATCCAGCCATGCTAATATTATTGCGCCACCGTGAAGGTGTTTCCGGGTGTGCACCAAGCAATAGAAGGGTACGTCGCATCGAGCGTGGACACAGTGCAGGTCAGTAACAATTGCCGGGATGGCGCGCCGGGTATTTCTTCCCCGCGTTCCTCACGGTTATTGTGTTTGTCCACAAGAGAGGTTTGCGATGACTTCCCAAGTATCGATCAGGCCCTAACGGTTCCCAATGGTTTACTAGCCGTAGGTGGTGATTTGACGGCCGGCCGTCTCCTTGGCGCGTATCGGCGGGGGATATTCCCGTGGTATGAACAGGGGCAGCCAATTTTGTGGTGGTCGCCCGATCCGCGCGCGGTGATTTATCCTGAATCGCTCAGAGTTTCCCGAAGCCTAAAAAAAACTTTGCGCAAAAGGCGTTTCCAAATCACTTGCGACCGTGACTTTTCCAGTGTCATTACGGCGAGCGCCGCGCCGCGCCAAAATCAGCCTGGAACCTGGTTGAACCTCGAGATGATTGCGGCATACTCGCTTCTGCATGATCACGGATATGCTCATTCCGTGGAATGTTGGGCAAAAGGCGAGTTGGTGGGAGGCTTGTATGGTGTGGCGCTGGGGCAGGTCTTTTTTGGTGAGTCCATGTTCAGTCGCGTTGTCGATGCATCCAAGGTTGCGTTGGTCGCGCTGACGCGCCATTTGCAGGGTTGGGGTTATCGACTGATCGATGGCCAAGTCCATAGTCCTCATCTCGCCTCGATGGGGGCGCGCCTCATCGCTCGCTGTGAGTTCATGGCACAGCTCGAGAGCTGGTGTAATCGAGATCCGCAACCTGAAGCCTGGCGGGTGTGGCATTCGTGAGCACGGCGCAGACTATAGAAAGCGTTAGTTTCTACGCCACCCCGCCCCATCGGTGCAGCTATCTGCCGAACCAAAACGCGGTCACGCTGTTTGCAGATCCTCTTCTGCCAAAAGGCAGTGAAGTGCACTCCATCTTGTCTCAGCACGGATTCCGTCGCAGTGGAGAAAACCTCTATCGCCCAGCCTGCCCCCGATGCAAGGCATGTGTCCCTGTTCGCGTTTGCGTTAACATGTTTGTTCCACGGCGCAATCAGCGCCGAACATGGCGACAAAACCAGGATCTCGACATCCGCGCTGTGCCGGCGCGCTACGATCCTGAGCATTTAGCGCTCTACCACCGTTACCTCACCAGCCGCCACCCGGGTGGAGGCATGGATAACCCGAGTGTGGAAAGCTTTAAAGGATTTTTGATCTCGGCATGGTCCCAGACGGTTTTTTACGAGATGCGGTTACGGGGACGTCTGATCGCTGTTGCCGTGGCTGATGTTTTGAATGACGGATTGTCTGCAGTATATACGTTTTTCGATCCAGCGTTTTCTCGTCGCAGTCTCGGACGCTTCGCCATATTATTTGAGATCGTGGAAGCGCAGCGGCAGCGTCTACCGTGGGTTTACCTAGGTTATTGGATAAGACAATCGGAGAAGATGCGTTATAAGGACGAATACCAGCCCTTTGAGTATCTTAAGAACGGGGAGTGGCAGAATTTTCGCACTATGGCCCACGAGAAGCGGATTTGAAGGATCTCAGAACATCTTCTATGATTTAGCCTTTGTTGTACGGATCTATCAAACTAACAACATGCGGAGGCAACCGATGCGAACGAGCACCTTAATCGGAGCAATGGCGTTTTTTCTGGTAGCGTGTGCCCACACCTCCACCTTCGAGAACGTGAGTCTCGGCATGAGCAAGGAGGAAGTGGTAAAGGCGGCTGGTCATCCCGACAGCATCATCTCTACGGATAAAGTAGGCGATAAGCTCTTGGAGGTGTTCGAATACCGCAAAGGGGGCATTTGGTGGGGTGATGACTCGTATTGGTTTTTCTTTTCGAACAACAGCTTGCAGAAGTGGGGACGGCCTTATGACCATTATTACCTCGATTAGGCATTCTGCTTAGCGGGCCTGCACAGGAGCGGTTCCATAAGTCGGCGTGAAATACGCGGAATATCATGCGCTCTGTCGCGTTTGGGTTGACGGCACGGGTCGTGTTCTCGATTTTGTTTCTTTTGAGCGCTGGTTTACTCTCGTTTGGGTATTATTTGGAGGTCGCGGGTGGCTTAGAACCGTGTCCGCTCTGTTTAGTCCAGCGCTTGTTCTTCGGGTTGATTGGCTTGACCTCCCTGATCGCTGCCTTACACAACGCAAAGCTTCTGGCGGTGCGCGTCTATAGTGCGTTGGTTGCTGTGTTTTCGTTGGCCGGCGCCATGGTCGCTGGGCGACAAGTCTGGCTGCAGCACCTCCCTCCGGATCAACTGCCTGAGTGCGGGCCAGGACTTTCTTATATGATCGAGACCTTACCGCTGGGAGAGGTTCTGCTAAAAATCTTCAAGGGTAGCGGTGACTGTGCCGAAGTCACATGGCGGTTTATGGGATTGTCGATCCCCGAATGGGCATTGGCGATGTTCGCGATCCTGTTTCTTATCAGCGCCGTTCAGCTGTTCAGATCGGCGGCAGCAACCCGGCCAGCAGTTCGAACTTAGTCCCTTTCCGCTTGGGCAGTGGTGACCACCGTTGCGGCTATCGGAAATCGGCAGGTTGGAGATTGAATTTATTTAGCAGTTGATAGATCCGGGAACGGGACAACTGCGTTTCCTGGCAGATTCTCTTTATGTTTCCATCGTGTTTTTGCATGACGCTGATTAGGTATTGTTTCTCTGCGTCATCCTTGACGTAACCGAGACGCTTGACATGATTGGGGAGCGCCTCGGTATCCAGCGTGATTCGATCCGCGTCATATTTTTGGTACCGCTCGGGCAGGTCCTCTAGCCGCACCGGCGCCTCGGTCGCGATACACGCGAGGTATTTTGCGATGTTTTTGAGCTCCCGAATATTTCCGGGGAAATGATAGCGTTTGTTGATAAAAGCACGCAGTCGCTGTTCCAACACCACGTTCTTTTTGTCAATGGCAGCGCAGGCCTGCTGCAGGAAATGCTCGAACAGTATTTCGATTTCGTCCCTTCGTTCCCGCAGCGGAGGGATCCATAGCGGGCACATATTGATCCTGTAGTAGAGATCCTCCCTGAATTGTCCCTCTTGCACCATTTCCTCAAGGTTTTTATTGGTGGCCGCGATTACTTTGACGTCCACGCTATAGGTCCTGTCCGAACCAACGCGTTGCAGCTCGCCCACCTCGAGCACCCGCAGCAGCTTTACCTGGGCCTGCAGCTCTAAGTCGCCGATTTCGTCCAGAAAGATCGTTCCTTCATCGGCTTCCTCAAATTTGCCTTTGCGTTCGCCCACTGCCCCGGTGAAGGCGCCTTTGACATGGCCAAAGAGCTCGGATTCAATGATATCGGCCGGAAACGCGCCGCAGTTTACCGCGACGAATGCTTTGCGCTTGCTGTTGAGGTGAATGATCCTGGCGAATAATTCTTTGCCCGATCCGGTTTCTCCTTCCAGCAAAACAGTCAAATCCGTCGCGGCGACGCGCGAAATGATCTTAAGGATCTTTGCGATCTGTTTGTTCTGACCAATGATACCCTCTATCTTAAGGTCTCTCGGCTCGTTACCGGGGAGTGTTGCGGCGGTGTGGGAATGCTCATGGGCAATGTGGGCATGGTGAACGGTATTAAAGACGTGAAGTAAGGTTCCGCGCAGCATGTCGAGCTCGTGCAGGATGCTTCCCCTCTCCCAATCGCTTGATCCTGGCCAGTCCAGGACCTTCATCTTCAAGAGCTCGATGCGGGCGATGTTTTCGTTGAGCAGCGCACCGATGTTAGCGCCGGGCTCGGGCGATTCCGGCGGTAAGTAGTCGATATCCGGTTTGTGGTCCATCGCACCCCAGAAAGTTACCCTATAAGGCGTCAAGAGCCAGTGGCGATAGATTGAATTGCTTCTCCGCCAAGTTGTAATACAAGCCGGTATAGCCGTGGTCCTTCAGGTAGGCCGGATCGGTCAATTGTTCGTGGGTGCCCTTCTCCGCCACCTTGCCATCATAGATAAAACAGATCATATCCGAGTCCACGATGGTGCTGAGTCTATGGGCGATCGTTATGGAGGTTCTGCCGCGCAATATGGAACGCATGTTTTCCTGGATGCGCATCTCGGACTCGTTGTCCAGGGCGCTCGTGGCTTCATCGAAGATGAGGATCTTGGGCTTGCGGTAAAGCGCCCTGGCGATACAGATCCGCTGCCGCTGCCCCCCTGAAATGCCCATGCCTTTCTCACCGATCGGGGTTTGATAATCGAGAGGATAATTGATGATGAATTCATGGGCGCCGGCCAGCTTCGATGCTTCCACGACCGCGGCCAGATCCGGTTCGGGGTCGCCCAACGCAATGTTCTCAGCCACCGTGCTGGCGATGATGAAGCTATCTTGCAGCACTACGCCGATATTTCGTCGCAAAGAAACGAGATCGATGGAGCGGATATCCTTGCCGTCTATGCGGCACTCGCCCGACTTGGGTAGGTTGAATCCCAGCATCATTTTGGCAATAGTGCTTTTGCCGCAACCGCTGGGTCCTACGAAGCCGACCCGTTGGCCGGGTTCGATGAGGAGGTCGAAATCCCGCATGACATAGTTTTCTTTCTC
>Ga0187893_10011424_pt1 | contig 12902 bp, 15 predicted proteins | sample MA1701074metaG_FD_139574 | JGI IMG/M metagenome (GOLD analysis project Ga0187893, IMG submission 139574) | White microbial mat communities from a basaltic lava cave in the Kipuka Kanohina Cave System on the Island of Hawaii, USA - MA170107-4 metaG ...
CGGCCGAAAAAAGCGTTGGGTGGACTGACGCCAGCCGCCTATGCGCGGCAATTGGCCAGCAAATCGGCGACAGGAGTGCCCGGACTCTAAACGTGGCTGCTACTCAAGACGGGGGGACATCGCCATATCCCTTGCGGTGCAGATCGATCCGTCACTCGACTCGAGCCTGAACCTACGAATCTGACGAGGAATTGAAACAACTGCTGAACATTCTCAGTCACTCCGCTGATTCCGTCAAGGGCGTCCCCAGGGCTCGAGCTCTCGTAATGAAATCTTCTGTAAATAGACTCCTAAAAGGGCCTTGCTATACTGCTCTGCAGTGGGACAAGAGTCATGAAGAGACGGCTGATTGGAATCGCAGCACTTGCATTGATCGCGATCACCGGAAGTCTCTGGTGGTGGGTAGACAACTCCCTGGATGCTCAGATCGCGTCCGTTATCCGTCGCTATGGACCAGAAATTACCGGCGTTCCGATCAGCCTGTCGGGTGCCAATGTCAGCTTGGTGGACGGTAGAGCCGGATTGCGAGGCCTCATAGTCGGCAATCCTGACGGCTTCAGAACCGAACACGCGCTGTCGCTTGGCGAAATCAGCATGACACTCGACATCGGCTCGCTCACGACAGACGTCATCCGAATCAAAGAGCTCACACTCGTCAAACCGGAGATCACGTATGAGTACACCTCTGCCGGCAGCAACCTCGATAGGCTTCAACGCAACATTGAGCGCTATGTTTCTCGTCAACACGGCGAGGGGAACACTTCCGGGGATTCAGAATCAGGCAAAAAGCTGGTCATCGAGCATCTCTATATTATGAACGCAACCGTTCGCGTCAGGACCAAAATTCTTGGCGGTCAATCGGTATCCATGGCGTTACCCGATCTGCATCTTCAGAACATCGGCAAGAAATCGAACGGCACAACCACCGGAGAGGCCATGAGACAGATTTTTGGCCCAATCGTTCAACAGACCGGCACGTCCGTGGCTTCGCTTGGCGTCGGGACCACAGGCAAGGTCCTCCAGAAGGGTATGGACACGGCGACCGACACAATCAAGCGAATTTTCAAGTAGTTCGATCTCACATTTCTGTCCGATTTTTTCACATTTCCTCTCATCCACCGGTGGAAAAACGCCTCGCGTTTCAGTACACTCTCCGGAACAACGTCGTCTTGCCAAGCGAAGAGCGGATCGATCCAACGACAACCGTCAATCGTCGGGAACGCCATGGGATTTCTGAGCAGACTGTTCAATATGCCGTCGTTCAACGGCGCCACCAACGCACTGTTGGTTGAGTTAGCCCTACCCGAACTCACAGAATCACAACGTTCACAGTTGAAGGGCCGGGTCGTTGAACTGTTCAGAACACACAGGGCTCCGGATGGGCCGACGGACGTCCTGCTGATGGAACTCAACCAGACCCCGCGTATCTTTCAGTTGATCATGGTGGCCCTCGCGATGAAAGACCTTGGCTACCCGCCTCCGTTCAAAAAAGAAAGGTTACAGAAGATCCAGAATCCCTTCGACCCAACCCACGCGGATGAACATGCCATGAGAGCGGTCGCGCGACGGCTCAAATGGCATTATGGCGTCGAAGTCTGGATCGCGGAAGAGTCGATCAGTTTTGATTCGTGGTAACAATCTGTTCGCTTGACAGACCCACGAAGCACGGTTATTCTGCCACGGTTTTCTCATTTGGTCAGGAGGCATAAGAGACGATATGCTGATTTCTGCTGCGCGACCCCTGTTCTTTGCAGTGCTGCTCTTCTCGATTCTTCCGCTTATTGCACCTGCCGCCCAAGCCGCTGAATTCAAGATGGCTGTGGTAGACCCACAGTCCGTATTGGAAAAATCAAAAGCGGGCAAGCGAGCGCTCGATGGACTGAAAGAATATGTCTCGACCAGGCAGAAACTCCTCGCGCGAGATGAAGAAGATCTTCGGAATTACGAAAAGCAGCTGAAAGAGCAGGCTCCCAAGTGGAATGAGACCGAACGGAAAGAAAAAGAAGGCCAGTTCCGGACGAAGGTCCAGGACTTTCAAAAGCGCGCCCAGGAATTCAACCAGGAACTCCAGAAGAAACAGAAAGAATTGGTCGACGAATACATGAAGAAAATCTCCGCGGCGACACAATCCGTCGCTGAAAAGGGAGGCATTGCGCTCGTCGTCGACAAAGGCAGCGAGCAAACCGTCAAGATCGTGATCTACAGCAAGGATACGATCGATCTGACCGACCAAGTGATTAAGGAATTCGACCGAACCAACAAGTAGCCGGCTGAACAGCGTTCTAACCTATTCCAACGGGTAGCCGGCCTCTCGCCACGCTCGTATCCCGCCATCCATCGAAATCACATTGGTGTATCCCATCTGTTGCAGCGCATCGGCGGAGAGCGCGGACCGAAATCCGCCTCCGCAATACAGGACGATAGGGTCCTGCTTATCAGGAACGATCGCCTCAATATCCCGCTCAATAATCCCTTTGCCGAGATGTCGCGCTCCCCGCGCATGATCCTTGGCAAATTCGTGGTCTTCCCGAACATCGATGAAATGAAACCGCTCACCCCGGTCGAGGCGCGCCTTCACGTCGCCGGCGCTGCATTCTTTCACTCGTTGTTTGGCGCGGTTGACCAATTCCAAAAAGCCTGGATGATGTTGCATGTCTTCTCCTTTAGAATAACGACGTCTGTTCGACGCCTGGACGGCGAAACGTCTCAGGAATACTGCCGATATGGTCATCATGAAATCCCGCCCGGCGCTTGGCCATGTCGAACAACTGCTCGATCAACTCCCAATAAGTCCCCTGCCCGGCTTGACGCATGAAGAATCGACTTTCTGTGAGTGCCCCGCCGCGCACCTCGCGAATTCGATTCGTAATCTTTCCGATCCGTTCAGGGAATGCCTCTCGCATCCGTTCCAGGAACACAGCCTCCAAACTTCCGGACAGTCTCAACAAGCTGTGGGTTGCGGTATGCGCGCCGGCCTGACGCGCCCGCTCCAGCAATTCAGGAATATCATCTTCGTTCAAACCAGGGATGACAGGCGCGATTGATATGCCCGTTGGAATACCGGCATCAGCAAGCGCCTTCATGGCGGAGAAGCGTTTGGTGATCGACGGCGCATGGGGCTCCACTTTCCGGCCGATATCGTCTGAGGAAAAGGGGATGCTGAAATACACACAGACCCAAGCTTCCCGGCTCAGTCTGGTCAGCACGTCGAGATCACGGAGAATCAACGATCCCTTCGTGATGATCCCCACGGGATTCCGATACTCCGCGCAGACCTCCAAGCAGGCGCGAGTCAATCCGTACTCGGCCTCGAGCGGCTGATAACAATCCGTATTGCCGGAAAAGACGATCAGCTCTCCGCGCCAGGAGGGTTTGTCCAAGGCGCGACGGAGCAATTGCGGTGCCTCCTCTTTCACGATGATTTTGCTTTCGAAATCGGTTCCGGCCCCGAATCCCCAATACTCATGGGACGGACGAGCGTAGCAGTAGGCACAGGCATGAAAGCAGCCTCGATAGGGATTCACACTCCATCGAAACGGCAAATCCGGGCTGTCGTTGCGGCTCAAGATTGCTCGACTGTCATCTGAATACAACGTCAGTTTGGCCGCACCAGCCGGTTCAAGGAGTTCCCGATGCTGCGATTCAAACGGGTTCGGGGGATTGGAGATTGGGCGCATGCGCCCATCCTGTCCCTTGCACCCAATCGATGTCAATTCCCTCCCCAAGTCGGCCGTCCAGCCTACGCAGGCCCGGTCGTTTCATTGACTCTCCGGAACTCAGATGCTAGATTCCAACCGCTTTTTTTGAAGAGCGACCTGTGTACGATCTGAAGCAACTCCGCGAAAACCTCGACCACATCCGTACCTCTCTCGGGCGACGCGGGAACGACGTTCCGTGGGATGATCTCCAAAAGTTGAGCGAAGAACGCCGCGCCATGACGACGCAGGTCGAGCAGCTCCGGCACGAACTCAACAAAGGGTCCGAAGCGGTCGCTCGTCTCCGTCGCGCCAAAGAACCGGCTGAGGCAGCCATGGCGGCCATGAAACAGTTAGGAGGCCGCATTAAGGACCTCGAGGGGAGTCAACAAAAGGTCGAGGAGGCGCTGACTGATGTTGCGCTTCGAATCCCCAACCTCCCACATGCCTCGGTCCCTGTGGGGTCTGACGCCTCAGAGAATGTCGAGGTTCGTCGATGGGGTACCATCCCGTCCTTTCCGAATCCCCCCACACCCCATTGGGAAATCGGAGAGAACCTCGGCATCTTGGATTTTGATCGAGCCGCGAAGATCACGGGAGCCAGATTTTCCGTCGTGACCGGAGCAGGTGCCAAGCTGGAACGAGCCTTGATCAACTATATGCTTGATCTGCATACCACGCAGCATGGATATCGAGAGGTCATACCGCCGCTCATGGTCAATCGTCTCGCAATGACCGGGACCGGCCAGCTTCCCAAGTTTGAAGACGACCTCTTCCGCTTACGCGACGAAGACTACTTCTTGATCCCGACTGCGGAAGTGCCGGTGACCAACCTGCATCGAGAGGAAATCCTGACCGGCGACAGCTTGCCCGTCCGGTATACCGCCTATACCCCATGCTTTCGACGAGAGGCAGGATCGTACGGAAAAGATACCAGAGGCCTGATTCGGCTTCACCAATTCAACAAAGTAGAGTTGGTCTCATTGACCACACCCGATCACTCGTATGAAGAGCTTGAGCGGTTGACGGGTCACGCGGAGTCGATCCTACAGGGGCTGAAGCTTCCGTACCGTGTCATCACACTGTGCACGGGTGATATGGGGTTTTCCGCCGCCAAAACCTATGACATCGAGGTGTGGCTGCCGTCTCAGCAACAGTATCGGGAGATCTCGTCCTGCAGCAACTTCGAAGCGTTTCAGGCCCGACGAGCGAACATCAAATATCGGCCGACCGGGGGAAAGAAGGACGCAAAGAGCGACTTTGTCCACACGCTGAATGGATCGGGGCTGGCTGTAGGACGGACATTGGTCGCCATCTTGGAAAACCTCCAGCAGCCCGACGGCTCGGTTGAGATCCCCGTTGTGTTACGGTCCTATATGGGTGGACTGGAGAAGATCACAAAAGAAACGCTGTAGCTGACGACTTTTCCTACTCGTCCCGGTTTATTAGTCTCGCAAACGGATAAGAGAACAACCGCAAAATCCAGCATGAACACTGGCGGCAACGTCGCCTGTGGCATTGCCACGTCCTACCGTCCTTTACCACGATTTACCGCTTTTTACCTCAGAATGTCCGCCACCGCTCCTCGCCTTTTATCGCCCAAGGCACGCTTCGTTATTTGACGGTTAAATGGACAACGATGTTTTCACAATCCCACCATTTATTCCAAACCGTGCGGCTTGATCTTTCAGCAGTTATCGACCATCTTCTTTCGGATTCAAAAAGTAATGATTTCGGATGCCATCACCATGGCAAGAAAGAAGCGGTTGCACACTAAAGGTACTGTCTTCCTACTAGGAGTATTTGTACTCGCGGACGTGATTTTTTCGGGAAGATGGGTGCAAGCAGAGACCAGTTCGAAGCCCCTCCAGGTCTGCTCCGAAATCGTTTACCAAGGCTATGTAAGCATCAGAAAAATCGTAAAGATCGGTCCCAAAACGCTATCCAATCAAGAGGCGTTGCACCTTGATGCGCTCCTTCAGACAGCACAATTCTTCAGTTTACCCGACGTGATTTCCTCGCCCAAGGTCGATGGATGCTGCGATCGTGGCCTTCCTGATTTTAGAATCACCGTCGTAGTTGCAAAAAAGAAGCACACTGTGGCCATCAATACGCAAAATGTCGCTAGCCCTCAAAATCTTGTGCCTTTGCTTCGCTGGCTGGAAACTCGAGCTGAATCTCGGGGAGGTGCGCAAGGTGATAGTAGCAATGAGAAGTGTTCTGATTGAAATTCGGTTTTCTCGTGAGGACAGTTCAAAAGCAGTTGTTTTTAGTCTCACCTAATTGCCTCAACATACTTCAAATATTTCCATAACATAGACCTGGGAACAGGTGAGGGTTTTTGATTCAGCTAGAATTGTAGTGCGGACGCCTACAAAATGGCGATTCGACTTGGAAGCTGGAAAACGTTACCCATCAGTGTGCTCGCATAATGAAAAAATGTCATTGGGAACTTTCAGGAGCTTGCAGAATGGGTGCCTTGCCGACTCCTCTAAAAATTTCAGAGAACTAATCTAACCATGACTTCCCTGAGGAAAGTCATGGGACAAGCCAATCATTCAGATGACTACCGAAGTCTCCCTTGGCTCATAGGACCCCGCCTAGTGGCTGCATCCACGATGTTGCTAACCACGATTAGTTATTGCGCCTTTCCACTATCGGGAATAGCGGATCAGGACGAGAATGGCATGGTGATTTACAGTAAAGGCATGTCGGGTAACAGCGCATTTGAATTCAAGACCTCAATCAGGGACCAGAATATTCGGATGGAACTCCAGCGGAAAGATGTCGAGCCGGTGATCTACTTACTCGATGTAGCGAAACAGTCGGCCTTCAAGCTGCTGCCAATCAGCAAAGTTTCTGGGGAGATCTCCTGGCCAGGTCTACCTTCAATGCTAGGAAACCTTAAGACAGAAACTCCTGCGTTGATAAAGACAGGAAAGATGGAAACAATTGCAGGATACCCTGCAGAACAATACGTCAGGACGAATGACCAAGGCAACACCAGTGAATTCTGGTTAACACAGGCCATCCAACTTTCCCCGAATGTCTTCCGTGCGATAACCGGTTATACCAACAAACTCGCCCGGAAAGACGTCCATGGCCTGGCCGAGCAAGGCAATTTTGAACTGAGGAAAGTACAGCGCTTGCCAGATGGTTCAATTTGGATGATGAGTGAGGTCTTAGCGATTGAACGTGCTAATCTGAGAGAGGAGATATTCGAAATCCCTCCTGATTTCAAGCAGGTCAAAAAACGGATGACCGAATATGACCGAGTATCTGTTTCACCATAGACTTCGTTGCTGTTTAAGGCCGGTTGTGCTCATTTTGTGCTCAAGCCCACCTCACTCCACCTCACTCAGGCCTATTCCAGCTAAAATTGAGTTCTTGTTTAACTATTGGATTTGCTTGGTTTGAATGAGCCTGAGTAGGTCTGAGTAGGGAGATAGGAAAGCTTTCCTAAACCGCGGGTTTTGATCGAACGTATACCCACACCTACACACAATATCCGGATGGATGTTGTAGCACTACGGAAAGTCGAGCCCTACATCGGTCGCAGAAGACCATAACACTATGTCCTAGCTCAGTGAACTTCCGCCGCATCCTCTATCCGGCAGACCCCCACCGGCCTAAGCTTGGGACCCATCATCGATTTGCCACATAGGAGAAAAAGTAAGAAAGTCACTCGAATTTCCTCCTGCACCTGGCATAGAATACGCCCCCGCTTCGCGAATCAGCCATGGCCATTCACTCGAGGGTGGTATGCTGACGTTCATCTGGAACAGCATCGAAACGTTTCTCAAGCCGGATCAGGCAGTACTCCAACCATTTATAGATTTTGATCCTCGATCGGGCAACTTAAAGATCGCCCTCCATGGTGACCTCAATGGAAAACCCATTAGTCTGAGCCAGCGTTCTCTCGCGCGAGGGAGCGGTACATTCAAAGGACGGCGTTTCATCGTCAACAATTATGGCCTTGACGTCATCCAGCACATAGGTGCCTCCTGTGAATGGACGGATGATTTGACTCTGTGCTGCAAGGGAGACACTGTCCCGGACTGCTTGGCCTCATTGCGAAAATGGTTCAGAGTTGAGCAAACTGCTGCTGCCAGCGCTGTAAAGATTCATCCGACACCGCTCGAACATCGTACTTACCTCGACCTAGACAACCCTGAAACGTTAACTGTCAGGCAAACGCTCACGACTGCCGACGAGTCGCTGATCCCGCTTCCCACATCTGCTCGTGAGGAACATCCTAGTTGGATACGGGTCTCTGACCAATTTTTCAAGTTGCCGAAAGAATGGGCACAATTGCCGATCCAGGGCACTGAAGTGTCACCGGGCACATACCGGCTTGTGATGGATGAGATTCCTGAATTCCTTGAGAAGGATCTCCCTGCTATCGAGAAGTCTAGTCGAGTCCTCGTTGACAAAGCGGTCGACGAGCTTCGTGTCGTTGCGACCACTCCCAAAATGCACACGTCAATCGATTTTGACGAAAGCACATCAAAAGTTGTCGCACGGCCGCAGTATAAATATGGGAGTGAATCCCTTGATCATGCCGAGCTACAACGGGCCGATGAGTCTAGAAAGTATTATAGAAAACAGAACGCCTACTACAGAGTTGATTGGACGCAGGTCCATCGGAATAAGACCATGCTCGAGAACAGCGGCCTTGAAGAACAACCGGACGGGTCATACCGTGGACCAAGCTTTAGCTACGATGAACTCATCGATACCTTTTCAAAGCTTGGCATACTCTCCGAAAGCGCGGCCTTCGCAAGATTTAGGCAGCGGCTGTCTGATTTTTCGGCGACTGACTCCCTGGAGCTTCCAGAAGATCTCCGACCAGGCATATCGGTACGGGATTATCAGCATCATGGATATGAGTGGTTGGCATTTCTCAAGCGATATGGGCTTCCAGGTATTTTGGCGGATGAAATGGGTCTTGGGAAGACACTGCAAACTCTCCTGACAATGGCACATGTTCGCCAGCAGCATAGCCGCTGTCCCTCCCTGGTTGTTTGCCCGGCAGGTCTCGTAGAGAAATGGGCCGACGAGGCGGATAAATTTCTCTCAGAGTTTTTAGTACTCACCCACTCCGGGGACAATCGCAATGACGCGCTCAGGGTTCAAGGGCCGAATGTGGATCTCGTGGTGACCTCCTATGAAACCATGGTCCGCGATGCGGAAGATCTCCGACGCATCCCATGGCGATTCCTTATTCTCGATGAGGCACAAAGGATCAACAATCCTGACACACCACGAGCCAAAGTAGTTCGCACAATTCCGGCAGAGGCACGCTTCGCGATTACCGGCCTACCGGTTGAAAACAAACTACAAGATTTGTGGTCGGTCTTCGACTTTCTTGCACCAGGATTCCTGTTCGCTAAGGGTGAGTTTGAAAAAAGGATCTCGGAGCCCATTGAGACTCGTGGTGATAAGAATGCGCGGGATCTTCTTCGAAGGAAGACACGCCCATTTGTCCTTCGGCGGCTAAAAACAGATGTGGCAAAGGAACTGCCGGATAAGATCGAGAAGACTGTACGGTGTGAACTCACAGAGAAACAGCGTGCACTGTACACGGCTGTTGTCACAGGGGATCTTGAGGAGGCGATCACAGCCACAGGCGTTGAGAAATTGACTCTTGGCAACCCCCACATCTTCAGTGTGCTCTTGAAACTCAAGCAGATTTGTTGCCATCCAGGCTTAGTAACGGGAGACTTCGAGGAATTCAGGCCAGGGGTATCGGGAAAGTTCGATGCCTTCATGGAAATACTTGAGGAGATCTTGGACAGTCGAGCGACTGAGGTGGAGCCGAATAAGTTGGTCGTCTTCAGTCAATTTGTCCACATGACGACGTTCCTACAGAACTTTATTATTTCCAAGGGTCGTTCGTGTGAAAGAATTGATGAAACTGTTCCTCCCGCGGAAAGACCTGCCCGCTGCAGGTGGTTCAATTCTCAGCCATCCCAGTTCGGAGTTGTGTCCACTCTTTTCTCAGGTGGGGTGGGCTTGGACTTACAAAGTGCCAACTACGTCGCATCATACGATCAGTGGTGGAACCCAGCAGTTCATTCTCAAGCTGTTGATCGAGTCCATCGGATTGGCCAGAGGCGGACCGTCGTTGCGTTCCACATTCTTACTCGTGGAACATTGGAAGATAAGATCGAGGCCGAGCTTCTCAAGAAAAAGGATCTTTTTGATCTGACGATTAGACCGGACGAGTATTTGCGGAAAGAAGTCACGCGGGAAGAGTTGCTGGATCTTGTCAGACTAGAAAGTTAAGCTTCAGTATGCTGCTACGAACGAAGCATTTTGAACTGGAGATTGCCAACTTCATTTTTCTCCGAACACCGCTGCTTGGAAGCGTGTACATCGGTCCAGACTCGGGATATGGTTGTTTGGTGCGGATTAGTCCGACGGCGATTGATGGATCCCGCCGGGAATACGTCGACAGCACCAGGCGAAAGTTACGAGCGGAGCGCAGTTAGGAAATGCCTGCCACCCCTCCCGTCGGTTGAACTACGACACGATCTCTTGACCGCCCAGGTCTGTTATGCGAAGAATGGCTGGGCATGCCGAAGACACTAAAGGGGTTTATCCGTCGACTCCATAACGAAAAAGCGGTACATAGTCGCCGGGTCAACCGAAGGTCGGTTTGGAGGGGTGACGGAGCGGCCGAACGTGCCGGTCTTGAAAACCGGAGATGGGGTAACCCATCCGCGAGTTCAAATCTCGCCCCCTCCGCCATATATCAAAACAGTGTTATCCACCACCAATTGATAGCCCGAAGGTCCTCTGCTACAGCTCGCCCACTCATGCCCAGGCCACGTTCAGCAAGAGTCAGGCATCAATATGGAGTTCGTCTTGATCCTCACTTAATGAAGGATTTGGAGCATCTATCGTTAGACGAACAACGGTATACAAATGAATTCCTTGAAGAGGCGATCAAGGACCGTCTGAAGAAGTACCGGGAGAAGTCCAAAGGGAAGTAGTATGCCGAACACCGGAACGTGCCCATACTGTGGAAAGAGGATTGCCAATCTCAAGATTGAACCAATTGGCAAATACGAAGGGGTGGGCAACAAATACTCCGGGATCACCCTTCTATGTCCGGGTTGTAAGAATCTGCTGCAAGCAGAGATTTACCATCATCAACACAATGGGCAGAGTCCCGTCGGTCTTCGCATCGGGGTTGCTGCCTATCCCCGTCATAACAGATAAGTCTATACGTTATGGAGGAATCCGTGGACAGTGGAAGTGGGAAAGGTGGAATTGACCCGCCAAAAATTCAGTCCATCCGAGAATGTCTCGAAAAGCAATTCGTAGACGTGAAGTTCCGTCAGGACATAAGACCGACATTTAGCTTTACTAACGGCGTCGGCAAGCAGTCCTGGCACCTCGTGATCAACGAGGAGTTTTTAGCTAGCCCCATGTCCATCCAGGAGTTGCGGCAATTCGTAGAAGACAAGGTCATCAAGAAGGTCCATCAGAATCCCGGCAAGCGAATTCAGATTTCGAAGTATAGGGATATCACCGTCGAAGAGAAAAATCTTTCGTAGCGCTCCTGCGGCGGAACAGAAACACGCCTAAGATCGACGAGTGGTCAGAATTCTTTGACTTGTAGCGCACTCACCGAAGCTTGAACCGTCAACGGCACACTCTCCTCTGATCAACAGATAGCCGGTAGCCGGATCGCCCTTTTATGAAGTTCGACTTCATGAACAGTTATTCATGCCCCTTTCACCTACACTTCATTCTTCAGATGTATGCTGAATCGTGTCACACAACGAAAGGGGGATTGTATGGAGGCGATCTGGCTCACATTCGGGGCGGCGATTCTTGGGTTTGTGGTTGCGGCGGCCGTCGTCTATAAAAAAGGTCAGCAGCCGTAAGTCCTTCTGTTCCTCCTAGACTTACCTGTTGACGAGCCTATGGGACCGCCTGCGACGGACGGTTCCATAGGTTTCTTTTTTGTGATGCTCAGGCATTTTGATGAGCCACTAGTCCAGAACGGCCACCCATCGCCAAGGGCAATCCATGAAGAAGTATTCACGATCTCCTCACGAGGACTTCATCTTCGCCGTATAGAGTAAAGACAATAAGAAGGAGGTGAACACATTATGTTAATGCTCATTGAAGTATTCATATTGGCCGGGATAGTTGGAGTGTTATACGAGACGTTGCAACCGGCGCGTCATTGACGCAGGCGAGACACTTATTGTGAACGACACGGGAGACTTTTGAACTGGCAATAGGGGCATGCTCCCAACACTTCTAAGGACTGTGCCCTTATTCCCAAACCCTCTAACTATTTCATTCTTTCCTCGCACGATCTGTTCAGCGTTTTCTTCAGAATCCCACCTCTCCTCCCTGCAAAGCTTTCATCAACGCTCGAATCATCCATGGTGCATTGACTTCTGACCGATTGTTGACGGTCACGCCAAAAAAGAAAGCTCTATCCTTTTCAATTATTTTTTCGTATCTGGGATCTCCTTCAATGCTGCGTCTTGAAGAGTATTGATCTTCACAAGCCTTCCGATCTCGTTCCTTAATCGGTCATTTTCCTCTCTGAGAAATGCGATCTTGTCTGTCTGGAGTACCAGCTTTGTGTGAAAGTGCCAATAAAGCCCTCCTCCGATTAGAAGACAGACCGTTAACAGAGCTATGCCAAACGACACCGGCGCTTGCTTCACCACTTGCCACTCCACGCGTAACTTGGAGTCAGACTCGTTGGTCCCCATGTCTTACCCCCTTGGAAGAGGTGGTAGAATACGGGCATGTTTGATCGAGGGCAAGCTCGTCATACCTACCCCGACGCATCTTAAGCGTCTCCCGCCGCTGCCCCCTCGTTTGAGCCAGGCCACGCACAGCCCCTATATGTCCGTAATTGCGGCACTTCTTCTCGCCATGTGATTTCTCCTCTGTCAGGTATACTTGATTTTTGGGGAGAGGTTGATCGTGAACAAACCTCATTCCAGGTTTCTCTGCCGAACGTGCTCTGTGAAGGCAGAACCGATCATGACACCCCTCGTCACTGAATGGTTTGGAAACTTCCAGAAATGTAGAACGTGGGGGCAGCTTGAGCTGGCCCGGATTTCGTGGACACCCGGTTAAGACTCACTGATCCGACGCTCGAACTCCAGCGGACTGAGATAGCCAAGGCTCTGATGGAGCCGCTGGCGGTTATAGAATCCTTCAATA
>Ga0187893_10011425_pt1 | contig 12901 bp, 8 predicted proteins | sample MA1701074metaG_FD_139574 | JGI IMG/M metagenome (GOLD analysis project Ga0187893, IMG submission 139574) | White microbial mat communities from a basaltic lava cave in the Kipuka Kanohina Cave System on the Island of Hawaii, USA - MA170107-4 metaG ...
GAAGAATGACGCAAGAATTGACTTTGAGCAAGAGTTCAACTGTCAATTTACTGCATCACGAAATGCTGCATTTCCAGCGGGATTGTTTGCTGACTCAACACTGGAGGATTACGAGCTGGTTAAGCTATGATCGAATACTTTGCAGGGCAAGACTTGGCAAAAAGGCGTGACTATTCAGCACTGGTTGTGCTCCAAGCCATAAACAATGAGAAGCTAAGGCTTGTCTATCTCAAGGAATGGGAACATGTTGACTACAAAACCGTAATTGCTGACACAAAAATATACTTCCAACATTTTTACTGGACAAAGCTTGGGGTGGATAGGAGTGGAATTGGCGACTCCATAATTGAGGAGTATGCTGCAGAAAACGCAGAAGGGATTGTTTTTACCCAAAAATCAAAAGAAGAGATGATTGAACACATTCTCTTACTAAGACAAAAGGGAAAGCTGATTTTGCCACTTAAAGGTGCTGAGAAATTGATAAATCAAATTGAAGAACAAGAACGAATTATTTCTGAAGCCGGAACCATAAAGTTTAGGCATCCCTCGGGAAGCCATGATGATCTCTTGTGGGCACTTGCACTTGCCTGTCATGTTGCAAAAGAGGAAATGAAAAAACCAATCCCAATGATAATGACGCGTAGCTATGACGAACTAGAATCAAAAAATCCAGGAGATGAAGTGATTGACTATGTATTACGTAGATTTCAAGGAACGGGAATAACTATAACTGATGTAAAAGTGACCATGCCAAGTGATAATTGATGTCCAATCGTGCTTGCCAAAATGCTATATTGTATACCGCATGATTTCAGATTCTACTCCTAATCCAGTTTGCAAGAAGTGTTGGGGACCGGTGGTCTACCGGGATCCTGATTTTATAGAACAATTTGCCCGCATAGAAGTAACACATGATTTCATGTGGAGTTCAATTAACGTCAAATCTGAAGACATTGACCCAAACTACATCCAGAGGAAAAGGTGATGGATTCCATTCTAAATAAAATCTAGATGACATATTCAGACATTTTAAGTTAAAGAACAAGTTTTATACAATATTGACATGGAAAGGCATGGATCACGTCCATGGATTTTGTATCTTATTATTGAGAGAATAATTAGATCCAGACTTACTGATCTCCATGCATCCATGGTGGAATCTACCGATAATGCACGTACTCTGATTGATCATAATCCTGAAGAAATTGACTGGAATGTTGCAAGGGGAAACATTTTGGCCAAGAATTGTTTTGTAAGGGCAGCTAACTGGTTATCTGATCTAAGGGGGTTTGTTTTATCCAACGAAATTTATTCAAAACAAATTCTGGAACCTACGCGATGTGTTGCTCGTTATATGATTGGAATTAGGGAACAGCAGTTGCATACTACAAAAACTCTTGGCTGGGTGTTTTCAAAGTCAAATCCTTATGACGATACCAACTATGGTGGCAAAAGGGTCACGCTTTCAATTTTGTTTCCAGAACTTCAGACCGCCATGGCACTCAGATGCACTAGTGAACAAGCAAATAGAATAGAACACGCCATGTATGATTTTGGTGAAATTCAGCCATTGCCACTCGTAAATAGAATTCATCAATTTCATCCCGTCATTGAAAAAAACACAAAACGGTTAGTACTCTCTGACTATGATTTTTTAAAAATAAGCTGTGATGACATTGAACTGTTTTCACGCACTCTCTCTATGGAAAATTTTTGTGACGTAGAATCTTCACAATCAAATAGAAAACATAATTTGGGAGCACCTGTGATCGTGTGTGGAAAAATTATTTCAGTAAAAGGTCATAATATTACATTACAGAGTATTGCCACGAAAAAGATTATTCGTCTTAACACTTCACAACAGCTTGAAAATAATACTGGTAATGTCAATGTTGAATTATTTCAAAACAAACTTGTAAGAGCTCTATGTGTTTGCTGGTATCAAGTAGAATTAGAATCAAATCCCGTTCCAGAATATCCAGAAGTGTTCTATATTGAAGTTGTAAATGACGAGTCAGAATTGCTTGAAGACGACATAGTGGGATTTGTGAGACTGCGTGGAAGTGTTACAAATGAATCGCTACTTGCAAAATACCCCAATGCTAAAATTGATAAACTTTTGCGACTCACCAACACGGACGGATCTTTAGAACTACTTGCTCCTAAGTCTGTTGCCTCTAATCCGATAATTGCAGAATTCTTGAAGACAACGAATCAAATTAGGAGTTTGAGGAAAGAACTGAAAGCCACGGAAACAATTCTGGTCATGCCTGAAGAAATTCTGGATGCTGGTAAAATTTCCACTGAGGGTTTGGTAAGAATGCTGAAAAATGACATAGAATTGAAAAAAATTCTACTTACTGCGTTAGACATCTTTGATATGGAGGGATCAGTACCCACCAAAGAACTTGAAGATTTTGTTGTGATGGAACATCAAATTTTCAGAAAGAAGTTGCGGTGGCTTGGTTATGTTAACCTAATCTTGGAAGAGGAAGAAAAAATCTTGTTTACAAAAGAGGGCAAGGAAGTTGCATATCTGATATTAAGAGAAAAAATAAGAAACCTCATCAACGCATCAAAATCAAATCGAATCATTTACCTGCCAGATCTGGAAACGAATGATATCCCAACATCACTTTTAATTCGAGCCTTGCACACTACTGAGGATAATCCATACTTCAAACGAGTCATAACTAACGGTGTAGCATGTAATCTTTTTTGGGTTTGTTCCCCACTTGATACTGACGCGGAAACACTAAAGGAAGTTAAAAAAAGATTGGCAAGTTTGTATGACCAAATCCTGTTAATTTTCAGTAAACAAAGCTATCCGCTTACAACCCTCAAGCTAGTTGAAGATCTTGAAAATAATTCCATTGCCATGAGCTATTATTCAACAAACCAGCTTGTATCAAAGATGGAGCGGGAAGGAAAACTAACACGTGATGGAAATAGTTGGATCTATCCTTTGGAAGCAAGAATAACCAATCTTCTAACCATGAATCCAAACAAAGTCTTTTCAATTGATGAAATTATAGAAAAAACAAATACACCATTATTAGAAAAGAAAAAATGTTTCGCGACACTTGAACTTCTTGCAAAGAAAAGTATTGCATCTGAGATAAAACCGAGTTTTTGGACATTTGCAGACAACTTGCTTGAAAAGCTGAAAATTAGCATAAAATCAGAAATCAAAAACTTCATAATAAATCTGCTTAAGGATCGCTCACTAGGAGCAGATAGACTATATGGACTGGTAGATCATCACTCTAATGAATTGTGTTCATCAACTGTGCTAAAGAAAGATTGGATGGAAATTGGTCGTGAAACTATTGTTGAAATGATACGGGATGAAATAATTGTCGTAGATGGAATCTGCAAACTCAAAAGGTAATTTATCCAAAATATGCAATAATTTTCTTGTTAACATGATTCCAAGATGATCGTCTTTAAGAACTAGTCCGCCTTGGTTCTTCTACCAAACCATGGATGAAAACTAATGAGAGAAATATTTCTAACAGATCTTATAGCAAATGTGCTTGGTCCTAGGAATGGCAGCCAAGAGGTATTAGATAGAAATCCAATAAGTGAATACATTACCGGTGTTCTTGCCCCACTGACCAAGTATGAAAATCAATTTGTCAATATAGATGATCAGGCACAACTTCCTACCAACATAAGCAAGGATGATTATGATGGTGATGCTTCTGATGTTGATGTAAACATTCCAGGATTGCTATCGCCGGCTCTTGATCCAAAGAGAATTCCATCAAATATGGGGCTTTCATTTTTTGTTGAAGCACAAGAAAACCCATCATTAAAAGTTTGTCTTACTTGGGCTAGATATTACAAAATTATTACTGGGGAACGTCACAGCTGGCATAGAAAACCACGTTTTGCAATTTTAAATATGGATCTGAGTCAAAGCAGACTAAGGCCCACGATGTGGATTGACGCGGCAGGTGCAGAAGTAACGGAAGATGATGCAGAAATCTCTTTTCATATTTATGTTAGACCCAAAAAAGACAACCGTTACTTTGTAACGCTTTACATAGTTAACAGAATTAAGATTCCTGATGAGGAAAAAGCTCAGGAAATACATCACATATTTCAACCACAGATTCGCGTTGCATGTAATAAAGAGACTAAAGTTGTACCCGGATTTGTTTTGCAACCAAGTTCTGTTGAAAAGGACGAGGAAGACAAACTCGAATTTCTTTACAGACACAGGCCATTCCTTGCTAGAGGGCATCTTACCTCTGCGGTGTGGAAAGAAATAGATCCTGAAAATTTGCCTGACAAAACAATCCAAAGTCATGATTTTCCAGATTCTCTTAACAAGCAACCATTTAGATGGCAAGATGGCGATTTGCTTACGCATGAATGCCGAGGCCTATTCTCCCCACCTGATACAAGAACGGAATATGTTCCAATATATTCAATATTGGCACCCAAGATGGACTGGGATGAATCTTATGGAAAAAAACCAGAGCTTGAGGCAGCAAAACTATCACAGATGTGGGATTCGGCCCAGTTAAACCGCGCACTTACTCCATTTGTAGAAGGATACAAAAAATGGATAGAGGAAATAAAGAAGTCTTTACAACCATTTCAAAAAGATTTTGGAAAAATATCTGACGGTATTATCAGTGAATGTGAAACAGCGCTTGAAAGAATGACTATTGGAATTGAGAAAATCTGCTCTGATGAAGACGCACGACTTGCCTTCTGTTTTGCGAATAAGGCAATTGATCTTCAATCACAATGGCCACCGAGAAAAAAACCACTGGTCTACCGTCCTTTCCAGCTCGCTTTCATACTCACTAGTATTGAATCAGTCATAGATCCAAAATCAAAATATAGAAATGTTTGCGACTTGTTGTGGGTACCAACAGGAACTGGTAAAACAGAAGCATATCTCGCATTAATTGCATTCACAATTGCGTACAGAAGACTTTGTGCATTAAAATCACAAACCGGTGAATGTACAGGATCAGGAACTTCGGTCATAAGCCGTTATACTCTGCGTCTTCTTACAATTCAACAATTCAGAAGAACGTTATCACTCATTACTGCATGCGAATGTTTGAGGGTGGAAAATCTTGAACATAAAAATAAAATTGGCTGGAGACCGGAGAGCTGTTTGAACAATAGAAACTTTGTTTGGGGTTCTTCACCATTTGGTGTTGGTTTATGGGTGGGCGGTGCTGTTACACCAAATAATTTAATGAGCTCAGCCGCAATGAGAATTCCGATTCCCGGAGCCTTGGATATTCTTGGGAATCCAAGCAACCCACAAAATAGTGAATACGGGGAACCCGCCCAAGTGTTAACATGTCCAGCCTGCGAATCTATCCTTTCTGTTTCTGAAATGGGACTTGAAAGTGGCAGCCATATTTTACATTTTGTTCTCCAAGTTTTAAAAGGAAATAATGCTGACAACATTTTTTCAAAAATTTCTGGCCAAAAATTTGGAAATGTCAGCATTACCAATGCACGAATTTTGCAACATCCTGACCCACAGTTTTTTACGTTAACAATAGAATTGAATGCACTCAAAGACCTCACAGTTAGGGGCACAAAGGTTCTATGGGAAGAGATTGAAAGATTTCTAACGGTAGGAGGATTGACTGTAGAATTGATACCAAAACATCCTGCAAGACCCGGCTACTTCGCAAGGTATTACATCAACAGAAACCGTAAAAAGAGCGAGTATGATTTTGAGATATTCTGTCCAAACCCAGAATGTTATTTGAAAAAACCATGGTGTGGAGGTTCCAAGATGGGTTGGTTGCATGGAAGAAATGTAGATCCTAACAGTATTATCAATGAAACAGATGGAATTGTTTTACCAGACAGAAACCAATTGATTGATGTACAGGAATCCTTCAGACTGAATAATGTTTATCTCTCGGACAGAATACCGATCCCGGCCCTGACTTGTGACTTGCAAATATATCAAAGAACCCCGACCGTGGTTGTTGCTACTGTAGACAAGTTTGCCAGACTTCCATTCGAGCCACGTGCAGCCTCAATTTTTGGCAATGTTGGATTTCAACACTGCTTTCATGGATATTATCGTAATCCTGATAGGGATGGTAAACATCCAAGTCCATCTGGTACGAGAAGCTCACCTAACTACACGCAAGTAGACACTTTGAATCCTCCTGACCTAATACTCCAAGATGAATTACATCTGATAGAAGGCCCACTTGGAAGCATGGTGGGTATTTATGAAACAGCTTTTGATTTTTTGTGTAGTGAAGAATCACATCACCAAGTAAAATACATCGCATCCACTGCAACAATTCGTAGGGCAGAAGATCAAGTAAGGGCGGTGTTTATGCGTGAACTAAAAATTTTTCCACCTCATGGACATAATGCAAATGAAAGATTTTTCATAAAAGAAAATGAGGAACATTCTATTAATGACAAAGAACCCGGCAGACTGTATGTGGGAATATGTGCACCAGGAAAGGGTTCGCATACTCCGTTGGTAAGAATATGGTCACGTCTTTCACAAACCGCATGGGAACATAGAAATGATTCTCATATTGACATTGATTCTTACTGGACACTCACTGGATACTTTAATGCGGTAAGGGAGCTTGCCGGAGCAAGAGCACTCTACAGGCAAGACATTCCAGATTGGATTCGTATTATTGCCCAAGGAAATCCGCGCCCACTTGATGACGAAAAGGGCGTGGAAATATCCGGGCGAGTTAAATCCACTGAACTACCAGGAATTTTAGATCTTGTAAACAAAACAGTAGATCCTGCCAATCCGGAATCTCCGGACGGACTTTTTACAACTTCAATGTTTGGAACAGGTGTGGATATTTCACGAATATGTCTTATGATAGTTAACGGACAACCAAAAACGACATCGTCTTACATACAATCGACAGGACGCGCAGGTAGAAGCAGGGGTGCACTTGTTGTAACATTTTACAGATCTTCAAGGCCACGAGACCTGAGCCACTACGAATTTTTTTGTCGTCATCATAGACAGCTTCAGAGATTTGTAGAGGCACCAACAGTATACCCGTTTGCTCCCGGTTCCATGGAAAGATCTTTGGGCCCATTAGGAGTTTATATTTTGAGAAACATGAGGAACTCAACCAACTCTTGGAGCATGGACAATTCCGCATTGAATATGGGAAGGCAAAGTGGGAATCCGGAGGTGACAAACTTGCCAGCTATGATGGAGAGGAGAGCAAACGCACAACCACATACTCGCAGACCGGAATTAAGGGAGGTAGAAAGAGAAATGAAATCCAAATTGGAAAAATGGGAAGCAACTGCTAACACAGAAACAGATCTTGAATATTGGGAAAAATCTGGCAGGATTCAATATCCTATAGTTCTTGGCGATGCTGCACATCAGCATGCAAACATAACCGTGGTTTACAGAAATGCTCCACAATCACTTAGAGATATAGAAGAAACAACAGGATTTGAAACATGAATCAGAATATTAGAAATTCCCAGTTTATTTTTACATACGGACCAGGTGCCATAATTGAAGGACAACAAGGACCAAGAATAATTCCTGACCCTGAAATAGGATTATTTTACAAGAATTCAAGATTTCTGCCTGAGAATTTTCGTATTGATGATGACAGAATGTCACAAGGGTTGCTAGGAGGCTCGTCTATATTCAGACTGCCATCAAATGCTGAAGCTCAGCTGGATCAGAACCAAATCATTTACAGAACAAAGCCATTTCCACAATGGAAACTCTGCTTGAATGAAAACTCACACGGTGTTCACGGTCCTTACATCCTATATCTCAAAGATCAGTGTCCGGTTTGCGGCAGTGCGGCAGATCGAACTGACAGAGAAGCAATTCGTTTTGTAGTTGCATGTTCAGCTGGGCATTTAGATGAAGTGAATTGGGATTATCTGGTACACGGAAAGAATCAATGCACTAGAACAGAGCTTGGAAGCTTGCCACGAAACCTCCAAGATAATTACAGCTTCTATTGGAATAGGAGGGGAGGAACACTCTCCTCAATAGAAATTCGATGCCCTAGATGTACCCTACAACCAGCTAATTTTGGCAATGCATATTATCGTCCCCTGCCTTGTTCCAGAAGACGGCCAGAATCCGAGGGTTTTAGTGAGATCCCTAGAAGATCTAGGGGGTGTGATAGGGAAGCTAGGATTATTCAGAGACAGGCAGCAAATCTTAGGATTGCGCAACCGCGTACACTCCTTTCCATCAAACAAACGTATACAAAATTACACACGATTTTACAGAACCCCGCAATCAAAATTGGAATTGGGATGTATGAAAAAATCAGCAATGGAGAGGTGAGTTCTTTACAAAAACTAAAGGAAATTCTTGATCAGCTGGTTTCACAAAATATGTTGCCACAAAGTGTTGCAAAAGAAATACTGCAGTCGCCGTGGGTGGAATTAGAACAGGCCTTGAAAGATAACAAGACTCCGCCACCAACCACATACAACGGACTTATACTTGAAGAGTTTAAGGAATTGATAAAGGGCTCTGTTGATGGAGCTCCGCCTGCCAGATCAGCCAGACCAAAATCTGAAATTATTTTCGAGATGAATCCAAACCTACGAAAGACATTTGACGGTCCGCAGGGTTCTGATTTTCTAGTTGCTTCAGTTAACAGGTTGAGAACTGTAACCGTGCAGACTGGATACATCAGAGAAATTCGGGAGGAAAATAATCCTAGATTGCCAGATGTGATCACTACAGAATTTAAGGATATGCACGGTCATGGCTGGTATCCTGGAGTTGAATTCCTTGGAGAGGGACTGTTTATCAGAATGAATGATAATGATGGATGGCGTGACTCTCCCAAGGGAGAGGCTGCACAAAAATGGAATGACGCATTTTCAAAATCTCAGGACTATGTAGAGTTTGTTTTTAGAGATGGCAAAAATTCACGTGACGAATTAGAGCCTACGTTTGTATGGTGGCATACATTATCACATCTCTTAGTAAGAGCAATAGGAGAAGATTCAGGATATTCATCTGCAGCCATCAGAGAGAGAATATATTTTGAAAGGAATGGAACCAAGGTACGCGGAGGAATAATCTTGTATGCTACCCAACCGGGAAGCGAAGGAACACTGGGAGGACTTATTGCGCTCGCACCGTTTTTTGATCGTTTTCTTAGAATGGCATTTGATCAGCTTGAAACCTGTTCAGGAGACCCACTCTGCATGGGTCAGAAATTTGAAGTGGGCGGATATAATGGCCCTGCATGCTATGGCTGCCTCATGAACTCTGAAACCTCATGCGAACACAGAAACATGTGGCTGGACAGACAAGTACTACAACAGAATATGCCATGAAAGATATCCAAATACTAGCTACTGGGCCGGCATTCATCAAGGAAGGAATAAGAGGAACAGAGCCGGTAATTGAGGATCTTCTACGGCAAGCTCAAAATGAGATCCAGATTATGGCCTACCTGTTTTCTCCAAACGCAAAAAAAATTCTAAAATTAATTGAAAAAGCTCTAGCCAGCGGCGTTAAAACTACAATTATAATCAACAAATTGGAATTGCATGATGAACGAATAAAAAAACACCTTTCTCGATTAAAAGACGAGTTTTCACACCTCAAGATAATAGACTTTAAAGCCAAAAAAGGCGGACATCTTCATGCCAAGGTCATTGTCGTAGATCGAAAAAAGGCAGTTCTTGGATCTGCCAATTTTTCTTGGGGGGGGATGACAAAAAATTATGAAATAGGAGTTTTGGTGGAAGGAGAACCAGCTTGGAAATTAGCCAAGTTGATTGATGATCTGACTTACTAGCTTATTTTTTGTTTTTATATGACTATGGCAGAAAAAGAAAAATCACAGTACTTATTTCTCCACCGGTGTGAGAACATACGTTGGCAAAGTTATCATTCATTGATCTATTTGGGGTTCCAGGAGGAATGAGCTTGGGGTTCAAGCTGGCTGGCATGAAACCCATGGGCGCATTGGATATCTTTGATTCAGGAATAGAAACATACAGAAACAACTTTCCGGAAGTTCCTGAAGAAAACATTGTTTGCGCAGATGCTAGCAGGAACAACATAGTACAAAAGTTTCAGAAAATAACCTCACTAAAACAAGGCAGCGTTGATGTCATTATTGGAGGTCCTCCCTGCCAAGGATTTAGTACGGTAGGACGTGTAAAAATTGCCTCTCTTGTAAAAAACGGACAGAGAAATGGAAGAAGTTCCGATGCATGCTTCATTGACGATAAAAGAAACCACCTTTACAAATCATTCATCAAATTTGTTGACTGGTTCAAACCCAAAGCTATCGTCATGGAAAATGTTGTCGGTATGATGAGCTACAAGAACGGAATGGTAGTAGAACAAATCAAAGAGGATTTTACAAAAATAGGATACCCTAACGTGGTGGCGAAGATCCTAAACGCTGTTGATTATGGTGTCCCGCAGTATAGAAAAAGAATCTTTTTCATTGCAACTAAAAAAAATACCCCTATATCGTGGCCAGAAAAGACACATTTCTCAAGGACAGATTCTGATAAATCCTCGTTCAACAAGGACACCAAGTATTACGTAACTGTCTCGGATGCGATAGGTGATCTACCCCGTCTTATACTACCACGAAAAAACTCCAATATTACCGATTCTGTTAAGAAGTACAAAAGAAAACCAAGCTGTGACTTTCAAAAGTGGACAAGAGGCAATGTGAAAAAGTCACACAACAACATTACGAGATGGCACAGGAAAAAAGATATTGAAGTTTTTTCAAACATGTATCCAGGAAGCAGATGGTCAGAGCTTTCTCTGCGCGACAGAAAAAAAATAGGCTATAGCGATGAATCTTTTGATGACAAGTGGAAACGACTACCATTGAACAAGCCATCATGGACAGTTGTATCACACATTCACAAGGATGGATACATGTACATCCATCCTAAACAAAACAGGACAATTTCCGTAAGGGAAGCTGCCCGTCTTCAGAGCTTTCCAGATTCCTTCGTGTTTTATGGCTCGCGTTCTGCACAATTCAAACAGATCGGTAACGCGGTTCCGCCATTACTTGCTATGGAAATTGCAAAACATGTAAAAAAAATGCTGAATAAATAAAATTTGACATGGCAGATGTGTTTACTCCTGAAAAGCGAAGCTGGGTGATGTCAAGAATCAGGGGAAAGAATACAAAAATCGAGAAAAAGATGAAAAAAATCCTTAAGCAAAACAACATCAAATTTGTACAACATCCAAAAATTTTTGGAAATCCCGACTTCATAATAGGTACAAGAACACTGCTTTTTTGTGATGGAGATTTTTGGCACGGTCATAATTACCAAAACAAGAAAAAACTAACAAAAAAATTCTGGAGGAACAAAATTGAGGGTAACATAAAACGCGATAAGCTTGTTTCAAGAAAACTAAGAAATGAAAATTATTCTGTCATCAGGCTTTGGGAACATGACATTGAAAAAAAACCAAATATGTGCATACGACGCATCATCAAATTCATTAAATGATCTTTATCATTCCACCTTCAATAATATTTTTTACTAAGACCTGTCATTCTATTTTCGCGGTATGTATTGAGCTTGAATTGGCAGTACGGTATTCATACATTCTTTTAATTGTGCATGTTGTTTGGTAAACATGAAACCCAACAGCCTTCCAACTTTTGAGGAATTATTGTTACCACTGTTGGAGTACGCAGAAGATGGTCATGACGTTACGTTAAATGATGCAGAAGAATTCTTGGCAAAAAAATTTGGACTTACTGAAGAAGAAAGGAACAGGAAAAAACCTAGTGGTAGACAAGCAATATTCCTAGACAGAATATTTTGGGCTCGCTTATACCTAAAAAGAGCTGGTCTGATTTCCTATACGGAAAAAGAGGCTCATTATAAAATAACTGATGAAGGAAAAAAATTCCTAAAAGAAGAACAACCAACAACACTAAATACAAAAATTTTAATGAAATTTTTTTCCTCATTCGAACAATGGCAAGATGAAATAAAATATTCGAAGAAAATAACGCGTAAAGGAAAAAAAACAAAAATCCCTCCGGAATATCTCGGAATAGTGATATTAATTGATGCTCTTGGTACAAAAGGAATAGTGAAAAAAATAGATCCTGATGAGGTCAGAGAACAATGGAGAAATTTTACCAAAAATATGAACGAAAAAGCAACTCAGGAATTTAAGGGACTTGGCAATTTCTCGTTTGATACATTTTCCGATACTATTCTTATTACGGTTGGCATAAAGGAAAAAGAATATCCATTATACAAAATTTCTGGATTTTTGAGACCTTTCATTATAGAAAGCATGAAGATTGGAAGGCCTATAAGAGGCTGTATTTCAGTAGGTCAAATTATTAAGGATGACACGATTATCTTAGGCGATGCAATTGATGAAGCTGTGGATTATAATCTTCTTCTTCCTCAATGGGTAGGTATTTCTGCTTGTCCTTCAGCCCACATTGAAATAGAAAAATTACGCCAGAGAAACCAAGAAGAGACCAAAATCTACTTCCAAAAATACGATATACCGCTAAAGATGTCGGTTGAACAAGGGGCGTGGGCAATAAATTGGCCCCGTCTGGAAGAAAAAGGAATTGAAATACGAAAGATTCTAGAAGCTGGAAATTTGAAAACCAAAGCAGACATTGGCAATGCTTTGAAATGGAGAAATACTATAAATTTTTTTGAACATGTTATTGGAAGAAACTGACGATTCTTGATGCTGCGTTTATTAAAATCAGTAGCTGAGTTTTGGCTAGTTACTGGATTCACCTTTCTAATTCACACCAGGCACGAACATCAGGTACCAGGTACGCCTACCAGGCACGAACATCAGGTACCAGGTACGCCTACCAGGCACGAACATCAGGTACCAGGTACGCCTACCAGGCACGAACATCAGGTACCA
>Ga0187893_10011426_pt1 | contig 12898 bp, 9 predicted proteins | sample MA1701074metaG_FD_139574 | JGI IMG/M metagenome (GOLD analysis project Ga0187893, IMG submission 139574) | White microbial mat communities from a basaltic lava cave in the Kipuka Kanohina Cave System on the Island of Hawaii, USA - MA170107-4 metaG ...
AAAAGACCAAAAGGGTCACAAGCTTCTTCGTTTGCTCGAAGCACTCGTTCAACATGATACCGGAGACTCTTTACCAGATGCAGAACTTTGGACGAACAAAATAATTCTACGGTTAAGCGTATTAAAAGATCGCTTATCCACAAATGATCGACTACAATTTGAGAAAATTGAAAGCAAAAAAAAAGAGGTGCTGGAATTAGCTACTTCAAAGAAACGACCGGAAGAGGAAAGCCCTTTAGCAAATAATTTGGAGAGTAAGAAAGCAAAGCAGATCGAAGAACTAACAAGCTCTGTTTCGAAAGAGAGAGCAAATGAAATTTTTTGGGGGCTCGGTGAGAAATTTTGGATGCAAATTATTGATGGAAAGTTTCATCAATATGGCCCTCTAGTATTTGATCAAGCTCTTCATCAAGGGCCGAAAGAGCCCGGTTTTTTTCAATCCTTAAAAGAAGGATGCCAGTTCGCAAGTGCTCACCTCACCGAGAGGCTGACAGTTGATTTTTATAAAGAACTCCATAAAAAGCTCTGTGCGCACTTTAAAGGTGCAGCAACAGCTACAGAAATGACCGCCCAGTATGGAGGAGTTTTTAGAAAAAATTATATTAACAGCAAAATTCAGTCGAATAAGATAACGCCAGAGGCTCGTAAGGCATATGAAGTTGTAAATCTCGAAGAAAGTGGCTCTCTGTCTTGGCATCTTCAATGGATTCAAAATCTATCAGAAAAGTATAAACATTCAAAAAAATGGCTAGAAGAGTGGAAAGCGAAAGGCAATAAAGAAATGGATTCAGATAATGAAGCCATTCTACATCAAGCTTGCGTTCTGTTATATGAAAGCGATGATACACAAAAAGATATCGAAAAATATAGTCGTATGCAGCATGAATATCCCACTAGCAAACAGTGGCTCTCTGACTGGAGAAATAAGTGGCAGGTTGTTGTTTCAGATGTAAACGGCTACATCGAACAAATTTGCCATGAGTTGTCTATACCCAAGTTTGCTAATCTAAAATTACCAATAGAAAGCGACGTAATCGTAGTAGAATATTTTCCACTCTCCCCAGTTGAATATCAGAATGTAATCGTGCATTTATTTGATCATTATCAACATTGTATGGAGATACTGAATACGAAATTAAAACAGGCGCCTCAAGAGGACGTGCTGCAAATACAGAAGGAGAAGTCGGGTGTCATTGCTGATCTTTTCCAGCGTTTGGAATGGCTCCACCCCTATATAGATGGGCAAGGACGTGTCGATCTTGTTTTACAAGCCAAGCTTTTATCTGAACAAGGCTTAAACCCACCCATTTTGGACGAGCCCTACATGTCTTCAGCGACACTTTTACCAGAATGGCACGCCTACCTTCTTAAGGGGATTCAGATCTGGCAAGAAGTCAAAAAGTCACAATAAACTCGCGTGAAAAAAATATGATACACTTACTTGACAACGTTCCCGATTTTTGCAACTGGACAGAGGCGCGACGCTATCTATTAGAGGGGCAAGAGCGGCTTAGGAGGGAGTTTCAGCCAGAGGAGATCGCTTCACTTGGTTGGAGCGATATCACAGCGAAGCACGAGGCCCCTTTTGGCTATTACTCATGTGCGATTTGGCGAAAGTTTGTCCTTGCCACGTTTCTTGCAGACTTGGTTTCCTACGAGATGCCGGTCGATCAGGTGAATTTTGCAAGGATGCTCTTTGTCATGCATGCCTTTCCCACGGGCTTTAGAACCTGGTGGGTGAAGCTTCCAACAGGAAAATGGTGGCCTGTAGGCTATTCTGGATGGTATCCGATGTTGGAAAATCACTTTGAGCTCTTTGAAAAATATCCCCAAAAACTTCTCGATCGCATGGTCGTGCCAAAGAGCTTTGATCCTCCTAAAAGACCCTATCTCTACCTCTTTAACTACAGCGTGCAGCCTTCATTAAAGAAGAGCTGCTTGAGTCGCGCACTCATGAAACAGTACGTAGAAGAGGTGCACCTTGTGCGCCCGCAAGGCCTTGCCTGCATCACTGTCTCTGAAGAGGGAGCAAGCGTGGCAAAGCGCTTTGGCATGTCATGCTCTGGCTATCTTGAACTTGAGGGCGTAAAAGAGGGTGTCTACACCGGTCGTATTTAGAATCACTCAGCCATTTTTTGGATGTAGTGCTCAAAAAATGAGGCATTCCAGAGTGTAAGGCTTTGGAGATCTCTCGGTTTTATGAAAATTTCTACGTCTTTTACTGCAGTACTCCAATTTATTTGCTGTACTTTTTCTTGTAATTTCTCACGTAGCCATTGTAGGTCTACCTCAATCTGTTGTCCTTTCCACGGTCCCATTTGCAAAAGTGCCTGTTGTAAGAATGAATAGTTGATCTGAGTTTTGCGAGAAACATACCACACAAAGTCATACCAATCTCTTCCTTTCACATATTCGCGACATAAAAGAGCATGAATTTTACCTGCAAAGAGGCTTGGCATCGATTGAGATATGATAGAAAAAGGCGCAGGAAAATCGACCAATTTTGCTTCAAAATCAGAGCCAGATGGTGGGTTTGTATCAATTTCTAATTTTATTTGAATAACCTGGGTGTCTGATCGGTCTCTTGCATAGGCCAATTGTAACACCTGACCAAATGAAGTTTCTTTTAAAAAGGCTTTTTTAACGATATTTGGGGCTTCAGAGCGATCTTTTACCTCTAGAGAGAGCCCATATGACTCAAATTCGAGTTTTATTTCGTTGAGATAGGTTTGCCATTTGAAGTGAGGATTTGGTGATAAGAGAATGAAATCAAGATCTTCAGAAAAACGAGGAAGGCCATAGGCAATACGAAGACATGTCCCACCCTGAAATGCGGCATGTTTGAAAAATTCAGCTCTACTTAGACCCATGAGGGCAATTTCTTGAGCTATCTCTTTAATAGCATTGAGCTCTTCTTGTTTTGATCTGGGATTATACTGTCGAATACGATCTTCAATGATGCGTATGTCCATCAGCAAAGCTCCTTTGCCAAGACCGATAATATTTGACGCACCCTTTTGCTGTCATAATGCTTGGCGATGTGTATCAAGCTTGCCAGGTCTGATTTTTTCATCGTATCGATCTCTACACGCAGATCCAAAAAGAGGTCATGAATTGACCTCCAATTCTTTTTAGCAGCGTAAATGATATCTCCAATGGCTTTCCAGGGCTCTGCCATGAGAAATGTCGCTTCATTTTGTGTGATTCTCGCTACATTCATGAAGAAATGATTAGCTGGTGTATGTGAATAACGAAAATTACCTACCAGCGATTCAATGAGTTTTGTTCGTTTGGCACAAACAGACGTGCATATGTAAACCGCTTCTGGGATCCATCCGTGGTACGAAAGAGCCGATTCCATGCTGATATAAGATGGGCCATAGAGCATTTGAGCAATTTCATATGGATCACAAGTTCCTTTTCCGTATGGGGGTCCGATAAGATAAAGCCCTCTTTTAACATGAAGCAGAATACCCTTTTTAAGGGCATATTTTACTGCGTCATAACGGCGTCTGTCACTATCTTGAAAGACCATAAGTAAATCTTGGTCTCGAAGATAGGGCTTTTTCCATCCGAGTAAAAACTGGCTAAATTTAGTATCCATAGCTTTATTTTGTAAGAAACTGGAATTTTTTTCTAGTTTCTTGCAAAATTTTTATAGTTCGTCCCAGGAAAAGGCCTGCACTTCAGCGAGCGAGCTTTTGCCTGTTAATGCCATGACAAGGCGATCGAGGCCCAAGGCCATGCCGGCGCCGGGGGGAAGGCCTTGCTCTAGGGCTTGTAGGTATTGATCGTCGAGGCTCACGAGAGGAATGCCTTCAGCTTTTCTTCTTTCGAGCTCTTCTAAAAAGAGCTCTCTTTGTAGGTGAGGGTCTGTCAAAAAGGGAAAGCCGTCTGCAACTTCAACGCCGCCTATGTAGAGTTCACTTCTTTCGGCCGCATCTGGATCCTTCTTACTCATGGGAGCAGAGGTGGTGAGGTACTTTGGCCACTCTTGGAGAAAGGTTGGTGTCTCTATGCCAAGATGCGACTGCAAGCGGTCGAGGAGATAAGTAATTGTAGAATATTTATCCGCAAGAAATTGTGGGGGGATAGCTACATTTGCTTCTTTGGCAGATTGTGCGAGTGGCTCTAAAGCAAAATCGGCAACGTTTTTCATTCCCAGGTATTTTTCTAGAGCCTCTCGTACAGAAAAGCGCTGCCAGGGACGGCCCATGAAGTCAATTTCATGTCCATTGAAATGTAGTGTGTGCTTGTCTGGATAGAGGCGTGAAAAGGCTTTGCGGATGAAGCGCAGCGCATCTTCTTCGATTGCATGTAGCGACTCATAAGCCCGCGCCCACTCCAGCATGGTAAATTCTATGCTATGAAAGCGTCCCTGATCTTTGGCGCGAAAATTTTTCGTGAGCGTAAACACCTTTTCAAAGCCGCCCACAATGAGGCGCTTGATCTGGTACTCGGTTGAGGTGACAAGGTAGCCTCCCTCAAGTTCAAGCGAGCCGATATTACTATCAGGACAGGTTCCTTTGACAAGAAGGGGTGTGTCCGCTTCAAAAAAGCCTTCTGAGTAGAGATCTTCTCGCACAGTCTGGATGATCGTTTGTCTTGCCAAAAGGCTGTGGTTCCGAGATGAGCGCTGCCAGCGCAACGCATCGCTAAGAGGGTTCCAACAGCCCTCTTGAGGGCCTCCCAGCGTTTCAAGGTGTGCTATTATTCCATCTGATGAGGCACGAACATGCACGATCTTGCCCACTTGCAGCGAGCGTGCGATTTCTGGATTCTCTGTCCGAAGGAGGTAACTTTTGGCCCCTTTTATAAGCTCACAATGGTGGCGACCCTGCTCTTGCCAAGCTTCCGCTATTCTGCCTTTCACTTCAGTCTGCATAAAAAATCTCTTTTAAAAATTCACCAATGTATCACTGATCCCTACTTTTTGCAAAGTGCATCGGGCTAGTTTGTTTTTATTTCTTTATTGTGATACTATTCTTGAAAATTAGGATTTAAATATGTCTCTGATAGTTGTAAATCAATACAAAGCGGTAAATGACGGTATTTGCGATCAATTTGCCAAATTTGCATATGAAAGCGTCTGTTCTCTTGGCACACTGCCCTGGAAGATCACGGCGTGTGTTACAGCTGCTTGCAGCAAGGTGGTTGATAGTGTAAGTGCTGTTTTTAGGCACATATTCCAGTGTCACGACACACCTCCAAATCCACAAGAAGAGGCAAGAGCCGTTCAGGATAGGCTCTATCGAGTCTATAAATCCAAGAAGCTCAAAGAAATAATCGCGTTTTCGCAATTCGATTCTTCCCTCGTGCCTATGCTCGTATCTCGCCTATTGTTAGAGCATATTTATGATAAAAAAGCCTCTAAGATAACGCACAGAGAGTTGCATAATGTTACCTTCCTCTTGCATCCCGACAGATGTAGCCACCGCAAAGCAACAGCCCTGTTCCAAATGCATCAACAGTTTCTTGAAGTAGCTGATCTCGATAACAGAAATGGCCAAGCTGGCTTTATGCTCTGGGCAAGCCAGATCTGTTTTGGTTGGTTAATTCGTTTGATTATAGACAAATCGCTGCATACTCCTACTCACTAGGCCGTGTCGCCTGGTTGCGGAAGGGCATCATAGCGTCTGAATGAAAGATTTAAAGAGGGCGCTTGTTGCAGAATGGCGTATGCCTCACGGTAGGATATGAGTGGATTTCCATCTATTGAGCACTGCCTGAGTTGAGGCATTTTGGCAAGGCGTTCCAAGCGATTTGCCATAAAATAGAGCGTCCTATCTACATGTTGCACTCGTTTTGGAAAGGCTATTGAGAGTTTCTCAAGAGTGGTTCTTTGACTCAGCTCGTCAATACAGCTATCAGAAAGGCCTTTGGCCCGGATTGTAAGGCTTTTGAGGGTGGGCAATTTGGCAATGGCTCTCATTAAGCGCTCGGGAAAGGCTCCAGAATCAAAAGTTATAGAAAGAGTCTCGATCTTCAACTGCTCGCCCTTCTGTTCAAAAAGAGAAATCAGGCTCTCTACTGCCTCTGGGTGCAAATCAAGGTCAAGCTGTGTCAGCTTGGCAATCACAGTGTCAAGGGCTGCAACGGCTGAAGGTGCTTGGCAGCTAAGGCGTAATGAGTTAAGGCGAGGAAGCTGCATCAATAGATGCGAAAGAAAATCTAAGTCCAAGGGCTGATCTGCCAGTACTCCAAGCTCTTGAAGCTGGTTTTGCGAGCTTTCGCTCATGCTGAATTTTCTGAGAATTTCCCCTTTTGTCTCAGGATCTTGCACAAAGTGTGCCTGCTTGATGTTGCGAAGCTGGTTCCAAGAAATATCTCCCTGCTCAAATAAATGGCCACAGACCCGTGCTGAGAGCTTATTGCAATCGACGAGCAATTCAATGGTTCTCGGGGTTGCAAGAAGCGCTGGGTTTGGCGTGATGATATTGAGGTGGGCAAGCTGGGGCATTTTTGTAAGAAGGTTACCTCTAATAAGGAGCTCTACATCTCGATCTTTCATTGGAAGAGTGAGCGTTTGCAGTTGTGTCAGCTTAGAAAGATTAAGTGTCGCAAGATCCACTTCAGAAAAGCCTGAAAGGGTAAGCTCTTGAAGCTCTGTTGCCCGATTTACAGCCTGAAGTAGCTCTTTTGACGCTTTTTGTGGCCGATCAAGGGCAGAAATAACAATTGAGCGAGGGCTGGAGGTGGCCAGTAGAAGCTTTGTAAACTCATGCAGCAAGTCAGGCACTGGGCTTTTAGAGTTTTTCAGAGCAAAAGGAGCGACTACGTAAAGGAGGCGATAGTCAAAAATCAGGTCGAGGTGGAGGATGGGCGGATAGTCATTTGCCCAACCTTTAGCAAGATTGTACATCCAAAATAGGGCTTTTGCCTCTTGCGTGCTATTTTCGAGGAATAGGCTGAGAACTTTGGTATTAGCCGGGATTGCGTTGTGAAGGTGATCGGCCACAGCTGCAACTGCGCGACAGTTTCCTTCAAGACTTGATAAAAATAGAGAATGATCTAACGTTCCAAGCACCTTAACAAGGAGTTTCTCGATCGTTTGTATCTCTTGGGTATATCCAGAAGGTGAGGCGTGAAGAATGTGTCTTAGCTTCAATAGCCCTGCCAGGTTATCTTCAGTCACATGTAGATGTGAGTTTTGGAACAGGGATTTGATGCGACCATGAAGATTTTCTAATCTGGAGACGTGGGTTGCTTGAGTGGTAGGATTCACGTCGAGCGAGCCAAACTCTCTTAGGAGTTGATGAATCTCTTCTGGCGTTCCTTGAAGCTGCATAGGTACCTAATTTATTAAAATCTTAATTATATCAGTAGGGGGTTTTATTTAAAACCCACAGACTATGTCGTATAAACTGTGGAACCAGTGTTCTGTGTGTAAACTGTAGAACCAGTATTCATCAAAGTTGGCGTTGTGGGAGCAGATGTATCAGAGCTTGCGGGGGAATCACTTTTGGAGACAAGCGCCTCTTGCGGCTTGTAAATTTCTGAAATTTGATCGGTGATGGTATCATTATCAAATGTCAGCTCAAGCTCTTCTTCTGGATCAAGTTTTTCCATTTCGCTTACAAATTCAGTAATTGTCATGCGCTTTTCAGGGTCTGCCTCCAGCAACTTGGCACAAATTTCAAGAAGAGCTTTTTTACCACCAGTCAATTTTGCCGCTTCCGCGCGAAGTATATCGGGTGTGGCATGTTGCATGGCAAGGGTTGAGCGACAGTCTTCAGGATCGCGATCGCCTTCGTCACCAACGATTGCGTTATGGGCATCGCCTCCCCAGGTAATGCTTTCTTTAAGAAGAGTTTCAAAAAGTGCACAGCCCAGAGCATACATGTCCTCTCTTGCGTAAGCCTTATGGCGCTCGTCGGCGTTTGCGATACCTTGTCTTTCTCGGTTCGCGATCACACGTTTGTTACCTGGACGATCAAGAATAAACTTTACTTGTTCAGGGGCAGTAAAAGAAGCTGTACCGTAGCCACCATTGATACAACGATTATATTTGGTATCACTACTTTTTGTGTCTTTCACAGCTCCGAAATCGGCAACTCGTGCTTTGTATTGCGGTATGGAGCCATCCGTGGTTTTCTTCGCGAGTAAATTTTCTACTTTTAGATCGAAATGAGAGCAGCCTTCTGCATGCATTTTTGCTAAACCTTTGCCCGCCTGTGTAAATACGGAGGCGACGGCACCTGTTGTGGGAAGTTTTACTTTTGAAAGATCGCCGTCGTATTGAGGCTGCAAGAGTGAGGTCTTCGTCTCGCCTTTTTTGCTGGTGTGAGATACTGTTCTTGAGTTGTCACCAAACCTCATTTCCATCTTCAATTCATAGCCATCAATCTCCATGCCACTTTTATTTACGGCCCGTACATCGTGCATGGGAACAGTAGATTCAAGCTTGTGATTTTCTGCAGCATATTTGAGACCTACTGTAACTGCATCAGTCACCTTTTTGAAGGTGCCCTCAGCGTGAAGCTCTCCCTCTTTTTTGGAAAGAATGCTAAATGACCTGGTATTTCCATCCTTTTCGATGACAATATCACGTGAGAGGCCACTTTGTGCTTTTGTGATGTACTGGATACTGTCAGAGCTTTTTTCCAGCTTCTGCAAGGCACACGCCGAGATTTTAATCATCTCAAGAGGATTCAGCTTATGTTTTTCGTAATCAAAACTTGCCACAACATCATAGCTAGCAAGGAGCTGGAGTACAAACTTTGCCTCTATTGAGTGTGGATTTTGGGTTTGTAGGGTATCTGATACTTTTTGCAGCTCCGCTCTGAGGTCTTTATGAAAGCCGTGCTGTGATTGGGTCATCAGGCGTTCGAGTCTTGTCGTTTTGCCTGTAGTTGCCATCTCGCGTATCGCCAGCATCGATTTTGAATCAACGGAGACAGTTTGATCGACGAGAGCCTCATATTTTGCTTTTGCTGAGGAGACCTGTGTTGTGTTTTGCTGCTGTTTTGTCTCGGTGGGGGCTAGATTCTTGGGACCTGTAGTCTCAAATTTCTTAATCAGTTGCCCGACAGTGTTGATTTTTTTTGGAATTGGAGCCTTTTCTGAGGCTTGTGTGATCACTCGACTGGTAACAGGCGCCTCGGCTGTCGGCCCTTTTTGAGGTGTTATGCCAGCCCGCTCAAAAATATCGTCGATAACCTGTAAAAGAAGCTGGTTTTTGGGAACAATACCGGCCTGACCCAGCACTTCGTCGACAAATGCCTCGAGCACGTTAATAGTGCGGCCGCTCCATTCTGTCGCCTGTTTCGGCTGCGCGGAAACAGACTCTCCCGTCTGGGGTATCCCCGATATCCCTTGTGCCGTAGGTTGGTTATTGATGTGTGGGTCTGAAAGCATAGTACCTCACATAAATCCCCATTATTAATTATAGCATTTTATTGATTTTTTGATAAATTATGCCTGGCTGGGGTTTGCGATTTACAAATAACCGCAGTTTTATGACAATACTTTTATAAAAATTAACTATTACAAGAGGAAATGCCATGAATCCAGCTACAAGCGTCGGCGAAGTACCTTCTGGTTTGTTAATCCCAAGCCAAGCGCTCGTGCCCGCGAGTGCAAGCCAAACGGTGACTCCAGAGTTGCTGTATGATGTGCAAAAATTGCTGGCTCAATTTAGTCTTGAGCTTCCTCGTCATCTCTCTGAACACACAAGCTTCTGCTTTTCTTCTGCCAGTATTGCCGCTGTGTTTGCCATGGTTTTGCAGGGCTTGAGCGATACAGAAAAATCGAGCTTTCTTGCCAAAGCTAACCTTAAGGCATACAGCCCTGGAATAGTCCTCCAAGCGCTTTGCGCGATCATCAATGCCGTACGCTGCTCCTCGGACACGGTAAATGTCAACGTGGCCAACGCCATCGCCCTCCTCGAACCAGTCACACGAAAATATTTAGAAGATTTTCAAAGCACTTTTAAGGGAGAGGTATTTGCCGTAAGCCAAAACGCAACCGAAGAGGTAAACAAATGGATCTCCCTGCAAACGAAGGGACGCATTGACAAACTGCTTTCTCCCGGCGCTCTCAACAATGCAACTTGTGCACTCATCAACACACTTGTGTTTGATGCCAAATGGCAAAAAATCTTCGATAAGGCGCAGCCTGGCGCTTTTATAGATGTAAACGGTAACCCCCACAGCTGCATGCTAATGAAAAAAACTCTGCCCGTAAACTATTTCAAGGGGCAAGATTGTCAGTTTATTGAAATCCCCTACATTGCCCAAACTGGCCATAAACACTCCTTCGTGGTTGTGTTACCAGATCAAACAATCCCTCTCAGCAAACTGCTGGATCGCTTCACACCAGAAACTTTGATGAGCATGAAAAAGCGAGCCTCTCACATAGAGATCCAGCTCACGATGCCAAAGCTCTCTATTCAATATAAACTAGACAACCTCAAAGATCTCCTGAAACAAATGGGGCTTCCAGTTGATGAAGAGCTTTCACAACTTGCCGTTGGGGCCGTTGTGGATAAGATCATCAGCGAAGTCACACTCGATGTTGACGAAGATGGCACAAGAGGCGCTGCTGCAACTGCTGCCTTTGTTACAAGAGGCGGTGGTGGTCCTGCGGCTGTAGTAGTGAATCGGCCTTTTGCTTTCTTTGTGCTTGATAATCACACAGTTTTGTTTCAAGGAAATGTGCAGGACAATTGCTTCCTTGTGACTGAATCAATGCATAAAAAAGGCCTCTTGCAAGGCAGTAAACTAGTCAGCAAAACATATAATGACACTGAAATTGCAGCGTTCTTTAAAGAAAATGCCGATATGAAAATGACCCTCTCATATGTGCCAAAACAGACTGCCAAGCCATCCATGACAATGCTCACCCTTCGCGGCACGCGCTTTACCCTTGTAAACTACACCGACGTGCAGGTACACATGTTCCATGATGCCTCTAGAAATCCTAATGCACCCTATTTCTTCACTCTAGATGGGCAGTTTAGCCAAGGTGGCTTTACAAAAGATCATTGCCAGGTTGTCTTCTATTCAGATGAAGCAGGTAACCTCTGCAGCGTCTCAAAAGATGAAGGCTTTATGCAGCCTCGCGATGTCGTGCGAATGAAGTGGGATGTCATTGCCGGTACTAGATCCCATGTTGATCTCTAAGGGATAGTTAACGTTCATGTAATTAATACATATCTCTGATTAAGGGTTGGCCAAACGATCGCAGTGCCTCGATTCGTTTTGCTTCCACATCGTCTGTGAAGCGCTGAAGGTCAAAATGGGGGGCGGTGACTTTTGCTTTTTTTGTAAACTGCTCTTTTGAGTAGTTGTCTTGAAAGTCAAAGTATAAGGCGACGCATGTATTACCAATAAAGCCTTGATTTTTATAAAATCTCATCGCGGATGGTGCTGGGTTCACATGCACATATCTGCAGTCGTAGAGTTTGGCGATTGCGAGAGTGCTCTGGAGTAGGGTGGTGCCGAACTGTTGATTTTGGTGACTCTTTTTAACGCCAACATGCAGCACCTCACAAAATCTTGTTTTGAATTCTATCAAAAAATAGATTGCGCCTACAATTTCCGCATTGCTGTCTGCAATGGTCAAACAGCGCCTCACGCATTTCTCCACCGCACAGGTGAGGTGACCTTTATCCATGTCCGGGATCCCTCCACCAATCATCGGCAATGACAATACAGAGTAGTAGGTATTGGACCGTGCAGAGAGAGGGACGCCTCTTGTTGGCTCCATTCCATCGTATCCTTTTACACGGACGGATTTGCTGGCTAAAAAGTTGGCCAGCTGCTGTCGGATAAATTGCTCTCGCGGCAAAACGAGAGTACTGCCAATAAGCAGTTTGTGCGTGTCTGTTTTGTTAATGCTAGGAATCATTACGTCTGCCTCAAATGAAAAAATAAGCCTAACAAATCGCAAAATAAAATTCAGCCTCTCTGTGTCTTCGCGCCTTTGTGTTTAACTCGGCCTTGCAAGTTTTGACTGACCGAGTTAAAGAAATGGGAAAACGCGCTTTCAATTGCATCACAAGTGCGAACTCCTAAGCTCGACCTCTCCTTGAAATAATAATTAGTTTGATACATTGTGAGGAGCGACTTTGTCGGGGTCGATATCACTTCTTGTCTCGCTGGAATCATCTGATTCGTCGTAATACTTCTGGAGGGCTTTGGATGCGACTTTGGCGCTTTTACGCATGGAAACGCCTTCCAGTTGTCTTGCGGGAGCTTCTTCGTCATCTAAAGAGCAGAGGGCCGACGCGATGTCTATTTCACTGGGTGTATCCTTCACTTGCTTTTTAGCTGTGCGATGATGCGTTGCAAAGCGAAGTCCACAGGCGTTACAGAGTGTGCGATTTCCTTCAGGACCTGCACGCCACTGGGGAGTAGACTTGGTACCACATTCGCGACACCAGAGATCATCTACTTTCTCAGGGAGCGTTTTTTTCTTTTTGATGACCTCAGGCTTTGATGGCTCTGTGGGTTTTGGCGGCGGTCTTTTAATTTTAACGATTATTCGCTCTCTATCAGCAGTTACCGGTGGCTCCTTTTGGGGCTCTTCCTCTTTTTTAACCTCTTTCTTTTCAGGTTGGGGAGCGTTGTTTTCTTTGGAAATCCCTTTAACAGAGGCCTCTTTTCGACTTATTAAAACGTTGCCATCTGCTGAAATCATCACCTTTGTGATTGAAGTTGTAGTGGTTGCTTGTATGGCTGCGGCGGGTTTTTCTTGAGCGGTTGCCGGCTGAATAGTTCGCTTTGATTCTTCAAGTGCCTGTAATGTATGTGCCTCTTCATTTCTCTTGCTAATCGCAAGAAAAAGCCGCGTGAGGGTATCATCTAAATCAAATGAACCTGGAAAACTTTGTTGACAATGCATCACAACACTGAGGGCATCGTCATCCTTTCCGTGTTGAAAATAGTGCCACGCA
>Ga0187893_10011427_pt1 | contig 12896 bp, 13 predicted proteins | sample MA1701074metaG_FD_139574 | JGI IMG/M metagenome (GOLD analysis project Ga0187893, IMG submission 139574) | White microbial mat communities from a basaltic lava cave in the Kipuka Kanohina Cave System on the Island of Hawaii, USA - MA170107-4 metaG ...
CCTTAGCGGAGATCCGAACAGATTCACTCCAGCCGTCAAAGGCGATGGCACCGGCGATCACCCCGTCGCGAAGGACAAGCTCCGTGATCGCTGTGAAGCTCTGTACCCGCACATTCGGATGCGAAGAAGCCTTCTGCCAGAGGGTCCGAAGAATCTCGTGTCCGGTGGAATCGCCGTGCGCATGAAGGATACGGCTGCGGGAGTGCGCTCCTTCCCGCGCGAACAGGAGCTTGGACCCGTCGCGGTCAAAGGCCGTGCCCCACGCAATTAGTTCCTCGATGGCGTGAGGTCCTTCCTCAACAAGGATGCGGACTGCGTCGCGGTTGCAGAGACCGTCGCCCGCCGCGATCGTGTCGGCTTCATGGAGCTCTACTTCATCGTCGTCATTCAGCGCGGCCGCGATTCCACCCTGCGCATACTCAGAGGAGGATTCTTTCCAATCGCCCTTGGCGACGACGAGAACCGAACCGGCCTCGGCGAGCTCGATGGCGGCGCGAAGACCGGACACACCCGCTCCGATTACAAGAAAGTCCGGTTTCAAAGCCGCTGGGTGTGGATTCAAGTCCACATGGTACAACGAAAGGTTATGGCGACCTTTTCGGTGCGCACACCGGCCCACCAGTATGACTGCGTCGTGGCGCGCGGATGTGTCGCACAATTGGCGGACCGGATTCCCGACAAATCCGGCAACGTATTCGTTGTCACTACAGAAGATGTGTGGGATTTGCATGGGCGGAAGATCGAACAGTCCCTGGGGTCCCGTTCGTTTCATGCTTTGTTCTTTCCCGGCGGCGAAGAGCGAAAGCGAATGGTGGAGGTGGAGATACTCGCGGAGCAGATGGTGGAGCTCGGCGCGGACCGGTCGTCGATTGTGGTTTCGTTTGGCGGCGGGATCGTAGGAGACCTTGCCGGGTTTCTGGCAGCGATCTTCATGCGTGGGATTTCAGTGATCCAGGTGCCGACCACGCTGCTGGCGCAAGTGGACGCCGCCATCGGCGGCAAGACCGGAGCGAACCTGGTGAGTGGAAAGAATCTGATCGGAGCGTTTCATCAGCCGCTGGCCGTTTTGATCGACCCGGATCTGTTGACGACGCTTACGCCCCGAGAATATCGAGCAGGGCTATACGAAGTGGTGAAGTGCGGGATTATCCGGTCGCCGCGACTGTTCGGCATTATGCACAATCAGCCGCACCAGGTGCTGGCCCGCGATCCTGCGACCGTCGAGGAGATTGTGGCGCAATCGGTGCGGATCAAGGCGGAAGTAGTGACCGCCGACGAGAAGGAGTCCGGCTTGCGCCGCATTCTGAACTTCGGACACACACTTGGACACGCGCTCGAGGCCGAGACCCGTTATGCGCATCTGCTGCATGGGGAGGCAGTGGCCTTCGGCATGCGCGCCGCAACTCATTTGGGATGGAGCCTGGGGACGTGCCCGGAGCCCGATGCGCGAGCGATCCTCGAGAGCATTGGCGCCTACGGGAAAATCCCACCATTGACGCACATCCGCGCCGAGAATCTTGTGGCTCGACTTGGCTCGGACAAGAAAACAATACAGGGGAAGGTACATTTCGTATTGCCGAAGCATATTGGGGAAACGGAAATTCGTTCCGGTATCGACGGCGCAGCTATCCTTGCAGCCACGGGACAGGCATTGGCCGAGTTGGCATGAATCGCGGAACGGCGCCCATCGGTATTCAAGGTGAGAAGCAAGTGGCGCAATGGGTGCGCCGCATGTTCGATTCGGTGGCTCCCCGATACGACCTACTGAATCACCTGCTGTCCATGAATACAGATAAGTACTGGCGGTGGCGAGCGGTCCGGCGGGTCGAGGAGGTTCTGCGGAAACCGAATTCCCGTGTGCTCGACCTCTGCTGCGGCTCTGGAGATCTATTGATCGCTCTGCAGGAGAAAGCTTCGAGTGTGGTGCAGGGGGCGGATTTCTCCCACGAGATGCTGCGAAAGGCGCGCAACAAGATTGCAGGCCGCCGGTTGCAGTGCCCTTTGATCGAAGCGGATGCGCTGCAGCTTCCTTGTCCCGATCAGGCGTATGATTTGGTGGCGGCGGCGTTCGGTTTCAGAAACCTGGCGCATTATGGGAAAGGACTGACCGAGATGCTGCGAATACTGAAGCCGGGCGGAACGATTGCGATTCTCGAGTTCTCGACTCCGCCGAATCCGGCATTTCGGGCTTTGTACAACTTATACTGCCGGCGCCTGATGCCACGGATCGGCGCGGCGATTTCCGGTTCACCGATTGCCTACGCGTATCTGCAGGACTCAGTACGAAAGTTTCCGGGCGCGGCGGAGTTGGCGGGCGAAATGGAGCGTGCCGGGTTCAGGAACGTGCGATTTCACCGGATGACATTTGGGGTTGTGGCGCTCCATCTGGGCGAGCGAGGTTGAATCGGGCGAGGGCCTGCGCAAGCTGGGCGAGGGTGACGGGCTTGGGAATGTAGTCGTCCATACCAGCCTCGAGGCAACGTTCGCGGTCGCCCTGCATAGCGTTGGCGGTCATGGCGACGATTGCGGTATGGGCACGATCCCGCTCGCGGCGCCGGATCTCGCGGGTGGCTTCAAAGCCGTCGATCCCAGGCATCTGGCAATCCATGAAGACAAGGGAATAGTCGCGGCGAGTGAGGGCATCGAGCGCTTCGAGGCCGCTGCCAACCACGTCGGGCTCAAAGCCCAGCTTCTGGAGCAACCGCTGGGCGACGCGCTGGTTGATCACGTGATCGTCAACGATGAGGATAGAACCATGAGAGTGAAAGGCATGAACAGGCACGTCCTGGGGCCGTCCGATTCTGGTACCGGATCCGATCAATCGAGCCATCAGTTCCAGAAGCTGCTGGCGCTTGATCGGCTTTCGAAGGGTCGCGCTGGGACGCGCTTCGCCGGGAACCGGGTGTCCGAGGCCTACCATTGCGATCAGCGGGACGCTGGCCAACGCAGGTGTCCGCCGAATGTGCGCGAGCCAATCCCAATGGGTGGTTGCGATATCGGCCAGAATGGCGCTGAAGCTGGAGCGTTCCCGTTCGAGCAACTCTTGAGCGCCGGGAAGACCGGTTGCTTCGGCTACCACTAAGCCACAGCTCTCGCACAGCCAGCGCAGGGCACGGCGGCTGGAGGCGTTGCGCTCAACCAAGAGCACGCGTGCCGGATCCAATTTGTTCGCAATCTCCGAAGTGGTCGAGAGGATCGCCAAGGGAATTTCGAACCAGAATAGCGATCCCTTGCCAACTTCGCTTTGGAGACCAAGGATGCCGCCCATCTTTTCGACGAGTTGCTTGCAGATGGAAAGGCCAAGGCCCGTCCCGCCGAACCTGCGTGTAGTCGAACCGTCGGCCTGGGTAAAGGCCGCAAACACACGGCCATGATCGGAAGGAGCGATACCAATGCCGGTATCGCGGACCTCGAAACGGAAGAGCGGCGCGGTCTGCTTCCCGACACAGGAAAGCGTGATCGACACTTCTCCTTGCGCGGTGAACTTGATGGCGTTGCCGAGGAGATTGATGAGGATCTGGCGGAGCCGGTCGGGATCGCCTTGGACGAGAGACGGTACGTTGTTGGCGACCGCACAGATCAACTCGAGACCTTTCTCCTGCGCTGGTCCGGCGACCACCTGAGAGGCTTCCTCGACAAGAGTTCGAAGATCCAGCTCGATGTTGTTCAACTCGAGCTTGCCGGCTTCGATCTTGGAGAGATCGAGAATATCGTTGATGATGGAGAGCAGCGCCCTGCTGCTGCTTTCCACGATCTCAACGTACTCTTGCTGCTCGGTATCCAGGCGGGTTTCGCGCAGCAGTTGCGCCATCCCGACGACGCCGTTCAGTGGGGTGCGGATTTCGTGGCTCATGTTGGCCAGGAACTGGCTCTTGACTTGCGCGGCGCTTTCGGAAGCTGCGAGCGCCTCCGACAAAGCTCGCTGGCTGGACCGAAGGGCTTCCTCGGCCCTGCGCGAACGCCCCAGCTCCTGGCCGAGGCGCTTATAGGAAAAGTAGAAGCCGATGGCTGTGAAAAGGACCCCGGCTGTTCCGATAATCCCGGGAATGGTGGTTCCCCAGAGGGCGGACTGCCAAGTGAATTCCTCCAGAGTGTCCAGTAACCGGCTGGTGCCGAATAGACTCCAGCCAATCCCGAGAGCACGATCTCCGAGCCGCCGGACAAACAATCCGGCAACGATGACGGCGGCCAGCTCGATTATCTCGACTACCGCGTCCTGCCCGTCTGCCAGAGGCTTAAGCGGAAAATTGGCGAACCAGACAACCGCAATAACGATCCAAATGACCGCGACCGTCGCGAGGGCTTTGTCGATACGCCGCTTCCGCGTCTTCATTGACACAACCGCCGGAATGCGCGGCTCCCCTTCCCACATCGGCGGGAACGCCAAACCCTTGAAGATTATTGTTGTAAGGCGGCCAATGCCCGGCCAGCGGCTTCGCGGAATTGGGCTTCCTCGGCTGGCCGCGGGAACGTTATGCCTGCATTCCGGAAGTAAGTCATTTCCTGCTCCCATTTGGCTGCCACGGCACGCCGGGCGCTTTCGACACGAACGGGTTGGTTATTGTGAAGAAGATAGACAGGATTCGTATGGGCCTGGATATCGGGTTCGCCTGTCTTGGACTCAGCTCGAACCCGTGCCGCGATCCATGCGCTTTGTCCAGGCGCCCGCGTCTCCGCCGACACCTGCAATCTCTTCCGGTTGCGATCTCCCTTCGTCCAAGCGATCACCTCCCCGTTGCGCACGATCTCGAGGATCTCGAGAGGACGCCAGAACGCGGCGGTTGCCTCCCCCTTGCCAGTCGCCGGATCAAGGTTAAGCTCGACAAGTGGACCGTTGCTGACCACTACGCGGCCTTCGCGCACGCCCTCAGCCCAGTCCGTATAAGAATTGGGGCCAGGGCTCGCCTTGACGAGAGTCCGCTCAGGTCCGATGAGCGGGAGCCAATGCGGCCAGGGTCTGCGACCATTCAGGTTAACGGGGAAGTCGCTGCCGGCGATACCAGTGACGCGCAGACCCGCGTTGAGCAGCTCGTACCAGGGACCGGTCTTGAGGACACCGAATTGGAAGACTTCGACAAAATCGATGTTGCCCAACGCGGCGTCCATATAGATGCTCGAATGCTGCGGTGGCTGGAAGAAGTGGGCGTAACCTACTGTGGCGCCGAGCTTGCGCCCTTGCTCGAAGATCACGGAGGGGAAGGGATAGGATTCGGGAGTATTGGCATACATCGTTCCGGTGGAGAGGGGGCGGACCAATCGCTCAGGTCCGAGAAGGTTGATGTGACCCCAGAACTCATTGCGGGATTCCTGACCAGAGCGGATGACGTAGCCGCCGCGCCGGGCTTCGGCCTGCTTGCCGAATCCATACTGAACTGCCGCATCCATCTGGCGCTGGAGCTGAAGGAAATTGCCGACTGTGAGGTCTTCGGCTTCGAGCCAGGCGAGGAAGACAGAGTCATGCAGGCGCGCGCGGGTGAGATGGATGTGATCGTCCGAGGAGATCCATTCTTTGGGGTTGACCCCTTCCCACGGATTGAGGCGCAACACAACCTGCCGCTTCTCGTTGGGCTTGAGTGTGAACTCTGCATCAGCCGGCGTATAGAACAGACCTCGATACGCCTCCATGCGGTAGGAGCCAGGAGGGACATAGAAAGTGGCCTCGCCCTTGAGCAAGAGAGTGTGGAGCTGATCACTGGCGATCACTTCGAGAACTTTGGGGTCGGCCGATTTCGTCCAGAGCGGATCGCGATAGAAAAGATCCGTCTTGATAGGAAGCATGGCGTCGGCGGGACCGAGTCGGAATGAGGCATTGCCTTTGAACAGGTAGACGCGCGCGGGCATTCTGGGCTCGATGAGGACGTGGATCTGCGCCGAGTCCGCGGGCGGTCCCAATTGCTCCCACTGCGCCCAGGTCAGAAGAAGCGCAAAGGCAGCGGCAGGAATCAATCGCGCAGGCGTTCTCATTGATGTTGATTATAATGTCCCCGATGCGACCAATTCTAATCACGCTTGCTGCCGTTTGCGCCGGCTTTGCGCAAAACTACGATCTGCTCCTTCAAGGAGGACATCTGGTCGATGCAAAAAACCAGGTTTCAGGCCGGCGCGATATCGCGATCAAGGATCGCAAAATCGCGGCTATGGCGCCTAACATCCCGGCTTCGCAAGCCAGGAAGGTGGTGAACATCGCCGGCTTGTATGTGACGCCGGGGCTGATCGACATTCACGTCCACGTGTTCGCGGGGGAAGGTCCGGAATACATGGGGCGCAGCTCGGTGTTTCCGGACGATCATTCGTTCCGTTCCGGCGTGACAACGGTAGTAGATGCCGGGTCGTCTGGATGGAAGTCATTTCCGGATTTCAAGCGAAGGACGATCGACCGGTCGCGGACACGAGTCCTGGCGCTATTGAATATCGTGGGTACGGGAATGGGTGGCGGCAACACAACGGAGCAGAACACCGAGGACATGGATCCGCAAGCGACAGCCAAGCGAGTCAAGGAGTATCCACAACACATTGTAGGGATCAAGACCGCGCACTTTCGCGCGCCCAATTGGACGGCGGTGGACCGGGCGCTCGAGGCAGCCAAAGTGGCCGACGTACCGCTCATGGTCGACTTTGGTTCCTTTACAGCGGAGCGGCCGTTCGAGGAACTGGTGACCAAGCGGCTGCGCCCGGGCGACATCTATACACACACATTTCTGCCGTCCGTGCCGATGCTCGAGGGTGGGAAAGTGCGCGACTATCTGTTCACTGCCAAAAAGCGGGGTGTGATTTTCGACGTCGGGCATGGCGGCGGCAGTTTTGTATTCAAGCACGCCGTTCCCGCGATCAAGCAGGGTTTTCTTCCGGACTCTATATCGACCGATCTGCACATCGGGTCGATGAACGCAGGAATGAAGGACATGCTGAACGTGATGTCGAAGGTGTTGAACGCCGGTATGACCGTGGATCAGGTGATCGCAGCCTCGACGTGGCACCCGGCGCGGGAGATACGGCGCGAGGAGCTGGGTCATCTTTCGGTTGGCGCGATTGCGGATGTGTCGGTGATAAGGCTCGAAACGGGTGATTTCGGCTTCGTGGATGTGCTCGGGGCCCGGATGAAGGGGAACAAGAGGCTGGCGGCGGAGATTACGGTCCGGGACGGGATGGTAGTCTGGGACCGGAACGGCTTGACGCGGGAGGACTGGGACAAGCTGGGCAACTACGGCTCGCAGGGCGACGCATCCTGGGACGGGACGATAGGCCATTCCGGGCGAGGAAGGCGAGAGTCCAAGTAACCCACGCGGCCTGCCGACCGTCGAAAATATTGGTATAGTTTCGGCTGAGGTCTGTTTCATGCGCATTAGGAAGTTTGTCAGTGTTACCTTGGGGTTTGCGGTTTCCGGCGTCTTCCTGACGCTGGCACAGCAGCCGGGGCCGTCCCGGCAGTCCGAGACCGTCGCACGGCCGCGGAAGAAGGATCAGCCGCAACAGGCTGAGGTTCCCCAGGATCAGAAGAAGCTCCCGTCGAAATTCTCGAAGAAAGGCGAGGCCCTTCCCGAAGGGTTGCCCACTTTTCGCAGCGACACCACGACGGTGAACCTCGACGTGGCGGTGATCGACAACAAAGGCCGGTTCATTCCGAACATCCCGCGCGGAAACTTTCGCGTCCTGGAAGACAACGCCCCGCAGCAAGTCACCACGTTCTCGATGGGTGAAGCTCCGATGACAGTGTGCATGGTCATCGAGTTCAGTAACTTGTTTCAGAGCTACTGGTCCTACGGCTGGTATCAGACGCTGCAAGCCTCCTACGGGTTTTTAGAAACTCTGAAGCCGGAAGATCACGTAGCGGTAGTTGCCTACGATCTGCGGCCGGAAATTCTCTCCGATTTTGACACCGACAAGCGCAAGGCTTATGAAGCCATGCAGCGGCTCAGGATCGCAGCATACTCCGAGTCGAACCTGTATGACGCTCTCGTCGACACCGCCGAGCGCATGTCGGAGATTGAAGGCCGCAAGGCGATCGTGCTGCTTGCGTCCGGCATGGACACGTTCAGCAAATTGACATTTGACAAAACACGCCGCGCCCTGCAAACGGCCGGAGTCCCGATCTATGCGGTTGGGTTGTTGCAGTACATTCGAGAAATTTATGACGCTCGCGGCGGAATGGGGGCGATAGAGCGCCTCGACTTCCTGCAAGCCGATAACCAAATGCGCACGTTCGCCAAGGAGACCGGCGGGAACGCTTGGTTCCCACGGTTCGAAGGCGAGATGCCAGGCATCTTCGCACAATTGGCTCAGGCGCTACGCAACCAGTACTCATTGGCATACCAACCTTCGAACCAAGCCAAGGACGGGAAATACCGGAAGATCAAGGTTGAGCTGGTCAATCCGGCCACAAACGAGCCGCTCCGGATCGTCGACGAAAAGGGAAAGCCAATGAAGTACCAGATCCTCGCCAAGGCCGGTTACACGGCACCCCGTGCGGTGGAGTAAATCCATCGCTTCATTGATCAGCGCATCGCCTCATTGTCAAGAACTCAATCTCGCCTGATTGCAGTTCGTTACAATTGCGTTGACACACCCGGATCGCCTTTGCTACTTTCTCTTTGTTCTAATGACCTCTTCGGCCCGTTCGCAAGCTCATGCACACCTGCTCATGGTCGATGACAATGGCATGGGACTTCTCGCCCGCAAAGCCGTTCTCGAAGAGCTAGGCTATCGCGTTACCACGGTGGGAACCCCACAGGAAGCTCTGGATCGCCTCTCCCAGGGCAGCTTTGACCTTCTGATTACGGACTACAAACTACCAGGGATGACCGGTGGAGAGCTGATCAAGAAACTCCAGAAGCAGGGGAGCACCATTCCAGTGATTCTGCTCTCGGGCTTCGTCGATGCGTTGGGGCTCGACGAATCCAACACCGGCGCCGATGTCGTGCTGCAAAAGAGCGCGCATGAGGTGAACCACATGGTCCGCTCCGTCAAGAGCCTTTTGCGCCGGGCCGTCGTGTTGAAGAAGCCACCCGCCTCGCAGAAAGCGAAGTCGGCGGCGGCCCGGAAGAAGGCCTGATTTGATAGTGTGGCAGGCGGATTTTCAATCGGCCGAGTCTCGGCATTCATGCGAAAACCTCTGACTGGTCGGCTTGCCGGACTGGCACTCGAACCTCGAACGATCCGTCACTGTCCTGAATCGTTACGCCTCTCCCGAGCACGAGACGGCAGCGTTCATCCAGATTCCGCAGACCCATACCACAGTTGTGGCGGGTGCTGGTCCGGCGTAGTTGTTTCCGGTTCCGGGCGATAAGATGGTCGCCTTCCCTCCAGAGTTCGAAGACCAAAGGTTGGACGGAAGTGAATTCGTTGTGCTTGACGGCATTCTCCAACAGCATCTGGAGCGAGACGGGCGGGATGGAGCAGGATCGCGCACCGGCTTCGTGGATGCGATTGTCAAGGAGAATGGCGTCTTCGAAGCGGAGGCGGAGCAGCGCGTGGTAGTTGCTCAAGAGTCCCAGTTCCTGGTTTAGGGGGATCAAGTCGCGATGGCGGTTGAGCAGGATGTAGCGGTAGATGTCGGCTAGAGCTGCCGTGAAGTCACCGGCTCAGGCCGAGCAGAGGCGCGAAAATCAGGCGAAGGCGCCAGTCGTCAACACGGACTTCGCCAGATCGGTCAGGTTGGTCAGCTTCAGCCATGGAAACGTCCCACCGCAGGCAGTGAACCATCGGCGCCGCCGGAGCGGCGTCCCCAACCAATTAGAAACAAGCATATCGCGCCTGGTGGATTTCCGCCGGACCAGATCTTCAAATCTCGGTAGTCAAACGCTATACTCGTTTCGTGGTGATGCTGATTGCAGGACGTTACCAAGTCATCCACCCGATTCAGACGGCGAAGTACAGATCCTTCCGGGCTCGCCGATTCCCCGATGGCTATTCCGTAATGCTACATTTTCTCGACGGCGGCAAGACGCCGGAGAACATCGAAGTGTTGCGGCTCTTACCCGAGTTGCCGGCAATCGCCAAGCCATTGTTCCTCGACGTTGGAGAACACGAGGGCTCGCCCTTCGTGGTCACTGAGCTGTTGGATAACTTCGCCACTCTTCAGTCGTGGCTCGACAGAATCGTCAAGCCCGCCTAGACCTTCTTTGCCGTCTTCCCTTTTGAGGCCCCCTTCTTAGATGCAGGTAGTGCTCGCTCCGACAGGAGCTTTTCGATGATGACACGCGAGCTCTTTTCCTCGGAATAGAAGTAGGCGTCATTCCCGGTATGCTGCTGGCGGATGTTGCCGTTCTTGTCTATGTACACCATCCAAGGTACGTAGGTCTGCCGCATGACCGAGAAGCCCATGTATTCCCGCGCCTTGGCATCTTCCGCCGTGCCGACTAGAAATGGCAGCTTATAACGGTTCACAAACTCCGCCACGCGAGGATTCGGATTGACCGCGCACATCAGGACCTCAAAGCCCTTCATCATGTATTCGCGATAGATTCCGCTCAGGACCTGAGCGTGCTTTTGGCAATGCGGTCAAGTGGTGAGGATGAAGGAGAGAGCAAGCACTTTCCCCCGGTAGTCGGAAACCTTCATGACTCGGCCTGAGGTGAGCGTTACTTCAAAGTCAGCCGACGGCCGGTTCATGTCCTCGGCGCGTAGAGGGGAAACCAATCCCGTGAGGAAGACGACGGAGGCGGTGCGGCGGGTCATCACTTTCAGGATACCTTCCCCGCTGGGCGGATGCCGAGTGGTTGGCGGTAAACTGAAACATACCTCGTGTTAGTCGCGCACACTCAGTTTGTCCGTTTTGATTCGCTGAGTTTGGATAGTGGCGTGACGCTCACGCCCGTAGATGTCGCGTACCAGACCTACGGCGAGCTCAATGCCTCCAAATCGAATGCCATCCTCATTGTGCATGCCTTCTCCGGCGACGCTCACGCCGCCGGACGAGACCCAGAAACCGGCAAGCCCGGGTGGTGGGACAACATGATTGGACCGGGGAAAGGCTTCGATACGAACAGGTACTTCGTCATCTCCTCGAACGTGTTGGGCGGATGCAAGGGGACTACAGGACCCAGCTCGATCGATCCGGGCACGGGAAAGCCGTTCGCCCTGTGCTTTCCCAGCGTCACCATGGCCGACATGGTCCGTCTTCAGAAGAAACTAGTCGATCATTTGGGGATCCGCCGGCTGCTCGGCGTTGCCGGCGGCTCCATGGGCGGCATGCAGGTGCTCGAATGGGCCGTCAGCTACCCGGACCAGGTCGCCGCGGCGCTGCCGATCGCTTCCACGGCCCGGCACACAGCGATGCAGATTGCCTTCAACGAAGTTGGGCGGCAGGCAGTGATGGCCGATCCGGATTGGAACAATGGAAATTATTACGCGTGCCGCCCGCCCGCACGGGGTCTCGCAGTAGCCCGAATGGTGGGCCACATCACCTACATGAGCGACGAGTCCATGCGTGAAAAATTCGGCCGCAGGATGCGGGAGAGGGACAAAGCGGCGGCTGACTTCACCGTCGATTTCGAAGTCGAAAGCTACCTGCGGTATCGCGGGAACCAGTTCGTCGATCGCTTTGATGCCAACAGCTACCTCTACATCACAAAGGCGATGGATTACTATGACCTCAGCCTCGGTTATGCGTCGCTCGCGGCAAGTCTTGAGCGTGCCACCGCGCGGTTTCTGGTGCTGAGCTTCACTTCGGACTGGCTGTATCCCACCTATCAATCGCTCGAGATCGTGAACGCCTTGCGCAGCCGAAACCGGGATGTTGCTTTCTGCGAGCTGACTTCCACCTATGGTCACGACGCGTTTCTACTCACGGTCGAGGAACAGGCCGAGATCGTGGGCGGATTCCTGGCGCAGACGCACCGGCAGGAGAACGGACGATGACCTTAGTGGAAGCAGGGGCCCGTAAGCCGCTGGTGCGCGAAATCCTGGGACGCAAAGATTACGCGATCATCGGCGATGTAATCGAGCCAGGTTCGAAAGTCCTCGACCTTGGTTGCGGCGAGGCCGAACTGCTGCATTGGCTCATGGAAAACAAGAGGGTGATGGCGCGTGGCATCGAGGTCAACGCGACGAAAGTGCAAAAGGCGATCGCCCGCGGCGTATCCGTGTATCAGGGTGATCTCGAATCGAGCCTGCACGACTATCCCGACCAAGCCTTCGACTTCGTCATCCTCAGCCAGACTCTTCAGCAGATCCTGCAGCCGCTGCCAGTCCTGCGGCAGATGTTGCGGGTGGGCCAGAAGGTGATCGTTGGGTTTCCGAATTTCGGGCACTGGCGCGTGCGATTGTCGCACCTGACGAGCGGCCGCGCCCCTCGCACCGAGCTGTTTCCGTTCGAGTGGTACGACTCCCCGAACATTCACTTCCTCACGATCGTCGACTTCGAAGCGCTGATTCACAAAGAGCGTTGGACGGTCGAAAAGCGTATCTTCGTAGCGGGGCACCGGGAGGTGAGGTTTGCTCCCAACCTGACCGCGGAGGTCGCGGTGTATTTGTTCCGCAAGTAGAGATAAGGCTTAGGAGAGGCGTTCCAGTGGCCCGGTGCTGTCTCCGAAAGATTTCTCGAGAATACCCATGCGATGCAGCATCGCCAGATGCAGATTGCATAGCGGCGTCTTCGTGGCAGCCCGGACGCGCCGTCCAGGGCGAAGTGTTCCCTTCCCCCGACCCGCCAAAATGATCGGGAGGTTTTCCGGATCGTGACGGTTTCCATCTTTGAGTGACGCGCCGAAGAGAATCATCGAGTTATCCAGCAGCGACGTAGCGCCTTCCTTGAGGTCCCGCATCCTGCCGAGGAAATAAGCCGCCTGTTCGATATTCCAGTCGATGATCTTTTCATACTGCTCGCGCTGGCTGACGATATCGCGATGGTGAGAAATACCGTGCCAACTTCCCTTTACTCCTGGCAGCCAGGAGAAATC
>Ga0187893_10011428_pt1 | contig 12894 bp, 9 predicted proteins | sample MA1701074metaG_FD_139574 | JGI IMG/M metagenome (GOLD analysis project Ga0187893, IMG submission 139574) | White microbial mat communities from a basaltic lava cave in the Kipuka Kanohina Cave System on the Island of Hawaii, USA - MA170107-4 metaG ...
ACCTGGTGCTCTCCGGCACCTTCGATGAAGCGACACCAGTGATCATCGAGCGTGCGGTCCGCACGACGCTCGGCCTGCGCTGAAAGGACAAGCAATGATCACCGAACCCCGCATCGCCGATGCTGATGGCTTCTACGAGCAGTTGCTTAGCGCGCACCGCGGGTTGAGCGAAATGCAAAGCGCGCACCTGAATACGCGACTCATCCTGTTGCTGGCGAACCAGATCGGCGACAACGCTGTGTTGGCCGATTGCATCGCGGCGGCTGCGCGTCCAATCGCGAGGTAAAGCGAATGAGTGCGATCGTCTCCTTCATCGGCCTGGGCAGCATGGGCCGTCCGATGGTCGAGCACCTGATCGACGCGGGGTTTGTGCTGCGTGTTTTCGCGCGCAAGCCGCAGGCGATGCAGCCGCTCGCCGAGCGCGGGGCAACGGCATGTGGTTCCGCCGCCGATGCGGCGCGCGAAGCTGAATTCATCTGCACCAACGTCACGTCAACACCCGACGTCGAGCAGGTTTTGTTCGGCCCCGGCGGGGTCGTTGAAGGCGCGGCACGCGGCGTGGTGGTACTCGACTTCAGCACGATTTCCGCACTTGCGACCCGCACGTTCGCACGGCGGCTCGCGGAGCGCGGTGTTCATATGCTCGACTGTCCGGTATCGGGCGGCACCAAAGGCGCGCAAGCCGCGACGCTGTCGATCATGGTGGGAGGCGACGAGTCCGTGCTGGCGCGTGCGCGCTCTTTGCTGGAAAAGCTGGGCAAGACGATCACGCACATCGGCGGCCACGGCGCGGGACAAGTCGCCAAGGCGTGCAATCAGATCGTGCAGGTGGTCAACATCCAGGGCATTGCCGAAGCGATGCTGTTCGCGCGTGCCAACGGTGTCGAGCCGCAGCGGATGCTCGAGGCGATCAGCGCAGGTTTTGCCGGCAGCCGGATGCTCGACCTGATGGGCCCGAAGATGGCGCGCCGCGATTTCGCCGCCGGCATGGAAGCGCGGCTGCACCACAAGGACTACGGACTGATCGTCGACATGGCGCGCGAGGCCGGCGTGATACTGCCTGCCGCGACGCTGGTGGCAAATCAATTGAACGCGCTGGTGGCGAACGGCTGGGGAGCCTCTGATACCGCAGCGCTGTTGAAAGTACTGGAAGCACAACAGCCGACGCCGAACGCGCGGTGACGCCGTCATTCCGGCGAAGGCCGGAATCCAGTGTCTTATGGCCGTCCGAGAGTCACTGGATCCCCGCTTTCGCGCACCGCTGTCCGGAACGTTACGGAAAGCCCGTTGCAACTTGTTGTTTGGAATTGGTGAACCGCGCACGCCGCGTGCGCCGACTCAAAATCGACGTGTGGTCCGTGTCGGCGTCGTCCCGGAGCAGGCCGGGACCGAATTTGCAGGGACGACAGCTTGGGCCCCGGCCTACGCCGGGGCGACGGCACCGCGAATTCGCAGCGAGATGCAGCGTTGTTCCGGACAGCAGTGCGCGAAAGCGGGGCTGACAAACCCCGTCGACTCCCGATCGGGGCGGGAATGACCAAAAAACCGTCACTCAACGCATTCAGGCTCCGGCCACTAGAACCGCACTCCTATCTTCGCTCCGTAACTCGTAATCCCGCCGGTGCTGTCGATCTCGAATGCGAAATTGACACCGAGGTTGATGTTCACGCCGGCGAACACCTTGGTCTGCTCGAACTTCTCCGCGCGCAACAGCGGCACGTTCTGCGGTGTGCTCTTCGAACGCACCTGGCCAATGCCGCCGTAGGGCGTGAACGCCGCGAATCCCTTTGAGACCGAGATGTCGCCCGACAGCGTTTCGAATTTCAGCTGATCGACGCCGTCGAGCCGTGTCGCCGCGATGCGCAGCGCGACCGCGGGCACCAGCGTCGTGCCGGGCAAAACCGCCCAGCGCAGTTCGCCGCCAAGCATCCGAATATTGGTATCGGGCGCCGTCGCGTACAACACACCGACGTCGATGTTGAACGGCAGTCCCTTGTGCGCGCGCAACGAGGGTACCGGCAAGGTCCTGGGCACTTCCTGACCGCGTGCCGCCTTCGATAGAAGAACCGGGTTTTTCAGCGTGGTGCCGGTGACCGCGAGGCCCACGTCGAATCCGGTCAGTCCCATCGCCTCCGACGGAATCAGCGGCTTGAACGACAGTGCAGCGGCCAGGTCCTCCGACAGCAGCCGGAACTCGTTTTGCGCCAGCGTCTGGAGGGAATCGATGTCGGCTGCGGTAGCGGCCGACCACGGCAACGCGGCGGCGGCCGCAATGGCGAGTGCGGCGTGGGCAAGCTTCATCGGTCTTCCTTCTCTGTCGAGACCGGCGCGAGTATGCGTGAAACGCGGGCGCATTCGATCGCCTGCTCGCGTGAAGCCGTTCGCGCGTGGCTACGCCACGCGCGAACCGCGCAAGATTAGGAACGAGGGGGCTCGGCGGCCCCCTCGTGCTCCCCCAGCCAGGGGAAGGGCCACGAAGTTGCGGCTTCGCCCTTCGCCCTTCGCCCTTCACCCTTCACCCTTCACCCTTCACCCTTCACCCTTCACCAACGCAAGTGCCGCGTCGAAGAGCGCGCCTGCCGGATCGGCAATCTCGTCGCATACGGTCAGATGATTGCTACCGGGCGCAGGCACGCTACGAACGAGATTGTTCTTCCAGCGCGTTGCCAGAAGTTGGGTCTGGCGACGGAACTCGCCCGACTCGAGCCCGCCCACGCCAAGAACCAGCGGCGCATCGGTCGCGGGCGGCATCAACGCAGGCGAAAGCCGCCGTGCGCGCGCGGCATCGAGCTTCAGATCGACATTGACGAACGGCGCGTGCAGCAGCGGCTCGAGATCGAATATGCCGCTCACCGCCAGCGCGCCCTTCACCAGGTTGCGCGGAAGATCCGCGTCGAACTGCGGCCACAGCGCCGCCATCATCATCGCTGCCAGATGCCCGCCGGCCGAATGCCCGGCCACGAAAATGCGGTTGCGATCGAACCCAAGCCGCTGAGCGTTGCGATACAGCCAGGCCAGCGCGTGCAGGTTCTGGCGCACCATGTCTTCGATGCGCGTTTTCGGTGCGAGACCGTAGTTCGTCAGCGCGACCGCCACGCCCTGCTGCACGAACGGCGGCGCGATCCACGAGAAATCGGACTTGTCGAGACTGCGCCAGAAGCCGCCGTGTATGAACACGAGCAGCGGAACGTCATCCTCGCGGGTGGAAAAAAAATCGAGCCGCTCGGCGCCGCGGTCGCCGTAGCCGAGATCGAGCAGGCAGGCGCGCAGCCGCCGCGTCGCGGCCGCCTGCTCGCTCCAGCGCGCGAAGATCTGCGGATGATCGGGAATCGCGGCGCGCGCGTTGTATTCGCGATCGCAGAGTTCGACGGTGTATTTCGGGGATGCATCGTTCATGGCGGCGCGATTTTACTTGCGGCTTGAAGGGCAAATGGCCCGCGCGTAGACTCGGCGCCTGTTTTTGCAACCATGGGGACGTAGCTCAGCTGGGAGAGCGTCGCGTTCGCAATGCGAAGGTCGAGGGTTCGATCCCCTTCGTCTCCACCACCACAGTCTGTCTTGCAAGTCCAGTTCAGTGCAAGACAGTCCACCTAAGTTTTTGAAATGACAGTCAGCCACTGCGAGTAGCGATCCCGTTGCTTGGTCGATGACGTATGGATTTCCTATCGCCGCCGAACGAAGTACCAAAGGTGGGATTCGAACCCGCGCACTCCCGAGCAAGGGGTTCATCCCGAAGCCGGGGTCTGGAACTCGGCGCTCAAGGCCGACAGCGCAAGCTGCTCGGGCTTCGCTTATATGAAGCAGCTGACGAGCGCACGATGACCGAGGGTCGGTGCGACAACCACGAGCAGCGATGATCGAACCCTTGTTGCTGACGGCGACACAGGTCTCCACCTTCGACGGCGAGCGTTTGCTCACGAAGGCAAGCGGCTTCTTCTTCTCGCGCGAAGATCGCTTGTTCCTCGTGACGAGCCGCCACGTCGTGATCGACGAGCCGAGCAAGCATTTCCCGAACCGCATCGCGATCGAACTGCATGTCGATGAAGCCAACTTGACGCTATTCACCGGCTTCTCGGTGCTGTTGTATTGCGACGGCAAGAGCGTCTGGCGGCAAGGCAGGGATCCGTCCAGCGAGATTGACGTGGCCGTCATCGAGCTCGAGCGGGCGGCACTCCCCGAGGAGGTGGTCTTGCGGGCGTTTACCCCGGAGCACTTGCAAGCATCGCTGGACGACATCGAAGTCGGCACAGCGCTGCTGATTGTGGGGTTCCCGCTGGGTTTCCACGACACGCTGCATCACCTGCCAGTGGTCCGCCAAGCCGTGATCGCCTCGTCCTTCGGTTTGCGGTTTCAAGGCCAAGGCTCTTTTCTCACCGATGCGCGCACGCATCGCGGAACCAGCGGTGCACCCGTCGTGATGCGCGCTTCGGCGACGGACATCGGCGGTGGTGATTTGCCGTGGAAGCTGCTCGGCGTGCACTCGGCAAGTCTGGACATGGGTACGCGCGACCAGCAACAGGACGAATCGCTGGGATTGAACTTGGCGTGGTACGCCGACATCCTGCTGACGCTGACCGATGCGGACTCAGCACCGGCTACCGCGCAACGCACGACGCCCACGGCCTAACACTGATTCATGTATAGGTTCTTGCATCGAACCGGGAGCCCGCATGTCGATCCACGTTGCGCTGAACCACGTCACGCACTACCACTACGACCGGCCGGTGAAGCTCGGGCCGCAAGTGGTCCGCCTGCGGCCGGCGCCGCATTCACGCACGCGCATCCTCAGCTACTCGATGCGGGTCGAGCCCGGCAAGCACTTCATCAACTGGCAACAGGATCCGCAGTCGAACTACCTGGCCCGGCTCGTGTTTGCGGAGAAGACGAACGAGCTGCGCATCGAGGTCGACCTCGTCGCCGAGATGTCGGTGCTCAATCCCTTCGACTACTTTCTCGAGCCCGAGGCCGAGCATTTCCCGTTCGAATACGACGCTTCGCTCGCGCACGAGCTGGCGCCGTACCGCCTCAAGCAGCCGCTGACGCCGCGCTTCGAGGCCTTTCTGGACAGCATCCCCCGGACGAAAAAGCGTACGAACGACTTCCTGGTCGAGCTGAACCAGCGCGTGCAAAAGGACGTGGTCTATCTGATCCGCATGGAGCCAGGTGTGCAGACGCCCGAGGAAACGCTCCTCAAGGCGAGCGGTTCATGCCGCGACTCCGGCTGGCTGCTGGTGCAGTTGCTGCGCCACCTGGGGCTCGCGGCGCGCTTCGTTTCGGGCTATCTGATTCAGCTCAAGCCCGACCTGAAGTCGCTCGACGGCCCATCGGGCACCGAGGTCGACTTCACCGACTTGCATGCGTGGTGCGAGGTCTATCTGCCGGGCGCAGGTTGGATCGGGCTCGATCCGACCTCGGGGCTGCTGGCGGGCGAAGGTCATATTCCGCTTGCCTGCTCGCCCGACCCTTCGTCGGCGGCGCCGGTCGAAGGCTCGGTCGACGACTGCGAGACCACTTTCGAACACCACATGGTCGTGACGCGCCAATGGGAAGCGCCGCGCGTCACCAAACCGTACACCGATGCGCAATGGGCGAGCATCGATGCGCTCGGCCGCCAGGTCGACGCCGATCTGCAGCAGGGCGACGTGCGGCTGACGCAGGGGGGTGAGCCGACCTTCGTCTCGATCGACGACCGCGATGGCGACGAATGGAACACCGAGGCGCTCGGTCCGACGAAACGGCTTTTGGCCAGCGACCTGCTCGCGAGGCTCAAGTGCAAATACGCTGCGAACGGGATGCTGCACTACGGGCAAGGCAAGTGGTACCCCGGCGAACAACTGCCGCGCTGGTCGCTCAACCTGTACTGGCGCAAGGACGGCGAGCCGGTGTGGTCGAACCCGGGGCTCTTCGCCGACGAGCACCGGCACTACGGCGTGACCGAGGCCGATGCGCAGCGCTTCCTGAAGCGCCTCGCGCAGCGCCTCGGTCTCGATCCGAAGCATGCGTTCCCGGCCTACGAGGACGTCTGGTACTACCTTTGGCGCGAGCGCCGGCTGCCGGTGAATGTCGATCCCTTCGATGCGCGGCTCGACGATCCGATGGAACGCGAGCGCATCCGCGACGTGTTCAAGCAAGGGCTCGGCACGGTGGTCGGCCATGTGATGCCGATCGCGCACAACGACGCGAGCCGCCCGAGCGCCGGCGGCTGGATCGGCGGGCGCTGGTTCCTGCGCGATGACCGCTGCTACCTGACGCCCGGTGATTCGCCGATGGGCTACCGGCTGCCGCTCGACTCGCAGCCGTGGGTCGCGAAGGGTGACTACCCGCACCTGCACGCCGTCGACCCGACGCAGGCGCTGCCGACGTTGCCGCCGCACGCGCTGCTGCGCGAACCGCAAGGCGCGCGGGCGGCGCCGCGCACCGCCACTCAGGCAGGGACGCTCGCGTGGCAGACCCCGCCAACTCTGGCGGCTGTTGCGACGTCGGGTCAAGGCGAAGGCAAGCCTTCCCCCGCTGGCGTTGCGGCGCGCCGTCCCGCGCCGTTCGAGTCCGCGTCGTCGCTGACGCGAACCGCGTTGTGTGCACAACCGCGAGACGGGCGGCTCTATCTGTTCATGCCGCCGCTCGCGCAACTCGAGCATTACCTCGAGCTCGTCGCCGCGATCGAGGCGACAGCCGAGGAAACGAAGCTGCCGGTCATCCTCGAAGGCTACGAGCCACCGCGCGACCCACGGCTCGCGGTGCTGCGCGTGACGCCCGATCCAGGCGTGATCGAGGTCAACATCCACCCCGCGTCGAGCTGGGACGAACTCGTCGAGCAGGCCACCTTCCTCTACGACGCGGCGTTCGAAAGCCGCCTGTCGACCGAGAAGTTCATGCTCGACGGCCGCCACACCGGCACCGGCGGCGGCAACCACTTCGTGCTCGGCGGCGCCACGCCGAACGACTCACCGTTCCTGCGCCGGCCCGACCTGCTGGCCAGCATGATCGGCTACTGGCACAACCACCCGGCGCTGTCGTACGTGTTCTCGGGCCTGTTCATCGGGCCGACCAGCCAGGCGCCGCGCATTGACGAGGCGCGCAACGACTCGGTCTACGAAATCGAGATTGCCTTCGCCGAACTGCAGCGCGTGACCACCGAAATGGCGGGCGCGTGTCCGCCGTGGATCATCGACCGGCTGCTGCGCAATTTGCTGATCGACGTCACCGGCAACACACACCGCGCCGAGTTCTGTATCGACAAGCTGTACTCCCCCGACGGGCCGGCCGGGCGGCTCGGCCTGCTCGAGATGCGCGCTTTCGAGATGCCGCCGCATGCGCGCATGAGCCTCACGCAGCAGTTGCTGATGCGCGCGCTGATCGCGCGCTTCTGGCGCGAGCCGTACCGGCCCGGGCAGCTGAAGCGCTGGGGCACCGAGCTGCACGACCGCTTCATGCTGCCGCACCATGTGTGGGAAGACCTGCGCGACGTCATCGAAGAGACGAGCGCGTGCGGCACTGCGATGAAGCTCGATTGGTTCGCGCCGCACTTCGAGTTCCGCTTCCCGCAGGTCGGTGAGTTCAGTGCGCGCGGTGTCGTTGTCGAATTGCGCATGGCGCTCGAGCCCTGGCATGTGCTGGGCGAGGAAGGCGCCGCCGGCGGCGCGGTGCGCTACGTCGACTCGTCGCTCGAGCGCCTCCAGTTGCACGTCACTGGGCTCGTCGGCGAGCGCCACACGATCACCTGCAACGGCCGCGCGGTGCCGCTGCGACCGACCGGGCGCGTCGGCGAGTTCGTCGGCGCGGTACGCTTTCGCGCTTGGACGGCCGCGTCGTCGCTGCACCCGACGATCGGCGTGCACGCACCGCTCACTTTCGATCTGCACGACCTCTGGATGAGCCGCTCGATGGGCGGCTGCCAGTACCACGTGTCGCACCCCGGCGGGCTCAGCCACAGCACCTTCCCGGTCAATGCCTACGAGGCCGAGGCGCGGCGCCTCGTGCGATTTTTCCGGCACGGGCACACACCGGGCAGGGTGATGGTCGCCGCCGAGGAGCGCAACCCGAACTTTCCGTTCACGCTCGACATGCGCAGACCCACTGATCCAGGGGTCAGCACGTGAATGCGCTGTGACACACTGCCGCAAAACGCAGACACGCCGATGCTGACGCAACTGCTCGAGGACTACTCGGTTCCCGACCAACGCTACGACGAGATGCTCGCCGGCCCGCGCACGCCGCGAGCGCACTGGGACGCGTTCTTGCGCTCGCTCGCGGCGCGCGAGGGGCCGCAGGTCAGCGAGACGCTGTCGCTGATGGAACGCCAGATCCGCGAGAGCGGCGTCACCTACAACGTCTACGCCGACCCGCAGGGGGCAGACCGGCCGTGGGAGGTGGACCCGCTGCCGCTGTTGCTGTCGGCCGAGGAGTGGAGCCGCATCGAGGCCGGCATCGCGCAGCGCGCCGACCTGCTCAACCGCGTGCTCGCCGACATCTACGGGCCGCAGAGCTTGCTGCGCTCGGGAGCGGTGCCGCCGGCGGTGGTGTTCGGGCACAGCGGTTTTCTGCATCAGGTGCAGGGCATCCGTCCGCCCGGCGGCATGCACCTGTTCCACTACGCGGCCGATCTCGCGCGTTCGAGCGACGGGCAATGGTGGGTCGTCGGCGACCGCACGCAGGCGCCCTCGGGCGCCGGCTATGCGCTCGAGAACCGCCTGGTCGTCTCGCGCGTGTTCCCGCAGATGTTCCATGACCTGCAGGTGCAGCACCTGGCGTCGTATTTCGCGGCCTTGCGCGATTCGCTGCTGCATTGGGCGCCGCGCGCGGGCCCCTCGCCGGGCGGTCCGCCGCTGATCGTGCTGCTGACGCCCGGCCCCTACAACGAAACCTACTTCGAGCATGCGCTGCTCGCGCGCTACCTCGGCTTCGCGCTCGTCGAAGGGCACGACCTAACGGTGCGCCAGGGCTGCGTGTGGCTGAAGACGGTCGAGGGCCTGCGCCGCGTGCACACGATCGTGCGCCGGCAAGACGACACCTATTGCGACCCGCTGGAGCTGCGCACCGATTCGGAGCTTGGCGTGGCCGGCCTCACGGACTGTGCGCGCCGTGGCACCGTGATGATCGCCAATGCACTCGGCTCGGGCGTGCTCGAGTCCGGCGCGCTGCTCGGCTACCTGCCAAGACTCAGCGAGCGATTGCTCGGCGAGCCGCTCGCGCTGCCGTCGGTCGCGACCTGGTGGCTGGGCGAACCGGCGGCGCTCGCCGATGCGTGGAGCAAGCTCGACGGAATCGTCATCCAACCGCTCGATCGCGCGCACAACGAAGAGGCGGTGTTCGGCGCCGATCTCGATGCCGGCGAGCGCGTCGTGCTGCGCGCGCGCATCGCCGCGCGGCCGCATCGCTACGTGGCACAGGAGTGGGTGCGGCTTTCGCAAGCGCCGGTGCTCGAGCGCACGCGGGCGATCGATGCGAGAGCGCGCGAAACCCTGGCGGCGCGCACGGTCGGGTTGCGCGTGTTCGCGGTGGCTACGCCGCAAGGCTGGAGAGTCATGCCGGGCGGCCTGACACGGGTGGCCACGGCCGACGATGCGCGCGTCATCGCGATGCAGCGCGGAGGGCGATCTAAGGACACCTGGGTGCTCTCCGACGGCCCGGTGAACGCGTCGTTTTCTCTGTTGCGCAACACCGTCACCGCCGAGGACCTGGTCACCTCGCGCGCGCGCCTGCCGTCGCGCGCGGCGGAAAACCTCTACTGGTACGGCCGCTACGGCGAGCGCTGCGACAACACCGCGCGTGTGCTGCGGGTGGCGATCACGCGGGTGCTCGGCGACGCCGACGAGGAGAACGACAATGTGCACCCGCTGATCGCGCTCGCGCAGCGCTTCGGACTGGTCGAGAACGCCGACCGGGCCGAGCACGAATTGCTGCGCGCCGCCACGCACCGCGACGCGGGCCTCGGCGCGCAGCTCGAGCAGCTCTCGCGCGTCGCGTTCAACCTGCGCGACCGCATGTCGGTCGACAATTGGCGCAGCCTGAATCGTCTGAGCGGCGATCCGGTGTTCCAGCGCCGAGCGTCGTTGCCGCGCGCGCTCGACTGGCTCGACCGTGCGGTGACTTCGATGGTCACACTGTCGGGCTATGTGCTCGACGGCATGACGCGCAGCGCCGGCTGGCGTTTCCTGTCGATCGGCCGTCGCGTCGAACGCCTGTCCAACCTGTGCGAGGTGCTGCAGGTCGCGATCGCCGAAGGGCGCGGCAGCGGTCTCGACTGGTTGCTCGAACTCGCCGACTCGACCGTGACCTACCGCTCGCGTTATATCGTGGCGCCCGAATGGATGCCGGTACTCGACCTGCTGGTGCGGGACGTTTCGAACACACGATCGGTGGCGTTCCAGGTGAAGGGTCTGTTCGAGTATGTCCAAAAGCTGGAGATGGCACACGGCCGCTTCGGCGCCGACGTGCTCGCCGCAGGACAGCTTGCGCTCGCGTCGCTGGCGGCGGGCGATCTCGACCCGCAAAGCGCACGCCTCGCGCAGACGCTCGGCGAACTGTCGCGAGCTGCCAGCCGCTTGTCCGACGAACTGACGCTCAAGTTCTTTACGCACGCCGACTCGCGCAGCGTGTTGTCGCTGGTCGCTTGAGACCGGCAATGGGGATCCGCTACTCGGTCGAACACGAGACACACTACGTGTACGAGACGCCGGTCGTGCAATCGTGGCAACTGGCGCGCCTCGTGCCGCGCACGCTCGCCTGGCAGCGCCTGCTCTCGCACGCGCTGCAGATCGATCCGCCACCCGAAGAACGGCACGACGCGACCGACAGCTTCGGCAACACCGTCACGCGTTTCGGCCTGTACGGGGCGCACCGCCAGCTGCGCGTGCGCATGCACGCAAGCGTCGAGATCGATGAACGCGCCGCTCCCGCCCAAGGGCCCGCCGAGCCCTGGGAAGCCGTGCGCGAAGCAGTGCTAGGCAATCCGCAGCTCGACGACCTGAACCCGGCGCGGCTCTCCGAGCCCACGCTGCTCGTGCCCTTGTCCGACCACGCCCGGGACTACGCGCAAGGCGTGCTGGCGCCGGGCCGCGACTGGCTCGAGGCGCTGAGCGCGCTGATGCACAGCATCCATCGCGATTTCGAGTTCGATCCCGACGCGACGACGGTCAGCACCTCGGTGGACGAAGTACTGCACCAGCGCCGCGGCGTGTGCCAGGACTTCGCGCATTTGATGCTCGCGTGCCTGCGCAGCCACGGCCTGCCGGCACGCTACGTGTCGGGCTACCTGCTCACCGACCCGGCGCCCGGCCGGCCCCGGCTGCTCGGCGTGGACGCCTCGCACGCCTGGGTGGCCGCCTATTCACCGCGGCGCGGCTGGGTCGAGTTCGATCCGACCAACGACACCCTGGCTGATGCGCGCTACATCACGCTCGCGTGGGGCGCGGATTTCGCCGACGTGGTGCCGCTCCGCGGCGTGATCATCGGTGGGGGCGAACAGCAGCTTGACGTGTCGGTGAGCGTGGCACCGCAGGGTTAAGGCGCGGCGAATCACGCCCGAAATACCGGGCCTGATCGAGCAGGCGTTCATGACAAGCGAAGGTATACATAGCGCGCAGCCGCGAGCACGCCCGAGCGAACCGGCCGGCAACAGGCGTTCGAGTTCCCGATGCCGCGCCAATTCGCCTGCGACTCAATCTCAATAGCTCACAAGCAGTTCATGGTCGTTCGAGCCGCGACGCAAAGAACCCGAGTCGGAAAAAATCACGATCAATCTCGGGTACGTCGATCTGGGACAGGTCGATTTGCTCGTGCAGGAAGGGTTCTATTCCAATCGCAGCGACTTCATTCGCACGGCGATCCGCAATCAGCTTGGCACCCATGGCGACATTCTGAAGCAGACCGTCGGGCGACGTTCCATGTTCCTGGGTTTGCAGCGCTACACCCGTCAGGATCTCGAGAAGGTGCGCGAGGCGGGAGAGCAACTGCACATTCAGGTTCTTGGCCTCGCGACGATTGATGACGACGTACCTGCGCAACTGGCCGCGCAGACCATCGCCTCTATCGTGGTGCTGGGCGCGTTACGCGCCAGTCCCAAAGTGAAGTCTGCCCTGGCCGACCGTATCCGCTAGCTGCCGATCCACCTTTTGCGAAGAGACCTCATGGTTACGAACAAAGGAACACCCGCCGGCCTCATTGAGGCGACCCAACTGACGCGTGCGGGTCGTCTTCTTGAAGCCACCGAACTCATTCAACGAGTCCTTCGGCGCAGCTCGGCACCTGTAGAAGACGCCGATCGCCAAGCGTCTGTCCGGGAAGGTGGAGCGAGCAGCGACGTGATCGACGTCGAGTCCTCCGAGGTCGCGGCGCTCAGCGACCGTGTTTTGACTCCACTTCGAGAAGGGGTGGCTGACACCTCGCGGCGCTTCAGCCTCAAGAGTTTTTCTGAGTCAGTGGCGCGGCCGCGGGGTCCTTTGCCAATCAAGCTGGAGCACGTCCCTACAAGCTCTATATCCCGACGAGTTACGCGGGGCAACACCTCCCGCTCGTTGTGATGCTGCACGGTTGCACGCAAACCTCAGACGACTTTGCAAACGGCACCCGCATGAATGCGCTCGCCGAGGAGCGGCAGTGTTTCGTTCTGTATCCCGAGCAGACGCAGGCTGCCAATCGTTCGCGGTGCTGGAACTGGTTCAAGCGCGGCGACCAGCGCCGAGAACAGGGCGAGCCGGCAATCCTCGCCGGCATGACGCGCGAAGTCATGAATTACTACCGAATCGACCCGACCAAGGTCTATGTGGCTGGACTGTCGGCGGGCGGCGCAATGGCCGCTGTCATGGGCACGGCCTACCCTGAGCTCTACGCGGCCGTCGGCATCCACTCGGGTCTCGCGTGCGGAAGCGCGCACGATCTTCCGTCCGCGTTCGC
>Ga0187893_10011429_pt1 | contig 12894 bp, 7 predicted proteins | sample MA1701074metaG_FD_139574 | JGI IMG/M metagenome (GOLD analysis project Ga0187893, IMG submission 139574) | White microbial mat communities from a basaltic lava cave in the Kipuka Kanohina Cave System on the Island of Hawaii, USA - MA170107-4 metaG ...
GCTTGAAAGCACGAGCGAATCTGAGCGTACCGATACGCACGGTGCGGTTCACGCTGTGGCGCAAACATTCGTGTTTGCCGCGTCCGCAATCATGCGGACGCAAGCACGGCTTCGGCACGAGTGTGCCGAAGCGGCACGCAAAGTGCGTGCGCTACAACGAACACCGGCCAGCCTGAGACTATCACTTTTATGTCGCGCACCCTACAATTGCCGCCCGAAAACAGGACGAGGAGGAGGCGTTGGATTGCTGAGGAAGAATGATCAGCAATCGTGTCCTACACCAGCACCTTCCGCACCAATTCCCCATGTACGTCGGTCAATCGGAAGTGCCGCCCCTGATACTTGAACGTCAGCCGCTTGTGATCGACGCCCAGGCAGTGCAGTATCGTCGCCTGTAAGTCGTGAACGTGCACGGGGTCGGAAACTACGTTGTAGGAGTAATCGTCGGTTTCACCCACCGTCACGCCTTTACGGATGCCGCCGCCGGCCAGCCACATCGAGAAGCAGCGCGGGTGATGATCGCGCCCGTAGTTAGCCTCGGTCAACTTACCCTGGCAATAAACGGTGCGGCCGAATTCTCCGCCCCAAACAACCAGCGTCTTATCCAGCAGGCCGCGCTGCTTCAGATCCTGCACCAGGCCCGCGGAGCCTTGGTCGGTGCCTTTGCATTGCAGCGCCAGGTCGCGCGGCAGGTCGTTATGCTGATCCCAGCCGCGGTGATAAAGCTGCACGAAACGCACGCCACGCTCAACCAGCCGGCGCGCCATCAGGCAGTTGAAGGCGTACGTGCCCGGCCGCCGCGCATCGTCGCCATAGAGGTTGAAGGTATTTTCCGGCTCCTTCGATAGATCCATCAGATCGGGCACGGAAGTCTGCATCCGGAAGGCCATCTCGTATTGCGCTATTCGCGTTTCGATCTCGGGATCATGGAAGGCGCTGGCGCGCATCTTGTTGATTGCCGCCACCGTGTCCAGCATGTTCCGCCGCGTGGTGCGCGAAATGCCGGGTGCGTCATCCAGGTAAAGCACCGGCTCCTTGCCGCCGCGGAAGCGCACGCCCTGATGGTTTGAGGCCAGAAAGCCGCTGCTCCACAACCGCGAAAACAGCGGCTGATCGACGTTCAGCCCGTTGGCCTGCGAGATCATCACCACGAAGGCGGGCAGATTGTCGTTCTCGCTCCCTAGCCCGTAGCTGACCCAGGCGCCCAGGCTCGGCCGGCCCGGCTGCTGGCTGCCGGTTTGGATGAACGTGATCGCCGGATCATGATTGATCGCGTCGGTATGCATCGTTCGTATGATGGCGATCTCATCGGCAATCTTAGCCGTGTGCGGCAGCAGTTCGCTCATCCACGTGCCCGACTGGCCGTGCTGCGCAAACCGGAATGCCGACGAGGCCACCGGAAGCGTGCTCTGCCCTGACGTCATCCCCGTAATCCGCTGCCCCATGCGTACCGAAGCGGGCAATTCGGTGCCTTGCAATTTCTTCAATTGCGGCTTGTAATCGAACAGATCCATCTGCGAGGGACCGCCCGATTGATGCAGAAAAATGACATGCTTGGCCGGAGCGTTGTGGTGAGGCAGACCGTCGAGCCCGCCTCCGGCTTGCGCCCGGCCTTGAAGCAGCGCGGCCAGTGCCGCCGCGCCGATGCCCGTGCTGGTTCGTCCGAAGAAGTGTCTTCGCGTGATCGTCTGCCGCAGTCCGGTTTCGAATTCCATGGCGCGTTACTCTTTCGTGATCACTTCGTCCAGATTCAAAATGGCGCTGGCCACAGTTGTCCATGCGGCCAGCTCCACGGCATCAAGGCCCGGCGGCGGCATCGATTCGCCCGTGCTGACCAGCCGCCTGGCGCTCTCCGGATCCCGCCGGTACTGAGCTCTGCCCGTTTCGGCAAGCTTCACCAGCAACCGCGTCTCGGCCGCCGATGGCTCGCGGGCCGCCACGCGCCGGAACGCTGTTCTCACAATCGCAGTCGCGTTGCCGCCGGATTGCTCCATTGCCTTTTGGGCCAGCGCGCGCGCCGCTTCCACGTAGGTGGGATCGTTCATCAGCGCCAGCGCCTGCAGCGGCGTGTTCGTTCGCGGTCTTCGCGATATGCATTTCTCGCGGTCCGGCGCGTCGAAGATCGTCATCGCCGCCGGCGGAACCGTGCGCTTCCAGAAGGTGTACATGCCGCGCCGGTACAGATCCTTCCCCGTGCCTTGCGTATAGGTCTGCGCGGAAAAGACGTCTCCGTAAGCTACTTCATCCCATAATCCACGCGGCTGATAGGGATATACGCTCGGACCGCCGATTTCCCGGTTCAACAACCCCGCCGCCGCCAGCGCGTTGTCACGCACGGTCTCGGCCGGCAGCCGGAACCTCGACATGCGCGCCATCAGCCGGTTGTGCGGATCGCGTTCCATCAACTCGGGAGTCGCCTTCGCGCTCTGCCGGTAAGCAGACGATGTCACAATCAGACGCATCATCGCCTTCACGTCCCAGCCGCCCGAGAATTCCGTAGCCAGCCAGTCGAGCAGTTCCGGATGCGACGGCGGGCTGCCCTGCGAGCCGAAGTCTTCCGACGTTTCCACCAGGCCCGCGCCGAAAATCATCTGCCAGAACCGGTTCACCGTCACGCGCGCGGTCAGCGGATGCCCCGGGGAAACCAGCCATTCGGCCAAACCCAGCCGGTTGGCGGGCGCGCCCGCGGGCAGCGGAGGCAGACTCGCCGGCACGGCCGCATTCACTTTTTCCGTTCGATTGCGATAATCCCCTCGCCCCAGAATGTAAGTGTCGCGCGGCTTGGCTAATTCCTCCATCACCATCGAGGTCAGCACTTCCTTGTCCAATTGCTCTTTTTCTTTACGGCGATGTTTCCATTCGCCGTAGGCCGCGCGCCACGCCGTGTCCGCTGCGTAGGTCAGGTAGTAATCCTTCAGCCGTTCCTTTTGATCCCTAGTGCGCTTGTCCGCTTGCGTTTCGAGAATCCCGCGCACAACCGCTTCCTCCGCCAGGCGGCGCACCTCGGGCTGCGTCAACGCGCGGTCATGGAAGCGCACATCGTCGAATTGCGCGCGCGCCGGTTGGTCTACTCGCCGGTTACCCGTAGTCCAGCCGGCTTTGACGTCCACCGTGCCGCTGAGCCTGTCGCGCAGGATCTCCGTCTCCACTTTCAGGCCATTGAAAAAAACAGCGATGCCGTCCGCGCGCGCCGTGCCATCGTAAACGAGCGCGATGTGCGTGAACTCGCTTTGAACCACCGGCTGTCTTGTCGCTACTTCGAGCGCATCGTCCGGATAGCGGTGCGCGATTCGCGCAAACAGCCGCGCGCCTCGCTTCAGATTGCCGATCGAGCCGCCTTCTTCGAGCCGCATCCACACGCCGCGTTTTTCCACCGGGTCATAGCGATCAAGCAAGCCCATCTCGAGCTTGTTGTTCGGCCGCACCCAGAACGCAACGCTGAATGCCCGGCCTGCGCCGGGTCCGCCGAACGAGCCCCATTCAATCTCGGTTTCCCCATCGAAGGCGATCGACTGGCCCGCCGGACCACTCGAATACGTCGGGCTGCCGGCAACGACGCGCGCCTGCCGGTAGTGGCCCGACAGATCCCTCAGATCGCCGTCCAGATCGAAGTGAGCCAAAGCTCCCTGGGCTCCCGGCGAGAGCACGGCGCTTTTCTCCCACTCGGCTTGCGCTTGCGCAATTTCCTTTTGCGGCAGGGCGGCATCGAGCATTTTGAGCGCCGCTTCGACTTCCTCGATCTTTGTTTTCTGCCGGGCGTCCGGAAGCGGCAGCACGGGCTTGGCGTTGCCCTCCCTCCCGTCGAGCCCCTTCTCATCGATGTTGTTGAAGAAAGCGAAGAAGCGGTAGAAATCGCGCTGGCTCAACGGATCATATTTGTGATCGTGACAGCGCGCGCAACCCATCGTCATCCCCATCCACACGGTGGCGGTCGTCTCGACGCGGTCCACGATGTATTCGACCAGGTACTCATCGGCGATAGCGCCGCCTTCGTAGTTGATCATGTGGTTGCGCTGGAATCCAGTGGCCAGAATTTGGTCCTTGGAGGGCGTTGGCGCCAGGTCTCCGGCAATTTGATCGACCGTGAAACGGTCGAACCGCATGTTGCGGTTAAAGGCGCCGATCACCCAATCGCGCCAGGGCCACATATCCCGATGGCTGTCGATGTGATACCCGTGCGTGTCGGCATAGCGCGCCAGATCCAGCCACATCATCGCCATTCGCTCCCCGTAATGCGGCGAGCCGAGCAGCCGGTCCACTACTTTCTCGTAGGCGTCCGGAGAGCGGTCCGCTAAGAATGCGGCCACCTCTTCGGGCGTTGGCGGCAGTCCGGTAAGATCGAGCGAAACGCGCCGGATCAGCGTTGCTTTATCCGCTTCCGGCGCAGGTTTCAGACCTTCCTTCTCGATCCGCGCCAGAACGAAATGATCAATCCCGTTGCGCGGCCACCGCCTCGCCGCCACCGCCGGCAGTTCCGGCTTCCGCGGCTGTGCGTAGGCCCAGTGCGTTCGCCACTCAGCGCCTTCGTCAATCCACCGCCCGATCAATTCCACCTGCTCTTTGGTGAGCTTACGCTCGAAGGTTGGCGGAGGCATCCGCAATTTAGGGTCGGGATGACTGATGCGCGTCCACAATTTGCTTTCGCCGCGGCGGCCGGGCGCGATCACGCGCAGCGCGCCTTCTTTTTCATCCAGACGCAGGCCCAGCATTCGCTGTTTCTCGTCCGGACCGTGGCAGGCAAAGCAGGTATCGGAGAGGATGGGCCGGACGTGGCGGGAAAAGTCGATGCCAGTGCCATCCCGCTGTCCAAAGAGCAGACCCGGCAAACCGGCGGTCACCGCGCCGGCAAAAATGAACAGTCGCCTTCTCATTGACTTGCCTTACTGTTTACATTCTAATCCGCAAGCGGCTCGGTCGCATTCCGGTGTTGGCTGAAAGGTTGTTACGTAACGCCGGAGGCGGACGGCGGGATGTTCTGGTTCCAACGGAACAGGTTCGTGCCATCGTACTTGTACTTGAGCGCGGCGAGACGTTCGTGGTTAACTCCATAAGCGGCGCGAACCCGCTCGGGGCCTTCATTGCCGAGATAGTTCACGTAAACACCGCCCGTAGAGAAGGGTTGAACGGCATTCCACAGATCGTCCGCCCATCGCGCGTGCCCGGGTGATTCCGCCGCATCCAGCCACATCGGCATGATCACCACATCGTAGGCGGCAGTGCGATGGGGGAAGGCAGTTTCGCCTTTCGCGATACGGTTCATAGCCCCGCCAAGATGCTCGATCAGCACGCTGGAGTAAGGCGAAGCGACATGCCCGAATCCAGAGACGAGAATCTCGATCACTCTGTCGTCGAGAACGCTCAGGAGGCTGCTCTTCCAGTAATTGAAGCGGCCGCGTGGAAATGCTTCATCGATGAGGGACTGCGCCCTGACATACGGCATTGGCTGAATCATGTCCGCGACCGGCGGGCCGAAGGTGCGAAGCGGCCGTAGCACCTTCTCTCCGTCGGCGGGATTCCCCACGTAGCAGGCCAGAATCGCGAGCATGCGATGACCGTCCGGGGACGTCAGCATTGCCGCCCATGCACTCATTTCTTCCGGCGCTTCGCTGGTGTAATCGCGGTAGAACTGCAGGACCTCTCGGCCGCGATCAAGAGGATGCAAGACCATACCTGCCAGGACCGTGGGCCCGACGGCGTGCAGGCGATATTCGAACGCCGTAACGATTCCGAGGTTTGATTGCGATCCCCGCATGCCGAAGAACAGATCGGCGTGTTCGGAGGCAGTCACCTTCCGAAGCTTGCCATCGGCCGTGACCACGTCCATCGAGAGGATGTTGTCCAAAGCCAGGCCGTATTTCCGCATCAACCAGCCGAAACCTCCCCCAAGCGTCACTCCGCCGATACCGGTCTGCGAACAGATGCCTCCGGTTGTTGCCAGGCCGAACATTTGAGTCTCGCGATCGAACTCGCCCCACGTAAGCCCGGCTTCGGCACGCGCGATTCTCCGCTGCGCGTCGACCCCCATGCCTTTCATCCTGGACAGATCGATCATCAGACCGCCATCGCAACTGCCGGTGCAGGCAACATTGTGGCCGCCGCTTCGGACAGCGACAGAGACGTTATTTGTGCGGGCGAAGTTGACTGCGGCGATAACGTCCTGTGCGTTGGCACAGCGCACGATAAGTCCCGGCGTCCGGTCGTAGCTCGCGTTCCAGAGTGCACGAGCGTCATCGAAGCCCGGCTCGCCCGCAGTAATCACCTCGCCCCGAAGAGCGCCGCGCAACTCATCGACGGACCCCTCCCAGGGATACCTGTTTGCATTTGGCATGCTCGTCTCCTGTCGAGTAATTGCAGAAAGAAAATCCCAGGACGGCGGTTATCGGCGTCCAAAGCAGTATAGCGTGCATGCAGTGCGAGCGTAGATCCTGCCGTCGTTGCTGATCGCCGGCAGAACGATCTGTCCCTTGAACGAAACGGTAGTGCGCATGGTGGTAAGATGACGTCTTACCTGGGTGCTTGTCAAGCGCAATGCGTTTCGAATCTGCTGGCGCGCGTCCACGACTCAGGAGCCATCCTTAGCGCACGAGCCGGACGAAGTCTCCGTAACGGGTGACAATGTCATCTGCGGTGAGAAACACCAGGTTCTCGAATCGCCAGCCACCACAGGACCCGGTGGGTGTCAAGCAGGATCTTCACGTCTTCACCTCTGCGGTTGCGTGAGGTAGGCAGGCAGCCGTGCCTGCCCTCGGCCATTCAGGCCACGCAGGCCAAGCTCATTCGGCTGGGGCTGAAAGCGCCCAGACGGACTAAGGTCCGTCCTACGTTTTGCTGGTCTGTTCTGCTTCGGCCTGAAGCATGCCCGCAGCTTGGAGCGCCAGTTCGAGCAAACCATCGGTCACCACTGCTCCAAAAAAAATGAGCGGCCGCCTTCTCATTGATTTGCCTGACTTTTTACACTTTGATTTGGGAGCGGCGCCGTTTGGGCCGGAACATGGCCGCTAGCATAAACGTCGAAAGGCTTATGAGCTGGCTTCTTGATGCACGGTTCGCGCTTCGCATGATGCGCAAGAACCCGTTTTTCACTTCCGCCATCGTGCTGACGCTGGCCTTGGGGATCGGGGTAAATACCACAATTTTCAGTCTCGTCAACGCCGTTTTGCTGAAACCGCTTCCGTTTCCGGGCGGCGAACGCCTGGTTACGGTAAACAACACCAACCCCGGCAGGGGCCAGCGCGTGGCGCGCACTTCATTACCCGACTTTTCCGACTTTCGTGCCCAAGCCAAATCCTTTGAAGCCCTCGAAGCCTTTACTTTGGGGTCGGTCACCATCAGTGAACAGGCCAATCCGCCGGAGCGCTATTCCGGCGCCCGCATGTCAGCCGGCATGTTCGAAATGCTGCGCGTCAAGCCCGCCCTGGGGCGCTTGTTCACGGAAGCCGAGGCTCGCTATGGCGCTACGGATGTATTGCTGATCGGCTATTCGGTGTGGCGGGACCGCTATGCAAAGGACCCGGCGATCCTTGGCCGCAACGTGCGGGTCAACGGCGACCCGTTCACCATAATCGGCGTTATGCCGGAGGGGCTGAAGTTTCCCATGGATGAGAATCTCTGGCTGCCGCTCAAACCAACTCCCCAACTGGAACGCCGCGATGACCGCCGCCTCATGCTCATCGGAATCCGCCGTAAAGGCGTCAATCTTGCCGAAGCGCATGCGGATCTCGACGTGATCGCCCGCCGCCTGGAGCGCGAGTATCCCGATTCGAACAAAGGGTATGGGATCATCGTCCGGACTTTTCACGAAACTTTCAACGGCGGCTCGATCAAGCTGGTTTTCCTGCTGATGCTCGGCGCGGTAGGGTTCGTATTGCTGATTGCCTGTGCCAATGTCGCCAACATGCTGCTCAGCCGGGCCATGGCCCGCCGCCGGGAAATGTCCATCCGAGCGGCGCTCGGAGCGGGCCGGTGGCGCGTAGCGCGCCAGTTGCTCGTCGAAAGCGTTCTCTTGTCGCTAGCCGGCGGCCTCTTGGGCCTGGCTTTGGCTCGCTGGGGGATCGAAGGGTTTTCCTACGCGGTCTCCACGGTTGGCAAGCCGTACTGGATCGATTTCACGATGGATTACGTTGTCTTCGGTTACTTCGCCGCTGTCTGCCTGGCTGCCGGCGTGCTTTTCGGATTGGCGCCCGCATTGCGTGCCTCACGAATCGATTTGAATGAAGCCCTGAAAGAAGGTAGCCGCGATTCGGGCAGCGCGCGCGCCGGATTCCTTTCCTCGGCGCTGGTTGTTTTTCAATTCACGCTTGCCGTGGTCCTTCTCACGGGAGCGGGCCTTCTCATGCGCAGTTTTCTCGAGCACCAAGACACCTACCGCGAGGTCCCTGCCGGCAAGATCCTCTCCACGAGCCTCGCACTGCCGGAACAGAAATATCCAAAGCTGGAGGACAGGCAGCGTTTCTTCGAGCGCCTGTTGCCGCGCCTTAAATCCCTTCCCGGCGCCGAGGGCGCCGCCATCGTCACACAGTTGCCCGGCAGCGGCGGTCCCGGCTGGCGCTTCGAGGCGGAAGGCCATCCTATCGCCGATCCGGAGAAGCGTCCGGTAACCATGGGTGTAGAGGTGAGTGAGGATTACCTGAAACTGATCAACGTATCCCTGTTACGCGGACGCATGTTCGAGGAATCCGACGGGCTTCCCGGAAAGGAAGCAGTGATCGTCAGCCAGCGCCTCGCCTCCCGCTTCTGGCAGAACCAGGATGCCGCCGGCAAGCGCATCCGCTTCTTTCGCGATAATCAACCCGGACCGTGGATCACCATTACCGGCGTGTGCCCGGACATGAACCAAGGCGACCCCAACGAGTTTGACAGCGAGCTGACCGTTTTCGTGCCCTACCGGCAGCAAGGCGACGCCCGCGTCTCTCTGGTGATCCGCGCGGCTGGCGATCCAGCTCCGCTGGCAACGGCCGTTCGCAAAGAAGTACAGGCCATCGACGAAGACATGCCCCTGTTCCGCGTCATGACTCTTGCGGAGTATTTCAAAATGCGCCGCTGGCAATATAACGTGTTCGGAACGGTCTTCATGATTTTCGCCGGAATCGCTCTCGCCATGGCCGCGATTGGAGTGTATGCCGTGATAGCGCAATCCACGAACCGCCGCACCCGGGAGATTGGCGTCCGCATGGCACTGGGCGCCGGACGCAGCCAGGTGCTCGGCTTGGTGCTTGGAAAAGGAATGCTGCAAGTCGGCCTGGGAGTCGTGCTCGGACTCGCTGCTTCCTATGGCGTTTCCCGCCTGATGAGCGGCTTGCTGTTTAATGTTTCCGCAACGGATGTGCCGACTTTCTTTGGCGTATCCGCCGTACTGACTGCCGCCGGACTGCTGGCATGCCTGCTGCCGGCCCGGCGAGCCGCCTCGCTCGATCCCGTGAAAGCCCTGCGGTACGAGTAAAGCACTAATATGTTACATTTGTTACTCCGGCTAAGCTAACCTTATCCGGAGGAGGCGGATACCCTTGCTCCTCGATGCGCGGTTTGCCCTGCGCATGGCTCGCAGGCATTTGTTTACTTCCGCTGCCATCGTGCTCACTTTGGGACTTGGCATCGGCGCAAACACGACGGTGTTCAGTCTTGTTAATGCGATTCTGAGGAAGCCGCTTCCGTTCCCGGGCGGCGAGCGGCTGGTGACCGTCGCCAGCACCATACCCGCCAAAGGCCGAAACTCGGAGCCTTTTTCCTTGCCCGATTATCGCGATTTCCGCGCTGAAGCAAAGTCCTTTGAAGCCCTGGAAGCCTACTTTCCGGAGGCCATCCGCATTACCGAAAAGGCGAACCCAGCGGAGAGCTATGCCGGTGCGCGCATCACGCCGGCTATGTTCGGGATGCTGCGCGTTCAGCCCGCCGTTGGACGCCTGTTCACCGAGGAAGATGCAAAACCCGCGGCACCCGGCGTCATGCTAATCGGCTACTCCGTCTGGCGTGACCGCTATGCCAGTGATCCCGCAATCCTCGGCCGGACCGTCCGAGGGAATGGGATACCAGTCACTATCGTGGGCGTAATGCCCGAAGGACTCAAATTCCCCGTCAACGAGAATCTGTGGCTCCCGCTCAAGCCGACGCCGCGACTGGAGCGCCGCGATGACCGCCGCCTCCTGTTCGTCGGAATGCACCGCCAGGGCCTCGGTTTGGAACAGGTGCATGCGGATCTGGACGTGATCGCCCGGCGCCTGGAACGCGAGTATCCCGATTCCAACAAAGGCCATGGGGTGAACGTCCGCACCTTCCATGAAACCTTCAATGGCGGCGACATCAGAATGGTGTTCCTTTTGATGCTGGGCGCGGTTGGCTTCGTGTTGCTGATTGGCTGCGCCAACGTCGCCAACATGCTGTTGAGCCGGGCGATGGCCCGTTCCCGGGAAATATCGATTCGCCGTGCGCTGGGCGCGGGAAGTTGGCGTGTGCTGAGGCAGTTGCTGGTGGAAAGCGTTATGCTGTCGCTGGCCGGCGGCCTGGTGGGTCTTGCTTTGGCAGTCTGGGGAATCAAGGGATTTACCTTTGCGGTCACCAGTTTCCCCAAGCCTTACTGGGTCGATTTCTCGATGGATTACGTGGTGCTCGGTTACTTTTCCGCTGTAAGCATTGCGGCCGGCATCCTGTTCGGCCTGGCGCCGGCCTTACGGGCCTCGCGAGGCGATCTGCACGAAGCATTGAAAGAGGGGAGCCGCGGCTCGGAAGGCGTGCGCGGCGGATTGCTCTCCTCGGTGCTGGTCATCGTTCAATTCACACTTGCCGTTGTGCTGCTGACCGGCGCCGGACTTCTCATGCGGAGTCTTGTCGAACATCAGAACACGTACCGCGGAATCCCCGCGGAGAAGATCCTGTCAATGAACCTGGGCCTGCCGGAACAAAAATACCCAACTTCGGAGGAGCGGCAACGCTTCCTCGAACGGCTGTTGCCGCGACTGGAATCTCTGCCCGGCGTCGAAGGCGCCGCTATTGTCTCCCTGCTGCCGGGCAGCGGCGGTTACCGCTGGGAATTCGAGGCGGAAGGACAACCCGTTACCGGTTCCGGGAAGCGGCCGGAGGCCGTGGGGGTTGAAATGAGCAAAGACTACTTCCGGCTCCTTAACATATCCCTGCTCCGCGGCCGCATGTTTGAGGACTCCGACGGCCTTGCAGGCAAAGAAGCCGCGATCGTCAGCCAGCGTCTCGCTTCCCGCTTCTTTCCGAACCAGGACGCGGTGGGAAGGCGCATCCGCGTCTTTACCGACAATCAGGCTGGGCCGTGGATCACCATCGCCGGCGTGTGCCCCGATATGTGGCAAGGCGATCCGGACGAATTCAACAATGAGATGACTGTTTTCATTCCGTACCGCCAGTTGGGGGAAACGCGGGTCTCGATGGTGATTCGCGCCTCTGTGCCCCTGACTGCTCTTACAACGGCTGTGCGCAAGGAGGTGCAGGCCGTGGACGAAGACATGCCTTTGTTGCGCGTCATGCCGCTCAATGAGTATTTCCAGTTGCGCCGCTGGCGCTATCGCGTATTCGGTACGGTATTCGCGATCTTCGCCGCAATCGCTTTGGCGATGGCCGCCATCGGAGTCTATGCCGTGATGGCGCAAGCCATTGCCCGCCGCACTCGAGAGATAGGCATTCGCATGGCTCTCGGGGCCGGACGCCACGAGGTAATTCGCCTGATGCTTGGCATAGGCATGCTGCAAGCCGGGCTCGGAACGGCGTTAGGGCTGCTCGCCGCCTATGGTGTTTGCCGTCTGATGAGCGGTCTGCTGTTCCATATTTCCGCGACGGATGCGCCGACTTTCGCTGCCGTAACCGCCGTCCTTGCAACCGCCGGACTGCTGGCGTGCCTGTTGCCGGCCCGAAGAGCCGCTTCGCTCGATCCCGTTAAAGCGCTCCGTTACGAGTAGAGCAAGCCCACACCCTAGTAAAATGTAGCAGTGAGCAAACGCCGCATGTGCCCGAACTGCCGGGCGTTTATTGAGCCGAATGACCGGGTTTGTCCCTATTGCGAAGTGAAGATTGGCCCGCGCGCCGTCGATGTCCGCAATCCGGGTGAAGTCCTTGGCGGCCTCATTCCGGCTGCCCGCTTTACCACCATGATGATTCTGCTGGTCAACATCGCCCTCTATATCGCTACCGCGATCGTGAGCATGCAGAAAGGCACGGGCGGCGGCGTGACCGATATCGACGCACGCACGCTTTATGATTTCGGCGCCAAGTTGTCCGATTCGGTGCTGGCCGGGCAGTGGTGGAGGCTGGTGACGGCCGGATTCCTCCACGGCGGCCTGCTGCACATCCTGATGAACTCCTGGGTGCTGTTCGATCTGGGAGCGCAGGTGGAGGAGATGTTCGGCGCCGCGCGCCTGCTGGTGTTTTATTTCGTATCTTCGGTGGGCGGCTTTCTTGCGAGCACCTGGTGGAGCGATTCGCTGAGTGTCGGCGCATCGGCAGGCGTGTTTGGATTGATCGGCGCAATGATCTCCATCGGCGTGCGCGACAACTCGTCGCTCGGTTCGGCGATTCGCGGCCTCTATATCCGCTGGGCCATTTACGGACTTCTTTTCGGCCTGCTTCCCGGCCTGGCCATCGACAATGCCGCCCATATCGGCGGACTGGTGGCCGGGTTTGGGATGGCCTACGTCGCCAGAGAGCCGAAACTCACCGACACCTTCATGGAAAAGGTCTGGCGCATGGGGGCTGTTTTATCGGTGCTCGCCACCGCCGTCTGCTTCTTCCTGGTCGCCTGGCGGATGGTTCTGCTGAACCGCTAGTGTAGTGTCCAAGAATTAGATGGACTTTCGTTTCCGCGTTTTGGGGAGTGTACAGCCAGGTTGGATCTGCTCCAGGGTTTGGCGGCAACGAGCCAGTTTGGCGACGATCGAATCC
>Ga0187893_10011430_pt1 | contig 12894 bp, 14 predicted proteins | sample MA1701074metaG_FD_139574 | JGI IMG/M metagenome (GOLD analysis project Ga0187893, IMG submission 139574) | White microbial mat communities from a basaltic lava cave in the Kipuka Kanohina Cave System on the Island of Hawaii, USA - MA170107-4 metaG ...
GCTTCAATGGGGCCGCGATCGCGTGATCGCGGAAACCTGGATCGCCGAGGCTTGGCGGTTCTACAGCTTCTTCGCTTCAATGGGGCCGCGATCGCGTGATCGCGGAAACACGACTATGGATGTTGTCCGCCGCGTCGTCGGGCGGGCTTCAATGGGGCCGCGATCGCGTGATCGCGGAAACCCGGATAGTAGACTCTCGAATCTTGAGATTCACTGCGCTTCAATGGGGCCGCGATCGCGTGATCGCGGAAACCGCGGCCTATAATGCCGAGGTCCCACAGCCCCAGGCGCTTCAATGGGGCCGCGATCGCGTGATCGCGGAAACTTGACCCGCTTAATTGCAATTCGCAATTCTTTCCAGGCTTCAATGGGGCCGCGATCGCGTGATCGCGGAAACCGGGGCAGAAACCGGCTTGCATGGTGACTGCCTCGTAGCTTCAATGGGGCCGCGATCGCGTGATCGCGGAAACCGGGTCACGCTTCCCGGTCTTGTCAGGCGGTTTCGGGCTTCAATGGGGCCGCGATCGCGTGATCGCGGAAACAAAATTTGCTGTTGTTGTGCCGATACGAGCTGCCCTGCTTCAATGGGGCCGCGATCGCGTGATCGCGGAAACTGGCGATCCGAAGAAGGGCCGTTCCCAGACTGGTAGGCTTCAATGGGGCCGCGATCGCGTGATCGCGGAAACCCCTCGCCAACGATGTATTCAAGCCATCGAAATGCTTGCTTCAATGGGGCCGCGATCGCGTGATCGCGGAAACGCTCGTTTTGCTTGCTTCCTTCGGCTTGCAGTAAGTGCTTCAATGGGGCCGCGATCGCGTGATCGCGGAAACAGAGTTCCATCCGTTGGTGCGCCAGTCTAGGACCCTTGCTTCAATGGGGCCGCGATCGCGTGATCGCGGAAACCTTACGAGGCAAAGGAACTTGAGGGTAACGTAGGCGGGCTTCAATGGGGCCGCGATCGCGTGATCGCGGAAACCGGACCAAGGGCGTATAGAATCCGTTTGATCGCGTGCTTCAATGGGGCCGCGATCGCGTGATCGCGGAAACATCAATTTCGCCTTGAATGTCTTCCCGGCTGAACTCGCTTCAATGGGGCCGCGATCGCGTGATCGCGGAAACCCGGCATCTGGAAATGGGGATGGGAGACTTTCACCAGCTTCAATGGGGCCGCGATCGCGTGATCGCGGAAACACACTGAGCAGGCGCGTCGGGCCACAGCTCAGATGGCTTCAATGGGGCCGCGATCGCGTGATCGCGGAAACCAGGGACGGCTTTGTCCAGAATCGCCGTGGCACTCTGGCTTCAATGGGGCCGCGATCGCGTGATCGCGGAAACTTTTCCACCATCACCAATTCCACCATCACCAATCCCGCTTCAATGGGGCCGCGATCGCGTGATCGCGGAAACGATGGGCTTGGTTCAACAGGCCGAGATGGTATTGCCGCGCTTCAATGGGGCCGCGATCGCGTGATCGCGGAAACTTGAACCGAAGGTGAATTCACGAACTGTTGAAAGTCGCTTCAATGGGGCCGCGATCGCGTGATCGCGGAAACGTTTCCCGCCTTGGGCCGGGGACCTCTCTTGGAGAGGCTTCAATGGGGCCGCGATCGCGTGATCGCGGAAACAAGCCTCGGAGTACCAATGAGTGAAAATCTCCAGGATGGCTTCAATAGCTCAGATGCCTGCCTATGTCGCTTCGCGTTTTGCACGTACCAATGAGTGAAAATCTCCAGGATGGCTTCAATGGGGCCGCGATCGCGTGATCGCGGAAACGATTCGTGGAAAACCGCCCCCCCGCTCGCTAAGGTCGCTTCAATGGGGCCGCGATCGCGTGATCGCGGAAACCAAGGTCAAATACTCAGCCAAGGAGATTGCTGATTTGCTTCAATGGGGCCGCGATCGCGTGATCGCGGAAACAAAGCCACCGGACGCCGGACCCGATCTGTCCCACTGGGCTTCAATGGGGCCGCGATCGCGTGATCGCGGAAACTACCGAAAGGCAAGCTCGGTACGCGCGCTGGGGCCGGCGCGCTTCAATGGGGCCGCGATCGCGTGATCGCGGAAACTGCACTTGCGCCCGAATAGTACGTCAAGCATATTCATGCTTCAATGGGGCCGCGATCGCGTGATCGCGGAAACAACGAGCGGTACGGCCAACAAACTTCCACGTTCAAGGCTTCAATGGGGCCGCGATCGCGTGATCGCGGAAACCACAGCTTGCGCACGGAACTAAGTACAGCTTCAGGGCTTCAATGGGGCCGCGATCGCGTGATCGCGGAAACGGTTAAGTATGAGGTGGCGCCACTCGGCTCAGCCACGCTTCAATGGGGCCGCGATCGCGTGATCGCGGAAACACGGCTAAGTCTGCCGTGACCGCTTGGTTAGAATGGCTTCAATGGGGCCGCGATCGCGTGATCGCGGAAACTCGTCTTAGTCCCCCGGTATTGCGTCCGCGAAGTCCTGCTTCAATGGGGCCGCGATCGCGTGATCGCGGAAACGGACACGAGGGCGGCGATGAAGGAACCAACGAGTCCGAAGCTTCAATGGGGCCGCGATCGCGTGATCGCGGAAACGAGAAAACATTCGAGCTAAGGGGCGGATCTGGGGGAGGCTTCAATGGGGCCGCGATCGCGTGATCGCGGAAACTTAGCGACGACGGCGTCTCCGGTCGCAACTGTGCTCGCTTCAATGGGGCCGCGATCGCGTGATCGCGGAAACATAAGGGCTTTGTCGATATAATGGTTGACGTTGTAAGCTTCAATGGGGCCGCGATCGCGTGATCGCGGAAACATGGTGACGGGGCCTATTCACCCTACAGCTCAACTAGCTTCAATGGGGCCGCGATCGCGTGATCGCGGAAACCTTACCACGTACTCGCGTAATGTTTATACAATCACGCAGCTTCAATGGGGCCGCGATCGCGTGATCGCGGAAACTTCCACGCGCTTAATCTCCTGTAACTCTACGGTCAGCTTCAATGGGGCCGCGATCGCGTGATCGCGGAAACGAATACGGTAGGGTCAATCTCCATGGCAGAGATGCGCTTCAATGGGGCCGCGATCGCGTGATCGCGGAAACCCCCACCCGATTGAGCCGGCAAAAACTTTTCAACGGCTTCAATGGGGCCGCGATCGCGTGATCGCGGAAACGCATCAAAACGCATAATCATTTTGGCTCCGATCTTGCTTCAATGGGGCCGCGATCGCGTGATCGCGGAAACGTGCCTGTCGAGGTCGATTGAATCGAGCGCAATCTAGCTTCAATGGGGCCGCGATCGCGTGATCGCGGAAACAACAAAACGGGGCTTTTCACCAACAATCTATTTTTTGCTTCAATGGGGCCGCGATCGCGTGATCGCGGAAACGGAGCACGCTCCCTTCGAGGAGTACCGGGACGGATACGCTTCAATGGGGCCGCGATCGCGTGATCGCGGAAACACAACTTCTTTGCTGCTATCTTTAGCAACTCGGTATGGCTTCAATGGGGCCGCGATCGCGTGATCGCGGAAACGGCCTTTGAGGGCCTGTGGGATGTGCTGGATCGGCTCGGCTTCAATGGGGCCGCGATCGCGTGATCGCGGAAACTCGATGTTAAGCAGGGAGTAGGCGGCCAAGATTCCGCTTCAATGGGGCCGCGATCGCGTGATCGCGGAAACAGCTCGCATTCTATCTTACTGACATTCCGGATACCTGCAAGCTGCTTTGCGACCAGGTTCCATCTTGAGTGTCCTTTCAGCGGGTGTCTCTTCTGTTGATTCGGCACAAGTTCCTCACCAACCAACACTTCACTGCCCGCGAGCGCCTTCCGCCTTTTGGGTGCCACCTCACCGCTCGCGAACTAACTTGCGTCTTTCTCGCAGCGCCGTGCCCGTTGGTCTGACAGCTTCGAAACCTCTCAATTAAAGCTCTGTGGTTGCATGCAAACCTCAGTAGGCCGCCAGACCTGCCCGGCTGCACTTGTGCCAAAGGTGCACAGATGTTTCGGCTCATCGGCGTCCTCCGGCAGATGGCCCGCGCTTGTACGGCGCTTTCTCCGGAGTGCGCTGCTGGCCCGGTGGCCGCGGCATCCGGAAGTTGTAGCTGTCGTTGTTCCCCCCGATGGAGGCTACTTCAAGGAGCGTTTGCTGGCCCAGGGAGAGGCTGGTCACATCTTCCGGAGGAGCGCCCGTTAAGGTGCCCGAGAAGCCGTCGTCTGCCTGACACCAGATCCGTCCCTTGCCCTTCGGGTCTTCGACACGGGTGACTTTGACCCGGTCTCCCGTTTTGTAACGGGGGCGAGGACGCCCCACTGTCGTAGCTGATCGGGAGCTGGTGGCTTCGCTAGCGTTGCCTAGCCCTTCTTCTGGCACTCGAACAAAACGTCCGTATCCGACGTTGGTCTTGGCGCCGGCGCCCGCCCATTTGAAAGCCTCCTCAATGGACCGCTGAACGCCGACCAGCTCGTCCTGACCAAGCCTGCGCTGACCCTCTGATGGGAGAATGGCCGACTGCCATTCCGAGCCGCGGTCAACCGTCAGGAACGCGATCGGAATCGGGCTATGCCAGTCGCCAGGCAGCTTTCCGTCCTGATAGTACGGACCGTAGTGGGGCGTCATGACATCGACGGCTAGCCGGGGCGGCTTTAGCGGGAGCATGTCCAGCAAGACGAAACGACCGCAGGCTTGTTGATTTCCAAACCAATCGCTGATGCGCGGGGTTTCCTTCCAGGCTCCCTGACCGTTTTCGGTGACGAAGGAACCCTCCTGTTCGCGCATCCAGGCGCGCAGCATTCCCTTCAAACTGCTGCCCGGAAGGTAGGGGACGCCCAGGGTGTGGTGCCAGACAAAGCCGTTTTCCAGCGGATGCTCGTGTCCCAAGCCGGTGGCAAAGCGGCCTTCGCTGTTGGTCAGATGTAGAACGCAGCCACCTAGCCGCTTGGCCAGTTCTTGCTGTCTGGCGCAGGCTTCCTTCAACAATTTATCGTTGCCGCACTGGAGCGCAGCAAAGCGGCGCAGCCAGGAACCTTCCCTTTCATTCTCGGTGGCATCCTGGCGTTTTTTGCTGGGGCCGCCTTTGTCGAACTCGAGGATTCTTGCGCCGTCTTTGACTTTCCATCGCCACGCATTAGCGAACTTGTCGAACAACAGGCCGGCGTGGGAGGTCGCGTTGTTTCGTGCGGCTTGGGAAGCTTCCTTGTAAAGGGGGGCGAAGGGGGAATCAGTCATTGTTTCCCTCGGTTTCTTTCAAGTACGCCCGAGCAAATTGTTTTAGCCAACTCAGGTAGGCCAGGGACTCGGCTTGGGCGCGCAAGTACACCTGCTGATTCTGTTTCATGAGCTGCTCGATCACGTGGTCCGGATGGCCCTGGAGGTCGGCAAGCTGCTCGCTCAGCCATGAAGCCACCTGATGGTAAAGCCGGTAATGGGGGTTCTGCTGATCGTTTTGGGCCTTGGCCAATTGCATTGCCAGTGCCTGGCCCAGCCCGTTCATGACGATGACGGCGGGCATAGCCGACACGTAGGATACATAATGGCCCACGTTCTGGTTCTGGAGAACTTTGATTTGCCGCAGTGCGTGCTGGGCGCGGCGCTGCTCCAGGGTTTGTGGCTGTGGGGGCTGGCTCACTGGGTGTCTCCTTTCCATTCCTGCACCGCAAACCATCCCTGGCCGACCGAAGCGTTGCCGCCAACCTGGAGGTAGGGACGATTCTGAAACAATGACCTGACGGTAATGAGCACTTCGTCGGTACGAGCGGCCAGAAGACCGTAGAACAGACTGTCGGGAGGGATGGTTTCCTCGTACCAGAGGTTCTTGCTCGTCTTCTTCTCCGCGTCCAGGACGTTGCGGGCTTGAATGGACAAACCGTAACGAGCAAACCAGACAAAGTCGTCGTCATGCAAGACGACTAACTGGCGGTCGAGTCGCTGGGCTGTGGCCTGGTGCAGAATGAACGCTTTCAAACACTGGCACAAGGACGCTGGCAGATCTCCGCAACGGGAAAACTGCCGCTCTTCCAAGAAAAGTTCCCCATCATTCGGTCCCAGATACGTCCCTTTATCCACCGCTGCCACCAGAGTCTGAGCTGAATCGGCGCGACGCAGGTCGCGCTGCAAGCGTTCCAGCAGGTGCGGGCAGGTAACCCATTTGTAGTGGGAGACGAGACTGCGCACCGGCAAGGCAACCAGCCGCAAGTCTGAAACCAGCAACTGCCCGGCGTTGTCTTGTACGCCGAAAACTAGGTTTCTCGCGTCTTCACTGACGCCCGGGTGGTCGCGCGCCAAGTCAAGCAGGGCGCCTTTGAAACTGCTGCCTACCACTACGGGGTAGTCAGTGGCCGCTTCCCGCGCCACGGGCAGATCAACGAAGCCACCGTCTCTTCCTGATCCCGGATGAATCGAGGTTTCCGCGAGAAGTCCAAGAAGCATGCTTTTCATGTTTTCACCTCAAGAAGATGGATGACTCATTTGGGCTGGGTTCCGAGGAATGCAAGACCGCAGCCCCAGGCGGTGCGGTCGCCAAGCTTGAGAGGCTGGCTCTCAGGGAGATGGGATACCGCCTCAAGCCACCAGACGGCGCCGGCAGCGACATGAGATGCCAGAGGCAGTGGTATTCCCTGAAGCGAGTTCCAACCACCAATGCGGAGTGGCCGGTCGGTGGCCATCGTTTGAACGCTCCCCGGCAGGCCGCCGTACAGGCGAGAAACAGTGTCCCCGGGACCCGCGCCCCACCAGGGGCCTTGAGAGAAACGGGCAGGGGTTGACAGCACCAGGACGAGCTGGCCGGCGGAGGTGCTGCTCTTGGGCATGGAAACGGTTTCCACTCGCTGGCAACGGGCCAATCGTGATTCTCCTCCCAAGGGGAAGACTGCCGGTAGTTGCCAGCCAACCGGCAAGCCGGCAACGCCCACAGCCAGCGCCACGCCCTTCGCCAACCGTACATAGCTCGGATTGTACAGGGCTCCTTCACCGGTGGTGCGCGTCTGGGAGCCGCGTTCAATACCAACGCGCGGCTCGAGGCAGAACAGGTCTGAACCGTGCCAGGTCTCGTCTGGATTGGGAAATTCGCCGGAGAGAATGGATTCCAGCCCGCCGGCAGTGACCCAGAAAGCTTCAGCGGCCGCAGGGGGCTTGCCGTGGGAACTCTCCCCGTTTCGGCTTCGTCTAGCGGGAATCGGCAAGTGAATCTCGCCGGCGTCGCTAAGCACTTTGCCTGAGGGAATCAGCCAGTCGAGGGAGTGAAAGCGTTTCCGCTTCTTTGCGTCTTCCTCTTCCTCCACGGCACGACCAAGAACATGGCGAGGCAGAGGGAACAGCAGTTGGCCGTTCCGCTTCAGAAACGGCCCCGTAAAGGACAGGTTGCGAAGGTCTTCGAAGCCATCGCCCAGCACCTGCTTCACTGGTGCGGGCCAGTCGCGGTGGCCATCCCAGCCTTGGGAGCGGGCCAGTGCGGCCCGCAGCGCGCCCACAACCGTGGCGGCGTGCGGCGGGAACTGGCTTTCCAAATCGCTCTGATCTTCGCCCCGGTTGGAAGGCCGCCCGTCGCGGAAGAACCAGGCATCGACCGGGTCCAATTGAAACCACTCCATTCGCTCACTCATGGTCATCCACCTTGCCTTGCTGAACCTGTTTCATGAAACGTGCGACGCGCCAGCCGTCAAACCCGAAAGTTTGGCGGGCGGCGCTGACGCTGAAGGATCCGTTCGACTGGCTCCGTGTCCATCGCTGGCTTAGAGACATTAGCGCTTCAATCCGTGGGCGAGTCTCTTCGGGCGGTGTCTCCTGGCGCTCACCTTTCTTTAGCCGCCGCCGGTATTCGGCGTGGGCCAACTCCACCAGCAGATCTTCTCCTCCCAGCGGCACGTTCCCAAAACTTCCGGGCTGTTCCATGGGCTTGTCGAACAGCCGCGAGAAGTCTTCCCGCAGACGATAGAGGTATGAGGCGTTGAAGCAGGGCGACTCATCGTCTTGCTCCGCAGCTCCAAAATCAGCGATTGCGGACTCCAGCTTGACGCTGCCCGGTGCCTTGCCACGAATGGCGGCCCAGGGGGCGGCCCAGACGGCGTTCAGGCCGCTGCCAGCGATGATGCCAATGGCCAGTGAATCGCGCCCGGTCTGGTCTTTGGCCACCTCATCGAGCAGCTGATGAGCCGTGCGCAGCACCTGCCGCAAGGGGTGACGCCAGTGAGCGAAGACAATGGCGCCGCTGATCGTGGCGGATTCCCGGGCACGGGTACCGGCGAAGCTCTTCCTATAGGAGTCGCAAAGCTGGTGGGCCGTCTCGAGTGCGGATACAGCAGGCACAAGAGCCAGGACATCGTCGCCGCCAGCATAGACCGTTCTGCCGCCACCGCTGTTGATAATGGACGGGACGAGCTTCGAGAACTGAGCCAGTGCTGCGCTGAGTTGGGTCGAGCTCCCAAGCAGCGACCCGACCGAGTCACCATCCATCAGGAGCAGCGCATAGTAAGGAACCGGTTTGGCAATTCCAGCTGCCTCTGAGATGGCAGTCAATTGCGAGAGCAGACGCTGAACATCCTCCGGCTTCAGTTCCCGCTCGTTTTGTCGCACTGCCGAGGCAAACCAAACCGGAGCGTCAACAGCAGCCCAGGGAATACCGACTTCCCTGGCGGCTTGAGTCTCGCTTTGTGAATAGCCAAGTCGCGTCGCAGAGCGGGCGTACTCCTCGGCCGCGTGTGGGTTTGAGCCTTGGAGCTTCTCTAGCCAAGGCCGAGCGGCGATAAATGCAGTCGATGGCCACGAGCGTTGTTCAAGCAGGTCTGGACTGATGCTCGCCACCGCTGACTGGATGACTCTCGGAAACAGTCGTTTGACGAGAGCAATAGCGCAAAGTCGTTCGCCAACTTTGAGGTCGAGTTCGTCCAATGAACCCTTCAGCGCTTTCCAGAATTCGGCTTGGGCTTTCCATTGTCCAGGTCCAAAGTTCCCGGAGATCTCCTGCATCGTGCCCATCAGAGAGCATTTTGTTCCGGGCTCGGCGGCCACCGAGACGTTTCTAAAATTCTTCCGTGCGGCGGCCAGACGTCCCAACGTCTGCGCTCCTGCGTCGGGCACACCAATGACCCAGGAAAGCTCCCAGAAGTTGTCGATCTGGCGTTTCCAAATAGAGTCCGTTCCGTTTCCTTGATGTTCCACCGGCACCACGAACTTGTCCCAGACAGCTTTGGTGATGTCGCGCCATGCCTCGCGAAATGCCTGGCTGGCTTGCTCAGCGCAAAGTTTCGCAGCGACGGAGTCACCAAAAGCAAGCTCAAATCGGTTCGGGTAGCCACCGACAGGCGTGGCACGGGAGGTGACTTGGCAGCGCTGTTCGGGTGTTCGGTAGGGGATAATGGGATGGCCACCAGCCGTCTCGGCAGCCGCTAGCGCTGTTTCCGCTAGATACGACAGCAGCCAGCTTCCCGCCCACAGGTCGCGCGTGCGGCGGGCTTGGGCCACGAAGGCTTGAACAGGGCCGATGGTGAAGGAGAGGTGCACGTGATCGGAATCAGACAAGAGGCACCTCCTGGGCTTGGAGCTGAGTCTTTTTTTGCGTTGCGCCGACTTTCCCGATCAGCCGATCGAGATAGCCGTGGATGGGTTGCCAAAACTGGGGGGTTTCGTCGAGCACTGCCTCCTTTCCAAAAGCACGAATTCTCTCTCCCTCCGGCAGGAAGCGACTCGGCAGAAACACGACAAGCCCATTCGGCGCGGATGAGCTTGAGACTTGGTGAATGTGCAGAAACACCGGGCTGGCGCGGCGGCCGAGATTGTCCGAGCTGGGAGAGACCTCGTCGCTGGGATACTTTCCATAGCTGTGGGGCAGTCCGAAAACCATGCGACGCGGGTATTTGCCTTCGGCCGGACTCTTGTGCAGATCGTGATCCTCTTCGAAGTTCTTCTCGGATTGTTGGCCGAGAACTGTTCCACCATTACCCCAACTCCGATAGAACACCTGCTCCCTCCCCATCAGGTCGAGCAGTTCGACCGGCTTTTTTGCGTTTGAGGAGACAGTGATGACTCGACTGGCCTGGCTGAAGGCGGTCCAGTCAGGCTGGTCGGGAGGCAGGGTTTTGAACACCTCTTTCAATCGCCCTGTCGGATCCAAACTAACTGACTGCTGGTTCGGGGAGAGTTGCGTCAGCGTGAGGCTGCCGTAGCCCTTGCGCGACTTGCTGCCCAAGCCACCCACAGTGCCGAGAAGAATCAGCGCGGCAATGAGCTGATCCTTTTCATGCTTCTCCAACGACGGATGGAAAGTGCAGGCAACGGTAAATGATCCCCCGGGAATCATTGATCGAGTGAGTTCGCCTGCTTTCGTGCCTTTCTTTTTCGAAGCAAAAGCCTCCATGACACCGTAGCCCAAATAGTGAGCCCCAAACAACCGGCCACCCTCAAACACATCTCGCGCATGGACGACACTTTCGAGTTCCTGGCTCACGAGCTGTAGTCGCACTTTCGACTGACCGCTGTTTGGCTCGGCGGAGCCAAACAGCGCGGCTTCTCTTTCTCTGAGCTCGCCACAGTCCTTCACTTTTCGCCACATCAAAGAACGCCACCAGAAACGCAAGGCGCCCTTGAAGCTAGGCAACCGGAGCTCACAGTTCTGCCGGGGATCTGCCCCTCCCAGAAACATGGGCGTGGTGATTCGGTAACTAGCCTCAAGGGTCTGCATCCTCGCCTCCTTGTTCCTTGTCGAGCCAGCAAACTTCGCTGGCGACGTAGGGCGCTGATTCCTGGGCAGCGGGCGGGCGCCGGTCGATCAGCGCTAAACGGAGCACTGGGCGATCCAGCTTCTGCGCTTCTTCCACCAGTCGCTGCACGATGATTCCCATCAGGGTGGTACCACCTGTCACGTTGGCTGTTATTTTGTCGGCCTGTAACAGAGCGGCCCGTGCGGTCTTCAGAAGGTCAGAAATCTCTCCGAAACCGCTAAAGGCATCGCGAACTACTAGTTTGTCGATCTTGCCGGTAAACGTGGCTCTGTCGGCTGCTTCCTCTACCGACGCTGAGCTCTGCGGCGAACAAACCACCAGGCATCGATCCGACTCCCTCGCTTTGAGGGCCGAGTAAAGGACGCCGGGACGCGAGCCCTGCGGCGAGATGAGCAGACGCCCACCGCCTCCACCAAACTCAGGAAATTGCGATTCTCCAGAGCGGACGCGCTGCCAGAAGTTCAACACTTCTACCAGTGTTTGCGGCCTGCTCTCCCAAGAATCCTCCCGCATGCCGTGGTGGTGCACAGCGTTGCGCAGATCGGAGAGCTGATTCCAAAAGCTGCCCCATTCTCGCTGCGCTCCAGAAGCCTCTCGCCCCTCCCGTGATGTGTAGGCAGCCAGAGCACCCAGGCTCTGGGAAGCCTTTCGCCGAACCTCTCTGAAGTTCAGCCACTCTGATCTTTCGTCCTCCCTCAACTGGTGAAGAATGACCCATGACACAACCCACTCTTCCAGAAGGCCGATGGCCGCTGGAAGATGATTGTGCTTGAACAAGCGGTCAATGAGAACAGCCTGTCGATCCAACTCCGGCCCATTCAGATCCACCTTGCGTTTCCACTTTCCACTCCAGGACGGCGGCGCGGGAAAACAGAAGGGTTCGATTGTTGCTGCCAAGCGCTGCCAAATCTCTCGGCCGAGGGGAAGAGAGCTGGCAAGACTGTCTGGAGTGCGACTCTGAGTTGCAAGGAGAAGCGTCGATGCTTTGCCAAGCTCCAGGGGCAGGCCGGCCGCCGAGGCGAATCCGACTCGATCGAGCCCTTCAGCGATTTGTTCAGCGTGGGAGGCTCTTCGATGCTGAGCCAGGTCGTTGCCCTGGCCAGCAGCTTGCTCCCGCAACTGGGCGGCGAAGTGTCTGGCTAGGCGGGCGATGGCGGATGTTGCTCCGGTTTCGTTAAAGACCCGCACGGCATAAAACCACTCGGGGAGCTCCAGCAGGGGCTGGAGGTTGATGATGGGTTTGACTTCATCTTCCGTAGTCCCCTCCAGCATCCCGTAGTAAGCCCCGCGAATCCGTATGCCTCGGAGTGACTGAAGGTAAACGCTGATGGCGTAAAGTAGGAACGGGAAATGGCGAAACCCCTGAGTGACATCCAGCGTCAAACCTGCCGCTTCTGGGATTCTTGCGGCCACCGCTTCCACAATCGTGCGGACCTCCTCAGCATTCCTGCCGTCAGGAATTTCCACGTTTTCCGCAGGAACTCCGATGGCCTGTTCGACTCGGTCACGAAAGAAAGGCCAAGTCGTCTCGCGAGCTCCTTTCGTGACCATCACCAGCACACGCGCAGGTCGGTCGATTTCATCCAGCAACCTGAGTAGAGCCAGTGGAGCCAGTTCTGCAGCCTCTGTGCGATTACCCAGAGCATAGCGAATCTTTCTGGGCGTCTCTCGAACCACACCGAGGCCAGTGAGGAGGATGTGGTTATCCCTAGATCCATGTGAACCGCGTGTCATCTGTCCCTCTTTCTTTCTGAATACGGCAACAGCTTGAGGGAAATTGAAGCCTCGGCAAACGTGATCAACCTTGATCGCACACGTATGTCCTCCTCCTCCGATAACCGACTCTCCCTCGCTGGCGCTTCGGGCTTGCGCGCTTGCAGGCTTTGACCTGGCTGCCTACCGCCAGGGCACCGGGCTCTCCGACGTGCGTCGGCAGACAGAGCTACAACTTCTTCTTCCAGTCCAGGTAGGCGGCGATGTACAAGTGACCAGCCGGCAAGGGAGAAGTCAGGTCCACAGAGCGGGCTTCCACGCGATGGCGTTTACCCTTGCGCTCGCAAACAAAATCGAGTCCGAATTCGTCATCGTCCGGCCACTCCATTCCGACTATCTTGACCCTATCGCCAAGCACCTGGGCTTGAAACGGGAACTTCACCTCTTGCTCGATCATGGTCAGCAATCCCGAGTGCTGCTCGTACTCGCCA
>Ga0187893_10011431_pt1 | contig 12892 bp, 1 predicted proteins | sample MA1701074metaG_FD_139574 | JGI IMG/M metagenome (GOLD analysis project Ga0187893, IMG submission 139574) | White microbial mat communities from a basaltic lava cave in the Kipuka Kanohina Cave System on the Island of Hawaii, USA - MA170107-4 metaG ...
CGTTCCGGTCGACAGCGACGGCGGCAACCCGCTGGTCATCGACTCGACGGAACTCACGCTGTCAGGGGGCACTGAGCTCACGCTCGGCGCCACCGGCACGTTCGGCGTCACCTCGAGCAGCGTCGACCTCAGCCAGGTCGCGAAGCGTTACTACAGCGCCGCGCCCGCCGTCATCAGCGTGGACAGCATCAGCGGCGCGATGTCCGCCCTCGCGGTCGGCAGCGCGAAGCTGACGGCCAAGATCCTGGCGCCCGAACTCGGCGACGGAGTGACCCGCAGCCGGCAGATGCTGGTGCGGTACAAGGGCATCAGGATCACGTCGCCGGTGGCGACGGACTCGATCCAGGGCCTGACGCAGACGCGGCCGATCACTGTGCAGGGGCTGAACAACGCAAGCGGCGACGCCGGCCTGCTGAACATCGCCACCGGCCTCACTCTGTCGTCGAAGGACACCACGATCGTCAAGGTGCAGACGACCAACGCAGTCGCCGCCAAGACCGGCACCGCGTACGTGCTCGCCGTCTACGACGGGTTCCGCGACAGCGTGCTGGTGCGCGTCCGGCAGGTGGCGAAGAGCATCGTGTTCCCGACGCCGGATTACACGGCGCGGCACGTGAACTTCAACATGAGCGTGCCGGTCACCGCGCTCGACGTCGCCAACCAGCCAATTCCGACTGCGTTGCTGACATGGAGCGTGAACGACACGACGGTCGCGACCATCGGCGCGGGGGGCGTCATCCGCCTGAAGAGGGTCGACACGACGCGCCTGGTCGCGACGAGGGACACGGTCTCGCGGAACCAGAAGGTGCTTGTCTCGCAGGTCGTCGGCTCGCTGGCGAAGTTCACGGCCGATTCCGGCTCGTCGGTCGTCGGACTCCTGGTCGCGACGCCGCCGACGGTCACGGCGCGCGATTCCGGCAGCACGATCGTGCCGGGCGCGACCATCACGTTCCGTCGTGGCAGCGCTCCCAGTTCGGTGATCACGGATTCGGTAAAGGTCACCGATGCCAACGGACGCGCGACGGTCGGCTCGTGGAGGCTGGGCGTCGCCGCCGGCACGCACAACAACACGCTCATCGCCACTGCGTCGAGCGGCGCCTCGACGACGTTCACGATGTCCGGCCTCGCGGGCCCGCCGAAGAAGCTCGGCTTCACCGTGCAGCCGACGTCGACCTCGTCGAGCTCCGCGTTCAGCCCCGTGGTCAACGTCGCGGTGCTCGACTCGTTGGGAAACGTGGTGACGACGGCCACCAATACCATCACGGTCACACTGGAGAACGGCACCAACCCGCTGAGCGGGACGCAGTCGATCGCGGCGGTCGCCGGCGTGGCAACGTTCACGGGGCTCGAAGTGGACGCCGGTTTCGGCTCGGGCCTCCAGCTCCGGGCCAAGGCGACAGGATTGACTGACGCTGTCAGCACCGGGTTCGACATCCACGGTGCGCCCGCGAAGCTCGCCATCATCTCCGGGGTCCCGAGCCCGTCGGTGTCGAACCCGGTCTCCCCGTCCATCAAGGTTGCGGTCCAGGACGCCCAGGGCGTCACGGTTTCCACCGCCACCAATAGCGTCAGCCTCGGCTTCAGCGGGCCTGGCGGCGCGACGGCGTCGGGGCTGGGATCCGTGAACGCCGTCGGCGGCATTGCGACGTACGCCAATGTTCGGTTCAACACGGTCGGATCCGGGTACACGCTGCTGGCGTCGTCAAGCGGCCTGACGGGCGCGACCGCCGGCACGTTCGCGGTTGCAGCGATCGGCTCGCCACAGAAGCTGGCGTTCTCGGTGCAACCGACCGACGCAGTCGCGGGCGGCGTCTTCACGCCCACGGTCAAGATCCAGGTGCAGGATGCCAACGGCGCCGTCGTGACGGGCTCGAGTGCGCAGATCTCGCTCTCGGTATTCGATGCGTTCGACAACCTCGCCAGCAACGTGAGTCTCACCTCCGGCACGGCGACCACCGTGGCAGGCGAGGCGACGTTCACCGGCCTCAGCCTCAACCGGCCCGGTACCGGGTACAAGTTGTGGGCGACGTCGCTGGGCTTGAACCAGGCGGCGAGCACGCCGTTCAACATCACACCCGGGCCGGCCAACAAGCTCGCGTTCCTCCAGCATCCGGTGAACACGGTTGCGGGATCGACAGTTTCACCGGCAATCACCGTGGAGGTGCAGGACTCCCAGGGCAACCGGGTCACGACCGCGACCCCGAGCATCAGCCTCGCGATCGGCGTCGGCTCATGCACCGGCGCCACACTGTCGGGCGGCGGCGCCCAGGTTGCGAGCGGCGGCGTTGCAACGTTCCCGTCCGTGTCGCTGAGCGCGACGGTGAACGGTTGCCTGCTCACGGCAACATCCTCGGGGCTCACCACGGCCGTGAGCAACACGTTCAACAGCATCAGCGCCACCGGCGCCGCCCAGGTTGCGTTTGTCACGGAACCCGTGAGTGCGGCGGCCGGCGTTGCCACGAACCTCGGACAGGTGGCGATCCGCGACCTCACTGGCAACAGCGTCACCGCGCCGACGAGCCTCACCCTCACGCTCAGCGTGCTGAGCGGGCCCGGCACGATCGTCTCCGGGAGCACGTCCTGCAACACAACGACCGGCTGCGCCTTTAGCAGCCACACCATCAACGCCGCCGGCACGTACCGGTTGCTCATCTCGGCGCCTGGCCTCCGTCCCGATACCAGCGCGGAGTTCAGCATCACGCCGGGAGCGGCGAGTCAACTCGGCTGGATCAACGTCCCGTTGAGCATCGGGGCTGGCGTTCCATTCTCGCCGGCGCTCCAAGTGGCGATGCAGGACGCGCTTGGCAATACGGTGCCCAGCTACACGGGCAACGTCTCATTGAGCTTCAACACGTCACCCGCTGGAGCCGCGTTGAGCGGCAGCCCGACGACGATCGCGGCGGTGGCGGGCGTAGCGACCTTCCCGGGCCTCAATCTCAGGACGGCAGGTAACTACAGCATCCGGGCGATAACCGCGGCACCGGCATTTATCGGCAACTCCAATGGGTTCACCGTGAACGCCGGCCCCGCCACGACGTTCGCCTTCACCACCTATCCGACGTCGCCGCAAGTGGCAGGCTCGGCGTTCTCGGCGACGGCGTACGCCAGCGATTCCGTCGGCAACGCGATCACCTCGTTTGCGGGAACCATCACGATCGGGCTCGCGGGTGGCACGGCCGGCGCCGCGCTGGGCGGCACCAAGTCACTCATCGCGACGAGCGGCGCCGCGGCGTTCACTGGCTTGGCGGTGGACTCCATCGGCGCCGCGTATCGCCTGAGCGCGACCTCCAACGGGTTGAGTGCCGGCCTTGGCGGCCCATTCGACGTCACCGCAGGTGCGCCCGCAGCACTCAGGGTCACGGGTTCCGCCAGCCAGAACGCCGGCTCGAGCCAGACGATCACGATCACGGCGCGCGACTTGAACGGGAACCTGGCGACCGGCTACACCGGGTCCAAGAGCCTGACCTTCTCCGGCGCGAACAATGCGGCCACCGGCGAGATCCCCGTCGCGCAGAACGCCAGCTCGGGCAACGTCAACTTCGGGGGCCCGACCGTGCTGACGTTCGCCAACGGTACCGCAACGACGGTGATGACGCTGTACAAGGCCGAGACGGCGCTGATCGCCGTCACTGATGGCGCCCTGAGCGCCAGTGGCGCAAACCGGCTGTCGGTCGCCGTCAACGCGCTGACGACGGCGGGGGTGGCCGTGTCGCCGGACGGTCCGACCATCACCGCCGCAGGCGGCACTCAGCAGCTGACGGCCTCGGCGCTGGACGTCTACGGCAACTCGATCCCGGGCAAGACGTTCACCTGGTCAAGCTCGAACACGAACGTGGCGACGGTCAGCCCGTCGGGGCTCGCCACCGCCGTCGCCAGCGGCCAGTCGCCCGTGTCCGCGTCGGTGGACGGCTTCACGGCGACCTCCCTGGTGAACGTCGCGATCCTCGGGGCGACGCCGGTGAACCTCTGGGCGTCGATGAACAGCGGCATCACCGACGAGATTACGGCGGTCTGGGGCATGTCGCCGGCGACGGTGTTCGCGGTCGGGGCCAACGGCAGGATCCTGAGGCTCGTCGGCGGCGCGTGGACCACGATGAACAGCGGCACCGCGGCGAACCTCACGGGCGTGTGGGGGACGTCGGAAAACGACGTCTACGCGGTGGGATCGGGCGGCACCATCCTGCGTTTCGACGGAGGCGGCTGGAGCCCGATGACGAGTGGCACCGCCATCGACCTGACGTCGATCTGGGGCAGTTCGAACACGAACATCTTCGCCACCGGACTCACGAACACCGTCCTGCGGTACAACGGATCGTCGTGGAGCCCGATCGCGAGCAATGTGACCGCCGACCTGCATGACGTCTGGGGCACGTCGGCGACGAATGCCTTCGCGTCCGGCTCCGGGGGCGTCGTGGCGAAGTTCGACGGCACGTCGTGGTCGCAAACTAACCAGCCACTCACGATCCAGTCGCGCCAGGCCCTCTGGAGCGTCTCGCCCACGGATGTCTTCTCCGCAGGTCACGACCGTACGATCCTGCACTGGAATGGCAGCACCTGGACGACGAGCCTTTCCGCCCCCGGCGCGCAGCTCGAAGGCATCCACGGAACGTCCCTGAATGACATCCTGGCCGTCGGCGACGGGGGCACGATCCTGCGGTTCAATGGCAGCGGCTGGGCCGCCAAGGTCAGCGGCACGAGCCAGCGGCTCAATGACGTGTGGAGCACCACGGGCGCCGACGCCTGGGTGGTCGGCAATACCGGCACGATTCTGCGCGGGGTCCGCGGAGGCATCGTGGCGCCCGGGATCAGCAGTACGAACCTGGCGGTCAGCGGCACGACACAGCTCAACCCCGAGGCCAAGGACGCGTCGAACAACACCGTGAGCGGCGTGCCGCTCGTGTACACGAGTCGTGATCCGTCCATTGCGCTGGTCGGCGTCGGCGGATTGATCACGGCCCAGGCGCTGGGCAGTACGTACGTCGTCGTTTTCGCCGCCGGCGGTGCGTCCGACAGCGTCCTGGTGAATGTCGTGCCGCCGCCGAACGCACCTTCGTTCATCGACGTGCGGACCACGAGCAGTACCAGCGTCCTGCTGCGATGGGGCGACGTGACGAACGAGGCCGGTTTTGAGATCGAGCGCTGCACCGGCGCCTGCAACTCGGGCACGGGGTTTTCGCCCCTTGCCAGCGTCACCGCGAACACCATCGAGTTCTCCGACAACTCGGTCCTGCCGAACACGATCTACAAGTACCGCATCAGGGCGACTAACGTGGCGGGTTCGTCGGCGTACGCAGGCGGCGGAGCCTCCTGCGCGTCCTGCGCCGCCAGCACGGCCATCCGTCCGGCGACCAGCTTCCGTGCCCGCACCACGGGACGGACGACAACAACGTTGACCTGGACCGACAACGCCAACGCATCCGGGTACGCCACGGGCTACACGGTACAACGATGCACGACCGGGGCGGGTGCCAGTTGCACCCTCCTTGCCAACCCGGGCGCCGGCGCGACGTCGTTCAATGACTCCGGCCTCCTCAGCGACACCGCGTATTCCTATGTTGTCCTCGCAAGTGGCCTGCAGGACGGGAATACCTTCACGGCGGAGCAGACACCGACAGCCTATACGCGGACACCGCGGGTCGTGACGAGCGGCGAGGTCGTTGCCGGCCTCTCGGATACGCTGAACGGCGAACGGCACTATGTCATCTCGGCTGTCGCGGGTTTCCCCCAGCTGCTCGTGAACCTCAGCGGGACGAGCGGGAACGCCGACGTGCATGTTCGGCTCGCCTTACCGCCGGACCTGTCGGGCGCTCCGATCGCGCTCTGCTCGTCGACGCAGGCCGGATCCAACGAGTCTTGCGCGCTCGCCAACCCGGCCTCGGGGGACTGGTTCATCACGATCCACGGCGCCTCGGCGTACAGCAACGCCACCATGACGGCGACGCTCGTTCTGCCTGCCGACGGCGGGTTCTCGAACGGGACGACGAACTGGGTTTCGACGGGCAACACGGCCATCCCCACGAGCGGCACGGAGGCTAGCGGGTCAATCGTGCTTGGCTCGGCCAACTCGCCGACGTGCGGTTGCTCCGGAACCCGGACGGCGCCGGGGTACGCTCTCTTCAACGTCGACGGGTCGCGGGCTGGAATCAACAATGCGTCCGGTGAGGTCTACAGCGACTTCACGATCCCGGCGGGCCTGTCGACGGCGACGCTGCGGTTCTACCTCTCGGTCAACTCGAACGAGACGTCGCAATCGTCTTCGTTCGACCGGCTCCTGGTGCAGGTCACCGTGGGCGGACAAACGTTCACGCTGGCGACGTACAGCGAGGCCAATGCGAACTTCAATACCACTGCCGTCGCGTACCAGTTCAAGTCACTCAGCCTGACCCCGTACATCGGCCAGGCGATACGGCTCCGGTTCGTCGGCTCGAGCGACGGCCCCTTCCCGACGGTGTTCCGGGTCGACGACGTGTCGATCGTCCCGTAGCACTCAAGCGGATCGCGGACAAGAAGGAACGCCGGCTCTTCCGAGCCGGCGTTCGCGTCTGCGGGAGCCGCCGCCCGCGGCTTACGGCTCCTCGCCGAACGGGAATGCCGATTCGAGCGCCGATACCGGGATCTCCGGTTCCTGCTCCGGCAGCGGCTCGAAGCCCTCCGGCCGCTCCACGTCCATGTCGACTTCCTGGTACCGGTACATGCCCGTACCCGCCGGAATCAGGTGGCCGATGATGATGTTCTCCTTGAGGCCCAGCAGGTCGTCCTTCGCGCCGCGAATGGCCGCGTCGGTCAGCACCCGCGTGGTCTCCTGGAACGACGCCGCCGAGATGAACGACTGCGTCGTCAGCGAGGCCTTCGTGATACCCAGCAGCAGCGGCTCCGCCTTCGCCGGCACCTGCTTCTTCTTCTTGGCCCGGTCGTTCTCGCCACGGAAGACCTGCTTGTCCACGTGCTCGCCCTCGAGGAACTCGGTGTCGCCCGGATCCAGCACGCGAACCTTCTGCAACATCTGGCGCACGATCACGCCGATGTGCTTGTCGTTGATCTTGACGCCCTGCAGGCGGTACACCTCCTGCACCTCGTTCAACAGGTACTCCTGAACGGCGCGCGGGCCGCGGATCTGGAGGATGTCGTGCGGATTGACGGGACCCTCGGACAGTCGGTCGCCGGCGCGCACGCGATCGCCCTCGTGCACGCGCAAGTGCTTGCCGGCGCCGACCTCGTACAGGCGCGGCTCGGCGCCTTCCTCGATCTGGCCGTTCTCATGCGTGGGGTGCACGAAGATCTCGCGCTTGCCGCGCTTGATGTCGCCGAAGCGGACGACGCCGTCGATCTCGGAGATGGTCGCCGGGTCCTTGGGACGCCGCGCCTCGAACAGCTCGGCCACACGCGGCAAGCCGCCCGTGATGTCGCGCGTCTTGTACGCCTCGCGGCCGAGCTTCGCCAGCGTGGTGCCCGCGCTGATCTTCTGGCCGTCCTCGACCATCAACTGGGCGCCCGCCGGGATGATGAAGTCGCGGAGACGCTTCTCCTTGCCGCCCTTCTCCTGGATGATCTCGATGTGCGGGTGCATCCGCTTCTCGCGATCCTCGATGATGACGCGCTGGCGGAGCCCGGTGAGCTCGTCGAGCTCCTCGGCCACCGACTCGTCCTCGACGATGTCCACGAACTTGATGGTGCCTTCCACGTCCGCGATGATCGGCGTCGTGTAGGGGTCCCAGGTGAAGATCACCTGGTCCTTCTTCACGCTGTCGCCGTCCGCAACCATCATGATCGCGCCGAGCGGGACGCCCAGGCGCGCGCCGACCGCCGCGTTCCTGTCGCTGCTCTGGCGGATGACAATCTCGCCCTCGTATGACGTGACGATCTGCTGGCCTTCACCGTTCTCCACGACCACCAGCCGGTCGCCGTACTCCACCACGCCATCCAGCTTGCTCTTGCGCGCCGTCTGCTCGGCGATACGTGCAGCCGTGCCGCCGATATGGAAGGTGCGCAGCGTGAGCTGCGTGCCCGGCTCGCCGATGGACTGCGCGGCGATGATACCGACGGCCTCGCCCGGGTCCACCATCGCCATGGTCGCCAGGTTGCGGCCGTAGCACATGCGGCACAGGCCGCGCTTGGCCTCGCACGTGAGCACCGAGCGGATCTTCATCGACTCGATACCGGAATCCTCGATCTCCCGCGCCTGGTCCTCGTCGATGAGGTCGCCGGCCTCGGCCAGGACCAGCGGACGCCCGCTCTCGTTGCGCTCGTGCGGATCCTCCACCGCTTCGGCCGCCACCATGCCGACGATGCGCTCGGCCAGCGGCTCGATGATGTCCTCGCCTTCCTTCAGCGCGGAGATGTCGAGGCCCTGGATCGTGCCGCAATCCTCCTCGGAGATCGTCACGTCCTGAGCGACGTCCACGAGACGGCGCGTCAGGTAGCCGGCGTCGGCCGTCTTCAGCGCGGTGTCGGCCAGGCCCTTGCGGGCGCCATGCGTGGAGATGAAGTACTCGAGCACCGACAGGCCTTCACGGAAGTTGGACTTGATGGGACTCTCGATGATCTCGCCGATGCCGCCCGTGAGCTTCTTCTGCGGCTTGGCCATCAGGCCGCGCATGCCCGCGAGCTGGCGGATCTGGTCACGCGAACCGCGCGACCCGGAGTCGAACATCATGAAGACCGGATTGAACCCGCCCTTCGAGCGCGCCATCGCCTTAACCATGGCGTCCGCGATGTCCGAATTCGCGTGCGTCCAGGTGTCGATCACCTTGTTGTAGCGCTCGCCGTTCGTGATGTTGCCGGTCGAGTACGCCTTCTGGAAGCGCGTGACGCGCTCTTCGGCTTCCGCGAGCAGCGTCGTCTTGTCCGCCGGGATCTCGAGGTCCTCGACGCCGATCGACACGCCACCGCGTGTGGCGTTGGTGAAGCCGAACTCCTTGAGCCGGTCGAGGAAGTTCACGGTCGCGGACAGGCCCGCCTGCCGGTAGCACTCGAACACCAGCTCCGAGAGCGCCTTCTTCTTCATGTCGTGGTTCTTGAAGCCGAGCTGCGGCGGCACGATCGCGTTGAACATCACGCGACCCGCGGTGGTCTTCTCCCAGCGACCCTTCTGGTCGTCGGCGCCGGCCACCCAGAACAGCACCGGTGTCGAGAGGCTCAGGGTGCCGTTGCCGACCTGCATTTCGACATCCGACGCGTGCATCACGCGGCGCGTCGGGTTGGCCGTGGCGAAGTCCGCCGGCGCCTTGGTCGCGAAATAGCAGCCGAGCACGATGTCCTGGCTCGGCTCCGCGACGGGACGACCGTCGGACGGCTTGAGGATGTTGTTTGACGACAGCATGAGCAGCCGGCTCTCGAGCTGCGCCTCGAACGACAGCGGCACGTGCACGGCCATCTGGTCGCCGTCAAAGTCGGCGTTGAACGCCGCGCAGACGAGCGGGTGGATGCGGATGGCCTTGCCTTCCACCAGCACCGGCTCGAAGGCCTGGATGCCGAGGCGATGCAGCGTTGGCGCGCGGTTCAGGAGCACCGGATGGTCGCGGATGATCTCCTCGAGGATCTCATACACCTCGGGACTCTCACGCTCCACGATCTTCTTGGCGCGCTTCACGGTCTCCGCGATGCCCTTCTCCACCAGCTTGTGGATGATGAACGGCTTGAAGAGCTCGAGCGCCATCAGCTTGGGCAGCCCGCACTGGTGCAGGTGCAGCTCGGGGCCCACCACGATGACCGAGCGGCCGGAATAGTCCACGCGCTTGCCGAGCAGGTTCTGGCGGAACCGGCCCTGCTTGCCCTTGAGCATGTCGCTGAGCGACTTGAGCGGGCGCTTGCCGCGGCCGCGGATCGCCTTGGAGCGCCGGCCGTTGTCGAACAGCGCGTCGACCGCCTCCTGCAGCATGCGCTTCTCGTTCCGGAGAATGACTTCCGGCGCGCGATGCATGATGAGCTTCTGCAGGCGGTTGTTGCGGTTGATGACGCGACGGTACAGGTCGTTGAGGTCCGACGTGGCGAACCGGCCGCCATCGAGCGGCACCAGGGGACGCAGGTCGGGCGGAATGACCGGGATGACGTCGAGGATCATCCATTCCGGGCGGTTGCGGACGTCGCCGCTCTGGCCCGAGTTGGCGAACGCGTCGACGATCTTGAGCCGCTTGAGCAGCATCTTCTTGCGATGCTGTGACGACTCGTCGATCACCTGCTTGCGCAGGTCCGTCGCCAGCCGGTCGAGGTCGAGGCGACGCAGCAGCTCGCGGACGGCCGGCGCGCCGATGTCCGCCATGAAGGCGTGGTCGCCGTCCTCCTTGGCCTTGGTGCGGAGGGCGAGGTACTCGTCCTCGTCGAGCAGCTGGTTGACCGTCACCTCCTGCTCGCCCGGCTCGACGACGACGTAGTTCGAGTAGTAGATGACCTTCTCGAGATCACGCAGGGTGATGTCGAGCAGGTTGCCCATCGGGCTCGGCAAGGTCTTGAAGAACCAGATGTGTGCCACCGGCACCGCGAGCTCGATATGGCCCATGCGCTCGCGCCGCACTTTGCTGAGCGTCACCTCGACGCCGCAACGGTCGCAGATCACGCCGCGATAGCGGATGCGCTTGTACTTGCCGCAATGGCACTCCCAGTCCTTGACCGGACCGAAAATGCGCTCGCAGAAGAGGCCGTCTTTCTCCGGCTTGAATGAGCGGTAGTTGATGGTCTCGGGCTTGGTGACCTCACCCCACGACCACCAGGTGCGGAGTCCCTGAAGCTCGACGCGCTCCCGCTCCTTGGCGTCCTTGGGGCCGCGGATCTCCTCGGGTGAGGCGATGCGGACCTGGATGAAGTCGAAGGCCGACGCGCGGGCTTCGCGAGCGTTACGGAAATCAATCATGGACTATTCCTCCCCCGACGCGCGTAGACCGGCGCCATCGCCGGGGAATTCATCGTTGGTCTGACCCATCGTGACCTTGAGGCCGAGCGCCTGAAGCTCCTTCACGAGCACGTTGAACGACTCGGGAATGCCCGGCTCCGGCAGGTTCTGGCCCTTCACAATCGCCTCGTACACGCGGCTGCGACCGTTCACGTCGTCGGACTTGACGGTCAGGATCTCCTGGAGGACATGCGCGGCGCCGTAGGCTTCGAGCGCCCACACCTCCATTTCACCGAACCGTTGGCCGCCGAACTGCGCCTTTCCGGCCAACGGCTGCTGCGTGACGAGCGAGTACGGCCCGATGCTGCGCGCGTGGATCTTGTCGTCCACCAGGTGCGACAGCTTGAGCATGTAGATCTCGCCGACTGTGACGGGCGACGCGAAGCGCTCACCGGTGCGGCCGTCGCGCAAGCGCACCTTGCCCCACGGCGTCAGGCCCGCGAGCCGCATCAGCTCCGCGGCCGCGGCGTCGACGTCCGCCTCGGACTTCTTGCCCAGCATGCCGCTGAGCGCCGGCAGCTCCAGCTCTTCGAGGCGGTCCGCCAGCTCCATCGCTTTCCGCTTCTCGAGCTGCTTGCCGGCCTGCTTGAACTCGGCCTTGCGCGGGGCCGTCAGGTCCTCGTGCTCGAACGCATGGAACGCGATCTGGTGCTCGAGCTCGACGGCCTCCCGCTCCGACAGTTCCTTGGCCGCGGCCGCAAGGAAATCGCGCACTTCGTGGAACATGTCGCGGGTCGACTGCGACATGCCGCGGGACGACAGGTCGTTCAGCGTGGAGTCCTCGAGCCGCCCGAACGACTCGGCCTTGTGCCCGCCGGGGCTCAGGTCGCCGACGATCGTGCGGACGTTCGCCGACGTCACCACCGGCGCCGGCGCCTGGAGACCGAGCGCGCTGCGGGCCCACGTCAGGCCGGCCAGCTTCAGCAGCAGGCCGATCTCCCGCTCGCTCGTGCCCGCGAACACCGGCGTCTTGGCGTAGAAGCCAAGGATCCGCGCGGCCCACCCGAGGTGAGTCTCGAGAATCTGCCCGACGTTCATGCGGCTCGGCACGCCCAGCGGATTGAGCACGATGTCCACCGGCCGGCCATCCGGCAGGAACGGCATGTCCTCCTCGGGCACGATGCGCGCCACGATGCCCTTGTTGCCGTGGCGGCCGGCCATCTTGTCGCCCACCGAGATCTTGCGCTTCTCGGCGAGATAGACCTTCACCAGCTGGATGACGCCGGGAGGCAGTTCATCCGGCTGGAGAATGCGGTCGATGCGCTCCTCCGCCTTCTCCTCGATCCGCGCCTTGGCCTCGTTGGCAAGGTCGATGATCTCGCGGACCCGCTCGTTCACGCGCTTGTTCTCGAGACGGAACGTCTTGAGGTCGATGGTCGCGAACTTGATTTCCTTGAGGACGCCCGGCGTCAGCTTCGTGCCCGACGGAATGGCCTCTTCCACCGTGCCCGACTTGAGGGCCAGCGCCACCACCTGCCCTTCGAGCAGCTCGACGAGCTCCGAATCGCGGACCTCGTTCACGCGCAGCTTCTCGTCACCCTCGAGCCGCCGGACCTCGCCGATGCGCTCGCCGCGGTCCTTTTCGACCACCTGATCCTCGACGCGCGAGAAGATCTTCACGTCGATGACGACGCCTTCCATGCCCGGCGGCACCTTGAGGGACGAGTCCTTCACGTCCTTCGCCTTTTCGCCGAAGATCGCCGTAAGGAGCTTCTCCTCCGGCGACAGCTCGGTCTCGCCCTTCGGCGTGATCTTGCCGACGAGGATGTCGCCCGGCTTCACGTGCGCGCCGATGCGGACGATGCCGCGCTCGTCGAGGTCCAGCAGCGCCTCCTCCGAGACGTTCGGGATCTCGCGCGTGATCTCCTCCTGGCCGCGCTTGGTGTCACGGACGTGGAGTTCCAGCTCCTGGATGTGGATCGACGAGTACACGTCGTCCTTCACCAGGCGCTCGGAGAGCACGATGGCGTCCTCGAAGTTGTGGCCGTACCACGGCATGAACGCGAC
>Ga0187893_10011432_pt1 | contig 12891 bp, 7 predicted proteins | sample MA1701074metaG_FD_139574 | JGI IMG/M metagenome (GOLD analysis project Ga0187893, IMG submission 139574) | White microbial mat communities from a basaltic lava cave in the Kipuka Kanohina Cave System on the Island of Hawaii, USA - MA170107-4 metaG ...
GCTGCGTGCGGCCGATCTCGTCGCCCCCACAGATCATCGGTACGCCCTGGGACAGAAGCAGCGTGGCAAGCATGTTGCGCTTCTGCCGCTCGCGGAGTTCGAGAATCGCCGGTTCGTCGGTCGGACCTTCCGCGCTGCAATTCCAACTGAGATTATCGTCGGTGCCGTCGCAGTTCTCTTCGCCGTTGGCCTCGTTGTGCTTGTGGTTGTATGAAACAAGGTCGTGCAGCGTGAAGCCGTCATGCGAGGTCACGAAATTGATACTCGCATGCGGGCGGCGGCCGCTCCCTTCGTAGAGATCGCTGCTGCCCGTCAGCCGGTAGGCCAGCTCGGCCACCTGTCCCCCGTCCCCGCGCCAGTACCGACGGATGGTATCGCGGTACTTGCCGTTCCACTCGGCCCAGCCCACCGGGAAGTTGCCTACTTGGTAGCCGCCCTCGCCCAGGTCCCAGGGTTCGGCGATCAGCTTGACCTGAGAGAGCACGGGGTCCTGATGGATGATGTCGAAGAATGCGCTGAGCCGGTCGACGTCGTGGAGTTCGCGCGCGAGCGCGGAGGCCAGGTCGAAGCGGAAGCCGTCCACGTGCATCTCGCAGACCCAATAGCGCAGACTGTCCATGATGAGCTGGAGCGTCCGTGGGTGGCGTACGTTCAGCGTGTTGCCGCAACCTGTGTAATCCATGTAGTGCCGGCGGTCGTCCGGCACGAGGCGATAGTAGGCCGCGTTGTCGATACCGCGAAATGACAGGGTCGGGCCGAGATGATTCCCTTCCCCCGTATGGTTGTACACGACGTCGAGGATCACCTCCATTCCCGCGCTGTGGAAGGTCTTGACCATCGTCTTGAATTCCTTCACGTGGCGGCCGCGGATCGGTGACGTGGCGTACCGGATGTCCGGCGCGAAGAAGCCGATGGAGTTGTAGCCCCAGTAATTGGTGAGGCCGCGGTCGTATAAGTGCTTGTCGCGGACGAACTGGTGGACCGGCAGGAGTTCGACGGCGGTGACGCCGAGTTGTTGCAGGTGCTCGATCACCGGGGGCGAGGCCAGTCCGGCATAGGTCCCACGCAATGGGGCCGGCACATCGGGATGCCGCGCTGTGAATCCCTTGACGTGCACTTCACAGATGACGGTTTTGTCCCACGGGATTCGCAGCAAGTGATCTCCGCCCCAGGTGAAGGCCTGGTCAATCACCACGCCCTTGGGCACGTTTCCGGCATTGTCCCGATCGTCACACGAGAGATCGGCGGCTGGCTCCCCGATGCGGTAGCCGAACATGGAGTCCGACCATTCGATCATGCCCGAGATCGCCTTGGCATAAGGATCCAGCAGGAGCTTGGCCGGATTGAACCGGTGTCCGGCTTCGGGTTCGTAGGGGCCGTGCACGCGATATCCGAAATGCTGTCCAGGCCGCACTTCAGGGAGATAGACATGCCATGTCTGATCAGTCCGTTCTTCGACGCGGATGCGGTGGGATTCCTGGCCGGAGTCCGGGGCGTCGAAGAGACAGAGTTCGACGCCCGTCGCATTCTCCGAGAACAAGGCGAAGTTCGCCCCCTCTCCATCCCACGTGGCTCCCAAGGGGTACGAGTGTCCGGGCCATATTCTCATGGGGCGCCCCTCCTCCCGGCGGAACAGTCATATCTTGGATGACGGCGCAATGCAAGCCGAGGGCTGGGACTCGGCAGGTGACTCCTGGTATTGTGGCGGAGCGCTGGTGAGACGCGATAAAGGGGACATTCCTATTTATGGAGGGTGTCGTCCTCACGGGTGAGTCAGTTTCAAACCCATCCCGGATCAAAGATAAATAGGAATGTCCCCTTTATCCTGAAGCACGGAGGCAGGCATGGACCAATCATCGGCATGGGGACTGGATCTCGGCGCGACGCTCGTGGGTCCGTCCCGGACGCGCTTCCGCGTGTGGGTTCCCCATGCCAAGAGCGTCGCCGTCCGGCTGCGGAACGCGCAGGGGGAGCCGCTCGGCGGAGAGCCAGTGTACTTGGCGGCCCGGCCCCATGGGTACTTCGAGGCCGAGATATCCGGCGTCACGGCGGGCATGCGGTACACCTACCTCCTGGACGGCGCCAAGGAGCGCCCCGACCCTGCGTCGCGCTGGCAGCCGGACGGCGTGCACGGGCCGTCCGCCGTGGTGAACCCGAAAGATTTTGCCTGGACGGACGGACAGTGGCGGGGGCTGCCGCTCGAGCGCCTGATCTTCTACGAGATGCATACGGGAACCTTCACGCAGGCCGGCACCTTCGAGGCCATCATCTCGCATCTCGCGTATCTGCGGGAGGAGGTGGGGATCACGGCGATCGAGCTGATGCCGGTGGGCCAGTTCCCGGGCGCGCGCAATTGGGGCTACGACGGCGTCTATCTCTACGCCCCGCAGTCCACCTACGGCGGGCCGCAGGGCCTGAAGACACTGGTGGATGCCTGCCATGCCGGCGGCCTCGCCGTCATTCTCGACGTCGTTTACAACCACCTCGGGCCCGAGGGCAACTACCTGGGCGATTTCGGGCCGTACTTCACCGATCACTACCGGACGCCCTGGGGCCCGGCGATCAACTACGACGGGCCGGACAGCGACGAGGTGCGCCACTTCGTCATCGCCAATGCCCTCTACTGGCTGACCGAGTACCACCTGGACGGCCTGCGACTCGACGCGATTCACGGCATCTATGACTTCAGCGCCAAGCACCTGCTCGCGGAACTGGCCGAGGCCGTACATCGGATTGCCCGGCAGGAGGGGCGCGTCCTCCACGTCATCGCGGAGAGCAACCTCAACGACCCGCGCGTCATCGAACCGGCCGCCGTCGGCGGTTTCGGCTTGGACGCCCAGTGGAATGATGATTTCCATCATGCGCTGCACACAGCGCTGACCGGGGAGCGTGACGGCTACTATCAGGACTTCTCGGGGGTAGAGCACCTTGCCGCGGCCTGGCGCGAGGGCTTCGTGTACGCCGGGCAGCGATCGCTCTTTCGGCGGCGGCGGCACGGGCGATCGTCGCGGCATTGCGAGGGGTCGCAATTCGTCGTGTTCGCGCAGAACCATGACCAGGTCGGCAACCGGGCGCTGGGCGAGCGGCTCAGCGCGCTCGTATCCTTGGAAGCCCTGAAAGTCGCGACGGCCTCCGTGCTGCTTTCTCCCTGCCTCCCGCTCCTGTTCATGGGAGAGGAATACGGGGAAACGACCCCGTTCCTCTACTTCACCAACCACGGCGATCCGGGCCTGGCGGAGGCGGTGCGCCGGGGCCGGCGTGAGGAGTTTGCCGCGTTCGGGGCGTTCGTCGCGCACGCTGAGGTCCCTGATCCGCAGGACCCGGCCACGTTCGAGCGTTCCCGCATTCACCCTGGCGTGCCGGCGGATCCTCGGCGGGCGGCCATGCTCCGCTGGCATCAGGGCCTCATCGCGCTGCGCAAAGCGGTTCCTGCCCTCGGATCTGGAAGATCGGGAAGGCATGGGTGTCGGGTCTGGGCGTACGAAGCAGAGAGTGTGATCGTGGTGCACCGCTGGGTCAAGGGAGAGCGTGACGCCTTGATCCTGTTGGGCTTCAACCGGGAGCCCGCCGTTCTGACCCTGAACGAACCGGCGGGTCAATGGCGGCTCGGGCTCGATGGCGTCGCCGAGGAGTTCGGGGGAACCGGCGAGGGAGCCGCTCCGCCGTGCCTCATCATCGGCCCTGAGGGCGTCTCCGTCCGCGTTGGAGCGTGCGTCGCCTGCGTGTACCTTCGCACGAATGGGACAGCGGCGTGAATAAGGGCCCCGGGAGCCACGGGATGTTGGGTAGGTCCCGACAGGGTCACCGATATTTTGTGGGTTGACACGACACACCGACGGACCGTAGGATTTGACCAGTTGGTCAATATCGTACGGCAGGTCAATACAGCGATGTCCGTCTCGTGTTCGGCCGTTCCTTGATCGCCGGAGAAGGGATGAACAGAAGAAGAGGTGGCAACATGTCTGGAGCGCAAACGGGAACGCGCCGCGTGGCCGCCGCTCTGCCTCAGGGCCGTGTGGAGCGGCGCAAGGAGAAGACCCGCCAGGTGCTGCTGCAGGTCGCTCTTGGTCTCTTCTTCGAGAAAGGCATCTACTGGACCAAGATCGAAGACATCACCGAACGGGCGGATGTCGGGAAGGGGACGTTCTACCAGTATTTCGAGACGAAAGAGGCGCTGCTCCGGGCGCTGCTGCAGCAGGGACTGGATCTGGTCCTGGCTCGAACCCAGGACGCCCTCCGCGACCTCAAGCCTGGACCGGAGGCGGTAAGCCGGATGGTCCTGGCTCGGTTGGATTTCTTTCTGGAGAATCCGGAATACCTGCTGCTCTTTCACCAGGTCCGCGGGCTGCTCCAGTTGAAGGTCGAGGCGGTCAAGGAGCTGCGGCAGGCCTACGAGGCGCACTTTGACCGATTGGGCGCGATCCTTCGAGCCGCGTTGAATGGTAGGCCTCCCTCGCCGTGGAAAGCCCGTGACCTGGCCCTCGCCCTGTCCGCTTTTACCTCGGGGCTCTTGGTCCATCATCTGCTGTTCGACAAGGGCGACTTCAAGCACCGGCGCGAGGTCATCCAAGCTCAGCTTGATCGGAGCCTTCAGGCACTCCTGTAATGTCGCGACGGAGGACGCATGGCGCATCGAAGACATAATCCCCGAGTCTTGGCGATGATCATGGCCGGCGGCAAGGGCGAGCGCTTGATGCCGTTGACCGAGTTGCGCAGCAAACCGTCGGTCCCCTTCGGGGGGAAGTATCGCATCATTGATTTCGTGCTGAGCAATTTCCTGAACTCCGGCATCTTGGCGATGTACGTGCTCGTCCAGTACCGCTCGCAGTCCTTGATCGAGCATCTGCGGCGGGCCTGGCGGGTGGGCGGCTTGATCAAACAGACCTTCATCACGGTGGTGCCGCCTCAGATGAAAGCGAGGGGCGGCTGGTACGAGGGCACGGCCGACGCGGTCCACCAGAACCTGAACCTGATCCGGGACTTCGCGCCGGACCTGGTCGCCGTGTTCGGCGCCGACCACATCTACCGGATGGACATCGGGCAGATGGTCGAGGCGCACCTGGATCGGCGCGCCGACGTGACGGTGGCCGCGCGGCCGGTGCCCTTGCACGCCGCCAAGGGGTTCGGCATCCTCGAGGTCGCGCGCGACGACCCGGACGAGCGGCTGGTCGGCTTCGAGGAGAAGCCGAAGAATCCCAAGCCCATGCCCGGTGATCCGGAGCAGGCCTATTCTTCGATGGGCAACTACGTCTTCAACACCGACGTCCTCGTTCGGGTCCTGGAGCGGGACGCCGTGCGCCAGGGGTCCCACGACTTCGGACGCGACATCATTCCGCATATGCTCGGCAGCCACCGGGTGCTGGCCTACAACTTCCTGACCAACGAGATCCCGGAGCTCCAGCCGTACGAGGAGCGCGGGTACTGGCGGGACGTCGGCACCCTGGACGCCTACTGGCACGCGCACATGGATCTTCTGGGGGAGTCCCCCATATTCGATCTCCGGAACAGCGCCTGGCCGATCTTGACGGACAATTTCGACGGCCCGGCGACGAGCCTCGTGCGCACCCATCTCGACGACGCGATGATCGCCCAGAGCTGCCAAATCATCGAGGCGGACATCCGCCGCTCGGTGATCGGGCGGAACGTGGTGGTCAAGCCGGGTGTCCTCATCGAGGACAGCGTGATCCTGGACGGGGCCATCATCGGGTCGAAGGCCCGACTGCGACGCGTCGTAGCCGACCGGCTCAACGTCATCCCCGCGGGGACCGACCTGGGCTACGACCAGGCGGCGGATCGCCAGCGCCACCAGGTCACCAAGTCCGGCTTGATCATGCTCCCCCGCGGGCGTTTCCTTGCGGTCCGTCCCGCCGGCGGCCGGGACGCGGACGGGGACTCGTCGTGACTCCGGGGGCGGCGGCCAGGATTCCCTGCTCGACCTACCGGCTCCAGTTCAACCGGTCGTTCACGTTCAGCGATGCCCGGCGGCTCGTTCCCTACCTGCACGCCATGGGGATCACCGACTGCTACTGTTCCCCCCTGCTCAAGGCGGTCCCCGGCAGCCCGCACGGCTACGATCTCGTGGATCCGACGGCGCTCAACCCCGACCTGGGCGACGAGGAGGACTTCAAAGCCTTCATCCGGGCCCTCCGGGAGCATGAGATGGGGCTGATCCTCGACGTGGTCCCCAATCACATGGGGATCGCCAAGTCGTCGAATCCCTGGTGGGTGGACGTCCTTGAGAACGGGCCAAGCTCGCGGTACGCCGCCTTCTTCGATATAGATTGGACGCCGATCAAGGCGGAGCTGGAGAACAAGGTCCTCCTGCCGATCCTGGGGGACCTGTACGGCATCGTCCTGGAGAATCAGGAGATCAGCCTGCTTTATGACGACGGGGTATTCCTCCTGCGATACTATGATCACATTCTGCCGGTGTCCCCCACGTCCTCAGCCCGCGTCCTTCGCCATCGCCTGGAGATTCTGATCGAGCAGGCCGGGGCGGACGATCCGCACGTGGCGGAGCTGCAGAGCATCATCACAGCGCTCTCACACCTGCCGCCGAGCAGCGAGCGGGACCCTGAACGGGTCGCCGAGCGGGTCCGCGAAAGCGGCATCATCCGAAAACGCCTCGCGGCCGTGGTGCGGGAGAGCCCGGCCGTCAGGGCGTTCCTCGAGGAGAACGTCACGCAGTTCAACGGCGTCCGCGGCGAGCCGCTCGGCTTCGACTTGCTCGACGATTTGTTGAACGACCAGTGCTACCGCCTCGCCTTCTGGCGGGTCGCCTCCGAGGAGATCAACTATCGTCGCTTCTTCGACATCAATGAGCTGGCGGCCATCCGCATGGAGGAGCCCGCCGTCTTCGCGGCGTGCCACCGGTTCATCTTTGGCCTGATCCGCGACGGCGCCGTGACGGGGCTCCGCATTGACCACGTGGACGGCCTGTACGATCCCGGGGAATATCTGCGGCAACTCCAGGCGGGGGCCCGCGCCGTCCTGGGACCGGAGCCGCCGCCCGACCGTCCGCTCTTCGTCGTGGTCGAAAAGATTCTCGGGAGCGGGGAAACCCTGCCGGAGACCTGGCCGGTGCACGGGACGACCGGCTATGAGTTCCTCGCGCTGGTCAACGGCCTCTTCGTGGACGGGTCCCAGGCCCGCGCACTGGACGAGATCTACGAGCGATTCATCGGCCGGCGAATGTCCGGCGAGGACCTCGCGTACGAGAGCAGGCAGCTCATCATGCGCGTGGCGATGTCGAGCGAGATCAACGCCCTGGCACACCAGGTCAATCTGCTTTCGGAGCGGGACCGTCTGTCGCGGGACTTCACTCTGAACAGCCTCACCCACGCGATCCGTGAGATCATCGCCTGCTTCCCCGTGTATCGGACCTACATCGCAGACGAGGCCGAGGGAGTGATGGAGCGGGACCGGCAGTACATTCAACTGGCGGTTGCCCGCGCCAAGCGGCGCAATCCCGCGCTGAGCGGCCTCGTCTTCGACTTCATCCGGGACCTGCTGCTGAATCGGGGGGAGGACCAGCGCCGTCAGGACCACGCCGAGCGGCTGAGATTCGTCAAGAAATTTCAACAGACCACCAGTCCGGTCACGGCCAAGGGCATCGAGGACACGGCCTTCTATATTTACAATCGTCTGGTCTCGCTGAACGAGGTCGGGGGGGATCCGACACAGCCGGGCGTGCCGCCGGATGTCCTTCACAAGCGCATGCGCGAACGGCGGGCCCGCTGGCCCGCGAGCCTCTCGGCCACCTCGACCCATGACACCAAGCGCGGCGAAGACGTGCGGACCCGGATCAGCGTCCTGTCCGAGATTCCTCAGGAGTGGAAGGCCCATGCGCTGCGCTGGGCCAAGCTCAACCGAAAATACAAGACCGACGTGGATGGGCAGCCGGCCCCCGACCGGAACGAGGAGTATCTGCTGTACCAAACCCTCCTGGGAGCCTGGCCGCCGGGGACCCTTGACGCGGCCGAATATGGGCGGTTCTGCGAGCGAATCCAGGGCTATGCGTCAAAAGCGCTCCAGGAAGCCAAGGTCCATTCGAGCTGGGTCAATCCCAACAAGTCCCACGAGGAGGCCGTGACCCGGTTCCTTGAGGCGATCATGGATCGGTCGCGGGCGAATCCGTTCCTCGATGACTTCATTCCGTTCCAGGAACGGGTCGCGCAGCACGGCCTGTGGAATTCCCTGGCGCAGGTCGTGCTGAAGATCGCCGCCCCCGGCATCCCGGATTTCTACCAGGGCACCGAGCTGTGGGACTTCAGCCTGGTGGACCCCGACAACCGCCGGCCCGTGGATTTCGACGCTCGAGCCCGGGCGCTGGCCGGGCTGGGACAGGCGGGCGGGGCGGGCGAACCGGAGCGTGGCCGCCTGGTGCGGGATTTGGTCGCGGCCCGCGCCGACGGCCGGATCAAGCTCTACCTGACGATGGTCGGGCTCAATTACCGCCGCGCCCATCCGGCCATCTTTCTGGAGGGCGAGTACGTCCCGTTGGAGACCGGCGGATACCACCGCGCGCACGTGTGCGCCTTCACCCGCATCCACCGGGATGAAGCCGTCGTGGCGGTGGTGCCGCGCCTGACGGCCGGCCTCGCCTCCGATCCCCTGATGCCGCCGGCGGGAGCCGATGTCTGGAAGGATACGTGGGTCACCGTTCCCTCCTGGAGCCAGACCGCCCGGTATCTGAATCTGTTCACGGGCGAAATGCTGCCGGTCAGGACCGAGGGGGAGCGCCAGATCCTCGACGTCGCGGATCTGTTCGGCGACATGCCGGTCGCTTTATTGGAGCGGCACGCCTGACCCGTGGGAGATGGGGACATAACCGCGCGAGCGAGAAAGGAGGACTATCGTGGCTGATTTTCATCAGGCCGGGGCGGTTGCCACGCTTCATCGCCTCGGTCAGCCGAATCTCGAAGGGCTCGAACAGGAGCTGACCGAGTACGCCAAGATTCAGCCGATCGCGTTGGTGCTGCCCTGCCTCTATTCGGAGTTGGAGGGGCCGGCGCTCAGGGGCATCGTTGAGCACCTGAAGCGGGTTCCCTACCTGACTGAGATCGTCGTGGCTCTGGGGCGCGCGTCGGCCCTGGAGTTCCGCCGGGCGAAAGAATATTTCAAGGTCCTTCCCCAGGAAGTCCGCCTGGTGTGGGTTGACGGTCCGAGGGTCCAGGATTTGCTGAAGACCCTCGTCACTCAAGAGATTGATGTCGGCCTCGCCGGCAAGGGCCAGTCTTGCTGGATCGCCTTCGGGTATGTGCTGGCCCGGCGCCGCAGCAAGGTCCTGGCGCTGCACGATTGCGACATCGTGAGCTACCAGCGCGAATATCTGGCTCGCCTGTGCTATCCGATCGCCAACCCCAACCTGAGCTACGAGTTCTGCAAGGGCTACTACACGCGGGTCACCGACCGCCTGCACGGTCGGGTGACCCGACTCTTCATGACGCCGTTGATCATGGGCCTGCAGCAGCTCGTGGGTCCCGACCCCCTCCTGTCCTTCCTGGAGAGTTTCCGCTATCCGCTGGCCGGCGAGTTTGCCATGGTCAGCGATCTGGCTTGGATCAACCGGATTCCAGGGGACTGGGGCCTGGAGATTGGAGTGCTCGCCGAGGTGTACCGCAACTGCGCGTTGCGCCGCATCTGCCAGGCCGACATCGCCGACGCCTACGAACACAAGCACCAGGCTCTCTCGGCGGAGGATCCCAACGCCGGGCTCCTCAAAATGTGCGTGGACATTGCCAAATCCCTCTTCCGGAACCTGGCCAGCGAGGGGGTCGTGCTTTCGGAAGGGGCGCTCAAGACCCTGCGGGCGACCTATCTCCAGGCCGCGCAGGAGGCGATCCGGCGCTACGAGGATGACGCGGCCATCAACAGTCTGAAGTTCGACCGTCATCAGGAGCGCACGGCGGTCGAGGCTTTTCTCAAGGGCATCAAGCTGGCCACGGAAGTATTTCTGGAGGACCCCTTGGGCGTGCCGATGATCTCCAACTGGAGTCGGGTCGCCGCCGCCGTCCCGGACGTCTTCGATCAGCTCCGTGAAGCGGTCGAGCAGGACCATGCCTGGAACCCCACGGTCGAGAGCGAGCAGGTCCGGGCATGAGCGATCCCGCGACATTCCTGACCGCCGAGACGGAAGTCAAGGTCGGTGGGATCGGCAAGGCCGACATCCTCGTCGGCATCCCCAGCTACAACAACGCCGGCACGATCGGGCATGTGGTCAGAGCGGTGAGCGCCGGGCTCGCGAAGTACTTCGGGAACTCGAGCGCAGTGCTGGTGAATTCGGACGGAGGCTCGTCGGACGGGACCACCGACGTCGTTGACCGGTCGGTAGTGGATCTTGACCAGATGCTCATCAGCGATCGCCAGAGCCTGCTCCACAAGATCATCACCCCCTACCACGGAATCCCCGGCAAGGGGAGTGCGTTCAGGACCATCTTCGAGATCGCCAGACGGCTTCAGGCCAGGGCTTGCGCGGTGGTGGATTCTGACCTGCGCAGCATCACGCCCGAATGGGTCGAGCTCCTCGTCCGTCCCGTGCTGGATGAAGGGTATGACTACGTCGCTCCCTACTATCTGCGCCACAAGTACGACGGGACCATCACCAACAGCATCGTCTACCCCCTCACGCGGGCGCTATACGGGCAGCGCATTCGCCAGCCGATCGGGGGCGATTTCGGGTTTTCAGGGCGGCTGACGGAGCACTACCTTCAGAAGCACGTTTGGGAATCGGATGTGGCGAAGTTCGGGATTGATGTCTGGATGACCACGGAAGCGGTCGCCAGCGGAGCGAGAGTCTGCCAGAGCTTCCTCGGAGCGAAGATCCACAATCCCAAGGACCCCGCGGCCGATCTCTCGGCGATGCTGGTGCAGGTGGTCGGGGCGGTGTTTGCCTTGATGGAGGAGCACCAGGACGTCTGGGTAAAGCTGGAGGGATCGAATCCCGTCAAGCTGTTCGGGTTCCAGTACGAGGTGGGAGTGGAGCCGGTCAACGTCAACGTGGACCGCATGATCAGCAACTTCCAGCAGGGACTCGTGGACCTGGAGCCGGTCTGGCGCCAGATGCTGAGTCCCGACACACTGGCCAATCTGGTTCCACTCAAGGACTGTCCGCAACAGGCCTTCCAGATCCCGGATGACCTGTGGGCGCGGCTCGTGTACGACGTGGCCGTGGCCTACCATCGCCGCGTCATGCCGCGGGACCACCTGCTCAAGGCCTTTACGCCGCTCTATCTGGGTCGCACGGCGACCTTCGTCCTCGAAACGCAGGCACTCACCTCCGCAGAAGCCGAAGCCCGGATTGATACCCTCTGCCAATGCTTTGAGAGCCGCAAGCCCTACCTGATCGAACGGTGGCGGCAGACCGAGTCGGGGTAAGCGGAAGGAGGAAACCATGAAAGAGTTTTTGGAGACCGCCTTGTGGGCGCCCCTGGCCATGTTGGGGGGAAAAGTACTTGCCCTGCTGCCCAACGTCCTGGCCATGGGCATTATTCTGTCGGTCGGCCTCATAGCCGCCTGGGCGATCGGGCATACGGTCGAGCGGGTGCTGCGGGTGATCGGGCTGGACCACTTGGGTAACCGCCTCGGTGTCAATGCGGCCCTCGGTAGAGGCGGGGTCAAAGCTGATCCTTCCCATTTGGCCGGCCGGGGCACGTATTGGGTGGTGCTGCTTTTCGCCGTGATGGCCGGGCTGGGCGCCTTGAACCTCGAACCGGTCAACCAGTTCTCCCGATCCTTGCTGGCCTACCTCCCGCACCTGTTCACGGCGACCCTGATCCTGGTGGTGGGCTATCTCCTCTCGAACTTCGTGTCACAGGCGGTGCTGATCGCGGCGGTGAATGCGGGCTTGCCCCCGGCCCGCATGGTGGCGGCATTCTCGCGGTGGGGGATTCAACTGGTCGCGGCGGCCATGGCCTTGGAGCAACTCGGGATTGCCCGGAATACCGTGGCGGTCGGGTTCGGGATCGTTGTCGGAGGACTGGTGCTCGCCCTCGCCCTGGCCTTCGGCCTCGGCGCCAGGGACCTGGCCCGTGAATTTCTGGAGCGACAGTTCGGCAAGAAAGGCGATCGGAACAAGGATGATCTCACGCATCTGTGAGGCAAAAGACGCGAGACAGGCGAGAGGCGCGAGACGGGCGAGACGCTGGGAAAACGGGACGCGTGGCAAAGACGACAGCGAGCGGAAAGACCTCGTTTGCGAGAAGTCAAATGGGTAATCCGAGGATCTCTACTTGTCGTGCGCGTCTCGCCCGTCTCGCCCGTCTCGCGCTTCTGCTCACTCCCGTTCTTTCCGGTTGCCCGGCCGACCGGCCGCCGGCGGGCGAATCCGGGGTCGTCACGATCACCTTCAAGCACGGCAAGCTGGCCGGCGGGGCGGGCAGGCTGGAAGGCATCCTGCGCGACTTCGAGGTGCGCACGCCGGGCGTGCACGTGCGGGAGGAACTCCTCCCGTCGTCCACGGATCAGCAGCACCAGTTTTATGCCATGAACCTCGACAGCCGGACGTCGGCGTTCGACGTGCTCGCCGCGGACGTAATCTGGGTGCAGGAGTTCGCCAGGGCCGGATGGATCCGGGACCTCGACCATCTGTTGCCGGCAAACGAACGCGAGGAGTATTTCCCGGCCGCAATCGAGGCGGCCTCGGTCGCGGGGCGCCTGTATGCCGTCCCCTGGTACCTGGATGCCGGCGTGCTCTATTACCGGCGGGACCTGTTGGGGCGACACGGGTTCGCGCCGCCGCGGACCTGGCCCGCATTGGTCCGGACGGCGCGCGCCGTCCTCGCCGCGGAGAGCGATCCTGTGCTGAGGGGGTTCGTCTGGCAGGGAAGGCAATACGAGGGGTTGGTCTGTGTCGCTCTCGAAGTCATTTGGGGCTATGGGGGCGGCCTGGCA
>Ga0187893_10011433_pt1 | contig 12890 bp, 11 predicted proteins | sample MA1701074metaG_FD_139574 | JGI IMG/M metagenome (GOLD analysis project Ga0187893, IMG submission 139574) | White microbial mat communities from a basaltic lava cave in the Kipuka Kanohina Cave System on the Island of Hawaii, USA - MA170107-4 metaG ...
TTGTAATCTAATATTGGTGGCGTTGCGGTTCCAAAAAACTGCTTACTGCACTTCTCATGGAAATCACTACCCTTATTAGTTAAGGGTTGATAACAGTACAAACATCTTTTAAGACTATTGCTCATCTTTTGTTTCAATTGCTTCAATACTTATTGCTCCAATGCAATCTCTGCAGGCTGCTAATAGTAAACCCATTCTGTCACGATTATTCAGCTTCCAATTATTAATAGCGATATTTAGTAACCATCCTTCAGGAATTAACCCATCAAAAAAAGGGATCATTGTTTTACTTAAATAGGGTTCAGATTTTAATGGTAAGGTTAAGCTAACCGGTTGTGGCTTTTTATCATTAAGATAGTCATCATGATATTGGAATCCGTAGCCGTTCTCATCCTGCCACACCATACCAGCTAATTTATCTTTGAAAAAAACCCGTCCTTCTCTTCGCATACTATTATATATTTTCTATTCTTTCAATTTCGTTATGTTGTATTATCTGAACTAACTCCGGCTTTTTTGCAGCCTGGTATTCGATAGCATTATTGTTATTTACAAATTTCCATCCTGTAATTTCAATTCCTTCTCTTACCTGGTCAATGATGAACCCGTACAAAACAGATTTATTTTTCAAAAAAATTTTTATGTTCTTATTAAAATGATTGGTATGAATTTCATACGGATCCAACTCTTTACCTGGTATTAAGCTATATCCAAATAAAGCAAGCACCTGGTTCACCTTATCAATTCTTAAAGTGCTCTTTCCTTGTTCCAACTCTCTCAAAAAACGTAAGCCAACTCCGGCCTTTTCTGCTAATTGCTCTTGAGTTAGTCCCAACCTGTTACGGTTGTCCTTTATAAAATTTGCTATGTAAGTGCTATCCATTTGTAACAGTTTTATACCCTTTCGGGTATAAATATAAAACAAATAGTGTTAATTATACCCTTTCGGGTATAACAGTAATTAAAACACTTGTCTTTATACCCTATCGGGTATATAAATAACAATTTGAAGTGGAATTCAAAAGTCTCTCTCATAATAGTCGCTGCTGTTTGCATCCTCGGAAACTGGTTTTACCATAGACTGTTGTTGGGATCCCGAAAAATCGGGACAGGCTGCCAGCGAGTGCATAGTTGCTGTTCCAGTTTCTTGGAAGCTGATGCTTAGTCACAACTTGTCCCGCCTAAGGCGGGAGACTAAGCACAACGATGATCCTATATTTTATTATTCTTTATTGGCTTGAAAAGAAAGGAGGAACACTACCGACAACGAAGTGGCATAAAAAGTAGCATTTATCTATGGATCACTTTTCGGCGGATATAATTATAGCTGCATAATTCATGATAAGTCTTCCGTTAACGAGCTTGCTGTTGCAATCTTCAAACAGATCATTTTTTATTTTATTAATTGTTGATTCATCTGCCTTGTTTAATAAACTTATAGTATTCTCCGACATTTCTGTTCTGTTTAACCAATAGTTTTGTGATGTTCCAAAATCTATTTTGCCGGAAATAGTTTCTTCTTTCACATTTTTAAATCCGGCGTTCTCAAATAATTTTTTTACAAACCCCGGCTCTGCACATCGGAACATTCCCGGTGCATCGGTGGATGGCTTTGGCAATTCAATATGTTTTGATAAAGCTTTTGTCATGGTAGTTGACCAATCATTATTTTCCGGTGCGGACCAAACACAGATAGCTGCTTTACCAGCATTTTTACAAACGCGGAATATTTCATTTGCTGCCAACTGCATATCAGGAAAAAACATAAAACCCATCCTGCAACTTATCTTATCAAAAAAATTGTTAGTGAAAGGAAGATCAGAAACATCTGCTGCTTTAAATTCAATGTTGCTGATATCAGCTTCATCAGCATAAGTCCGTGCAACGTTTAGCATTTCTTCAGACAGATCGGTTGCATACACCCGGCCATATTTTGCAATGGCTGCAATTGAAAGCGCAGGCTCGCCGGTGCCAGAAGCAATATCCAGCACAACATCATTACTCTTTATATCCAGGGCTTTTATGATAGCTTCGCCCATTGGCTTTAAAAAATTCATGGTAAAGTCGTTCCACTTCTTCCACCCATTAGAAACTGTATCCCATGCTTTTTTTTGCGAATCACTTACAGCCTGCAGGTTTTCTTTCATACAATAAATTTTTATAGTGCAGCATTATTAATTTTCGTAGATATTCTGTTTTGGGAAAGTTAATCCATTTCCTGTTGTGGCTGCGAAGAACTAAAGAAGTAAGAATATATCACGCAAAGAACTCAGTTGCTTATTGATCTTTTATGATCTTTAGATCGGCAAAATAACCTTCGGTGCCCAGGTCTATCCAAAATCCGATAGCTCCGGAAGCATCAGGTCCGTGTTTCAGGTCATTTACTATTAACGCTGGTTGCCCGGCGTTGTTTATAAAAAATTTTGCATTAGAATCTTTGATTACAATTTTCAACTTTATCCATTCATTCAACCCCATATCCGCATACGATTCATACTTTTCGGGTGATTCTTTTCTTAGCCGGTCAAATTTGTAATCAGGAAAAGAGTAATATTGAATGGAATGGTTTCTTCTTACCTGGTCATCGGCTCTTCCGTTCGTCGGGCGGATATAAATGCATTCATACTTGGAGTTGCTATCGTTGATCCTGAATGCGATCCCGATAAAACCCCGGGCTCCTTCATGTGCATTCGGTGAAAGCCTGCTCAATACCGTCACTTCAATTGTTCCATTTTTGAAGTCAATGTTTTTCAACCTGGCGTAGGTAGGCTGATTAGCATTTGTTACAGTAGAGTCTTGTATCACTTTTACTACTTCCTTGCCCATCAGCTTTTCGATAGATATGTAACTGCCGATCGCTTCGAATTTGTTTTTATCCAATTTGATATTCTGTGCATACAAACGAAGTGAACCAACAAAAAAACAAATGAATAGTAATGAAAGTAGCCGGTACATTTCTAAAAAATTTGATGAGTTGAAAGTTAATTCATTTTCTCTTTCTTCCGAACGCATGACAGGCTGATTTTGTTGTTACGAAGAAAATAAGTTAATGACAAAATGCACTGATTACAACTTGCCCCGTCTTGTCTGGAAGAAAGACATTGCACTCTCTTCATTCAATTATGTTGTACTGGCTGCAGGGCAAGACCTAGGGCGGACTGAAATGATTTTCCGAAGCTGATGCTTAGTCTGTGACTAAGCATAACGATCCTATATTTTTATTATTCTTTATTTGCTTGAAAAGAAAGGAGGAACACTACTGACAACGAGGATCACCACGCATCGGGGCAATCTTTATTTTCTTGCACGAGCCAAGGCTGAGGCGTAATTGATTTATTGAATTGCTTCCCAGTTTTCAGGATTACTTATCCAATTGTCAATAGTACTAAATATCTCCTCTATTGTAATTGGCGACTTAGTTTGAAATCTATTGTCAAATTTATACAACATACCGGTTTTATCCATTGCGATATAAAACATTTCATTTTTATTTCGTCTACTAGATGTTAGACTTCGAAACCCAATATTTACCCTAAGTGCAAAAGGCAAAAACTCATCCGTTAAGGGATTGTGTGAAGTGAGAGTAAAGAATTCGTTGTTTCCCTTTTTCTTGCTGTTAGGAGAAAAGTAAAAAAAGTGGAAATTAATTTGAAAATAACCAGAGCCTTTTTCACCGCAGCGTAAATTAAGTAACTGAGCATCTTCATTCTTAAAAAACTTTGTAGTGCCTTTTATTTTTTCAGTCCATTCTTCAATGTTTGTTGTCTTACGCAAACCAACAGGCAAGTGGTTATTATACTTTCTTTCAGTATCTTCTAAAAAACTGGTCAATTCACTAACAAATTTTTCAAAGATGGGAAATTTAGTTTCGAAATTTCCTACATCTGTAGCTTGTACAACTAAAGATCTTGCTTTCCCCTCTTTAATTTTTGCAAATATCTCTTCAATTCTAGGGTCTAAATCACCTGTTTGTTCAGTAGGTAAAGGGAAAAGATTTTTTATCAAAGTTATCATTGAAGCAGCGTCTTTTGGTCCCGAATCATAGTCGCTGCAAAGAGCTGTCAACGCCCGCAAACTTTTTTGATATGCATCTTTAATATCATGTGGGTATTTTACAAATCTCCAATCTAAAGGCTTAAACCATCCTTTTGGAGATTTATCTGCAATCATCCAAATAAATATTTGCGACAGCATATAAATATCAAACCAAGGAAGGACTTCATCGTTTCGATGCATCATCTGATCTGGACTAAATCTTATATTCCCTACTGGACGATCATGAGGAGTGATTCTTTCCTCATCTTGATCATATACTAACGTAAAATCAATAAGAACCGGTTCTCCGTTAACCATTACTATATTAGCAGGTTTAATATCTCGATGTACTACACCGGCCTTATGTAAAGTACTAAGACCGCTAAGAATATTTAGTATTATTTCTACCCCTTTCTCAACGATCAAATTTGGGTTGTCAGCATTTTCGTCCTTGAATTTTTCCCAAAATATTCTGAAGTCTTCCCCTCTTTCACTAATATACCAGTAAGGTTCTTCAGTAGAATATTCAAGAATATTTAAAATATTTTTATGCTTATATTCAGGATTGGTCAATATCTTAATCTCTCTTTGAAATCTCTTTATATCCTCTTCCTGCTGTCTTTTTAAATATCGAAACACACCTTCCTTTGAATCAGATTTTCTTTTTACATGTACTGCAACTGCTTGACCTGAAGGGCCGGACAAGTTTCCCTGAAATTCCCAACCTTCAATTTTGCATTTTTCAAAAACTTGTTTAGCGTCTTCGAGTGTCATTGCGTTTATTTTTCAATTTGAACAACTTTAAAGTCAAATCCCATTAAACGTAGATCCTGACTAAGTTCAATCAATGAATATTTAGCGATGTTAGAACCAAATTTTTTGATGTCGCTCAAAAGCGATCGTTTTGTACTTGCTGTATCTGCAAATGCTAAACAAAATGTAATACGTGGCCTTGGAGTTTGTCTGAACAAATTTACAAGACCTTTAGGTGGGAATTTTTGAGTTGCAATCGCATTTCGTAGAGCATCTTTCCTTACCGGAGTTTTTGCCGTAACCTCGACTTTGCCGAAATATTTAAAGTCACTATAAATGGTTTCTCTAACTCTTTTTGCTGCAATCGACACTTGCGCTGCAAGATCCCTCATGGTATTACCAAATCCTTTTTTTACATGAACGAATGTAATATTATCTTGATCGTAGAGTAAAATATCACAACACTCGATGTTTTCAGGTGTAATTGTATCCAATACCAACGCTCCCGGCTGATTCAAATAGAGTTGATTAAAAACATCTTCATCCTTTGTAAGATCAAACTTATGCTTTATTATTGTTGTATCCCATGCATCATTCAACATTGTTGAGCATTGGTCATTGAGATCGTCAATAAAAGTTGGGTCAATCCGATACCATCCTTTATCGATATGAAAGAATGAATCTCCTTTATAAACCATTTCACCATTTAAGTGATTAAAGATTGTGTCATGTGCAATCTTATTATTAGAAGCATCGTAAGCCGCTAGCTTACGCAATAATACTGAATGTTTAAATTGAAAATGGTCAACTTCCTCTATCGCTTTCTTACTTTTGATTTCTGTAATGATTTTTGACCATTCCGGTCTGTGATCAAACTTAATAAACTCCTTACCACTAAGTTCTATTATGTACTTTTCTGCAGTTAAGTACTGTTCAAAATTAGAATTGCAAATTTCGAAATCAGGAATTCGTCCTGCTTTATAATCATTGAAAATCTGTTGATACATTTCTTCTTCCAATTCCTCTACCAACTTCTCAAACCGTTTTCCCTTAAGATGTATGACTTTATTGAGAGTAAAGTTCTCCGATTTTCCAAGAATAATATCTATCCGCTTGATCAAATTCAAAAGTTCATCAAAATCAATTGCCTTATTTATTTTGAATGATGACTTCGCCAAGCAGCCGGCAGTTTCTTTTCTAAGATCATCTTTGGAGAAACCAAATGAATCTACCAAGAGGTGGCTATCAAGTTCTGCTTGTACGTGTTTAAAAATTTGGCCGAATTGGTTTTCATCGCTGAATCGTTGATCACCTCTATAGTATCGAGTTTGACCAAGCACTATCCCAGTTACACCTCGTTGTTGTATTGACTTGATAACTCGACTTTCTCTTTCAAAAAGCTTAACGATTATTTCTAATCCAAAATCAGGTTTTGTAAACTGTTCTATTTCGAAACTACCGTAGCCACCCGCAATTGCATAAATCCTTTTTTTGTAAGCAATAAACCCAATAAATGAAAAAATTTTGTTCTTGCTCTTTATGATTGGATCGTTTTTATCAATGATAGGTGATAAAAGCCTAAGCCAAGTTGGAGAATAGAATTTTGACAAGCTATATAGGTTTACTGTAAAGCCTTCGAAACCTTGTCTATTTAGATTTATATCGGTAAGACTTGTCCCATTAGCTTTTAGTCTCCGAACAATTTCTCCGATGGTTTCTCCCGAATCCAGTTTTTCAAACTGCTCTTTTTCAATTTCGTAAATAGTAACAGGGATTTTGTTTGACTCAGACATAATTGGTGGTTTGTTATTTTTCGTCCGATGGTATTTGCTTATTGATCTATAAAATAAAAGGCCCCTGCGTTATCGCAGAAGCCTTAACATCACTAAGATAAACATTTATCCTTCCGAAAGAAATAAAAATGTCCAATAGAATTACCGAACCCTGAACGGAGCGTCGCAATTGTCGCCCAATAGTAGCAATGCAGTCGGCTACATAATATCAATGATCATTCAACGGCAGCCCCCTTTTCTGAAACTCTATCCAATTCAAATACTCAGGCGCTACACGGTGTTCTTCCATCGTAATACAATCATCAACCGGGCAAAGAAGCTTGCAGAGATTGCAGCCGACACATTCCTGTTCTTTTACCGTGTAGGTGTTGTAAGGTTTGCCATACTCCAGGTTGATGGACTGGTGTGATGCATCTTCACAAGTGATATAGCACAGCCCGCAATGGATACATTTATCCTGGTTGATCTTTGCAATATGATGATAATTGATATCGAGATCTTCCCAATGCGTAATGGTGGGCACCGACTTACCGATAAGATCATCCAGCGTTTTAAAACCTTTTTCATCCATCCAGTTGCTGAGCCCCTCACAGAGATCATCAATAATACGGAAGCCATGTTTCATAACAGCGGTACATACCTGCACATTGCTGGCGCCAAGCAATATAAACTCCACGGCATCTTTCCATGTGCTGATGCCGCCGATACCGGAGATGGGAACTTTGCTGGTCACCTCATCCTGCGCAATGGTGGTGAGAAATTTTAATGCAATAGGTTTTACTGCCGGTCCGCAATAACCACCAAACACAGATTTACCTGCCACATAAGGATTGGGCACCAGTGTATCAAGGTCAACACCCGTGACGGACTGTATAGTATTGATAAGCGATAATGCATTGGTGCCGGCTTTTACCACGCTGCGCCCCGTTGGCACTACAGAATGTACATTGGGTGTAAGCTTGGTAATGACAGGAATGGTTGCTGCTTCCATCACCCATTCCACAACCATGCAGGCAATCTCGGGGTCTTGTCCCACGGCGGCGCCCATGCCACGTTCCGTCATTCCATGCGGGCAACCAAAGTTGAGTTCTATTCCATGTGCACCGGTATCTTCTGTTTGTTTGATGAGCTCATGCCAGCTCTCTTTATTATTATCCGCCATCAGCGAAACGATCATGGCACGGTCAGGATATTCTTTTACGATCTCACTGATCTCTTTTAAGTTCAGATCAAGCGGACGATCGCTGATGAGCTCAATATTATTAAGCCCCATTACTTTGGTGCCGTTGTAATCTACTGCTGAGTATCGTGATGATACATTTTTTATTTGCGAGCCAAGTGTTTTCCAAACCACACCACCCCAGCCGGCATCGAGGGCACGTTTTACATTGTATTTTTTATCGGTAGGAGGAGCAGATGCCAACCAGTAAGGATTGGGGGATTTTATGCCGAGGAAGTTGGAATTGATATTAGCCATGCTCTTCAAATTTGTTTAAATTTACAAAAAGCTGAAGTATTTATGGGAGTGCTTAAAGAACAAAGTGAAAGATTTATATCTGCTGCCGAATACCTGGCTATGGAAGATGAAGCTTTTGAAAAGCATGAATATTATAATGGAAAAATTGTAAAAATGCCGGGAGCATCAACTTTACACAATATAATTGCTGTAAATATTTCTACGCAATTAAGCAATGAACTGGATAAAAAAAATAAAGAATATTATGTATTAAATAGTGATACAAGAATTCATATTCCAAAACTGAACTATTTTGTTTATCCCGATGCAGTGGTGGTCTGTGAAAAAATTGAGCATTATCCGGATTCTGCCACGGTAATCACAAATCCTCTTCTTATCGTAGAAGTGTTATCAGAATCAACCGAAGAATATGACCGCGGAGAAAAATTTCATAACTATAAGCGCATTGCCTCTTTTAAAGAGTATGTCCTGGTGATACAGAAAATACCCCTTGTGACAGCTTCTTATAGAATAAAGCCTAATACATGGGAAGATACCGAAGCTGAAGGACTTGAAAGCTCTATTAATTTGAGAAGCCTCGAAATCAGTCTTGATTTAAAGAAGATTTATAAATCTATTCCTTTTTCATGATTATGATTGCAGGCCCAGGTAATGTAAAATTGCTTTTGCTCCATCCTTTCCTGCTTGCACTGCATCTACCACTTCTTTACCGCCATTCACTGTATCGCCACCTGCAAACACTCCCTTAATATTTGTAGAATAGTTATCGTGTATTGAAATTTTGCCTTTTGAATTTTCAATTTTCAATTTATTAACCAGTTTTTCAAACGGTACTTGTCCTGCTGCTTTTATCACCATATCAACATCAATCGTAAATGTTTCACCAGTATCAACGGGACTTCTTCTTCCACTTGCATCAGGTTCACCTAATTTCATTTTACTGCACACCAATTGTTTTACTTTTCCCTGCGAGCCTTTTACTTTAACCGGCGCTGCTAACCATACAATCTCACAGCCATCCAGCTTTGCAATGTTGAGCTCATATTCTGTACAAGGCATTTCATCCTGTGTTCTGCGATAAACCATTGTTACTTCTTTTGCACCTAATCGTTTTGCCTGTGTAGCAGCATCAATAGCGGTCATTCCCATTCCGATCACTGCAACTTTATCACCCACCGGAACGGAAGGATAACCTTTATCCCTGATATCATAAATAAAACTGATCGCATCTACAACACCTTTCAGCTTTTCTCCCGGAATATCTAATTGCCTTGCCACACCCACACCAATGCCGAGATAGACGGCATCATATTCTTTTTTTAATTGTCCAAGTGTAATGTCCTTTCCCAGTTCCTGGTTGTATTTTATTTCAATACCGCCAATAGCTGTGATATAGTTCACTTCATCTTCACAAAACTGTGGAGTGACTTTGTATGCGGCAATACCATAGGTCATTAATCCACCGCCTTTGTTTTCTTTTTCAAAAATGGTCACATCAATTCCTTCTCTTGAAAGAACATGGGCACAGCTTAGACCGGCAGGACCGGCGCCAACTATTGCCACTTTTTTAACCCCAACCCCTAAAGGGGCTTTTTTGCGTTCAAAGAGTTGCCAGTTTTCCTTCATTGCTTTCGCAGTAGAATACTGTTGAAGCCTGGCAATTTGTATCGGTTCTTCTTCGAGGAGATTATAGACGCAGGCTCCTTCACAAAGTTTTTCTACAGGACAAACTTTACTGCAACCTGCTCCGAAAATATTTGAAGAAAAAATAGTATGCGCAGATCCTTTTACATTATCTGTTGTTATCTGCTTAATAAATTTCGGAACATCAATATGTGTAGGACAACTCTTGGTGCAGGGCGCATCATAGCAAAACAAACAACGGCTTGCTTCCACCACCGCTGCTGTCTTATTTTCAAACGGAGGACGGATGTTGGCGAAGTTTTCTTCGTATTGTTCGTTGGTTAGTCTGTTATTTTGAATTGCCATAGTCTATGAATTTGCAAATATGCCAATGTGCAGATGTGCAAATGAGTTTACTAAAAACTGAGATTTGATTTCATTAGCACATTAGCAAATTAGCAAATTTGCACATTAGCACATTTATAATTCAACCAATTTCCCATACGTCTCCGGTCTTCTGTCTCTGAAAAACTGCCAGGTTGCTCTTACTTCTTCTATCATATCCAGATCAAAATCTGCTACTAATAGCTCATCATTATCTTCTGAGGCTTGCGCAAAGATTTGTCCTCTCGGATCAACGAAATAAGATGAGCCGTAAAACTTACCAAGGTTCCATGGTTTCTCTGTTCCTACTCTATTGATGCATCCCATAAAATATCCGTTGGCAGCAGCATGTGCAGGTTGTTCGAGCTTCCATAAATATTGTGAAAGACCGGCAACAGTTGCAGAGGGATTGTAAACAATTTCAGCTCCATTCAATCCCAGTACTCTTGCACCATCGGGAAAATGACGATCATAGCAGATATAAACTCCCACTTTTGCATAACGGGTTTGAAAAACAGGATAACCAAGATTACCAGGTTTAAAAAAGAATTTTTCCCAAAAACCAGATGTATGCGGAATATGATTCTTGCGATACTTGCCGAGATATGTTCCATCAGCATCAATAACTGCTGCTGTATTGTATAAAACACCGGCTTGTTCTTTTTCATAAACAGGAACGATCATCACCATGCTGTATTTCTTTGCATACTCCTGCATCCGTTCAACAGTTGGTCCCGGAACAGATTCTGCAGATTCATACCATGCTTTGTCTTGCCCGGGACAGAAATAAGGTGTATTGAAAATTTCCTGCAGGCAAAGAATCTGTACACCTTTTTTTCCTGCTTCTTCAATAAGAGGAATATGTTTTTGTACCATCGCCTCTTTGATCTCTTCAATCGTTCCTTCGCCTTCTGTTTTCGGCAATGACATTTGTATCAATCCTGATTTGATTTTTCGCGGCATATTGTAAGTTTATTGTTTATAGTTTTTGGTTTATTGTTTTTCTCAATTCATAACGTCATTCAGATTTTGGAACTTACTTTATGACGTTTGATGAATTGTCCATATCCTTTTTCAATAAAACATTTATTATTATCAATAGCGACTTTTCCTCTTAATACAACTGTTTTTACTTTTCCTGTCAGTTCCCAACCTTCATAAGCGCTGTAGTCAACATTCATGTGATGCGTCATAGAGGAGATGGTATGTGTTTCATCCGGATCGAAGATCACAATGTCGGCATCGCTGCCGATGGCAATTGTTCCTTTGCGGGGAAACATGCCGAATATTTTTGCCGGGTTGGTGCAGGCTACTTCTACATATTTATTTAACGTGATCTTGCCTTTATTTACTCCTTCATGATATAACAACTCCATCCTGTTTTCGATGGCCGGATGTCCATTAGGTATTTTTGAAAAATCATTTTTGCCCATTAGCTTTTGTTCCCACTTAAAAGGACAATGATCTGTTGCTACTACCTGCACCAATCCCTGGTTGATACCGGCCCACAATGTTTCCTGATCCTTTTTTTGACGAAGCGGTGGGCTCATCACCCATTTAGCGCCGTCAAAATCTTTTTCATATAACGATGCATCCAATATCAAATATTGTATGCAGGTTTCAACAAAAACTTTTTGATTTCTTTTTGTTGCATTACGAACAGCATTCAATGCACCTTCACAGGTGAGATGAACGATGTAGCCGGGACAACCGGTATAATAACTCATATCCGTAAATCTTTCTGCTGCTTCGGCTTCTGTTATCTCCGGTTGCGATAAGTAATGATACAAAGGGGAAAGTTTTCCTTCAGCTCTGTGTTTGGCGATAAGATAATCTATCATATCGCCATTGGTGGCATGTACATTAATAAGGCCGCCATGTTTTTTTACTTCTTCCATCAGGCCTACCATTTGCCGGTCATCAATCATTAATGCGCCTTTATAAGCCATAAAAGTTTTAAAAGAAACAATACCTTCCTTTTCTATTAATCCACGTATTTCTTTTTTTGTGTCATCATTAAAGTCAGTTACGGCCATGTGAAAACTATAATCACCAACACAGTTGCCATCGCTTCTTCCTCTCCATTCATCCAGTGCTGATTGCAGTGAATTGCCTTGTTTTTGTAAAATAAAATCAATCACCATCGTGGTACCACCGAATAATGCAGCTCTTGTTCCCGTTTCGTAATTATCGCTGCTGAATGTGCCCATGAACGGCATATCGAGATGAACATGCGGGTCAATGCCGCCGGGAAATACCAGTTTACCTGAAGCATCAATTTCTTTATCGGCTTGCAGCAATAGATTTTTGCCGATTTCATTTATCTTTTCGCCTTCGATAAAAATATCGGCGGTATAATCTGCATCGGCAGTAATGATCCTTCCGTTCTTAATTAATAATGACATAATCGGTTAATCTTTTGTTGATAGAGACAAGGCATGCCTTGTCTCTACGATTTTATATGATCTCATCAGCAACATATATACAATACCTGAAACCAGGAATCCAACAAACCATGCGTAATTGTACAATTGAGATATCCATGCCGGAAACGTTGTTGGTGAAATTAATTTTATCTGTAAAAGAAATCCCGGAACATTAGGTAAAATACCCAGCAGCAAGGCAATGATTGCATACCTGTTAAAGCCATTGCTGAAACTATATTCTCCGTTATGAGTATATAAATCCTTTACATTTAAATTTTGTTTTCTTACAAAATAATAATCGGCGATCATAATGCCGCCGATAGGGCCAAGCAAACTGGAGTAAGCAATCAGCCAGGTAAAAATATAGCCGTTGGGATCAGCGATCAGTTTCCAGGGAAA
>Ga0187893_10011434_pt1 | contig 12889 bp, 10 predicted proteins | sample MA1701074metaG_FD_139574 | JGI IMG/M metagenome (GOLD analysis project Ga0187893, IMG submission 139574) | White microbial mat communities from a basaltic lava cave in the Kipuka Kanohina Cave System on the Island of Hawaii, USA - MA170107-4 metaG ...
CAGGCGGCGCTGGTGGCGCTCGATCCCCGCACGGGAGAAGTAAAGGCGCTGCTGGGCGGTCGCGACTACGGCGCCAGCCAGTTGAACCGTGTGCTGGCCCGGCGACAGCCGGGATCTTCGTTCAAGCCGTTCGTTTACGCGGCGGCGCTGAACACTGCGCTCGAAGGCGGCGCAGCGCCCCTGACTCCCATCAGCCGCGTCATCGACGAACCGACGACGTTCTGGTTCGACAACAAGCCCTACGAGCCGAACAATTTCAAAAACGAGTTCCACGGCCCGGTTTCATTGCGGCTGGCGCTGACGAAATCGTTGAATATCCCCACGGTGAAATTCGCCGAGATCGCCGGTTACGACCGCGTAGTGGAGCTGGCTCGCAACGCCGGGCTGAATATGAATATCCAGCCGACACCGGCAGTGGCGCTTGGCGCTTACGAAGTCACTCCGCTGGAAATCGCCGGCGGCTATACGATTTTCGTGAACCAGGGAGTCTACCTGATGCCGAGCTGGATCAAGACCGTGGTGGACCAGAAGGGAAAGGTTCTGCGCACGTACAGGACGGAAGGGAAGCCGGTCCTCGATCCGCGCGTTTCGTACCTGATGGTGAATCTCATGGAGGATGTGCTGCGCTCCGGCACGGGTGTCGCGACCCGTGGGCGCGGTTTTGTCCTTCCCGCCGCCGGAAAGACGGGCACATCGCATGACGGATGGTTTGCCGGGTTCACGTCGGAGCTGATCTGCGTGGTATGGGTCGGCTATGACGACAATCGCGAGCTAAAGCTCGAGGGCGCGCACTCGGCTCTGCCCATCTGGACCGCCTTCATGAAGAGGGCCCACAAGTTCCGGCCCTATCGGTTGGCGCGGCCGTTTGAGGCGCCCGCCGGCGTTGTTGCAGCCGACGTGGACATCGCGACCGGCAAGCTGGCAGTCGCCGGATGCGGCTCTTCGCCGAAGACCGAAGTCTTTGTCGCCGGGACGCAGCCAGTGGAGTTGTGCAGCGGCGGTGCGACGCAAGTGGCCGGGTGGGAAGTGGCTTCTCCGGCGCCGGCCGAGAGCGCGCCGCAGGAGGTTGCCTTGAACCATCCCCAAAAGCGCGAAACGTCCATCCGGATCGAGCCGGTCCGCCCGGCGCCACGGGCCGAAGCCCCGAAGCGAGGATTCTGGGGCCGGATTCGAGATATATTCAGATAGGAAGGAGGGCGTCATGCAAACCGCCGTCCTGTTGGGTCTCTTATTGGCCGCACCCGTCCTCGCCCAGACGAGTCTGGCCGACAACAAGTCTCTTCCACCGCTCGATCGCCCTGCCATCCCCGAAGTCCGGCCCGTCACGCCGGAGATGCGCGCGGACATCCACATGGCTCGTAAGGAATACCGCGAGGCGATCGATATCTACAGGACACTCAAGCCAGCGAATGCGGTAATCCTCAACAAGATGGGCATCGCTTACCATCAGTTGACCGAGCTTGCCAACGCCCGGAAGCACTATGAGCAGGCGGTGCGGCAGAATCCTCAGTACGCCGAAGCGATCAACAATATCGGAACGATCTTCTACGCGGTGAAGAACTATCGCCGGGCGATTTCGCAGTACAACAAGGCGCTGAAGATCACGCCGAACTCGGCTTCGATCTACAGCAACCTGGGAACGGCATGGTTCGCCCGCAAGAACTACAACCGCGCGTTCGAGTCCTATCAGAAGGCGCTCGAGCTCGACTCCGAGGTTTTCGAGCACCGCAGCACGCACGGTGTGCTGCTCCAGGAGCGCAGCGTCGAAGAGCGGGCGAAGTTCCACTTCTACCTCGCAAAGACATACGCCAAGGCGGGGGTCGTGGATCGCGCGCTGCTCTACATGCGCAAAGCGCTCGAAGAAGGCTTCAAAGAGCGACAGAAGTTCGTCGAAGACCCCGAGTTTTCCGCGCTGCAAACGCTGGCCGAGTTCCAGGATCTGATGAAGCTGCAGCCGAGGGTGCTGTAAGCCGCGGATTGCACCGGGCGGCCGGGTGAGTCAGTCCTTTTTCGTCCCCTCGATCCGTGCGATGGTAAGGCTCGCCTGCCTGCGGAGCCTGTCGTCCGGACTCCGCGCAAACCGGCGCACGTCGTCGAGGTCCTCGCGCGTGCCGACCAGGTAGAGAGCGCGCAGCGACTCCCAGGCGTGACTCTCGTCTGCTCCCAGCTCGACGATTGTGCCGCCGGCGGTTACCCGTGCGCCTTCGGGACGGGGCAACGACCGCACTTCGCCGGGCACCTCCGAACGTACTTCCACCTTGTCCACGCGGGCCACCAGCGTTCCCGGATTCACGTAATCGCCGGGCTTCAGCCGGTAATTGACGAGGCCGTCGCGCGGCGCCTTCAATTCGTGCGGCCGCAACATTGCCCGCAGCTCCGCGCGGCCGGCGGCATCGCCGAACGCGGCCAGCGCCAGGGCCGCGTTCCGCCGCACCATCGGCGACGAGTCCGAGATCAGCTTGCCCAGCGCCGCGTGGAAGGGCTCGTGCTTCGGGTCCTGCCCCATAATCCAGGCGGCGGTGTTGCGCATTTCCGGCGACGCGTGGCCCGCCAGCTCGATCACGCGCGGATACCAGCGCCTGGCTCCGGCGTCGCCGCGAGCCATCCGCTCGCCGATCTGCGCCAGCGCCTGCTGCGCCCGGCGCGGCCGGTTCGTCTCGTTGAGGTACTTCTCGATCTGCTCGTCGTTCAGCCGCCGTCCGAACCAGGTGTCGTACCAGAAGAGGAACGGCAGTAGAACGAGCGCAAATGCGAAGAGCGTGACAAAGATGTAGACACGGCGCGAAGGGGCGGCCATGTCAGTGGCCCAAGAACATCACGGTGCGCGGAACTCCCCGCTCAGCTCGTTGCTCTGAATCACCAACTCGTTGGTCAGGGACACCACGACGCCGGGCCCGGCCAGAGCGAACGTGGACCCCAGCAGAGCCAGCGCCGCCCTCAAGCTCTACCGTCCCTTTCGTCCTGAATACTTGTTCAGCAAGCCGATCAGCCTGGACGCCGCGGGAGGCGTAGCCTGGTTTCCGGAGACAATCTCACGGTTTTGAAGCGCCCGGCCGTACAGGTCCTTATTCGTCGATTCATCGGGACGCAGTGTTGCCCCGTGCAGAGAGACGCCGGCGAAAACGCCGCGCGTCCGCGACCATGTCAGGATCTCGGCGGTCATCAAGGCGTCAGTCTCCGCCGTCGCCGTGCGGCCCACGGGCCCGGCCGCGACGGAGGCGTCGCCGCCGAGCGTGAATTTGCTCGAGAGCAGCCGGTCGACGCCGCGCTGGTTCATGACCAGCATGATGACGTCAGTTTCCGAGCCGCCAATCTGCAGGCCAACGCTTCCGCCCTCCACACGCACGGCCGCCGGCGCGCTCCAGCCCGCTCCCTCCTTCTTGCGGCAGGAAACGAAGCCTCGGCCGAACTTGCCGCCGATTATGAACGCGCCTTTCTTCAGTCCCGGTACGATGACGGCGCACTCGGACTTGTCGAGCAAAGACTGCGGGATCGCTTTATCGGCGATATCCATTACTTCCTGAAGAATCGTGGCCGCTTCTTCCAACCTCTTCACGGTCTCCGTTTGGGCGAGCAGAAAACCGGTAGAAACCAGCGTCGCGAACAGGGCTTTTATCTTCATGCACGCTCCTCTGCTCTATCATGACAGAAACAATTTCAGGGAGAGGTCGGCGGTCCGGTCCGCATCGGTCTCAACCGCCTGAACTTTTCCTTCTGTAAACCCACGGGCAGCGCTATACTAAGGGCCAGTGGCGAACCCGCATTGGTGGCCGATACGCGTACGCCGTCCCCTCGCGGGGGCGGTAGCGCTGCTCGTGTCGGCGCTGTGGGCGGCGCCCGTTGCGCGCGCCCTCGCGATGCGAGCCGAGCCCGAAACGGGCATGGCCTGCTGCCGCAGGGACACGCATTCCTGCTGCAAGAAGAAGTCTTCCGGCAGAAACGGAGCCGCGCTCGAAGCTGCGCGGCCTTGCGGCAAGCAGTGCGGCGCTCCGGCATCCTCCGGCGCCGTGGCCCTCTCGGTGATCCCGGGATCGGCCGCGGTCGAGCAGGCGGACGCAGCCGCGCCTTTGAGCGCCTTGCCGACCACCCGTTCGCACAACGCGATTTTCGAGCGCGCACTCTGCGCGCGACCGCCTCCGCTCTCCGCCTGATCAACGAAAGCTCGTAGCGCGCAACGAGTTCCGGCACTTACGCCGGCGCTCATCCGTGCCAAAACCGCCTGTCCAGTCCTTAAGGAGGCGAAAAAATTGGGAAAACAGCCAGTGCGGAATCGTTCTGATGGCTCTGACCGCGCAGTCCATTCTTGCGCAGATGACCGTCCATCACGCCAGCGTCCGCGGCAGAGTAACCGACCCGACCGGGGCCGTCGTCGCAGGCGCGCGTGTCGCGGCGCGGCAAACGGAAACGAACGCTATGGTGACGACCACGACCGACGCGGAGGGCCGGTTCCGATTTCCGTATCTCAACGTCGGACCATGGGAAATCAAGGCGCTCCATCCGGGCTTCGCTGAGGCGATCCGCGCGCTGACGCTGACCGTGGGCGCCGCGTTCGAGCTCCCCATCGCGCTCGTCGTGGGCGCGACGGAAACCCGAATCTCCGTTTCAGGCGATGCAACGGTGATCGAGGAGGCTCGCAGCCAGATCGCGGGAACCGTTCTCCGCACGGAAGTGACCAGCCTGCCGCTCAACGGCCGCAACTTCCTCGATCTCGCCCTTCTGGTGCCGGGCGTCTCACCGACGAATACGGCGAGCACACAGCTCTTCCCCGAGACGTCCGCCGTCGCGGGCCAGGGCATCTCCGTCAGCAGCCAGCGCAATTTCTCGAACAACTTCATCGTCGATGGCCTTTCCGCCAACGACGACGCGGCCGGCCTCACCGGCACGCTCTTCGGCCTGGACGTCGTGCACGAGTTCCAGGTGGTCACTTCCGGCGGTCAGTCGGAGCTCGGTAGGACGCTCGGCGGCTACATGAACATCGTCACCCGCAGCGGCACGAACTCGCTGCACGGAGCTTTGTACGGCTTCCTGCGTCACCGGCGACTCAATGCCGCGAACGCGCTTTCCGGAATCAAACTGCCGCTGACGCAGGCGCAGTACGGGGCTACTATCGGCGGCCCGGCGATTCGCGACCGGACGTTCTACTTCTCGAATTTCGAGCGGCGCACACTCAATCAGTCCGGGCTGACGACCATTAGCGTGGCCAACGCGAACACGATTAACGCACACCTCGCGGCGGTCGGCTATCGGGGTCCGCAAGTGACGACGGGACTGTACCCGAACCCGGTTCATAACACTAATTTCCTGGCGAAGCTGGATCATCGGTTCAGCGCCAAGGACCAGTTCAGCCTCCGCTACAACGTCTACGACGTTCACGCCAGAAACTCGCGCGGAGCGGGCGGCCTGATCGCGCCCACCGCCTCGACCGGGCTGGACAACGCCGATCACACGTTCGCCGCCGGCAACGTGTGGACGCTTTCGCCGAGAACAGTCGTTGAAACGCGCGGCCAGTTCACGCACAGCCATTTGCGCGCGCCGCCCAGCGATCCCGTCGGACCCGCCGTCAGCATCGCGGGGGTCGCCTCGTTCGGGACTTCCTCGGGTTCGCCCACCGGGCGCCTCACCAGGATGGGCGACAACAACGGTTGCCGTCCCAACCCGGGTTACGCCAACAACAGCAGGTACTCCTCGCTGGCCGATTCCAACTACAATGCGTTCCATGTCACCTTCGTGCAGCGTCCGCTTCGATGGGGAAGCGTGCGGGGCTCCTACACTTACTCGAAGGCCCTGAACAACGTCGGTGAGTTCTTCTTCAGCTCGCCGATCAACCCGTTCAATATCTGGCAGGACTACGGGCGCTCCGGCGACGACCAGCGCCACCGCCTGGTCATCAACGGCACGCTACAGTCACCGGCCGGGCCTGCACACTCGGGCTGGCAGCGGCTCACCCACGGATTCCAGTTGAGCGGCATTCTCCAGTATTACTCCGCGCTTCCGTTCAACATCACGTCCGGCGTAACCACGATTCAGGGCACCGCCGGGAGGCCGATTGTGAACGGAGCGTTCATCAGCCGCAACGCCGGAACCGGTTTCAGCTTCGCCAGCGCGGGCGCGCGGCTCAGCCGCGGCTTCGATCTGGAGCGGCTGCGACTGGAGGCGATCGCGGAAGCGTTCAACGCATTCAATCGCACCAACGGCGTCGCACGAAACACCACGTTCGGTGGCGGCACCTTCCCCACCAATCCACTGCCCGCGTTCGGGCAGGTGACGGCGGTCGGAGATCCCCGGACGTTCCAGTTGGCGCTGCGATTGACGTTCTAAACTCAGCGCGGCAGCACGAGCACGCCCCAGGGACGATCGCTCACTTTGATCCGATGGATGACCTTCTCGGTCGCCAGGTCGACCACCGAGACGTCGTTCGACGGTCCGTTTGCGCTGTAGAGGAGCTTGCCGTCCGGCGAGAGAGCGATTCCCCATGGCCGCACTCCGACTTCGAAGGAGGAGAGCACCTTGTCGGTCGACGTGTCGATCACGAAAATCTTCCTGCCGCGGCCCGTGCTGACGTACGCCCGTGACGCGTCGGGCGAAAGCGTCACCGCCATGGGCTTGATTTCTTCGCCACCCAGCTTGATCTCACCGCGCACCGCGTGCTTCAGGGAGTCGACTATCGTTAGCTTGGCCTCGTTCTCGCAGGTCACGTACGCCTTGGCGCCGTCAGGCATGAACGCGACGTCTCGGGGGCGAAGTCCGACTTTGATGTTCCTGATCACCTTTTCCGCCGTGGTGTCGATGACGAATACCGCGCCGTCGTCTTCGGAGGTGACATACACGAAGCGGCCATCCGGGCTCGTGGTGACTCCCTCGGGCTCCTCGCCGACCGGAAATTCGCGAACCACTTTGCCGGCTTTGATATCGACGGCGCTGGTCTTAGCCGCATCTTCATTCGAGACGTAGAGGAGCCTGCCATCTTTGCTGAGATCAAACTCTTCCGGATCGTCTCCGGCATTGATAACGCGTAACAGCTTGTTCGTGGCGACGTCGAAGACGCCGATGCCGTCCGCGCTCCGATCCGGCGGCGGCAGCTTGCTCTCGTCGACTCCGGGCGGCGCCATCGGAGAACCGCTCAAGGCGACGTAGATCGTTTTGCCGTCCGGACCGGCGTGGATTCCACGAGGCCGCTTGCCGAGCTTGACCGTGGCGACGACCTCGTGACGGGAAGGGTCGATCACGCTCAAGTCGCCGGAGGATTCGTTCGTTATGTAGACGGCGTAGCTCGCCTGTTCGGCGGCCGGCTGGTCAACGCGCCCGCCGCAGCCCAGAAGGAACCCGACTATCGAAACTGTCAACACTCGAATTGGCATCGTCGAGATTCCTCTTCTAGAATTGTGTCCGGACCTGAATCGTGAACTGGCGGCCCGGCGCCAGGGCCGTACCCGAAAACAAACCTGTGAAGTTGATCACGTTCAGACGCCCGGTGAGGTTGCGAACATCAAACTGAACCGCGACGGACCGGGCGTCCCGCTCCCAAAGCCGAAATCCCGCGGAGAAATCCAGGCTGAAATTCGGCCGCACCCGGCCTCGCTCGAAGTTCACTTTGTCGATGATAGCCTGATCGATTGGCGGCTGGTCATCGTCGTCTGCGTCGTTGTCGATCTCGACAGGCAGGCCGCTGCCGTAGCGGACGCCGGAATTGAGCCAGAGCCTTTGGTGCGGCTCCACGCGGACCTGTGCCGCGAGCGTGTTTCGCTGGTCCTGGGTGATCGCAAATCGTTCCACGACATCGCGGAGCTCGTCGGCTTCCCCGCCTTCGAAGAAGAGACCGCCAGTCACCGGCGAAGTCGCGTAGCCGGCCATGTTCGAGTAACTGACAAACGAGGAGACACGGCCCCATCGGGGCATCTCGAGCCGCACTTCCGTTCCCTCGATGCGCGCCGTGTCAAACGTGATCGGGAAGGAGAGACCCGTATTGAGGAAGACATCGTCATCGAAATAGTTCCGGAAAGTACGCCAGTAGTGGCGCACGTCCAGGCGCAGGCGGTTGCCAATCGGCGTTCGCAGGCCGGCCTCGAAGAAGTTCGCGCGGCTTGCCGGGACCGCGAGCGCACCCTCCAGATCGTCGACGTCGAGTGCCGGGGCCGCGCTGCTGAGGAGCAGGTTCTCCAGCGGGGGCGGCTGGAAGATGCGGTCGTATGAGGCGCGCAAGAGGAGATCAGGCCCGGGAACAAACCAGCTCAGGGCAACGCGCGGGCTGAGGGCCGTGTCCTTGACGAGAAAGCTGTAACGGTCCACGCGAAGTCCGAGCGCCGCGGCGAAGTTGCCGTGGCGAAAATTGTCCTGCACGAAGGCCGAACCTTCGGAGCTGCGCCGGCGGCCGCGGAAATCGAGACCAAACTCAGGGAGCTCGTCGGGCTCGGCGAAGCGGAAGCTCTCGCGGACGCTACTCGAACGGAAATCGCCACCGGCCTTCCAGGTATGGCGCTCGCTCTCGAAGGTGACGCTGCCGATGATCGCGCTCTCGCGAAAACCCCTGTCCTGCTCCGCATAGACCGGCGTGGACAGCTTGTTGCTCCAGAGGCGCCCGTTGAGATCGCGGACCATACCGCGCAGAGAGCCGAGAGCGCGCGCGGAAAAAACGCGCTGATAGTGTATCTGGCCAGCGGTTTCCGTCGATGAACGATCCTGCCGCTGTCCGGCTTCCTGCTGCGCCAGGTCGTTCGGCACCAGCAAGCCGATGCGGTTTGATCGCAGATAGAGCGCGATCCGGTCGCTTGAGCCGATGTCGTGGTCAAGTCGCAGATTGACACCGCCGCCGCTGGCTTTGTTGGTGAAGTTATCGAGCGAAGGCGGATCCAGATAGCGGCTGGTGCGGCCGCCTTGCACGCCCGCCGAAACCGCCGTTCGATCGCCGCGGTACTGATGAGCCAGCGCGCCGGCCCAGGTATCGTAGCTGCCTCCTTGAAAAAGGGCTGCCGAGGAATGTCCAGCGCGCTCGGCGCGCCGCGTGTCGAGCGCGATGACGCCGCCGAGACGCCTCCCATATTCGGCCGGGATTCCCGCCGTAAGGATGCTGACGGCTTCGAATTCGTGGCTCTCAATCGGGGGCGCGAAGGCGATCGACCGGTTGTCGTAGAGCGGCATCCCGTCGATGACGTACTGCGTGTCGTACTCGGAGCCGCGCGGGTGGAGAACGGCGTTGGCCTCGAGCAGCCACCCGGGCATGGTGGTGATTGCGTCGATCGTGCTGCGGCCGAATGTCGTTCCGAGCGTCTCATCGAGCTGATCGCGCGTGATGCGCATGGCGGGAGCGGGCTGGGCGCGGTCGACAAGCGGCGCTGTGTCCTCGATGGTGATCCCGGTGGTTATCGTGCCAAGACTGAGCGTGATCTCGCGCTCCACTGGTACCGCGGAGCGGATCTCGATGCCGCTTATGAATTCTGCGAATCCGAAGTGACGCACGGAAAGCCGGTAGGTACCCGGGAGAAGCCTGGTGAGCCGGGCGCGTCCCTCCGAATCGGCTTCCGATTCGGCACTGAATCGCGGGCTGCGGGCGGAGAGCTCGACGCGCGCGGCCACGGCGCGGCCGGCGGGATCGCGAATCGTCAGGCGCACCTCCCCTTCCATGACCTGGGCGGTGATCGGCAAAACGAGAATCGCGAGGACCGGGATCAGGCGGAGGGGCACTGGTTGAGAATTCTTTTCGAGAAGGTTCTGTTCAGACCTTCGAACCGATGATAGCGTAAAAGCGTCTGAACGAGTTCCGGCCGAACGTAATATTGGTCGTCCAGAACGACGTCTTTAATCAATACAGCGCGATGACCATGGTGGCACCTATCACCTCCACCGTGCGGTTGCCGCTCTCCCCCTTGCACGTCCTGCTACCGGCGGATCCTTCCACCGGCCTGGCTGTGCCTTCTGTGGCAGTTTTTAACCAGATTCGCTCTGTAGACCGTCGCCGTCTCATCAAAAGACTCGGCGCCGCCGAGAGCGCGGTCATGGAGCAAGTTGACGCCGCGATTGAGGTTGCCTTTGGATTGACACCCCGTAAGGCTGACCTCGAAGGTTGAGCATCATCGAACCCCATCGGAGACCGACGTTCTTCCAGGTAGCATCTAATAGTGGGGATTCCGAGCGCCGATTCCGGAGGGAAGCCGGCTGAACCAGAACAGCGATCGGAGTACACCGTGGGCATCCTGGTGTACGGCGACAACCATTTCATCGTCAGCGGGCCCATGCCTGATCGCGAGTCCGCCCTGGTGCTTGCACGCTGGTGGTCTGTGATCCAGATTGGACGTGCGCCGCCGGCCGATCTCCGTCGATGGACAATACGTACACGCGAATTCCGCGAGAATCTGGCCTGGGCGGTGGTAGTGCCGGGCGAAACCGAAGTGTCCCCGGCCGTGGCCCAGTTGCTCGAAGAGCTGTCCAAACGAGGTGTCGTGATCCATGACACCCGGAACGCGGCCTGGTAGCTAACACCCCACTAGGCGGGCGTTACGCCTGCTCGGCGTGTTCGAGCTGCTGGTCCGGCTTGGGCCGCTTCTTCCCGGATGCCAGCCGGTGCTTTCGCTTGCGGAACGTGACCAGGGAAGCGATGCGGAGGCCCGTACTTTCTCGTTGTGTAAACATTTTCAGCGTGGTAGAGAGGGGGCATGGCAATGCTGCAGGCCGTAAGTGAACGCGGACTGGGGTGAGCCTCAGAAGTGGGAAGGCATCCTGAACAAGCGGTCGAAGCAGCGGGAGACAAAACATGTGGAAACGTGAGTGGCATACACTCAGCGCCCGCATCGACTCAATCCTGGAGGCCGGAGAGTTTTTTCGCAAAAGTACCGGCGATTCACAGAACGACCAATACGGAACACGCGGCCAATTACTTGAGCATGCGAAAGCCGTTGGTGAGCAGATCAAGCTCCTGCACAATTGCGCCACGCTTGGCGCCTGGTCGATCGCGAAGTGCATCTGCTCAACGAGGCTGTGCGGTCGTGGCCAAGGGCTTCCAGGGCGGCGACTCCGTCACAAACACCCGGTACAAGCGCGAGTTCTATCTTCAAACCGGGGGCAAGAAGTTGCAGCAAGAGGGACAGTAGACCTTCGATCCCAGAGTTCGGATCCCGACATTGGCCGTTCACCCGCCGTCTCCACAAACGCGAACTTCAACGTTGGGCTACAAGGTAGGAGCTGCCGCCTGAGACCGTATTCCGGAACGCTGGCCGCCAAAGTACGAGACGGCGACTATACGTCCGGTGACGCTAACGGCTCATCTAGCGGCGGCGTTCCTCCCGTAAACAATTTTCCTGGGTCAGCCACCCAATGTACTTCGCCATTGGGCAGCACCAAGAGAAACGAGTCAAGTTCTGACTGCTCGACGTTAAGTTCATCCAGTACGTCTCTCACGTGACGCGGTTCAGCGATCCAGAAGCGCGCCACACCAGAAGAATGCGGCGCTGATAACTTACACGCGAGGCTCAGGCTTCAGGAGTAGTAGAATTCGTAAGCTGGATAGGAGCCCTTTTCATGCAACCCAACTTCGCGATCGACCCAGGTGCAATTCTTCAGACGGCATTCGGCTTCTGGTCTTCCAAGGTTCTTCTCACCGCCGTCGAGTTTGGCGTCTTCACTAAACTCGCTGGTCGCCGTCTTACCGGAGCGGAGTTAGGCGCAGAGCTTGGTTTGCATGAGCGCGGTATTCGCGATTTTTTCGATGCACTCGTGGCGATGCAGTTCCTCAACCGCGACGGTGACGGCCCGTCGGCGAAATACTTCAACACTCCAGCGGGCGATCTTTATCTCGACAGCGCCAGCCCCCGTTACATCGGCGGTTGGCTGGTGATGCTCAACGACCGCCTTTTCAAGTTCTGGCACGACCTGCCCGAGGCCTTGCGGACCGGGCGGCCGCAGAATGAAACCAAGCATGGCCAGAAGGCAATCTTCGAGGAGCTCTACGCGGAGCTGCCCAGACTCGAACAGTTCATGGGCGCGATGACAGGACTTTCCCGGATCAACTTCGAAGCGTTTGCCGGCAGGTTTGATTTTTCGAACTTCAAAACTCTCTGCGACGTGGGCGGAGCCACGGGCCTGCTCTGCATTGAAGTGGCGAAGAAACATTCTCATCTCCGCTGCACCTCTTTCGATCTGCCGCCGGTGGAGCCAATCGCAAAGAAACACATTGCCGCCGCCGGACTCAGCGATCGCATCCGCACCGCATCCGGCGATTTCTTCAAAGATCCGCTGCCAAAAGCCGACCTCATCACGATGGGCATGATCCTTCACGACTGGAATCTGGAAAAGAAGATGCATCTCATCCGTTCCGCCTACCAGGCCCTCTCACCCGGAGGCGCACTCGTCGCTATCGAAGCCCTCATTGACGACGCGCGCCGCGAAAACGTCTTCGGTTTGCTCATGTCTTTGAACATGCTCATCGAATTCGGCGATGCGTTCGACTACACCGGCGCGGACTTCCGCGGCTGGTGCTCCGAGGTCGGCTTCCAGCGTTTCGACGTTGTCCATCTTGCCGGCGCCGCGAGTGCCGCGATTGCATACAAGTAGCACTACGCCCGCTATTCCTGGGGGTATATTGGCGATGCTGGTACTGCGTGTACGCCGCACGGGCCCGCTTCACGGCTACGAAGAATTCACGTGAAGAATCGACGTGGAACTGCATCACGCCGAAGGACATACTCGACGGGCGTCAAAAGGGATCCATGCCCGGCGCGATCAAAAGCGATCTTGGGCTGGAGCTTCAGTCCAGGAAGGGGCCTGTGACCACGGTTGTGATCGAGCGCATCGAGAGGCCCACCGAGAACTAGCCGTGCTCACAGGGATTGCAAACCATCGCCGGTAATCGACTCTTTTTTGCCGTGGCTGCGTGGCTGTTAACTTTGGCCTTACGCAAGAA
>Ga0187893_10011435_pt1 | contig 12887 bp, 10 predicted proteins | sample MA1701074metaG_FD_139574 | JGI IMG/M metagenome (GOLD analysis project Ga0187893, IMG submission 139574) | White microbial mat communities from a basaltic lava cave in the Kipuka Kanohina Cave System on the Island of Hawaii, USA - MA170107-4 metaG ...
GTTGCAGGACGACTGGTCGATGGCGCGCTTGCGGCCGAACTCGGTCTCGACGGGAATCACCGACAGGCAGTTCGACTGCACGCTGCAATCGCCGCAGCCTTCGCACACGGCCTCGTTGATGACCACGCGCTTGGGCGGGTCGGGATAGAGGCCGCGCTTGCGCCGCCGCCGCTTCTCCGCCGCGCAGGTCTGGTCGTAGATGATGGCGGTGACGCCGGGAAGCTCGCGGAACTCGCGCTGCAGGCGGTCGAGTTCGTCGCGGTGATGCACGGTCGTGCCCGGCGGAAAGCCGCCGCCGGTCGGATACTTCTCCGGCTCGTCGCTGACGATGGCGATCTGCTTGACGCCTTCGGCATGCAGCTGGTTGGCGATCATCGGCACGTCGAGCGGCCCGTCCATCGGCTGGCCCCCGGTCATCGCCACCGCGTCGTTGTAGAGGATCTTGTAGGTGATGTTGACGTTGGCGGCGACGCAGGCCCGGATGGCCAGCAGGCCCGAATGGTAATAGGTGCCGTCGCCGAGATTCTGGAAGATGTGGTTGGTCTTGCTGAACGGCGCCTGCCCGATCCAGGTCGCGCCTTCGCCGCCCATCTGCGTGAAGGTGTCGGTATTCCGGTCCATCCACTGGACCATGTAGTGGCAGCCGATGCCGGCGAGCGCGCGGCTGCCCTCGGGCACCTTGGTCGAGCTGTTGTGCGGGCATCCCGAGCAGAAATAGGGAATCCGCTGGATCGGCGGCTTGTGGCCGGTGAGCGCCCTCTCCTTCGCCGCCAGGAAGGCCAGCCGCTGCTCGATCCGCTCGCTCGTGTGGAAGCGGGCGATGCGCTTGGCGATGACGCGGGCGATGCGCGCCGGCGTCAGCTCGTCGGCCGAGGGCAGGATCCACTCGCGGTTCTCGTCGAACTTGCCGATCACCTTCGGCCGCACGCTCTCCTTCCAGTTGTAGAGCTGCTCCTTCAGCTGGTTCTCGATGAGCGCGCGCTTCTCCTCGACGACGAGGATCTCCTCGAGCCCCTCCGCGAATTGCCGCACGCCTTCGCGCTCCAGCGGCCAAGTCATGCCGACCTTGTAGACCGTGAGCCCGATCTCGGCGGCATACGCCTCGTCGATGCCGAGATCGTCCAGCGCCTGGCGGACGTCGAGATAGGACTTGCCGCAGGTGACGATGCCGAAGCGCCGCTTCGGGCTGTCGATGACGACACGGTTCAGCTTGTTGGCGCGCGCATAGGCGAGCGCGGCGTAGAGCTTGTATTTGTGCAGCCGCATCTCCTGCTGCAGCGGCGTGTCCGGCCAGCGGATGCTGAGACCTTCCGCCGGCAGATCGAAATCCTCCGGCAGCACGATCTCGACCCGATGCGGATCGACATAGACGGAGGCCGAGCTGTCGACCGTCTCCGCCACCACCTTGAACGCCACCCAGCAGCCGCTGTAGCGCGACATCGCCCAGCCATGCAGGCCGAGATCGAGGAACTCCTGCACGCCCGACGGATTGAGCACGGGAATGCCGTAGTCCATGAAGGCGTATTCGGTCTGGTGCGCCGTCGTCGAGGACTTGCAGGTGTGGTCGTCGCCGGCCATCACCAGCACGCCGCCATGGCGCGACGAGCCCGCCAGGTTGCCGTGGCGCATGACGTCGCCGGAGCGGTCGACGCCAGGGCCTTTGCCATACCACATGGCGAACACGCCATCATGCTTGTTGTCGCCGGCGAGGTGGGTCTGCTGGCTGCCCCATACGGCCGTCGCCGCCAGGTCCTCGTTGACCCCGGGCTGGAAATGGATCTGGTTGTTCCTGAGGAACTTCTTCGCCCGCCACATCGCCTGGTCGACGCCGCCCAGGGGCGAGCCGCGATAGCCGGTGACGAAGCATGCCGTGTCCAGGCCCGCCGCCTTGTCCCGCTGCCGCTGCATTATCGGCAGGCGCACCAGCGCCTGCGTGCCGCTGATGAACACGCGGCCGCTTTCGAGTGCATATTTGTCGTCGAGGTTAACCGCAGCAAGCGCCATGCGCTCGGCCTCCGTCGGGGCGGTTTGGCTATCGTCAGTCGAGTCTAAAGTAGATCGGCATGGCCGGCGGTGCAATTAACGTCGCGAAAGAGCAATGCTGTTACACCCGGTGCGCCGCGGTTGTAGCGGAATTGCCGGCCAGCCCCCGCGCAGGACACGAAATTCCGGCGATCGAGCCGCGACCGGAGTCCCGCTGCCGCTAGGGCTGCGTGCTGGCGTGCTTGCCTTGCGGCTGCGGGGCGGGTTTCCCCGGCCTCGATGCCGGCGTCATGTGCTTGAGGCCGGCCGACAGATAGTCGTAGCCGGTGACGATCGTGATCGCCGCCGCGATCCACAGCCCGAGCTCGCCGGCCCATTGCGTCCAGGCGCCGGCGGCGTCGCCGACGATCAGGATGCCGAGCGCGATCAACTGCAGCGCGGTTTTCCATTTGGCGAGCCGGCTGACCGGCACGCCCACGTTCACCTGCGCCAGGAACTCGCGCAGGCCGGAGACCATCACTTCGCGGCAGAGGATGACCAGCGCCGGCAACACCACCCAGCCGGCGATCCGATCGGTCGCCACGAGCATGAGAATCACCGCCGCCACCAGCAGCTTGTCGGCGATCGGGTCGAGGAAGCGGCCGAAGGCGGAGATCTGCGACCAGCGCCGCGCCAGATAGCCGTCGAAGTAGTCGGTGACCCCGGCGGTGCTGAAGAGCACGACCGATACCCAGCGCCAGACGTCTCCGTCCAGGTAGAACAGCCCGATCAGCACCGGAATGATGATGATGCGCGACAGCGTCAGCAGGTTCGGCAGGTCGGTCAGCATTGCCCGGATCGCGTCCGTTCGAGTCCACCGAGTGGCATCTTAACCATTGGAGTTGAAATGATCATGAATCTTTTTGGCTACCGTTTCGCTAATGCCTTCAACGGCCTGAAGATCGGCGATGCCGGCGCGGGAGACGGCACGGGCGGAGCCGAAATACAGGAGCAGGGCCCGCTTCCGTCGTGCGCCGATGCCGGGAATTTCGTCGAGCGGCGATTGCGCGATCTGCTTCGACCGCTTGGCCCGGTGCGCCCCGATGGCGAAGCGATGCGCCTCGTCGCGCAGCCTCTGGAGGAAATAGAGAACGGGGTCCTTCGGTTCCAGGTTGAAGGGCGCGCGTCCTGGCAGGAAGAAGCGCTCGCGCCCGGCGTCGCGGTCCGGGCCCTTGGCGATGCCGACGATCGCGACGTCGGTGATGCCGAGCTCGGCGAACACCTCGAGCGCGACGGAGAGCTGCCCGGCGCCGCCGTCGATCAGCACGAGATCGGGCCAGGCGCCGCGCTCGCGCTCCGGATCCTCCTTCAGCGCCCGCGCGAACCGCCGCGTCAGCACTTCGCGCATCATGGCGTAGTCGTCGCCCGGTTCGCTGCCGGCGGGATTGTTGATCGTGAACTTGCGGTAGGCGCCCTTGATGAATCCGTCGGGTCCGGCGACGATCATGGCGCCATAGGCATTTCGTCCGGAGATGTGGCTGTTGTCGTAGACCTCGATGCGTTCGGGCGCGGCCTCCAGCCCGAACGCCGCAGCGATGCCCTCGAGCAGGCGCCGCTGCGATGCGTTCTCCGACAGGCGCCGGGCCAACGCCTCGCGCGCATTCACCAGCGCCTGCGCGATCAGGTCGCGCTTGGCGCCGCGCCGCGGCACCTCGATGCGGACATTGTGGCCGGCCTTGGTCGTCAGCGCCTGCTGCAGCAGCTCGAGTTCCGCCGGTCGGTCGCTGAGCAGGACGAGCTTGGGCGGATCCTTGTTGTCGTAGAACTGGCCGATGAAGGCGCCGAGCACCTGATCGAGGCTCAGGTCCTTGTCGTGGCTGGGGAAATAGGCACGGTTGCCGTAGTTGCTGCCGGCGCGGAAGAAGAACACCTGCACGCAGGTGTGGCCGCCCCCCTGATGGGCGGCGATGACGTCGGCCTCGTCCATGCCGGCGACATTGATCGCCTGATGCGATTGGATGTGTGCGAGGGCGCGGATGCGGTCGCGCAGTCGCGCCGCCGCCTCGAATTCGAGGGCCTCGCTCTTGGCCTGCATCTCGTCCGCGAGGCGCTCCTGCACTTCGCGGCTCTTGCCCGACAGAAAGTCGCGTGCCTGCGCCACCAGAGCCGCATAGTCCTCGCCGCCGATGCGGCCGACGCACGGACCGGAACAGCGTTTGATCTGATATTGCAGGCAGGGCCGGGTACGGCTGGCATAGACATTGTCGGAGCAGGAGCGCAGCAGGAAGGCGCGCTGCAGGGCGGTGATCGTGGCGTTCACCGCGCCCGCCGACGCGAACGGCCCGTAGTAGTCGCCGGGGCGATTGCGCGCGCCGCGGTGCTTCATGATCTGCGGCGCCGCATGATCGCCGGTGATGAAGATGTAGGGGAACGACTTGTCGTCGCGCAGTGACACGTTGTAGCGCGGCGTCAGGCGCTTGATCAGGTTGCTTTCGAGCAGCAGCGCCTCGACTTCCGACTGCGTGGTGACGATCTCGAGCGCGGCGGTCTCCGCCACCATGCGCTTCAGCCGGTTCGGCAGCCGATCGATCTGGGTGTAGGTCGTGACGCGCTTCTTCAGGCTCCGGGCCTTGCCGACATAGAGCGCGTCGCCCTTCGTGTTCAGCATCCGATACACGCCGGGACCGGCGGGCAGGGTCGGCAATTGCGCGGCAAGGACCGCCAGCCCGCTGGCCAGAGCGCCGCTGGGGATCGGCACCGGCGGATCCGCTTCGAGGCGGTCCGGCATCGCGTCGGACGTGTCGCTTGCCTGATGCTCTTCCGCACTCATTCCAGCGCCTCGGCGGCTCCCGGTTTGCCCGCCGGAAATGGCGGATTTCTGCCCTTCCGATTGACCTGTCACCTATCCACCGCGTCTGTGGACAACTCTGTTGGTAAGGGGCTTCGGGGACAGCGCGAGCAAAGGATTCCCTTCACCTTGACGCGGTTGCCTAAGAAATAGGCAACAGTAGCCAACCCTTTGATATATAAGGAACGAGTTTCCCGCAATGGTAATCAAATGATTATGGTTCCGTCATCGGATCGTTTTTTTTGCCCATTCCGGCACCGCTGACGCGAGCCTCGGCGCCATGTGCACAACTTGCGGCTGCGCCGCCCCCTGCAGCGGCGGAATACTGCCATTTTCGGTCCCTCCGCCCGCCTACTCGTTGGCGACGGTGCCGCGGGCCGGCTGGGCCCAGCCCAGATGCTGGCCGCCGTCGAGGGCGATCATCTGGCCGGTCATCGCCGGCGTGTCCAGGATGAACCGAACGGCGCTGCAGATCTCCTCGAGCGTCGTGCCGCGACCGAGAGGCATGTTCCGGCATTGCTGGGCAAACTGCTCCGTCGTCTGCCGCGGGCTCGGCAGCGTCGGTCCCGGCCCGATGCCGTTGACGCGGATGCGCGGCGCCAGGGCCAGCGCCAGCGTGCGCGTCAGCGTCCACAGTCCCATCTTCGCCACGGTGTAGGACAGGAAGTACGGCGTCAGATTCCACACGCGCTGATCGAGCATGTTGACGATGACGCCGGCGGCATCGGCCGGCAGACGACGCGCGAAGACCTGCGACAGCACCAGCGGCGCACGCAGGTTGGTGTCGATGTGGGCGTCCCAAGAGGCGCGCGTTGCCGTCTCGACCTTGTCCATCTCGAACACCGACGCATTGTTGACCAGGCACGTGAGCGGGCCCAGGGCCTCGATCGCGTTCGGAATCAGGGCCTGCGCATCCGCCTCGCGCGACAGATCGGCGCGCAGCGCCGCGGCCCGGCCGCCGCCGGCCTCGATCTCGCGCACGACCTCGGCGGCCTCCGGTGCGGACCGATGATAGTGTACGCCGACGCTCCATCCATGCTTTGCCAGATCGATCGCGATGGCACGGCCGATTCGCTTGGCCGCGCCGGTGACGAGGGCGGCGCCCGGCTGCATGGCGGTCGGTGCGGGTGCGGTCATGATCGTCGACTGTGCGGCAGGACCATCACCCGGACAAGGGGAGGCGTGTCACGCGGCGCCGAGGAAGCCGCCGACCTGGCGGTGCCACAGCCGTGCGTAGTGGCCGTTGAGGCGTAACAGCGTCTGATGGCTGCCCTGTTCGATGATGCGGCCGGCGCGGATGTAGAGGATGCGGTCCATGCCGGTGATGGTCGACAGCCGATGGGCGATGGCAATGACGGTGCGGCCCTGCATCAGCGAGAACAGGGCCTCCTGGATGCGGTGCTCGCTTTCGCTGTCGAGCGAGCTCGTCGCTTCGTCCAGCACCAGGATGCGCGCGTCCTTCAGGACGGCGCGCGCGATGGCCAGGCGCTGGCGCTCGCCGCCGGACAGCTTGATGCCCTGCTCGCCGACGATGGTGTCGTAGCCGTGCGGGCGCTGCACGATGAAGTCGTGGCTGTTGGCGGTGATCGCCGCTTCGACGACGGCCGACTCCGGCGCCGCCTCGTTGGCGTAGCGGATGTTGTCGCGCAGCGGCCGGTGGAATACGCCCGGCAGCTGGCTCACCTCGGCGATGGCCTCGTTGAGGCTGTCCCAGGTGACGGTGGCGATGTCCTGGCCGTCGATCTCGATGCGGCCGCCCTGCGGCACGAAGTGCCGGCGAAGCAGCTTGATGATGGTCGATTTGCCGGCACCGGACGGGCCGACCAGCGCCACCTTCTCCCCGGCCGCCACCTCCAGGCTGAGGTTCTCGAACAGTCGGGTGCCGTCGGGATGGGCGAAGTCGACGTCGCGGAAGGCAATGGCCCCGCGCGTTACCGCCAGCGGGCGGGCGCCCGGCCGGTCGACGATCTCGTGCGGCAGCGTCACGAGCTCGATGGCCGAGGTCAGGGTGCCGATCTGCTCGAAGAAATCGAGCATGCGGTTCGACAGGTTCCAGACGCTGATCGAGATGAAGCTCGACAGCGTGAACACCATCGCGAACGTCCCGAGATCGAAGCGCCCGGCGATGGTCTCGCCGATCGCCAGCCAGACCATGACGCCCAGCAGCACGGTCACCGCCAGCGACTGGAACAGCCGCAAGGTCGTCAGAAACGCGCGCAGCTTCTGCGAGCGGCGGCACTCGTCGTCGAAGAAGCCGGCGAGCAGGCGGCGTTCGAAGGCGCTCTTGGCGAAGCTCCGGACGGTGTCGGCGTTGCCGATCGAATCGACCATGCGGCCGGTGGAGATGCTGACCGCTTCGGAGAATGATTTCGACAGCTTGACGCAGCGCTTCGCCAGCATCCCCGTGACGCAGAGATAGATCGCCATCCAGATCACCAGCAGCACCGCGAACACCGGCGCCTCCAGCGCCAGCAGCACCGTGGCGACCAGCAGCATGATCGAGATCTTGCTGGCGTCGAAGCAGAGGATGTCGAGGATGGTGATCGAGGCCCGCCCGGCTTCCTTGATCTTCTGGCCGAGCTTCCCGGCGTAGTTCTCCTGGAAATAGCGCGGCGAATGTCCCAGCAGATAGGCGAACATCTGTTTCTGCACCTTGGCGCGCAGCGGCGGCGCGGTGCCGATGTCGATCAGCTGATAGACGCGCATCATCAGCATGGCGCCGGCCCAGATCGCGATGGCCACGGCGAACCACATCATCGCCGGCCCGGCCGGCGCGGCCTTCGTCACCGTATCGGTCAAGGCGTTGACCACCCGCTTGAGGACGTAAGGCTCGAAGGTGTCCAGCCCCTGCGCCAGCAGCACCGTCGCGATCATCGCCAGGTATCGCCGCCAGAAATAGCGGCGGACGAAGTGCCACAGGAACGCCCAGGGCGCGCGCGGCAGCCAGCGGACGGACTCGAGGTCGTCATCCGCGGCCGTCGCTTCCGCCGCGTGACCCAAGGGCTCCGCCGCCATCACGTTCATGCCGGTCTCCGAGGCGCACACGGCCGACCGCGATTGCGTCGCGGCAAGCCGGCTCCGAATCGATGATGATCGGAAAATATCAGACTCGGCGGCCGAACGGCACCCGAGTTTTGCGCGCCGCTGCCATGCGCGGCCTCATGCCGCCGCCGTCAGTCCTTTTTCGGTTCGAAATCCAGCGCCGCGGAATTGATGCAGTAGCGCAGGCCCGTCGGTTCCGGTCCGTCGGGGAAGACGTGACCCAGGTGCGCCGCGCACCGCGCGCAATGCACCTCCGTGCGCGTCATGAAGAAGCTGCGGTCGGTCTGGGTCCCCACGGCATCCTTGCCCGCCGGCTGATAGAAGCTCGGCCAGCCGGTCCCGGAGTCGAACTTCGTGGACGAATCGAACACGGGTGCGCCGCAGCACACGCATTGATAGACGCCCTCGGCGTGGTTGTCCCAGTGCTCGCCGCTGAAGGCCCGCTCGGTGCCGTGCTGGCGCGTCACCTTGTATTGCTCCGGCGTCAGCTGCTGCCGCCATTCGGCGTCGGTCTTGACGACCTTGTCGTCCTTGTCCTTCGTTTCCGCATCCATGGACTCACCATGCCGTTACCGTATGCGAATATGGCGATCGAATGCCCATTTGCCACCACACATTTCCCCGAGGGCCCTCGGGCCCCTCCAGCAGTCCAGGAACCATATCCACATCCACGCCAATGTGTTATGAGCATTTGCATCCGTTTCCTGCCGGGGTCCAGCGCCCCGATTGGGGCATCTCCGGCGCGGGGGAGGGTCCGTGAGACAAGTTGTCGGGCCGCAAGGGGTGATGCCGTGAGCGAGGGTCAGGCTCTGCGGATCCTCCTCGTCGAGGACGAAGCGGTGATCGCCATCATGATCGAGGACATGCTGACCGACCTCGGCTGCGAGGTCGTCGGCCCGGCAGCCAGTGTCGCCGAGGCGAGTCGCTTGGCGCAGACCGAGCCGCTGGCCGGCGCGTTCCTCGACGTCAATCTCGGCGGCGCCAGCATCTATCCGGTGGCCGATCTGCTGGCGGCGCGCCAGATCCCCTTCGTCTTCGTAAGCGGCTACGGCGCCGGCGGGATCGATCCGCGCTTCGTCGGCAGGCCCGTCCTGTCGAAGCCGATCCTCGATGCCGACCTGGAACGCGCGCTCGATGGCATGCGCGCGTCTGCCAACCGCGGCTGAGCGACGCCCTGACAGGACGGGAATTGCCGGGCTTCCGTTACGAAGCGATAGTGCGCCGGTGCCTCAATTTGACCCGAAGCCGCCATCGACATGCGGCAGTCAAAGAGACGCGAAGGGTTGGAGGCTACCTATGGCGCCACAGGAGCACTGCACTCCGGCAGGCGAACCGGGTTCTTTATGCCTTTGAGTTGTTCGGGTTTCGCACAGACGGGAAATCCCGCCTTTCGCATGACTTTGCCCACGTACGCCCGGTCGGAGTCGAGCCAGCCGGGATCGGCAAGAAAGCCTTCGATCGTCAGGTCCGGGTGCTTTTCGAGCGTTCTTGTTACCCAAAGCTTGGCTTCCTGCGATCTGTCCAGCATGGCATAGGAGACAGCGCGATTAACCCATGAATATACCGTATAATTGTCGGGGGACTGTCGCTCCAGGACACGCAGCGCGTCCTCATATCGCTCAGCCATGACATACGAAAAGCTGAAAGGTCCCGTCGCCCACGTGGGATAGTTGGGGTCGAGCCGGATGGACTGATCAACGATCTCGGCCGCGCGTTGAGGATTTTCATATCCCGCCGCCCAGGAGCTATAGATCATGAGGATCTCTGCGGATCCCGGGTTCAGGCGTAACGCTGTCTGGAACTCGGCTTTCGAACGCTGAAACTCACCCTGTTGCCCAAGGATATGGGCCAAGTGCGCGTGCGCAAGTGCGTCCATTGGATCGAGTGTTATTGCACGCTGGGTCGCCTTGAACGCGTCGTCCAGCGCTGTCCCAGGCTCAGCGCCAAAATCAATAGAGACAAAATAGACGACCCCAAGCTCATCCCACGCTCTCGCTAAGGTCGGGTCCTTTTCGACCGCCTGGTTGAGAAGAGATTTCGCTTCCGTGACACTCTCGCTTGTCCATGCAGTCACGGCTTCGCGGCCCCGTAGATAGAGTTCGTAGGCCGTAAGATCTCTTGGACTTGCCCGTCGGCTGGCAGCGTGCTCCGCCATGGTGATCGCCCCACCTGTTTCCAGCAGCCGCTTTCTCACCTCTTCTGAGATTTCGGCCTGCAAGGCGAACATGTCCGTGACACCGCGGTCCCAACGGTCCGACCAGATGTGCGCGGCGGTTTGCGCGTTTATCAGCTGAGCGGTAATGCGGACTTGATCCGCCTCGCGCTGAATCGAACCTTCGAGCACGTAACGCACGTTCAGATCCCGACCGACTTGTCGAATGTCGACAGGTTTCCCTTTGTAAACGGCCGTTGAATTGCGGGCGATAACGTCCACCTCGCGATATCGAGCGAGGTCCGTGATAATGTCTTCGGTGATCCCATCGGCGAAGCGTCCCGTCGTTTCGTCGCCGCCAATGTTGGCGAACGGCAGCACGGCAATGGACGGCTTGCCTGCAAGTACTGGCTCCGTTGGCTGAAGCCACCACACTGCCGCGCCGGCGGCGATCGCCGAAGCGATCAGTACGAGCGTCAACGGCGCATATCGGCGGAGTGAACGGGTTCGGAGCCCCCAGATCCGTTTGGCGCCATCGAATCTTACGCTATAGGTCCGGACCGGCTGGGAGATGTTCTTGACCCGTTGGTCCCCGGCAAAGTCGAGCGGTAAGTCCAGTTTGCCGCGCAGTTGGTCGTAGGCCGTGCCCGAGACGAGAACGCCGCCAGGTGGGCATATCTGCTCCAGGCGGGCCGCAATATTGACGCCATCGCCGAGCAGGTCGTCGCCCTCGACCACGACGTCGCCGAGATTGACGCCGATGCGCAGCATAACGCGGCCGTCGCTGGGAGAATCGACCTGGCTGACGGCGCTCTTCTGCACCGCAACGGCGCAGTTGACCGCGTCGACGACCGATCCGAACTCGGCGATGACGCCATCGCCGATCAGCTTGACCACGCGGCCATGGTGGCGCGACAGCAGCGGATCGAATACCTCGCTGCGCAGCTTCCTGATGGCGGCCAGCGTCCTGGCTTCGTCAGCCTCGACTAGCCGCGAATATTCGACGACATCGGCAACTAGGATGGCTGCCAGCCGCCGTTCGACGGTTGCCGGCTCCACGCTATCCTCCCGCGCTATGACCGGCCGTCTGAGGCCCCCGCGCAGGTACGAATACTAGCACATATGGAAGCAAAACTATGCAGTTGCCTTCTGGAGGACCCTTGTCTGCAATTGGCACTACGCGGACCCCAACTGAGGCGGGTCGCGGTCATTTGACAAATCGGCGGTTCCGTCGTATATTTCTGTCAGGACAGAAATGACGGAATGAGACGATGCAGCTGACGCCGGTCATGGAAAAGTACGTGCTCCACTGGGGCGAAATGGGAACGCGCTGGGGGGTCAACCGCTCGATCGCCCAGATCCACGCACTTCTCTACCTCTCGCCGCAGCCGCTGACGGCCGAGGAGATCGCCGACACCCTGGCGATCGCCCGCTCCAACGTCAGCACCAGCCTGAAGGAGCTGCAGACCTGGGGCCTCGTCCGCATGACCCACGTCCTCGGCGATCGTCGCGATCACTTCGAATCGATCAAGGACAACTGGGAGATGCTGACGATCATCGTCGAGGAGCGCAAGCGGCGCGAGATCGATCCGACCCTGGCGCTGCTGCGCGAGTGCATGGCCGAGGCCGAGCAGGACAAGGCGACCGACGCCGAGGTCAAGGCCCGCATCGAGCGCATGCTGACCTTCATCGACACCCTGACCACCTGGTACGAGCAGGTGAAGCGGCTGCCGAAGCCGACGCTGGTCGCCCTGATGAAAATGGGCAGCCGCGTCGCCAAGGTCGTCGCCAAGGTGGCATAGGCGAGCGCCAACAGGGAAACGCGACGAAAAAATTTTGTCCGTTACTTTCTGTCAATTCAGAATTAACCGACAATAAGGGAGACGCCGACATGCCAAGGCACAATATCTGGGGCGAGCGCCGCGCGGGAAGCGCCCCGCGGCCCGCGGGCCCGCCGCTAGGACCGATCACCGGCGATCCCCGTCGGTCGCCGCACGTCGCGCTCACGGTCTTCTACAACGGCGACTGCCCGGTCTGCGTCCGCTACATCTCGCGCTATCAGGAGGCGAGCGCCGGCCGCTCGCGCCTCATCGCCTGGTCCGATGCAGCGGCGGCGCCCTGGGCGCTCAAGCGCTGGCACGTCGAGCCGGCGGCGGCGCTGCTGCGCCTGCGCGTTGCCGACGCCGATGGCCGGCTGTTCACGGGGGCCGCGGCCTTCGCGCGGCTGTGGCGCGAATTGCCGGGATACCGCTGGCTCGGTCTGCTGCTTGCCCTGCCCGGCGCCACCCTGCTTGCCGACTGGGTCTATGAGGCCGCCTATGTACGCCCGTTGCAGCGGCGGCTCGATTGCCAGCCGGCGAGCGACGGCGTGATCGGCTCGCGACCCAATGGGCCGCGCCATGCCTAGCGCCGGCGCCCTGCGGCACCCGCTCACCGGGCCGCGCTCCTGGCACGTCGAGGGCGCCGGCGTGCAGGGCTACAACGTGCGTTTCTGCGGCCTGATCACCATGGGCGAGTCCTACCACAACAACCACCACGCCTTTCCCGGTTCCGCCCGCATCGGCATCGAGCCCGGCCAGGTCGATCCGGGTTGGTGGGTGCTCAAGATCTTCGCTGCCCTCGGCCTCGCCTGGAACATCAGGACGCCGAAGGACCTGGCGCCGCGTCCGGAGCTGCGCGCCGTCACCGTGTCGGCACGCACAGACCTCGCTCTTGCCTAGCTCGGCGCCGCCAGCGCCAGCATCGCCGCCAGCGTCGCGTACTTCTCGTCCTGCCGCCACGGCGGCCCGAGCGTGCGGCCGAGCTCGGCCAGCATCTGCGTCACCCGCTCCGGCGACAGCCGCAGATCGGCCATGCAGCGCGTCATCAGCTCGCGCTCGCGGA
>Ga0187893_10011437_pt1 | contig 12886 bp, 10 predicted proteins | sample MA1701074metaG_FD_139574 | JGI IMG/M metagenome (GOLD analysis project Ga0187893, IMG submission 139574) | White microbial mat communities from a basaltic lava cave in the Kipuka Kanohina Cave System on the Island of Hawaii, USA - MA170107-4 metaG ...
CACGCCCACGTGCTGGCGCTCATCAACGAATACCTGCCCGTGAAGGAACTCGTCGGCCGGCTCATCGAAGTGCCCGTGCTCCGCCAATTCGGCCTCGTGGAACACGAGCAAGTGGACCACTTCCTCGCCACGGTTTTCGGCAAACAACAGGAAACCGTGGACACCTCAGTGAACGCACCGGAGAAGAAACGCGTTCACAGCCCCACCAAGTCTGCACGCCCACGCCAACTCAAGAAATGAACTCCCTGTTCAACCGACAAACCAACGACTGCGAGAACTCGCGCGCCGATCAAAGCTTCAGCCAGCTTCTGAGGCACGCTCCGAGCGCGGCTTGATCCTGCGCTGACAGGGTACCAACAGATTTGATCACCAGTCGCTCTTCAACCGTGGCGATTTGCGATTTGATGCCGCACGCCACAGTTCAAGCCCGCTGCTCGCCAGTCCCGCAGCGCAAGGTCCACGTTATGCATCTGCGAAGAAATCGGGACGACGAACAAATCCTTTCCGCGGCTGCTGTGCCCGATGACGACCGCCGGCCGCACTTTGCGGCTCGTCAGATCGGAAAAGGGAATCGGCAGAAGAACGACCTCATTTCTGGAGAAGCTCATTGAAGACATCGTCGTCGCGGTTGTCCCAGGTCTTGGTGAGAGCGTCTTCCGACAGCTTCAGCCACGCGCCGCGCTCCGTGTCGGCGGCAGGATCGCTCTGAATCGTGACCGTGACGTGCGCCTTGTCCGGCAGCGGCAACGGCCCCGGCAGCTTGAGCATCCCGTTTTCGTAAATGGCCTCGACCGTGGTTGTCATGGCGCCAAACTAATGGGAAGCGGTGGCCGAAGCAAGACGCGATGGACCTCGCCCGGGACCTCGCCCGGTTCAAGCAGGAGAACTGCTGGGAAACCACGCAGGCGAAATTCCTCAAGGCGCTGGAGGGGATGCGGTGAATTGCATCGCGGAGCGATGACAGATGGTAGCCGGGGGTTGAGCGGCAGCGACACCCCCGGATCGGGTGCGTTCGCAACCGCACCCCGGAGGGGTGCCAGAGCCGGGAGGCGCTGGAGGCGAATTCGCAGACGATCATCGATCAGGCGAACACGGAGCGGCCGACGAGCGACATCAACACGGATTTCATCGTCGATTCGACAACGAAGCGCGGCCAGTATGTGGCGTCGCACTCGAACCAGGTGTCGAAGGTGGGTTCGGGCAAGCAGCAGCGCGAGGAGCGAAAGGCCCAGGTGAAGTCGATCACGGATCGCCGGAAGAAAATCCAGCGCGCGGCGGACACGGCGTGGCCGCACACGAACCCGGCGAACGCGAAGGCGCGGACGGTGTTCCGCCTGCCGGCCAAGCGGCCGTATAGTTACTGAGCGAATTTTCCCGTCACCACTGCGCCGTACGGGCGGATGCGAAAGTGTCCGCCCGTTTTGCTTTTCATCCCGTGGGCCGGGCAACGCAGGCGGCGGTTTGCAGGACCGCGGAGGCTGGTGCGATTCCAGCACGGGATTCCATTTCGGCGGCAGTGATGTTGAACAGGAGCATGGCTGGCTTCCAACCAGTTCGTCCGGGTGCAATTCCCGGTTGCCGCACCAGTTTGCGCTGGTGAAGGGAGCGGGGGAGTGGGGAGGTGAGCACGGGCGCGTCACTCACCTGCCCGCTCACTCACTTTCCCACCTGCCCATTTTGCCGGTGTGGCTCAGCAGCGACAGCAGCAGTTTCGTAAACTGCCGGGCGCATTGCCCCACGAGAGTGCGAGTCTCTCCGCCGGCCCCATTTCGCATCGCGAGCTCGAGCAGCAGAGCGGCGGCCTCTTAAGCCGCGCGGTCAGGGTGCGAGTCCCTGGCGATGCACCAGTGTGGGCAGGTGGGAAAGTGAGGGAGTGAGAAAGTGGGTCAACGCAGCGGACTCACCTGCTCACTTTCCCACTCTCTCACCTGCCCTGCTATTGCTCCCGTAGCTCAATTACCAGAGCGCGGCGCTTCGAACGCCGGAGATGCGGGTGAGAGTCCTGCCGGGAGCGCCAGTGGCACGCCGCGTTGGCCCAACAGCAGAGGCGTCCCGCTCAGAACGGGAAGGTTGAGGGTGCGAATCCTTCACGCGGCACCAGTTTCGTGAACGCGCGCGGTGCAGCTCTGCCAAACTTGTCACTATCGCTGCGTTGACACGGTGGGCAGTCCCGCTAGACTCTCCACAAAACCGGCCCAGAGCATTTATGAAGCTTCCGCTTCCTCGCTCGCGCGCGTTCACGCTGATTGAACTGCTGGTGGTCATTGCCATCATTGCCGTTCTCGCGGCCCTGCTGCTGCCGGCCTTGGCGCAGGCGAAGGAAAAGGCGCGCCGGATCAAATGCCTGAGCAATCTCAAGCAGGCTGGCATCGCCTTCAAAGTATTCGCCCAGGATCGGGAAGGAGTTTATCCTTGGCACCTTTTGCCCGAGGAAGGCGGCACCTACGGCCAGTGCGCAGGCATAGCCTGGTCAAATTTTCTGGCCGCTTCGTCCGAGATTGACACGCCGAAGATCCTCGCGTGCCCCAGCGACACTGCGACTCGCGCTTCCGCGCTTGATTGGACAGACGGCCCTGACGGTTTTCGGAACCCGGCGAATCGAGGGAATGCCTTGAGCTACTTCGTCGGGCTGGACGCGTATGAGAAAGTGCCTTATTCCATCGTGACCGGCGACCGCCATCTCCTCGGGGGCCGGGTGGACGGCTGCGGCAGCGTCGCTGATCCTCCCGGAGTGCCGGCAGTGGAGTTGCGCGCCAATGACAACACCATCCGCTGGGGCCTAACCGGGCATGGACGGCTGGGGATGATCGCCTTCAACGATGGCAGCGCACACATCATGCGGGACGCCGCCGTGCGCGAAGCGATGTTCGAGGCTTTTCGCGTGTTAAGCAACGGGGAGATCCGAAGCCGAGCGAGGGGCAGCCGGACAAGCAATCACATTCTGCCCCCTCGCTGACTCCCGCGCCCTGCTTCGCTCCCGTAGCCCAACGCAGAGGCAGCGGACTTAAACCCCGCGTAGTGTCGGTGCAAACCCGACCGGGAGCACCATTTTACTTGTCCCCGCGTGTAGCCCAACCATCAGAGGCGCCAGGCTCAAACCCCGGAGGTTGCAGGTGCGAATCCTGCCACGCGGACCGCCTTCGTGCTGCGCTTCGGTGCGGCAAGCCATCTACGGAACGTCAACCGGACAAGCGGGCCGGGCCTGTTTGCTAAACAGCGCGCGCCTTCGGGCGTGTGGCGCAAGCCCACGGCGTTCCGCCATTTGCCCCGGTAGCTCAATCGGCAGAGCGACCGCCTTATGAGCGGGAAGCGCCGGACAGGCGCAAGGTTGGAGGTTCGACTCCTCCCCGGGGTATTTGAAACACGAAGCCGCTCGCGTAGCCCAACGCAGAGGCGCGACGTCGAGAGCGTCGAAAGTGCGGGTGCAAGTCCCGCCGCGAGCACCAATTTTCAGCCGCAAAGACGCGCAAAAGGCACAAGACCGAAATCCTCTTTGCGCCTCTTTGCGGCAACGAACTTTTCGCGGAGTCGAAGCCACAGCAGACCGGCACCCGGCCTTTAACCGGACGCGGTGAGGTTGCAACTACCTCCGGCTCCACCAATCTCCCTGGTTCCGAGTTCAAGGTTCCGGGTTCCGAGTTGAAGCATTCCTTTGCAACCTCGGAACTCGGAACCCGGAACTCGGAACCATTTTTTGCCGGGTCGGATAACAGCAGTCCCGCGCCCTTTGAAGGCGCTCGTGGTGGTGCAACTCCACTCCCGGCAGCCAGTTTCTTTCCGCCTGTGCCATGCTTGCGCCGTTGTGCCAGGGTTTGCGCCACTTTGCTCCGCGTCCGCAGCCGCCCGGCCACTGCGAAGCCGGATTATCAGGCGTTTGCGCGATGCCAAGTGCTGGCACTCATCCTGATGATATAAGGTGTAACAACGATGGCTCGGGTTGCCGGGCCGCAAGAAAACCGAAACCGGGCGCGCTTTGTACGGTGGTAAGCGGGTTCGGTCAATGAAACGCACCACCGGGAAAGGCAAACACATGAATGCATTAACTCGTTGGGATCCCTTCAAGGAGATGGACGACTTGCAGCATCGGCTGGGCAGAATCTTCGGCCTGTCAACGCTGCGACACGGCGATGGCCGTGAAAACATGACCGTGGCCGAGTGGTACCCGCTGGTGGACATCAGCGAAGATGACAAGGAATTCGTCATCAAGGCTGAGTTGCCGGAGGTGAAGAAGGACGACGTGAAGGTGACTGTGGAAAACGGCGTGCTCACCATCACCGGAGAGCGCAAGTTCGAGAAGGAAGAGAAGAACAAGCGCTATCACCGCGTGGAGCGCGCCTACGGCAGTTTCACGCGCAGCTTCACGCTGCCGGACGACGCCGACCCCGCGCAGGTGGCGGCAGAGTTCAAGCATGGCTTGCTGACCGTGCGTCTCGCCAAGAGCGAGCAAGCGCGGCCCAAGTCCATCGACGTGAAAGTTTCGTAACCCATAAGTTGCAGGGTTGCCGGATAGCCGGGCGCAAAGGACGGCGCCCGGCCTTCTTCTTTTTTTGTTTCAAATCTGAGATCTGAAATCTGAGGTTCATCCAGAACGCCCGGTGGTGAAATAGCATCACGGCTGGCCTACACCCAGCAGTCGGGGGAGCATAACCTTCCCGGGCGACGATTTTGCCTCGTCGCATAACCAACAGCGCGCCGGTCTCTGAAGCCGGAGGTCCGGGTGCGAGTCCCGGCGAGGCGGCCATTTACCCGCGGCGCAATGCAGTTGAGCCGCCGCCCCGCTTGCGCATCATGGGGCGCGTCATGCCCGTGGACCGCGATCAATTGGCGGCGAAGCTCAAGCGTCTCGTTGAGCAGAACGTTTTCATCGGCACGTCCTCGTGGAAATACCCGGGCTGGTTCGGCTCGATCTACGAACGCGACCGCTACGTCTGGCGCGGGCGTTTCTCGAAGGCGCGATTTGAGCGCGACTGTCTGGCCGAGCTTGCGCGGGTCTTTCCCGCCGTCTCGGTGGACGCCACGTTTTACAAATTCCCGGAGCGAACGATGCTCGAAGGACTGGCCGCCCAGGTGCCGGAGCATTTCCAGTTTGGTCTCAAGGTGACGGACGAAATCACCACCAGGCGATTCCCAAACATCCCGCGCTTCGGCCGCCGCGCAGGACAGGCCAACCCGAACTTTCTCAACGCGTCGCTGTTCATCGACTCCTTCCTTGCTCCATGCGAACCCATCCGACCCAAAGTCGGGCTGGTGATGTTCGAGTTCTCGCACTTCGGCACGGGCGAGTTCGCGCGCGGCGCAGAATTCGTCGCCGCTTTGGATCGGTTCCTCGGCAACCTTCCCGCCGGCTGGCCCTACGGTGTCGAGTTGCGGAACCGCCAGTGGCTGCGACATGAGTATTTCGCCGCGCTCTCGCGCCACGGCCTCACGCACATCTACAACGCGTGGGAAAACATGCCGCCGGTCAGCAGACAGATGGCGCTGTCCGGCAGCGAGACGAATCCATCGCTCCTCGCTGCGCGCTTCCTGCTGCGGGAGGGCCGCCGCTACGAGGACGCGGTAAAACAGTTCAGCCCCTACGCCGAAATCAAAGACCCGAATCCCGCCGGACGCGCCGCCGCCGCTGCGTTGGTGCGACGCGGCCTGGAGTCCAAGCGACGGACAAAAGTGCTTCTCTTTGTCAACAACCGCTTCGAAGGTCACTCGCCCGGCACCATCCAGGCGATAGTCGAGGAAGTCGAAGCGGCGGAGTGAGCCAGCGATCCAGCCGAACACCCAGCGAGCCGCGAAGCCAGGACCTTCGCCATCAACAAAAAACAAACACCGGTGCGTGAAACGAAAAACGTGAAATGCAAAAAGGTTCGGGCGCTTCGACAAAAACCGAAGCCGCTCCTCAGCCCTTGCGTTTACGTTTCACGTTTTGCGAACACTATGAACAGCGTCCTGAACAAAACGATTGTGCTGGTGCTCAACCGCAACTGGCAGGCCATCCACGTCCGCACGCCGGCCGAGGCCTTCTGCATGATGGCCACCAACGTCGCCACCGCCCTCGACATCACAGGCGAGGACCACATCCGCCCCGTGCCGTGGGACGAATGGCTCACCCTGCCCGTGCGCGACGGCGACCACGCCGTGCAGACCGCGCGCGGTGCCATCCGCGTGCCGACCGTCATCGTGGCCGTGAACTACGCGCGCGTGCCAAAGAAGCGCCCGCGCCTCTGCGCGAAATCCATCCGCGAGCGCGACGGCGACCGCTGCCAATACACCGGCGCGCACCTGCGCCCGGACGAAGGCAGCCTCGATCACGTCGTCCCCCGCAGCCGCGGCGGACGCGACACTTGGGAAAACCTCGTCTGGTCCAGCAAGACGGTGAACACGAAGAAAGCCGACCGGCTTCCGCACGAAGCCGGCCTCAAGCTCCTGCGCGCGCCCCGCGCGCCGAAGGAACTGCCCATCACCGCGCTCCTCCGCAACGTCCACGGCGTCGCGGACTGGAAGCTGTTCGTGAGCGAATGAGCCATCACAGCCTGGGGTCGGTCAATGGTATCGCACTATCTGACCGCCAACGCGCCAGAGAGTGTGCAATTGACCGACTCCAGGCAGATTTGGCGTGGATTCGGCCGGAGACGTGTTTAGCATCCGCAACATGTTCGTTTATCCGAAGCAGTATGATGTGATCGTTGTCGGCGCAGGACATGCGGGGGTGGAAGCGGCATTGGCGGCTGCGCGGATGGGATGCGAGACGCTGTTGCTGACGATCAATTGCGATACGATTGGGCAGATGTCGTGCAACCCGGCTGTCGGTGGCTTGGCCAAGGGTCATCTTGCGCGCGAGATCGATGCGCTGGGCGGTGAGATGGGGCGCAACACAGACATGACTGGGTTGCAGTTCCGCATGCTGAACACGAAGAAGGGTCCGAGCGTATGGGCACCCCGCGCGCAGTGCGATAAGAAGGCGTATCAGTTTCGGCTAAAGTGGGTGTGCGAGCGTCAGGAAAGGCTGGATGTAAAGCAAGGGCAAACGTTAAAGTTGCTTCATAAAGGCGGGAGAGTGACCGGTGTCGGAACATCTCTTGAAGTGCAATACCTAGGGAAAGCGGTCGTGGTGACGACGGGAACGTTCCTGCGAGGGCTAATGCACGTCGGGTCGAACCAGCAAAGCGGTGGACGAGCGGGAGAATCAGCAGCGATTGGCTTATCGTCATCGTTAAAGGAAACTGGTCTGGAGCTAGGGCGGCTCAAGACCGGGACTCCTCCGCGATTGTTAAAGTCGTCCATCGCATTTGAGAAGACAGATGCGCAATTGGGAGACGAGCCGGTTCCGTGGTTTTCCTTCTGGCGGGAGGATTTGTTCCATGTGGAACATTCTGGAGTGAATCCAGCGGATGGCGGGCAGTCCGCAGGGAAGTATCCGAAGGGATCGATGCTCGACCGCGTGAACGGACAGTTGCCCTGCTTTATCACATGGACGACGGATCGGACGGTGGAGATCATCCGAGCGAACTTGCATCGATCTCCAATGTATTCGGGCGTCATCGAAGGCGTCGGACCGCGGTATTGTCCGAGCATTGAGGACAAAATCGTGAAGTTCCCCGATAAGGAGCGGCAGCAGATTTTCCTGGAGCCGGAGGGGGTGGCGACGGACGAGATTTACGTGAATGGCTTCTCGACTTGCCTACCGTTCGAGGTGCAAGTGGAGATGGTGCGGACCATCATTGGGTGCGAGCGGGCAGAAATCATGCGACCGGCTTACGCGGTGGAGTATGACTTCGCCTTCCCGACGCAGCTCAAGCCGTCGCTGGAAACGAATGTGTGCGAGGGGCTGTTTCTGGCAGGGCAAATCAACGGCACGTCAGGCTACGAAGAGGCGGCGGCGCAAGGGTTGATGGCAGGGATGAACGCAGCGCTACAGGTGCAAGGTCGCGCGCCGCTGGTGCTGGGCCGAGACGAGGCTTACATCGGGGTGCTGATCGATGACTTGGTAACGAAGGGAACGGTCGAGCCGTACCGGATGTTCACTTCGAGGGCAGAGTATCGCTTGCTCCTCCGGCAGGATAATGCGGACTTGCGCCTGTGCGAGAAGGGGTGGGAAGCGGGGTTGTTGCCGAAGCGGAATTGGGAGCGGTTTCGCGCGAAGCGGGCGGCGGTGGAGGGGGAGTTATCGCGGCTAGAGGGAACGCGTGCGGGGGAGGAGTTGTTGTCCGCCTTGCTGCGGAGGCCGGAAGTGCGATGGGGCGATTTGCCGGGAGAGAAACCGGCTTTGGCAGAATCCGTCGTGGAGCAGGTGGAGATCGCTTTGAAGTACGAGGGCTATATCGCGCGCCAGGAAACCGAGGTAAAAAAGTTTCGCATGATGGAGGAGAGACAAATCCCGGCATGGGTCGATTACGACCGGGTCCCCAGCCTGCGGAAAGAGGCGCGCGAGAAACTGACAATGCTGCGACCGGGTACAATTGGGCAGGCATCGCGGATCTCAGGCGTGTCGCCGTCCGACGTAGGGATCCTCTTGGTCTGGCTCAAGCGAGGACCGGAGGCTGGCTCTGGATTGGCAACGGACGAGCAGGAGCCGACTTGTTGTGCGGACTCGTAATGTTCCATGTGGAACACTTCCGAGCGCTTCTACGGGCCGGGAATGGGAACTGGTTGGCGCGTGTCGGGAAAAAACGTGTCTCGATAAGAGGTCTCATAATGTGAGTCACGAAACAATGATAATGCGCCTAATAGGCACAGTATCGGCAGCCGACCGTTTGATTGCAGAGTCGCTTAAACAGATGTAACTCGTTTTACATTAGTCATTTACAATGTAACTGTCTCCAGTGGCAAAGACGGTGCTGAGAGGAGAGTCCACGGCAATAGAAGATTGATTTTATGGCGAAGGTACTTGGCATCGACCTCGGCACGACGAATTCCTGCATGGCAGTCATGGAGGGAGGCGAACCGTCAGTATTGGAGAATTCAGAGGGGAAGCGCACTACACCCTCAGTCGTTGCGTTCACCAAGACCGGCGAGCGACTCGTCGGCGAAGCGGCCAAGCGGCAGGCCGTCACGAACGCGCGAAATACGGTGTATTCGATCAAACGGTTCATGGGCCGAAAGTTCGATGAGATTCAGGAGGAGATTAAGCGAGTCCCCTACAAGGTCGTTCGCGCCAGCAATGGCGATGCGCACGTCGAAGTGGAGGTCGAGGGCAAAGCGAAGACGTTCAGCCCGCCGGAGATTTCCGCGATGATTCTCGGCAAGCTCAAGGCGGATGCCGAAATGCGGCTCGGCGAGAAGATTTCGCAGGCAGTCATCACGGTACCGGCTTACTTTAACGACTCCCAACGCCAAGCGACAAAGGACGCCGGCAAGATCGCTGGGCTGGAAGTGCTGCGCATCATCAACGAACCGACGGCCGCGTCGCTCGCTTATGGCCTCGACAAGAAAAAGGACGAGAAGATCGCGGTGTATGACTTGGGCGGCGGCACGTTCGACATCAGCGTGCTGGAGATCGGCGACGGCGTCTTCGAGGTGAAGGCGACGAACGGCGACACGCACCTTGGAGGCGACGATTGGGATAACAAGCTGATCGACTGGGTGCTGGAGGAATTCAAACGCGATCAAGGGATGGATTTGCGGAAGCAGCCGGATGCGTTGCAGCGCATCAAGGAGGAAGCTGAGAAGGCGAAGATAGCGCTGAGTTCCTCGCAGCAATACGAGATCAACTTGCCGTTCATCACAGCGGATGCGAGCGGCCCGAAGCACATCGCGCTCAAACTGACGCGCGCCAAGATGGAGCAGCTTTGCGACGACCTCTTCGAGCGCACCGTCACGCCAGTAAAGAACTGTTTGAAGGATGCCGGCCTTACGTCGGACAAGATCGATGAGCTTGTGCTTGTTGGTGGCATGACGCGCATGCCGCGCGTCGTGGAGGTCGCCCGCTCGCTCGTGAACAAGACGCCGCATCAAGGGGTGAATCCCGACGAAGTAGTCGCGATCGGCGCGGGCATTCAGGGCGGCGTGCTCAAGGGTGAAGTGAAGGACGTGTTGTTGCTCGATGTGACGCCGCTTTCGCTCGGCATTGAGACGCTCGGCGGGGTTTTCACGAAACTCATCGAGCGCAACACCACCATCCCGACGCGCAAGTCCGAAATCTTCTCCACCGCGAGCGACAATCAGCCTGGCGTGGAGATCCACGTCCTCCAAGGCGAACGCCAGTTCAGCCGCGACAACAAGACCATTGGCAAGTTCCACCTCACCGACATTCCGCCCGCGCCGCGTGGCGTGCCGCAGATCGAAGTGACCTTCGACATTGATGCCAACGGCATTCTCAACGTCAGCGCGAAGGACCTCGGTACAGGCAAGGAACAGAAGATCACGATCACAGCGTCCAGCGGCCTCTCGAAGGACGAAGTCGAGCGGATGCGCAAGGATGCCGACGCGCACGCGGACGAAGACAAGAAGCGCCGCGAGGAGGTCGAGGCGCGCAACGAAGCGGACAACACCGTTTATCGCACCGAGAAGATGCTCAAGGAAAACGGTGACAAGATCGGCGGCGACGACAAAGCCGCGATCGAAAAAGCGGTGGCTGACGTGAAGGAAGCCCTCAAGGGCAGCGACGCGGCCGCCATCAAGTCCGCGTTGGAGAAGCTCAACGAAGCCTGGCAGAAAGTTTCGGAGATTCTCTACAAGGCCGCCGCCGAGAAGGCTCAGGCCGCGAAAGGCGCCGCTGGCGGTTCGACCAGTTCCGCCTCCAGCGGTGCCGGCGACACGGGCGATTCCTCGAAGAAGGACGAAGGCCCGATCATCGACGCCGAAGTCGTGGACGAAAAGAAGAAGTAAGTAAGAAGCACCGTCCGCACCCTAGAAACGTATGTGGAGATACTCCAAAAAAGACGGCTGGGAAGAGATTGAGGATTTCTTGGCTGCAACGGGCAGCAAGGAAATCGCGGATGAATTTCACGCGTGCGGGTTTTCTTCTGAACCAACGTTTGAGATCGGAGACTCAGATGAACTTGGAGCAGAAATTTACCGGCGCCTTGAAGATGTTGGGCACAGTATCAGTTACGTCAATTATCGGACGCTAAAGCCGTTAACGGTTCCGAAAGCCACCGAAGCGAAGGACGAGTTCTTGGCAAACATATTTGTCGGGGGAAGAAGTTACCCCGTGGCACTACCTGCGCTGCCCGACTTGTTAGATTTCCTTTCCCAGTTCACGAGCATTTGTCGCGGATTGGGTGCCGTTTCTCCGAGTCGGAGCAACGAGTAAGACGCTTTCCCTCCGCTCGGGCGGCGGGACTCGATTCGACCGAAAATCGAAACCAACAAACAAAACAACCAACAGCGCAACTATGGCAACCACCACCAACCTCAAACCCCTGGGCGACCGCGTTCTCGTCGAACCCGCCGAGGAAAAGGAAGTGAAGAAGGGCGGCATCATCATCCCCGATACCGCCAAAGAAAAACCAACCGAAGGCATCGTCATCGCCCTCGGCACCGGCAAGACCGACGACAACGGCAAAAAAGTCGCCTTTGAAGTCAAGAAGGGGGACCGCGTGCTTGTCTCGAAGTACGGCGGCACCGAAATCAAACTCGACGGCAAGGAGTACAAGATTTTCAACTCCGACGATCTCATCGCCGTCATCGAATAACGCATCTCTTAACTCTCAACCACCAACTACGAACTAAACTATGGCAGCTAAACAACTCCTCTTCGACGAGTCCGCTCGTCAGCAACTCCTCAAGGGCGTCTCCACGCTTTCCAAGGCCGTCACCGCGACGCTCGGTCCCAAAGGCCGCAACGTTGTGCTCGACAAAAAATACGGCTCCCCGACCGTCACCAAGGACGGCGTGACCGTCGCCAAGGAAATCGAACTGGAGAACCCCTATGAAAACATGGGCGCCCAGATGGTCCGCGAAGTCGCCAGCAAGACCAGCGACGCCGCGGGCGACGGCACCACCACCGCCACCGTGCTCGCCGAAGCGATCTTCCGCGAAGGCCTGAAGCATGTCACCAGCGGCGCGAACCCCATCGGCATCCAGCGCGGCATCAACAAGGCCGTGGAAGCCGCCGTCGGCCACCTCGACAAGATCGCCAAGAAGGTCAAGGACAAGGAAGAGATCAAGCAGGTCGCGACCGTCTCCGCCAACTGGGACACCACCATCGGCGAAATCATCGCCGACGCGATGGACAAGGTCGGCAAGGACGGCACCATCACGGTTGAGGAAGCGAAATCCATCGAGACCACCCTTGAAGTCGTCGAAGGCATGCAGTTCGACAAGGGCTATCTTTCGCCCTATTTCGTGACGAACGCCGAGACGATGGAGTGCAAGATGGAGGACGCCTACGTGCTGAACTACGAGAAGAAGATCAGCAACCTCAAGGACCTCCTGCCGCTCCTCGAAAAAGTCGCCCGCACCGGCAAGCCTCTCCTCATCATCGCCGAGGAAGTCGAAGGCGAAGCCCTCGCCACCCTCGTCGTGAACAAGCTTCGCGGCACCATCAACGTCTGCGCCGTCAAGGCGCCGGGCTTCGGTGATCGCCGCAAAGCCATGTGCGAAGACATTGCCATCCTCACCGGCGGCAAGTTCATCAGCGAAGACCTTGGCATCAAACTCGAGACCCTCGATCTCGCCGACCTCGGCCGCGCCAAGAACGTGGTCATCGAGAAAGAGAACACCACCATCGTCGAAGGTTACGGCAAGAGCAGCGACATCCAGGGCCGCGTCGCCCAGATTCGCCGCCAGATCGAAGAGACGACCAGCGACTACGACCGCGAGAAGCTCCAGGAACGCCTGGCCAAGCTCGCCGGCGGCGTGGCCGTCATCAACGTCGGTGCCGCGACCGAAACCGAGATGAAGGAAAAGAAAGCCCGCGTCGAAGACGCCCTGCACGCCACCCGTGCGGCCG
>Ga0187893_10011438_pt1 | contig 12885 bp, 9 predicted proteins | sample MA1701074metaG_FD_139574 | JGI IMG/M metagenome (GOLD analysis project Ga0187893, IMG submission 139574) | White microbial mat communities from a basaltic lava cave in the Kipuka Kanohina Cave System on the Island of Hawaii, USA - MA170107-4 metaG ...
AAGCCGGAGGATTATGATTAAGAAGAAGATTAAGATTAGGAGGCTGCGGAAGCGGCGCGGCCCACCGAGAGAAGTTCCACACCGGGGAGGGTCTTCAACTGGGCTTCCAGGAAACGGTTGGCGTCCACGATGACGGCGGGCGGGCGCAGGAGGGGGATGAGTTCGGGCCACGGAGCGTGGCGGAATTCGGGCCATTCGGTGCAGACGACGGCGGCGTCCGCGCCGCGCAGGGCGTCGGCCAGCGTGGGGGCGAGGGTGAGGGCGGTGAGTCCGGCAGGGAGTGACTTCACGGCGGGATCGAAGGCCCGCACGCGCGCGCCGGCGGCGGCGAGCTGGCGGCAGAGTTCGACGGCGGCGCTGCGGCGCAGGGTGTCGGTGCCGGGGGTATAGACGAGTCCAAGGACGGCGAGGGTGCGGTCGCGGAGTTCGCCGAGGCGGGAGGCGAGGCGGCGGAAGGCCCAGCCGCGGTGGAGGTCGTTGCTTTGCTTGATGGCGGGGATGAGGGAGAGGGTTTCGCCGCGCGAGGCGCCGAGTTGGGTGAGCGTCACGACGTCGCGGGCGAGTGTGCCGCCGGCAAAGGGGCCGCCGGGTCCGAGATAGGCGCGGGGGCCTATGCGGGGTTCGCTCTTGAGGCCGGCGGAGACTTCGCGGGCGTCGGCGCCGGTGTGTTCGCAGAGGCGGGCGATTTCGTTGATGAAGGTGATGCTGAGGGCGAGGAAGGAGTTGAGGGCGTGCTTGACCATTTCGGCGGACTCGGTGCGCATGAAGAGGACTTGCGGGGTGAAGGGGCGGAAGAGTTGTTCCAGCAAGGCGCGCCTGGCGTCGGTGCGGAGGCCGACGATGACGCGCTCGGCTTTCTCGAAGGCGTCGAGGGCCTTGCCGAGGCGGAGGTTTTCGGGCGAGCAGGCGAAGTGGAATTGGGGGAAGTCGCCCTCCAGCGCGCGAATGGTGCCGACGGGAAGCTGGGAGGAAATGAGCACGAGCACGCCGGCGGGCAGGTGGGGAAGGCAGCGGCGGAGGCGGTCGAGGACGAAGGCGGTGTCGGATTCGTCTGCGTCGTTGACGGGTGTGTCGTAGGTGAGCCAAAGGACGTCGGCATGGGCGCAGGCGGCCTTCGCGTCGGTGGTGAAGCGAAGGCGTTTGGAGGCGAGCCCGGCGGCGAGGAGTTCGTTGAGGCCCGGCTCCAGGATGGGCGCCCTGCCCTGCTGCAAGCCGGCGATGAGCGGATCGTCGAAGTCGAGTCCGGTCACGTCGAAGTGTCGCGCGCAGCAGGCGGAGGTGACGCAGCCGAGGTGCCAGAGTCCGAGGGCGGTGATGCGCATATCAGGGAGGCGGGCAGCCACAGTCTATCGGCCGGGCGGATGGTTTCATCGCGGCGGCTTGGAAACGATGTATTCCAAGTTGTTCCAGAGGTGGCCGACAATCCGGGTGCGTGTCAGCCGTTCTGTGCGCAGTTCGGCGGTGGCCAGCACTTGACCGATGCGTCGGCGAGGCAGGCCGAAGGCGGGAATGTAACTGCGCCCGCGGTGCTTGAGCTTGCGAAAACCGTTCACCAGGCTTTGCGGGATCAAGCCGCGGAGAAAATTCGGCTCGATGAGTTGAAACACGGCGACGCCGCCCGGCTTCAGGATGCGGGCGAACTCGTGCAGGTAGCCGGAGACGTAGTCCGGCGGGATGTGCTGCAACACGATGAACGAGCAGACGAAATCGAATTTGCCGTCCTCGAAGAGCGCCAAGTCGGCGCGTGGGTTGATGTGGTAGCGGCAGCGGTCGCGGAACCGGCTGAAACTCCGCGCCTGCTCGATCATGGACGGGGCGATGTCCACCCCGTGAACCTCCTCGAAGCGCCCGGCCAGCGCCTGGGTCAAACGCCCCAGGCCGCACCCGAAATCCAGCGCGGTCTGCCGGCCGACGGCGATGCCCAAGTCGCCCAACCGAGCCATGAGTCCTGCGATCTGGTCCTCTCCGGTGCGAAAAAACTCCGCGGCGTCCCACTTGCCGCCCTTTTTTGACGGATCGGTCAGCACGGCCCACATGGGGTCCGACTGGCCGAGGCGGTTCCAGTTGTCCTGCAATTCGTCGAGTCGCATGTTGTGGCGGCGAGTGCGAAGTCGGGTATGCGCGGGGCGGATGACCGGCTACTGACGGCGATCGTACACCCATTGGTTTGCCTGAAGCCATTGCAGCGTCCGCTCGATGCCTTGCTTGATGGTCAGGGCGGGCTTCCAGCCGGTGGACTGGATTTTCTTCGTGTCGAGGAAGATGAAGGGGTTGTCGCCAATCCAGCCGCGGTCGCCTCCGGTGTATTCGAGGCGGGGCTTGAGGCCGAGGGCGGCGCAGATGAAGCCGATGCTGTCGTTGACTTGCACGAATTCGGGCGTGCCGAGATTGAAGACTTCGACGCGGTGCTTTGCCTTTTTGGCCAAGCCGGCGTTCATGACGTGGAGCATCGCGCCGAGGCAGTCCTGCACGTAGAGATAGCTTTTGCGCGCGGTGCCGTCGCCGAGGACTTTGAGATGATCGGGATGCTCGGTCAGTTGCCGGTGGAAATCGAAGACGTGCCCGTGCGTGTAGCGCTCGCCGAGAATGGAGACGAAGCGGAAGACGTAGCCCTCGAAGCCGTAGCCTTCGCAGTAGGCGTGAATCTGTCCCTCGCCCGCAAGCTTGGACGCGGCGTAGAGGGAGGTTTGGATGGGGAAAGGATGATCCTCCGGCGTGGGGATGATGCTCGCCTCGCCATACACGGAGCCGGTGGACGCGAAGGCAATGGTTTTGATGCCGTTGGCGCGCATCGCTTCGAGGACGTTGAAGGTGGCGATGGTGTTTTGCTCGAGGTCCTTGGTGGGATGATTCAGGCCGAAGCGCACGTCGGCGTTGGCGGCGAGATGGAAGACGGTGTCACAGCCTTTCATCGTGGCGGTGAGGGCGGCAGGGTCGAGGTTGTCGCCGCGGATGAAGGTGAAGTTCGGATGCTTGAGCGCGGCTTCGAGAAAACGATTCTGCCCCGTGGAGAGATTATCCCAGCCGACGACGCGCTTGCCTCCGGCCAGCAGGCGGTCCGCAAGGCTGCTTCCGATGAACCCCGCAGCGCCGGTGATGAAGACGTTGTTCAAAGCGCGGAATTGTTTTCAGAGGGCCATCAGATGTTCAAGAAGTCAGTTGAGGCGACGCGGACGCCGGAACGCTAAACCTTGCGCCAGTGTTGTGAACCGGCAATCGTGTCCGCCCGACGCTCGTGAAACTACTCGTCTTCGCCCACAAACCCCCGCCGCACCACGGCCAAAGCTACATGGTGCAACTGCTTCTGGAGGCCCTGGGCGGCGACGTGCGCTTGCGTCCGCCCGGCAGCGCGCCGTCGGGCATCGAGTGTTTTCACATCGACGCGCGTTATTCATCGAGCAACGAGGACGTGGGACGCGCAAGGCCCGGCAAGGTTCTGCTTGCTTTCAAATACGCCGCGCAAGCCATCGCCTGTCGCCTGCGCCACGGCGTGAAGCATCTTTACTATGTGCCGGCTTTTCCCGCGCGTGCGCCGGTGTGGCGCGATTGGATTGTGCTCGGCCTGTGCCGGCCGTTCTTCAAGACGCTCATCTACCACTGGCACACGACGGGGCTGGGCGAATGGCTGGAGAAGGAGGCCAAGCCGTGGGAGCGATGGTTGAGCCGGCGCTTGCTGGGCAAGCCCGAACTCAGCATCGTGGTGCGCCCGTTCAACCGGCCCGACGCGGAGTATTTCAACGCCAGGCGCATCGAAGTTGTGCCGAATGGGATCCCCGACCCGTGCCCGAAGTTCGACAAGGAAGTGCTTCCGCGCAGGCTGGCCCGCGTCGCCGCGCGAAGGAAGTTGCATGCTGGCGGCAAACCGACCGATGCCGATACCGCGGTGGCCGGCGCTGATGCCAGTGTTTTCCGGGTTTTGTTCGTGAGTCTTTGCTATAGCGGCAAGGGGTTGTTCGACGCGGTGGAGGCGATGGCACTGGCGAACAGGAAGCTTCAAGGCTCGCCGTTGCGCGTGCGGCTGACGGTGGCCGGGAAGTTCTGGATCGAAGCCGAGCAAAAGCAATTCGAGGAGCGCATCCGCCAGCCGGACCTGCGCGATGACGAAGGCTCGCCGCTCGTCGAGTATCGCGGCTTTGTCAGCGGAGCGGACAAGACGCGGCTGTTTGCCGAGAGCGATTGCCTCGTGTTTCCCACATACATGCCGGAGAGCTTCGGGCTGGTGCTGGTCGAGGGAATGGCCTTTGGCCTGCCACTCGTGACGACGAACTCGCGGAACATCCCAGAGATGCTTCCGCCAAACCCGCCCGGCATCGTCGATCCGAAATCGCCTGACCAGATTGCCGCCGCGCTGCTGCGTTATCTTGATGCCGGGTACGACCCAGGCTTGCGCGCGCACTTCCTGGCCAACTACACGGAGCAGAAGTTCGCTGAGCGGATGCGCGAAGCGCTGGCGTCTGTGAAATAACCCGGCCGTTAGCGCGGCAATGGAAAACCGCTGCGGGCGTGCAGTTGCTCGACGACGCGCAATGCGGCCTTCGCCTCCTTCAACCCGGGCACGGGCGTGCGCTTGAGCCGGATGTCCTCGTAGAACTCGTTCATCTCGATGCGCCATGAGTCGTCGCCGCGCGGAAACTCGTGGACGGTCGTTTCGGGCGGGCCCATCTCCGGAAGCATTTTGTAGAAAGTAAGGCGCTCGACGCCGTAGCTGCCACCGAGTCCTTCCCAATGCAGCTTGCCGTGGCGTCCGTAGATCTCGAGGCTGAACAAGTTCTTCCATTCCGTGCAACTCGCGTGCAGCCACGCGGTCGCGCCACTCGCGTTGCGCAGGCTGATGAACGCGTTGTCGTCCACCGGCATATTCCAGAAGCAAGTCGAAAGATGTCCTTCGACCGTCGTGAAGTCGCCAAGGAAAATCCCCGCAAGGTCGATGAGATGCACGCCCTGGTCAATCAACTCGCCGCCGCCGGAGAGCTTCGGGTCCGCCCGCCATTCCTTGTCGTAACCGAGACGGCCACCCTGTCCGTAGCGCCCGCGAACGAACATCATCAGACCGAGCGCGCCGCTGCGGAAAATCTCCAGGGCCTTCAGTGCGGCCGGATGGTAGCGGTGATTGTAGCCGACGCGAACGAGCGCGCCGCGCCTGGCCGCCACGGCTTCGAGTTCGTCGAGTTGCTTGACGGAAATGGCTGCTGGTTTCTCGACGAGAACGTGTTTACCGGCTTGCGCCGCCTGAATCGCCAGCGGGGCCAACGACGCATTCACCGTGGCGATCATCGCCACGTCCACGTTCGGCGTTTCGAGGGCTTGCTCGACTGATTCCGTTGCGACGCAGCCAGGGCTTTGTGCAGCGAGTTTTTGCGCCCGGGCAAGTTGGAGATCGCAGGCAACGGTGACGCTGCCGGGCGGCAGGAGGTTCAGCCGTTTCTGTCCGACGAGGCCGCAGCCGACGAGGGCGACGCGCGGCGTGAGCGGGGCATCGATTGCCATGCCCGAAGGTTACCAGCAGAAGCCTTCGTATTTCGACGGCAATTCTTTCAACTCCGCCCAGCCGTTCACGTCGATGACGTGGTGCTGCTGCCCGACGAACTTCCGCATCTCCGCGACCGGCGCGCACTTCTGCGCGGCGACGATGAGGCCCTTGCTGCCGAGCGCCGTCTTGAGGTCGGGGCAGAGCAACTGGGCGAGGTGCGGCATTTTCGTGTCGATGACACGCTTGTTGGCGCCAATCATTGCCGCAAGATTCAACGCAGGGTCGTAGATGCGCAACTTGTAGCCGCGGCCAAGGAGCGTCTGAGCAACCTCCACCATTGCGCTCTCGCGCAGGTCGTCGGTGTTCGGCTTGAAGGACAGGCCGAGAATCACGATCTCGTCCTGGCCGGACTCGGTAATCAATCCGAGCAGGCTTTGCAGATGTCGGTCGTTGCTCGGCAGGAGACTGTCGAGCATCGGAAGGTTGATGCCGTTGATGCGTGCGAGGTTCGTCAGCGCGCGCACGTCCTTCGGCAGGCATGAGCCGCCAAACGGATTGCCCGGCTTCATGTAATAGGGCGAGAGGTTCAACTTGGTGTCGCGGCAGATGAGTTCCATCACGGTGCGCGCGTCGATGCCCAGCGCCTTGCCCACGCGGCCCATTTCGTTGGCGAAGCTGATCTTCAGCGCATGGAAGGCGTTGCAGGAATACTTGATCATCTCGGCGGTCTGCCAGTTGACCACGGCCGCGTTCTCGCCAAAAAGATTCTTCATCAACTCCGCCGGCGGCTTCGAGGCGTCGCGTGTGCCGACAACTGCGAGCGATGGATTATCGAAGTCGGCGACCGCCGTGCTCTCGCGGAGAAACTCCGGGTAGTAATACACGTCGAGCAATCGCACGGCGGTAAGATCGGTGAGGTATTCCTTGACGAGGTTGCCGGTGCTGCCGGGCAGCATGGTGCTGCGCATGACGAGCGAATGCTGGTGGGTCTTCTTGCGGAGCGATTCGCCGATCTGCTGGACGACAGCGCGCACGAAGCTCAGGTCGAGCGCGCCGGTGATTTGCGACGGCGTGCCGACGCAGACGATGGACAGTTCGGTGGACTGGATGGCGTCGAAGCAACTGGTGGTCGCGCGCAAGCGCCCCTTGGCCTTGGCGTTCTTCAGCAGGTCGTCGAGGCCGGGTTCGACGATGGGCGGGATGCCGGCGTTAAACGACTCGACTTTCTGCGGATGCACATCGACGCCAACGATGCTGTGCCCCTGCTTGGCGAGACAACCTGCCGTGACGGCGCCGACATAACCGAGACCAAAGATGCTGATGTTCATACGTGTTTTAGGATTGCGACGAGAAGTTGTGTCCGCAAGAGCAGGCCGCGACCGCGCCACATTCGCCCGCGTGGTCCGCCGTCCGCCGGGCGAAACAACACCCGCGAACGGGCTGCCCGGTTCGGCTTTCAGTCTGGCTCTTGTCTGTCACAAGACTTAGGTCGGCTGGGCGCGAACTTACTTTAGCCGCGAACTGAATGCCATGACGCGATGGCAAAAAGAGGGCGCTCCAACGGCTCAGGCGACGAAAGTCGTCGTGAACAGGCCCGGAGAACCGTCCGGCCTTGCGATGAGTTTGAGATAGGGCGCCCGAACAATCTTCCGGAAGGCCGGCGAGACGATGCCCTCGAAATCTGCGCTCGCATCCGCAGCGGCACGGTCTGCGTCCATCTCCACCAGTTTCACTTCCCACCAGCCATCGCCTACCCTCAGTTCGATCTCGGCGTCGCGCCGTTTCAGCAGGAACCGCCGATCATCGAGACGCTTGACGCGCGTATCGGGCGCGAACTGCCAGCGCACAGTGAATCCAATCGGGCGGCCGTCCTTGCCGACGCATTCGTCCTTCACGAGCCAGCCGGGTCCGTCGGCGAGCGGTTCAATGGCGCGGCGCAACAGTTGCCCGGCGAGGGATAAGACTCCGACCGTCTTTTGCCCATCTTGCGAAATCGACGGCGGTCGATGGCGCTCTGCCCAGAGAAATGGACCGAGCCGGCGGGGTTGTTCGATTCCATCGGCGCAAGGCGCATTGTGCGCCGCGCGCGATGCCAGCCACGCGCGCAACTCCGGCTCCGCGTAATACGCGCCCGTGCCCGGATCGACAATGAGCGCAACGCCCTTGTACCAGATCGACAAATGGAGAGCGTCCAGATGACCGTGAGCCGCAGTCGCCAGGTAGCCCAGTGGCGACAAGTCCCATCGCATCCACCAGAAGCCAGATTCGCAAACGCCGATTCCCGATTCGGGATACATCCACCACTCACCCAGCGTGTCAGCGTGCAACGGCTTCCCTCGCCGGATCGACGGATACCGGGTCGGCGCATCGTCCAGCCAGTAGGCAATCGCGGCGCTTTGCACCGGCGCTTCGAACCATTTGTGCCACTCGCCAACTGCGTTTTCCGTCCGCGCGAAAAACGGAACGACGAATGCGTTGTCCGAGTCACCGTAGTCCCAGTGGTCCGAACGCGCCTGCACTTCCCAGAAGAAGCGGGCCGCAAAGGAGAGCCGTTGCTCCACTGACGCTGAGGCGAGCTTCTGCGTCTCAAGTGCGGTGAATGCCTGCCAGCAAAGTTCCCACGAGAAAAGCTGGTAGTTCAGCGCCTGCTCCCGGTTGCCGCCGTCATCAGCAAACTGCCGCGTGACTTCGCGACTCCAGAGGTCGCGAAGGTCTTTCAAGGGCGCGCCACACTGTTCGAGTTCCGGCCAGCGCACTGTCGCGACAATCAAGCCCGCCAGTTCGCCCAACAGATGATTGTTCGCCGACGATCCGAAGGAGCGATGCCGCCACGCAAACCAGACGTGCGGGGGGAGAATCGCCCTGCGAAGCCGCCCCAGCTTCTCGTTCGGAGTTCCGCCTTCAGGCGGTTCGGGCGCAATGCCGCCTGAAGGCGGAACTCCAAACGAGGCACTCAATAACGCATCGATCCAAACGAACTGAATCAGCCGCATCCCGGCTTCGAGCGCGCTCGTCCAGTTCCAGCCGCGGTACGGCGAATTGTGCTTTACCCAGTCTTCGAGCCACTCGACGCACTTCGCTGCCGCTCGCGCGTCGCCGAGGACGTAAGCCGTCATCGCCAGGCGCACGAGATGATGCCACCGGCTCAATTCCCAGATGAGCTTGATGTCCGCGCCGCCAGGCAGCGACCGATGATTCAGCTTGAAGGCGCTTTCCGTCGTCGAGAGATCTCTTCCCACGAGATAATCGCAATACCACTTCGGCGGGTCGTCCACCTTGAGGTCGAGATGGCCGAATGCCTTCCAGCGTCCGGCCAGAATGTCGTCCGCGTCGCGGCGCAATGCTTCACGAAGAACCTGCGGTGCGTCCTCCGGCTTTGGCAGTCTGGGAAATGCCCCGCCCGGCTCCAAATTCAGCGCCGACCAGTCGGGCAAGTGCCGCGCGTCGGCCCATTGGCGGATCTTCTTGCGCGCGTGAAGCGCCATCTCCGCAAGGCTCATCGCCCTCAGCCGGTGCCAGTACCACGCGAGTTTACTCATGGAATACGGCGGCTCAGGCAGGCGACACTGCGTTTGCGGGCCGAATCTCCGGATGCCGGATGTGCCCGCCGAGGTTTGCCGTCCGCGCCATCAGAAGAAAGGTGGCCAGCGCAAGGATCGCCAGCACTGTCAGCGCCCAAGTCGGAGGTCGCCTTCCGCCGCGCGATTGAAACAGGGAGACGGCTGCCGCGATACCCATGACAAAGACGCCGGTCGTGGCCTGGTCCGCTGCCTGTTCGTGTCGCGCGATCCAAGCCGCATCCAAGTTCAGCTTTGCTTTGCCGAGGCTTTCGGCGGCGAAGTCTCCGGTGAACTTGATGGCGATGGACGCCGCCGCCAGCGCGACGAAAAGCCAGAGGCAGAAACGCAACGTCACCGCCTGCCCGCGCGCCCAACTCCAAACCAACAGCCCGAACAAGAACGGCGTGCCGAGCACCGGAACGTGATTCAGCGCAAGATGCAGATGCACCCAATCCATGTCACGCGACCTCCACGCTTCCGCCAGCCTGAATTGACTCCAACACCGCAAACGTCAGCGCCATGCTCTGCCGCGACTGCGCGTAAGGCAAAGGATGCTCCGCCTCGCCGCGCAGGAACGCCGCCCATGCGGCCATCTGTTCGGCGTGGCCCTTGCCGTTGTATGTGTGGCTCGCCTTCTTTCGCCCACGATGGATGGTGAGCGTCTGGAAGTTCGTGATCTCAGCGACGAAGCCCGCGCCATACACGGTGCATTGTTCCTTGGGCCAACTCGAGTCGCCTTCCCCGGTGTAAATCAACTGGCCGCTGGAGCCGTCGGTGAACTCGATCTGCGCTGTGACGCTGTCGGGGAATGGCAAGCGTCCGCTCGCAGGCCATGTCGTCTGTGCCGACACACGTACGGGGCGCGAATCGAACAGGAAGCAAAAGTAATCCAAAAAGTGACATGCCTCGCCCAGCACGCGCCCGCCACTCTCAGCGAAATTCGCGTACCAGTGCGATGGATCGAGCTTGCCCGGCACGACTCGAAAGCTGGCGGTCTTGGGGCCGGGCGACGACGCGAGAAGTTTCTTCAACTCAACGCTCGCGCCGGCGAAGCGGCGGTTGAAGCCGACTTGCGCCGACCCAGAACTCTTCGCCAGCGCCGCGTCGATGGCCGCGAGTTCTTCGCGCGTGAGACAAAGCGGCTTCTCGACGAAGACGTGGCGGCCCGCGCTCAGCGCCTGCACGACGAGGGGCGCATGAAGATTGTGTCGTGTGGCGATGAGCACACCGCTCGGAGCGCCGGACTCCGATCCGGCACGCGCCGCGGAGTGCGGCGCTCCAAACACCGCGCCCGCATCCGTCGAGGCTGCCGCGAATCCGAACTTCTCCTTCACATGGTTCGCGCTGAGCGCGGTGTTGTTCACGACTGTGCCGAACGGAATTTGGCCGCGCAGATGCGGCAGCAGCATCGTCCGGGCGAAGTTGCCGGCGCCGATCACGTCCAGCCGCTGGACTGGAGTTCCGAGTTTCGAGTTCCGGGTTCCGGGTTGCGACCCATCGAGCGGGCGCGCGGCGCTTAACTCGGAACCCGGAACCCGGAACCCGGAACTGCCTTCATATTCCAGCACCACCCCCACATCCTTCGCTCCTTCCACCAGCAGATCGGCATACACATCAAGGGCCTTCGCGAACGGCACGCGCCGCGTGGTGATGGCCGTGAGATCGAGCGCGCCCGACCGCATCAGGTGCAGGCAGGCGTCGAAGTTCCGCTGCTCGGTCCAGCGCACGTAGCTGATGGGATAATCCGCTCCACCCCATTCGTAGCTTGCGTCGTAGCGGCCCGGCCCGTAACTGCGCGAGTAGCGGAGGGCGATTTCTTTTTCGTAGGTCAGCTTCCACGGCAGTTCGACCCGCGTGTTACCGACGACGACGATGCGGCCGCGGTCGCGAAGTGACTCAAGCACCTGTTCGGTCGGCGCATTGCTCTGGGTGGCCGTGGCGAGGATGGCCGCATCCACGCCGTAGCCTTCGGTCCACGCGCGAACCTCATCGGAAAGATCCTGCCGGCCGAGGATGACCACTCTCTCCGCGCCCATCGCTTCGGCAAACGGCTGGCGCGATGGAGCGAGGTCCGCCGCCATGACGCGCGCGCCATCGGCGCGGAGCAACGCAGTAACCAGCAAACCCACCAAGCCCTGTCCCATGACCAGAACCCGCTCGCCCAGCGTCGGCTCCAGTTGCCGCACGGCTTGAAGCGCGATGCTCGCGATGGTGGTGTAAGCCGCCTGCCAGTTCTCGACGCCCTCGGGCACCTTCGCCGCCAGCATGTCCGGCACTGCGACGAATTCCGCGTGGAACGCGCACTCCGCGCCGCCCACCGCCACCCGGTCCCCGACACGCAACCGCGTGTTCAGCGCGTCCGCGGCTTCGACGACGCCCGCAGCGGAATAGCCGAGCGGTGAGGGCGTCTCAAGCCGGTTGCGAACCTTCTCCAACGCCGCCTTCCAGCCGAGCGTCCTCGCCGTGTCGAGGACTTTGCGGACTTGGTCCGGTCGCGCGCGGGCCTTTTGGAGCAGGTTCATCTTCGCCTGTTCGACCTTCATCTTCTCCGTGCCGACGCTGATGACGGAGTGCGTCACGCGCACGAGCGCGCCACCCGGCGGCGGCGTGGGCATGGGCACCTCCTGGAGTTCGAGCCGTCCGTCCTGGTATTGGGCGATTTGTTTCACTGGCTGGTTAGAACGCGAGTCGCGTGAAGCGTTCAACTCTTGCCGGCAACCGATCCATCAAAAAATGTCCGAAACCACATCTCCGTCGTCAGCAACGTCCACAGGACCATGCCGTGATCCTCGACGCCGCGGCGGTCGGCGTCGATGAACTTGCGGACGGCAGCCGGCTCGTAGAAGCCGCGGCGCTTGAGCGAAGTTTCCGAAAGCAGATCGTCCACCATCGTCGCGAGCGGACCGCGCATCCATGCCCGGAGCGGCGCGTTGAACGACGCCTTGGGCCGATGGACGATTTCGTGCGGCAGGTAGCGCTCGGAAACTTTCTTCAGCAGAAACTTCTGCGCGTTGCCGCGAATGCGGAAGCGCGGCGGGAGCGTGAACATTCTTTCCACGATGCGGTAGTCGGTGAGCGGCGGGCGCGTCTCGATGCTCGCGGCCATCGCGGCCTTGTCGGAATAAGTGAGGTTGTGTTCGGGCAAAAAGACGTGCGTGTCGTTGAGGCACATCCTCGTGAGGTAGCCAAGGTCGGCGCGAGTCAGGTCGGGTTGCTGCGCGCGCCAGAACCAGGTGTCGTGATATTTCTTGGCGGGAAAAAGTTGCTCGAAGGCTGCGGGCGAAAGCGACAGGTCGCTTGCCAGGTAACGCTCGGCCTGCGGCATCGAAGCGATGGAGGCGAACCGTTTCGCCCAGCGGAAATAGCGGAAGCCCTGCCGTCCGCTGGCGACGGGAAGCCTTTCCGCGACGCGCTCCAGGCCGCGGCGCAACGCGGCGGGGACGAGGTTCTGGTAAGTCTCGGCCTTGAGACAGGCCAGGTGCTTGCGGTAGCCGCCGAAGATTTCGTCCCCTCCCACGCCATTGAGCAGGACGACGATACCGAGATCGCGGGCGGCCTGTGAGATCAGGTAGGTGTTAATCGTTGCGGGATCGCTCAACGGCTCGTCGAGGTGCCAGACCATTTTCGGCAGCAATTCGGCGATGGCGGGGCGCAGCTCGAACTCATGGAACTTGAAGCCGAGTTGCTGCGCGACCTTCCGGGCGTAGAAACAGTCGTCGGGCATCTGCTCGTACTTCTGGTCGGCCCCGGAAAAGCTGATGGTGAACGCGTGGATGTCGCCCGCGTTGTTCTTCCGCATCAGCGCGCTGATGATCGACGAGTCCAGGCCGCCGCTGAGGAACGCGCCCACGGGTC
>Ga0187893_10011439_pt1 | contig 12885 bp, 12 predicted proteins | sample MA1701074metaG_FD_139574 | JGI IMG/M metagenome (GOLD analysis project Ga0187893, IMG submission 139574) | White microbial mat communities from a basaltic lava cave in the Kipuka Kanohina Cave System on the Island of Hawaii, USA - MA170107-4 metaG ...
GTCATCCACGATCAGGATCTTGCCGCTATTCACGGATCTCCCCCTGCTCCATCGCCAGCTCTTCCGCCGCGCCCTCCTCGGCGAGCCGCCTCTTGGTCCTGGCCAGAATGGCGCTCATCTTCTTGGAGCCTTCCTCGATGATCGTCACCAGCTTGCGCTGGATCCCTTCGACGCTTCCGACGCGCCCCGACAGGAGCAGCTCTGCGGCTCCGGCTATCGACGTCAGCGGACTGCGAAGGTCATGGTTGACCTGGGAGAAAACCTTCCTCACAGTCGGAAATGCCGTCAGCGGGGTGCTGATATCGGTCAAAGTTATCAGCCTCCGCCCGGCTGCGGCGCGTGGCTTCAGCGGGGAGACGTCGAGCCAGAAGTAGCGTGGAGAGCCGTCGTCCTGAGTCGCCACCAATAGCTGCTGGCAGGCGCCGGAATTCCCGGCTGCGGCCCGGTAGTTCTCCACCAGATCCACCAGCAGCGCGCTGTCGTCCTCGAAGCTGGCCGACATCAGCTTGGCTCCAGTCAGGTCACGCCCCAGAAGGGCCGCGGCGTGCGTGTTGGCGAAAAGCACCTGGTCGCCCGCGTCGGCCAGCAGGACGGCCGCCTGGAGCCCCTCCAGCACCTGCCTGTCCGTGTCGCTCACCGGCCTGACTCTCCCTCAAGGTCGAAGCTTGGCCTGAATCCCGACAATCCCGACGCAGGCGCCTGAGGCTCTGCGCGCCGCTTGCTCGGTGACCAGCAACCACGGTGCCAGGGCCATGGCAAGCCGGGCAAACATAGAAGCTGCCGACACTGCGTGCAACGAAGACAAGGAACCGAGGCGCAAAGGGCTGGAGCTGACAAATCTGGGCCGATCCTCGAGCGGCGGAGTCAAGAAGGCGTCAGCGGTCCGCCTCGCGCAGCGCTCCATGGAGCGCCTTGACCACGCCCGCCATCCGGCGAAAGTCGAGCGTCTCGATCGTGTCGGAGCGGCGGTGATAATGGGGCGTCCTCAGGAAGGCGGTGTCGGTGACCAGGACTCCGGGAAGGCCGGCGTCTCGAAACGGCTTGTGGTCGGAGAAGTCGATCCCCGGCACCCAGGAGGGGGCTCGGAAGGAGAATACCGGCATCGCCCGCGACCCGAGCATCCCCCGCTTGACCATCCGGATCCATCTCCCGGACCCCATGTCCCCCACCACCGCGATGAAATCCCCCGTCGTCGGATAGAGCCAGCCGAGACCCGGCAGCGGCATGAGCTGACTGCCCGGCTCGTCGGAGAAGTAGCCGACCAGGTCGAGAGCGACCATCAGATGGACCCGCTCGCCCGACTCCTTGAGGTGCCGGGCGTAATGGGCGCTCCCCATCTCCCCCGAAGGGAAGATCGGGGGCTCCTCGTTGGCGAAGGCGGCGAAGACCCGGCTGCGCCTCGGTTGTACCGGCGGGAGCGTCCGAGCCAGCTCGATCAGAACCGCCACCCCGCTGGCGTTGTCGTCGGCTCCCGGAAGCTCGCCGTAGGCGTCGTAGTGGGCGCCGACGATCACGAGCCCCGCCTCGGGATCGCGGCCTCGCTGAAGCGCGATCACGTTCCTGTAGATCCCCTCGGACATGCGGAACGATTGTGAGGTGACCTCGAGCCCCGTCTGGGAGAACCGCTCCTCGATCCAGCTCGCGGCTCGCCTCAGGTTCTCCACGTTTGTTTTTTTTCACGATCCCACCTCCACCGAGAGGAACTGGACTGTCCGTCGGAGGTTCTGCTCCGAGATCGGGACCTCGGGCACCGAGGGAGGCGTTGTCAGGATCAGGGGGCCACGGAGCCAGATCGCCGCGCCGCCACCCAGAATCGCGAGCAGGCCGGCCGTGACGCCGATGGCTCTCAGAATGTGGAGGAGGCTGAGGCTGTCGGACATGTGTGGAACGCTTGGAGCGGGCAACGGGGGTCGAACCCGCGACTTTCAGCTTGGGAAGCTGACACTCTACCACTGAGTTATGCCCGCTCCGCTGAAGCGGGTCAATCCTACCACAGCGGCTCTCGAGCCTGATCAGGTATCGAATGCGATCAAGGTCCTGAGGACCTCGCCGGACAGCATGTCGTCGAACGCTTCGTTGATCTCTTCCAGCGGGCGGCGCCTCTCGACCAGCTCCTCCAGCTTGAGCTTCCCCTCGCGGTACAGCTCGATCAGCCTCGGCATGTCGCGCGCCGGGTCGCAGAGCCCGTAGTAGGCCCCGGCCACGATCCTGTCGGAGCGTGTGAAGGAGCCTGCGCCGAGACTCAGCGTCTCGGAGCTGGGTCCCAGCCCGACCAGGATCGCCATCCCTCCGCGGCGGGTCGCCTCGATCGCCTGCTGCATCACCCGGGCAGCGCCGATCGCCTCGAAGCAATAGTCGGCCCCGCGGCCCTGCGTGAGACCGCGGATCGCCGGAACCGGATCCGCTTCGGCCGGGTCGAGCGTCTCGGTCGCCCCGAACGCGCCCGCGCTCTTTCGCCGGCGAGGGCTCGGATCCACCGCGATGATCCGGGAGGCCCCGGCCAGCGCCGCCCCCTGGAGGATGCTTGTCCCGACCCCGCCGCATCCGAACACAGCCACGCTGCTCCCCTGCTCGACGCGCGCTCGATTGAGCACCGCCCCGACTCCCGTGGCCACCGCGCAGCCGATGAGCGCGGCGGCACCGAGCGGAACATCTGGCGGGATCGGCACGCAGCACGACTCCGGGACGACAGCCTGCTCGGCGAAGGTCGAGAGAGCGGAGTAATGATGGACCCTGGCCCCATCCAGGCTGAGGCGCGTGGAGCCGTCCCACAGCGTCCCCTGCCAGATCTGCGGGAGATACGCCTCGCACTGCGCCGGCAGACCGCGCCCGCAATAAAAGCAGGCGCCGCACGCGGGAGCCCACGACAGCACGACAGGGTCGCCCGGCTTGACCCGCGTGACCCCTTCCCCCGTCTTTTGAACGACGCCGGACGCCTCGTGCCCGCAGACCACCGGCATCGGATGGGGCGTGGCGCCCGTGATCAGATGGTGATCCGAGCGGCAGACCCCCGAGGCGGCCACGCGAAGGAGCACTTCACCCGAGCGCGGGGGATCGAGGCTGACCTCCTCGACACGCAGCGGCGTATTGGGGGAATGCAGTACCGCGGCTTTCACGCGGTTCGCGCCATCTCCGAGCTGCGGCTCGATCGATGCGCCTGATGGATCCAGCCGCCGCCCAGCACAACCTCTCCGTCGTAGAAGACCGCGGCCTGACCCGGGGCCGCTCCCGCCACAGGTCTCTCGAAGCGGACGCTGGCGACCCCCTCCGGGCCCGGCGTCACCGCCGCCGGCTCTCCCGCGTGCCGGTGCCTGACCTTCACCTGCGCCGCGAAGGTGGGGTCGGAGCCAGCGCGCCCCTTCGCTGCGACGACACGGGTTCCGGTCAGCGTCAGGCTGTCGCACAGGAGGTCCTCATGCTCGCCCAGGATCACCCGGTTGGCGTCGGCCTCGATCTCCACCACGTACAGCCGGGTCGAGGCGGCCAGTCCCAGCCCGCGCCGCTGTCCCACGGTGTAGCGCGACAGCCCCTTGTGAGCCCCGAGCTTCTTCCCCGAGGTGTGGACGATCTCTCCGGTGGCCTCGATGGCCCCTGACGACGCCATCCGCCGGCTGAGGAAATCCCTGTAGTCCCCCCCCTCCACGAAGCAGACATCCTGGCTCTCCGGCTTGTCCGCCACGGGCAGACCGAGCCGGACAGCCTCGGAGCGGACCTGCTCCTTGGTCATCTCCCCGAGGGGAAACAGCGCCATCTCGAGCTGCTCCGATGTGATGTCGAACAGGAAGTACGACTGGTCCTTCGCCGGGTCGCGTCCCTTCCGGAGCCGCCGCCGGCCGGAGACCGGGTCGGTGTCCACCCTGGCGTAATGTCCCGTGGCGACAGCCTCGGCTCCCAGCCAGCGCGCCAGCTTCACCAGGGTCTCGAACTTGACCTCCGCGTTGCAGCGCGCGCACGGGTTGGGCGTTCGTCCCTGCCGGTACTCCGCCTCGAAGTAGTCGAGCACGCGGCGGCTGAACGCCTCCTCCCGGTTGATGACGTAATACGGGAACCTCATCGCCGCTGCGACGCGCCGGGCGTCCAGGAAATCCTCCGGTGAGCAGCAGCGCGCGGCGCGCCCCGCCTCGCTGTGGTCGTAGAGCTGCAGCGAGACACCCACCAGGTCGTGTCCCGCCTCGGCCAGAAGCGCCGCGGCGACGGAGGAGTCCACCCCTCCCGACATCCCCACCAGGACTCGAGGCTTCATGAGCGGCCCGCCACGGCCTTGCCGCGGGCGACGGAGGCCAGCTCCGGCACGACGCGGCCGAACGCCTCCACCAGCGCGTCCACCTGCGCCTCGGTTGTCGAGGGTCCCAGGCTGACCCTCACCGTGGAGGCGATCTCATCGGCCGAGAGCCCCATCGCCGCCAGGACGTGCGATGGGCGGGTCGAGCCGGTGCTGCATGCCGAGCCGGTGGAGATCGCGAAGCCGAGCAGGTCGAGCTTCATCACGAGCGCTTCGTTGTCGAGCCCGGGAAAGGTCAGCGAGCTGGTGTTGGGCAGGCGCGGCGCCGACGCGCCGTTGACCTGCATCCACTCGAATCGATCCGTCAGCCCCTTCTCGAGTCTGTCTCTCAGCGCGGACGGCCTCGGCGGGAACCGCCGCTCGCGCGTGGCCCGGGCCGCGGCGGCGAACCCGCACGCCAGCAGCGGCGACTCTGTCCCCGGGCGCAGGCGCCGCTCCTGTCCTCCCCCGAACAAGAGAGAAGTCAGCGGCACTCCCTCGCCCACCCAGAGGGCTCCGATCCCCACCGGCCCTCCGATCTTGTGAGAAGAGATTGAGACCAGGTCGGCCCCCAGCTCCTCGACGTTCAGCGGTACTCTCCCGACTGCCTGCACCGCGTCCACGTGCACCGGCACCCCCGCCTCGCGGGCACCCTTGGCGATCGCGTGGATCGGCTGGAGCACTCCGGTCTCGTTGTTGGCGGCCATGATCGACATCAGCGCCGTGTCGGGCCTCAGCGCCTGCAGCGCCTCATCGGGATCCACCAGCCCGCGCGACCCGACCGGCAGGATGGTGATGCTCCAACCGGACGCGGCCAGGTGCCGGCAGGCCCCCAGCACCGCGGGATGCTCCACGGAGCTGGTGACGATGTGACCCGGCGGCCGCCCCCGACCCCGCCATGATCTGGCGACTCCCTGGATGGCCAGGTTGTCCGCCTCGGTCCCGCCGGAGACGAACAGGATCTCGCGCGCCGCCGCGCCGATGAGCCGCCCCACCTCCTCGCGGCACCGCTCCAGCTCGAGGCGCGCCTCGTGTCCGAAGGCGTGGGGGCTGGAGGGGTTGCCCCACCTCTGGGCGGCCTCGCCGATCGCCAGCGCCATCGCGGCGCTCGCTTCGGGCAGCAGCGGGGAGGAGGCGTTGTGATCCAGATAGACGCGCCTGTTCGAGCCGGTGAATCTCATAGGGCGGCAAGTGTACCATCCCTTGCCATCCTGTCTTGACAGTCCGAAAGGGCGGCTGGTAGGTTCCAACCCACTGGAGAGTCGGGTGAAGCCCGAGGAAATCAAAGCCACACTCAACCTGCCGAAGACCTCCTTCAGCATGAAGGCCAACCTGCCGCAGCGGGAGCCCGAGTGCCTGAAGCAGTGGGACGCAATGGATCTGTACGGAAAGATCCGCGCGTCGAGCCGCGGCCGCCCTCTGTTCGTGCTTCACGACGGACCGCCCTACGCGAATGGGCGGATTCACCTCGGCCAGAGCCTCAACAAGATCTTGAAGGACTTCATCGTAAAGTCCCGTACAATGATAGGTTTTGATGCCCCATACGTCCCCGGCTGGGACTGCCACGGCCTGCCGATCGAGGTGCAGGTGGACAAGGAGCTGGGGCCCAGAAAGGCTTCGATGACGCCGCTTCAGATCCGCGAGGCGTGCCGGCGCTACGCGGAGAAATACATCGGCCTGCAGAGGGAGGATTTCCGCCGTCTGGGGATCTTCGGCGAGTGGGTGCATCCCTACCGGACCATCGACCCCGAGTACGAGGCGACGATCGTGGAGGAGGTGGCCGGGTTCGTCCAGAGAGGGACTGTCTACAAGGGGAAAAAGCCGGTGCACTGGTGTCCCACCTGCCGCACCGCGCTGGCCGAGGCCGAGGTGGAGTACGCGGAGCACACATCTCCTTCGATCACGGTGAGGTTCCCGGTCGATCTGGGTGCCGCGCTCCCCGATCTCGCCGGTCGTCCGGCCAGCATCCCGATCTGGACCACGACCCCATGGACATTGCCCGCGAACCTGGCGCTCGCCCTCAAGCCGGGTGCTCGCTATCAGGTGCTGGAAGGGGTCGTGCCGCAAAGGAGCTCCTCCGGCGCTTCAAACTCAGATCAAGATCGGCCCGAGCTGTTCGTGGTGGCGGAGAGCCTGGCCCACGGGTTCATCAAGACCGTCGGGCTCGAGCGCCATCGCGTCGTCCAGCAGGTCGAGGCGGCTCGCCTCGAAGGGCTCAAGGCCCGCCACCCGTTCATCGAGAGAGATTCCCTCGTCATCCTGTCCGACCACGTGACGCTCGACACCGGGACAGGGATCGTCCACACCGCTCCGGGCCACGGGCACGAGGACTACGCCGTAGGCGTGAAGAACGACCTGGAGATCTACACGCCGGTGGACGAGTCGGGGCGCTTCACCCCCGACGTCGCCGGATTCGCGGGACGGGGCGTGTTCGAGGCCAACGAGGAGATCATCAAGCTGCTGGCCTCGCGCGGGATGCTGCTGGCTCGCGCCGACATCACCCACCAGTACCCCCACTGCTGGCGCAGCAAGGACCCTGTGATCTTCCGCGCGACGATGCAATGGTTCATCGCGATGGATGGGGACGGCCTGAGAGACAAGAGCCTCGACGCGATCCGCTCGGTGCGCTGGATCCCGGGATGGGGAGAGGAGAGGATGGCCAACATGGTCAAGGCCCGCCCCGACTGGTGCATCTCCCGTCAGAGGTCTTGGGGAGTTCCTATCCCGGCGTTCTCGTGCCGGAAGTGCGGAGGGTCGGTGCTCGAGCCGCGCTCGCTCGCGAAGGTCGCTGCGGTCTTTCGCGAGGAGGGAGCCGACGCCTGGTGGAAGCGGCCCGCGTCCGATTTCCTGACTCCCGAGACATCCTGTTCGGCGTGCGGCGGCAGGTCGCTGGAGAAGGAGGCCGACATCATCGATGTCTGGTTCGAGTCGGGAGTGTCGCACGCGGCGGTGCTGGCCCGGCGCTCCGGTCTGACCTGGCCGGCCCAGGTCTATGTCGAAGGACACGACCAGTATCGCGGCTGGTTCAACTCGAGCCTGCTGGTGGCGGTGGGGAACCGCGGCCGCCCGCCGTACCAGGAGGTGATCACCCACGGATTCACCCTCGACGGCGCCGGCCAGAAGATGTCCAAGTCGCTCGGCAACGTCATCAGCCCGCAGGACGTGATCGGCAAGATGGGGGCCGAGGTGCTGAGGCTCTGGGTCTCGATGGTCAACTACATCGACGACATGCGTCTCTCGGAGGAGATCCTCGAGCGCAACGTGGAAGCGTACCGGAAGATCCGCAACACATTCCGGTACATCCTGGGCAACATCGCGGATTTCGACCCGGCTCGCGACGCCGTGGACGAAGCGGAGATGGCGAACCTGGACCGGTGGGCCCTGAACCAGCTCGACGATCTCACGGCGAAGGTGGTTGCGGCCTACGAGGGGTACGAGTTCCACACCGCCCACCACGCCCTGCACAACTTCTGCGCGGTGACGATGTCGAGCCTGTATCTCGACGTGCTCAAGGATCGGCTCTACACCAGCGCCGCATGGTCCCGTCCGAGGCGCTCCGCCCAGACGGCCCTGTACCGGATCGGGCATGCGGTCTGCCGGCTGATGGCGCCGATCCTCCCGTTCACCGCGGAGGAGGTCTGGTCGCATCTTCCCAGGCGCGCCGGCGACCCCGAATCGGTGCATCTGACGCTCTTCCCCACCGCCTCACATCAACGGCTCACCGAAGAGGAGATGAAGTCCCGGGCCGCCTTCGCCCAGCGGTGGGAGAAGCTTCTGTCGCTGCGCGAGGAGGTGACGCGGGCCCTGGAGACCGAGCGGCGGGCCGGCGTCATCGGCGGGTCGCTGGAGGCGGCCATAACATTGAAGACCGCGCCGCCGGTGGCGGATCTCCTGCGGGAGAATCGCGAGGATCTCCCCGCGCTGTTCATCGTCTCGAAGGTGGATGTCGAGCCGGTGGACTCGGTCGCGCCGGCATCCGGTCTCGAGGTGAAGGTCGCCGTCGCCCCCGGCGCCAAATGCGAGCGGTGCTGGCAGGTCCTGGAGTCGGTGGGCCGGGACGCCGAGCTGCCGGGACTCTGCGCCCGCTGCTGCGGCGTGGTGCGAGAGATCGCGCGGTGCGCCCGGTGAGGTCGCCTCTGGCGGGCCGGCTCCCCTACCTGGGGCTGGCCCTGCTGGCGCTGGCCCTGGACCGGGGCACGAAGATCCTGGTGGAGGCGCATCTGGATCGCTCGCGTTCCGTCGAGGTGATCCCCGGGTTCTTCGACCTCACATACGTCCGCAATCCGGGCGGGGTGTTCGGGATCCTCAGGAACCTCGACGAGGGGATCCGCTCGGCGTTGTTCACCATCTTCCCGGCGATCGCGATCGTGTTCATCGCCGCCTACGCCGCGCACCTGCCCGCATCGCGAAAGCTCGCACAGGCCTCCCTCGCCCTCATCCTGGGAGGGGCGGCCGGGAACCTGGTGGACCGCCTGCGATACGGCCAGGTCATCGATTTTCTGGATGTCTACTGGCGGGACTACCACTGGCCCGCGTTCAATCTGGCCGACTCGGCCATCTGCATCGGCGTGGGGATGCTCATCCTGGAGACGGTCCTGGCGCGCGAGGAGCCGGCCCCCGACGCGGCGGCAGGCGCGCAGCCGGCCGGGCCCGCTCCGCGCGGCGGCGCCTCCGAGAGACATTCGGCATGATGCCGTATCTGTTCGAGACCCGGCTGTTCGGGTGGGAGGTCGCCCTGCCCACGTACGGGTCGATCCTGGCCCTCTCGTTTCTGCTCGCGCTGTGGGTGGCGCTCCGGCAGGCGCGCCGGGTCGGCGTGGAGTCGGGCATCGTCACCGATCTCTGGATCCTCAGCCTGATCTCGGGCGTGCTGGGGGCCAAGATCACCCTCTATCTGATCGATCTCGACTACTACCTGGCCAACCCGGGCGCGATCTTCCGGACGCTTCTATCGGCAGGGGTCTTCTATGGCGGGCTGCTGGCGGCGATAGGGGTCTGCCTCATCTTCGTCAGGCGGCGCGGGCTCAGCACCTGGTTGGTCGGCGACATCCTCGCTCCGGCGATCATCCTCGGTCAGGCCGCGGGGCGCTGGGGGTGCTTCGCCGCGGGGTGCTGCTATGGCGCGCCGGCATCTGTCCCCTGGGCGGTCACCTTCACCAACCCGAAGGCGCACGACCTGACGGGAGTGCCGCTGGGTGCTCCGCTCCATCCGTCGCAGGTCTATCTCTCGCTGGCCGATCTCGTTCTCTTCGGCATCCTCCTCATCGTCGCTTCACGCAAGAAGTTCCAGGGGCAGGTGTTTCTCCTCTATTTGATCCTGTATGCGGTGCTGCGAGGCACTCTCGAGATGTTCAGAGGAGACGACCGAGGTTCCATCGCCGGGCTGTCCACCTCGCAGGCGATCAGCATCGTCGTCGGCCTCACGGCGATCGTCCTGTACGTGTGGCGGGCGCGCAGCGCGTCGCGATCCGAGATCGAGGCCGAGCGGGGCCGCGCCGGCCGGCCCAGACGCAAAGAGGCTCCCGCCCGCTGATGCCGGAATCGGAGCGGCATCTCCTCACTGTCACCAGGGAGGAGTCGCGCCGGCGTCTGGACCGTTTCCTGTCGGCGCGTTTTCCCGCCCACAGCCGGTCCTATCTTCAGTCGCTCATCCACGACGGCCTCGTGACGCGCGAGGGGGTGCCGCTGCGAGCCAGCCGCGCCGTGGCCGGCGGAGAGCAGATCGAGGTGGTCTTCCCTCCACCCCGGCCGTCGGGGTTGGTCCCCGAGCCGGCCCCGCTGTCGATCCTCCACGAGGATGACCAGCTCCTGGTCGTGGACAAGCCCGCGGGGATCGCGGTGCATCCCGGTGCCGGCGCCCGCGAGGGGACGCTGGTGCATCGTCTGATGCACCATTGCCGGGATCTGCCGGCCATCGGGGGCGTGGAGCGCCCCGGGATCGTCCACCGGCTCGACAAGCAGACCTCCGGGGTGCTCCTGGTGGCGAAGACCGACGCGACGCACCGGAGCCTGGTCTCCCAGTTCCAGAATCGCTCCATCCGCAAGGTGTACGTCGCGCTGGTATGGGGGAAGGTTGCCCCAAGGACCGGGTCGGTCGAGCTGGCGATCGGGCGCGACTCGATGCGGCGGGCGAGGATCTCCACCCGCACGGCCCGGCCGAGGCAGGCATCCACTTCTTACGTGGTGAAGGGGGAGATCCCCGGCTTTTCCTGGCTCGAGGTGATGCCGCTGACCGGGCGGACTCACCAGATCCGTGTTCACATGCAGCATCTGAAGCATCCGGTCGTCGGCGACGAGGCGTACGGCGGGACAGCCCGGATCAACCAGGTCGCTGACGCCGCGAAGAGGGACGCGCTCCGCGGGTTCAAAAGGCTCGCGCTCCATGCGCTGCGCATCTCGATCAAGCATCCGGGCACGGGTCTTCCGGTGACATTCGAAGCGCCCGTGCCCGAGGAGATCAGCTCGCTGCTCCAGGCGCTGAGATGACGATGCGATCGAAGCGCTCCTTCGCGGTCATCGGCGCAGGTCGGGCCGGGGTCGGGCTGGCGCTGGCCCTGGCGCGCTGCGGATATCGGCTGACATCGCTGGTCGCGCACAGCGGACGTTCGGCCACGCGCCTCCGGTCATGGCTGCCCGCGGCACTTCGAGACGCCGTCACGACCGATCTGGTCAGGGCGCTCGATCGGGCCGAGACGATCCTGATCTGCGTCCCGGACCGGCAGATCCACGAGGTGGCGCGCTCACTGGCCTCACGCACCCCTGGAGGCAGGCGCTCGCTGTCCGGGCTCGCCGTGCTTCACGCCAGCGGAGCTCAGCCGGCGTCGATCCTCGCCCCCCTGCGGCGCCGGGGAGCTGCGATCGGCTGCCTTCATCCGCTGTTCAGCTTTCCACCACCCGGCTCGCGACCGCTCGATCTGAGCGGAGTCTGTTTTGGGATCGAAGGGGATCGCGCCGCGGCGCGGGCGGCGCGCGCGATGGCCAGCAGCGTCGGCGGAGTTCCGTTCGGACTCCCCAGATCCAGAACCGCGTATCATCTGGCCGCCTCCCTCCTCGCGAACGGGAGCGTGGCGCTGATGGAGGCGGGGCTCCTGATCGCCGCCAGAGGGATGCGTGTTTCGGCATCGAGGGCCCGAGAGCTATTCCTTCCCCTGGTGAGCAGCGCCATCAAGAACGTATCGGTTCTCGGCCCTGGCCGGGCTCTGACCGGGCCGGTGGCTCGCGGGGACCTGCGGACTGTCGCCGGCCATCTCGAGCAGCTCGCAAAGGGGGACCCCGCGATCAAAGGACTCTACGGTCACCTCGCGCTGATCGCCGCGCGGATGTCCCACGCCGGAGGACGGCTCGACTCTTCCGGCATCGCCAGTATGAGACGACTGCTCGCATCCACCGGCATCCCGTTGACCGCGAGCGGGCGTTCGCTTAGAATGCGGCGCGGCTCGAAGCACAACGCGGCGCGGAGGGACACATGACGATGGAAGCGCTCGGGATGGTGGAGACAAGAGGTCTGGTCGCCTCCATCGAGGCTGCCGATGCGATGGTGAAGGCGGCCAATGTCGTCCTGATCGGCAAGGAGTACATCGGCGCCGGGTACGTCACGGTCATGGTCCGGGGCGATGTCGGTGCGGTGAAGGCCGCCACCGACGCCGGAGCCGCGGCCGCCCGGCGCGTCGGCGAGCTGGTCTCGGTACACGTGATCCCGAGGCCTCACGGCGAAGTCGAGCAGATCCTGCCTCAGCCCAAGGAAACCAAGACCCCCAAGTAGGCCCCGATGCCCGAAGGGGATCGCGATCTCCGATCGATCCAGCAGGCGCGCCGCCTGGCGGCCCGAGCCGGCGCCGCGTCGAGGACACTCGCCGGTCTCTCCCAGGACGCGCTCGACGCGATCCTCGACGGGATGCAGAAGGCGGCCTTGCCCCACGCCGAGGAGTGGGCTCGCCTGGCCGTGGAGGAGACAGGCTTCGGCAACGTCCCTGACAAGATCCTCAAGAACCTGTTCTCCACGGTGGATCTGTACCGCCACATCCGCCCGCTCAAGACCGTCGGAGTTCTCAAGGAGGACGTCTCGGGCACCGTGGTGGAGATCGCCTCGCCCGTGGGCGTGGTGGCCGCGATCATCCCGAGCACCAACCCCACCTCCACCGCCATCTACAAGATCTTCATCGCGCTGAAGGCGGGCAACGCGATCGTCCTGTCCCCCCATCCCTACGCGCAGAAGTGCGTCGCAGCCGTGGCCGGCACGCTCGCCGAGGCCGCGCTCGCCGCCGGAGCGCCCGCCGACTCGATCGCGTGCATGACCGACCCGGCGCTGGAGGGGACCAACGAGCTGATGCGCTCCGCGGCGGTGGGGGTGATCCTGGCCACAGGTGGGACGGGGCTGGTGCGCGCCGCGTACTCCTCGGGCAAGCCGGCCTTCGGGGTGGGCCCCGGCAACGTCCCGGCCTTCGTGGATCGGACGGCCGACGTCGCCAAGGCGGCGCGCGACATCGTCTCGGGGAAGTGCTTCGACAACGGTGTGCTCTGCTCCGCCGAGAATGCCGTGGTGGCCGACACTCCGATTGCCGACCTGCTGGCCTCCGAGATGCGGTCGTGCGGCGCGGCTTTTCTGTCGCCCGAGGATTCCGGGA
>Ga0187893_10011440_pt1 | contig 12885 bp, 11 predicted proteins | sample MA1701074metaG_FD_139574 | JGI IMG/M metagenome (GOLD analysis project Ga0187893, IMG submission 139574) | White microbial mat communities from a basaltic lava cave in the Kipuka Kanohina Cave System on the Island of Hawaii, USA - MA170107-4 metaG ...
ATGCTGCGGGTGGCGATTCCGTACGGCATGTTGTCGTCGCGCCAGTTGCGCGCGCTCGCGCACATCGCGCGCACGTGGGACCGCGGTTACGGTCACTTCACCACGCGCCAGAACATCCAGTACAACTGGCCGCGGGTTGAAGACACGCCGGACATCCTCGCGGCATTGGCCGCGGTCGAGATGCACGCGATCCAGACCTCGGGCAACTGCGTGCGCAACATCACGACCGATCCTTTCGCCGGCGTGGCACGCGATGAAATCGTCGATGCGCGTCCGTACTGCGAACTGCTGCGCCAGTGGAGCACGTTTCATCCGGAGTTCGCCTATCTGCCGCGCAAATTCAAGATCGCGTTTAACGGCGCGCGTGCGGATCGCGCCGCGACCGCGATGCACGACATCGGCTTGTACGTGCGTCGCGACGATGATGGCGAAGTCGTGATCGATGTGCTGGCGGGAGGCGGCATGGGTCGCACGCCGGTCGTCGGAACGATCATCCGCCGCGGGTTGCCGTGGCATCAGATGCTCGCGTATTGCGAGTCGATCCTGCGCGTCTACAACCGCTACGGCCGGCGCGACAACCTGTACAAGGCACGGATCAAGATTCTGCTGAAAGCGCTCGGCGCGGAAGAATTCGCGCGGCAGGTGGACGAAGACTTCTCGCATATCGAGAACGGTCCGTCGACCGTGCCTGCGAGCGAGCTCGCGCGCATCGCCGCGCACTTCACCGCGCCGGCCTACGAAACACTGCCTGACGAACCCGACGAACTCACGCAGCCGCGCGCAGACAACCGCGCCTTTGCGCGCTGGCTCGAGCGCAACGTGCAGCCGCACCGAATTCCGGGTTACGCGATCGCGGCGGTGTCGTTGAAAAAAACCGGCGTCGCGCCCGGTGATGCAACCGACGCGCAAATGGATTCGATCGCGGATCTCGCCGACCGCTACAGCTTTGGCGAGCTGCGCGTCACGCATGAACAGAATTTGGTGTTTGCCGATGTCGAGCAGCGCGGACTTTTTCGGCTGTGGACCGAACTGAAGGCGTTCGGCCTCGCCACACCGAACATCGGGCTGCTCACCGACATGATCTGCTGCCCGGGCGGCGATTTCTGCGCGCTCGCCAACGCGAAGTCGATTCCGATCGCAAACGCGGTACAGGAACGATTCGACGATCTCGACTACCTGCACGACGTGGGCGAGATCACGCTGAACATGTCGGGCTGCATCAACTCCTGCGGTCATCATCACGTCGGCAACATCGGCATCCTGGGGGTGGACAAGCAGGGCGCCGAGTTCTATCAGATCACTCTCGGCGGCGACATCGGCCCCGACCCTTCGACCACGCACGTCGGTCAGGTGATCGGGCCGTCGTTCTCCGCGCACGAAGTGCCGGATGTGATCGGCACCATTCTCGCGACGTACGCTGCGCTGCGCTCAGAAGGCGAGCGCTTTATCGACACGGTGACGCGCGCCGGCATCGCACCGTTCAAGCAGGCGGTATATCCGGCGCGCGCTGCGCAGGCGGCGGAGCCCGCGCATGTCTGAGGTGATCAGGCTGATCGACGGCCGGCCGCAGATCGTCGCGGACGACTGGAGTTTCGACGAGGCGCCGGACTGGCGCGAACAGGAGAACGTGATCGTTCCGCTTGCGGAATTACAGGCCGATGCCGGCGGCGCACGCGGTCCGCTCGGTGTGCTGCTTGCGCCCGACGATGATCCCGCCGCTGCCGTTCCCCTGTTTTCCCGGCTCGCGCTGATCGCGGTGAAGTTTCCGAAGTTCACCGACGGCCGCGGCTACTCGACAGCGCATCTGCTGCGCGCGCGCTACCACTGGCGCGGCGAATTGCGCGCGGTGGGCGAGGTGCTGCTGGATCAGCTGTTCTATCTGCGCCGCGTCGGCTTTGACAGTTTCGCGCTGCGCGCCGGCGGCGACATCAATGCAGCGCTGCGCGCGTTCGCGCCGTTTTCGTCCAGCTATCAGGGCGCATTCGATGAGCCGCGCCCTCACTTTGCGCGATGAACAACGCTCGCACCGAATCCGCACTCGCGGTGCTGCGCGCTGCCGCCGCGACAGCGCCGGCAGCGTTTTCCTCGAGCTTCGGCGCCGAAGACATGGTCGTGCTCGACTTGATTCGCCGGCACGATCGGCCGATCGCTGTATTCACGCTCGACACCGGCCGGCTGCCCGAGGAAACGTATCGCTTGATGCAAAACGTCGAAGCACGCTACGGCAAGTGCGTCGAGGTGTTTTTCCCGGACGCGGATGACGTGCAGCACCTGGTGGCGAGAAACGGCATTAACGGCTTCTACGAATCGGTCGACAAGCGCAAGGCGTGCTGCGCGGTGCGCAAACTCGAGCCGCTGGCGCGCGCACTGCAGGGAAAACGCGCGTGGGTGACCGGCCTGCGCGCGCAACAGTCCGTTACGCGCAGCGAACTTGCACCGCGCGAGCATGACGCCGAACGCGGGCTGGAAAAATTCAACCCATTGCACGACTGGAGCGAGGCGGACGTGTGGAACTACATCCGCGCCAATGACGTGCCGTACAACGAACTGCATGACCGCTTCTATCCGAGCATCGGCTGCGCACCGTGCACGCGCGCGGTCACACCGGGTGAAGACTTGAGGGCGGGGCGCTGGTGGTGGGAGCTGCCCGATTCGAAAGAATGCGGACTTCACGTACCGAAGTCGACTGTCGTGCCGATCAGGGAAATCGCATGAGCGCAGTCGTCGCTCATTTGCCAAACAAGCGCGCCACGCTCGCGCATCTGGATTGGCTGGAGTCCGAGGCGATTCATATCCTGCGCGAAGTCGCGGGACAAACCGCAAATCCGGTGCTGCTCTTCTCCGGCGGCAAGGATTCGATCGTGCTGCTGCACCTGGCGACCAAGGCGTTCCGGCCGGCGCGGTTTCCGTTTCCGTTGATGCACGTCGACACCGGGCACAACTTTGCCGAAGTGATCGCGTTTCGCGACGCGCGCGCCGCTGAACTCGGCGAGCGTCTGATCGTTCGCGGCGTCGAGGATTCGATCCGTACCGGCCGAGTGGTGCTGCGCTCGCCCGATGAGTCGCGCAACAAGCACCAGAGCGTGACGCTGCTTGACGCCATCGCCGAGTTCGGTTTCGACGCCGCGATCGGCGGCGCGCGGCGCGACGAGGAAAAGGCGCGCGCGAAAGAGCGCGTGTTCAGCTTTCGCGACGAATGGGGCCAGTGGGACCCAAAGAACCAGCGGCCGGAGTTATGGAATCTGTACAACGCTCGCGTGGCCAAGGGCGAGAACATGCGCGTGTTCCCGATCTCCAACTGGACCGAACTTGATGTGTGGCAGTACATCGCGCGCGCGAGACTCGCGGTGCCGAGCATCTACTTCGCGCATGTGCGGCCGATCGTCCGGCGCGCGGGCGCCTTGGTCCCGGTGACCGAACTCACGCCCGCGCGCACGGGCGAATCGATCGAACAATTGTCGGTGCGGTTTCGCACGGTGGGCGATATCTCGTGCACATGTCCGGTGGCATCGACAGCCACCACGTACGACATGATCGTCGCCGAGACCGTCACCGCAACACTGACCGAACGCGGCGCCACTCGGATGGACGACCAGACGTCGGAAGCGTCGATGGAGCAGCGGAAGATGGAAGGATATTTTTAATGAACCTTCGCGGAAAATGTGTCGTTCCCGCGAAAGCGGGAACCCAGCGTCTCTTGCGGCCCAAAGACACTGGATCCCCGCTTTCGCGGGGATGACACCTAAAACACATGAAACGCGAATCCATTCCGGAACTAAGCATCGAAGACCGCGGCGTGTTGCGCTTCCTGACGTGCGGCAGCGTCGACGACGGCAAGAGCACGCTGATCGGGCGGCTGCTGTACGACACCAAGACGCTGCTGTCGGACACGCTCGACACGCTGGCGCGCCACGCGAACAAGCGCGGCCTGTCGGCGCCCGATCTGTCGCTGCTGACCGACGGCCTCACGGCAGAACGCGAGCAGGGCATCACGATCGATGTCGCTTACCGCTATTTCGCGACCGCGCGCCGCAAATTCATCATCGCCGATGCCCCGGGGCACGAGCAGTACACGCGCAACATGGTGACCGCGGCGTCTACCGCCGATGCGGCCGTGCTGCTGGTCGACGCGCGTAAGGGCATCGGCGAGCAGACGCGCCGCCACGCGACGATCGCGCGCTTGCTCGGCGTGCGGCTGTTGATCGTCGCGGTCAACAAGATGGATCTGGTGGAATTCGACCGGGCGCGTTTTGACGCAATTGCCGCTCAGTTCCGCACGTGGCTTGCGCAACACAACGGGGTCGAAAGCGACGTGCGCTTCATTCCGCTGTCCGCCCTCGATGGCGACATGGTGGTCGAGCGCGGCGCCCGGCTGCCGTGGTACGAGGGCCCGACGCTCGTGCAACTGCTGGAAGACGCGCCGTCGACGCAACTTGACGCCGATGCAGCGCTGCGGCTGCCGGTGCAGTGGGTGTGCCGGCCGCAGCAGTCGGATGTTCGTTCGTACGCGGGACGAATCGAAGCCGGCCGCATTGCCACCGGCGACGAGATCATCGTGCTGCCCGGCGGCCGCCGTTCACGCGTCACGCGCATTGCAATCGGCGAGGAGCAACTGACCGAAGCGTTTGCCGGTCAATCGGTGATGGTTCTGCTCTCCGATGAAATCGATATCTCGCGCGGCGACATGCTCGTGCGCGCGGCCGAGCCGCAATGCGCGCCGCGGCGCGAAATCGAAGCAACGATCTGTTGGCTGGCCGCCGAGCCGCTGTCGCCGGCGCGCAGCTACGCCCTGCAACACACGACGCGCGCTGTCAAGGCGCGGATCGCCGCCATCGATGCGAAACTCGACCTGCATAAACTCAACTGGGCGCCGGACAGCGGTGAGGCGCGCCTCGAGGTGCGACTCAACGACCTGGCGCGCGTGCGCATCAAGACCCAGCAGCCGCTGGTCGCCGACACGTATCGTGGAAATCGCGACACCGGCAGTTTCATTCTTATCGACGAAGCGACCCACAACACGGTTGCGGCAGGACTGATTGCATGAACATGATGGACGGCGCCGTCACCGGCGCGCAGAAAATTCCCGGTCAACTGCCGGAGGCGAAGTACACGACGCAGACGATCACGTGGATCAAGCGCTACAGCGACCATCTGTTCAGCTTTCGCACCACGCGCGACCGTGCGTTCCGCTTCAAGCCGGGACAGTTTGCGCGGCTGGGGGTTTATCGCGATGATCCGCATGGTCGCAACAGCGGCCCGCGTTACATCTGGCGCGCGTATTCGATCGTGTCGGCCGACTACGACGAGTTCCTGGAGTTTTACTCGATCGTCGTTCCCGATGGCGACTTCACCACGAAGCTCGCCGCGCTGCGCGAAGGCGACGAGCTGCTGATCGACAAGGCGGCCTACGGCTTCCTGACACTCGACCGCTTTGAGAACGGCAAGGACCTGTGGCTTCTTTCATCGGGCACCGGCATCGCGCCCTTTGTCTCCATCCTGTACGACCTGAACGCGTGGCAGCAGTACGAACGGCTGATCCTCGTGCACTCGGTGCGCAAGGAACACGAACTGGCGTACCGCGACACGATGGAAGCCTTCCGGACACATGAGGCATTCGGCGACGAATTGCGCGACAACCCGGACAAGCTGGTCTACGTGCCGATCGTCACGCGCGAAAACGTGCCCGACACGCTCGGCGAACGGATTCCGGCGCTGGTCGGCAGCGGCACGCTCGAAGCGTATGCCGGCGTCAAATTGGATCGTGAACGCAGCCGCATCATGATCTGTGGCAATCCCGATATGGTCGACGACATTCGTCACCACTTGCACAACGACGGCTATCGCGTGTCACGGCGGGGCGAGCCGGGGCATATGGCGGTGGAGAACTACTGGTAGTTATTGCGGACGCTGCGCACCGCGGTAACTCCGCGCGTTCGACGCCGCATCGACGGTAAGGCTGTCGATGCGGGTCAACGCGCGGTTTGTCCCGTGTGATATTGAGGGCTCATGCAGCAAGGCACGAGCGGAAAGGTGTGGCTCGTCGGCGCCGGACCTGGCGATCCCGAGCTGCTTACGCTCAAGGCCGCGCGCGCGATCGCGGCTGCCGATCTGATTCTCGTTGACGACCTCGTTAATCGCGCGGTGCTCGCGCACGCGAAACCCGCGGTGCGTGTGATCCCGGTCGGCAAGCGCGGCGGCCTGGAATCGACTGCGCAGGCGGCGATCAACGATCAGATGATCGAGGCCGCGCGCGCTGGACAGGTGGTCGTACGATTGAAAGGCGGCGATCCATTTTTGTTTGGTCGCGGCGGCGAAGAGCAACGTGAACTGCGCGCTGCCGGTATCGAGGTCGAGGTGATACCTGGCATCACCAGCGGCTTTGCGGCGCCGATGGTTGCCGGCATCAGTCTTACGCATCGCGATGCGAGTCCCGGCGTCGTGTTTGTCACCGGACACGAAAAGGACCCGACCAGCCATCGGATCGATTGGGCCGCTCTCGCGCGCAGTCATCTGACGCTGGTCATCTACATGGGAATCACAAACGCGAGCCGCATCGAAAAGCAACTGATCGAAGCCGGGCTCGACCCGGCCACGCCGATAGCGGCGATTCAGTCGGCCACGCTGCCGGCGCAAAAGATTGCACGCGGCACGCTCGACACGCTCAAGCGCACGCTCGACGAATCGGCGATCGCGAGTCCCGCGATTCTGGTGATCGGCAAGGTGGCGAAGCTGGAGAGCCGCTAGCCCGGATATCTCACGAGGGACGCGGGAGTGAGGGCCGCGGCTCCAAGTCCGCCTGCGCGGACTTGGACAGCCCGAACGCCTGCCGCGTCTCGCGGCAGGCCTGCGCGCGAACCACACCGTGCGCGAGCCAGGTTGCGCGAGACGGCCGCAGCCCATAGCGGTGACTAGGGGCGAGGAGTTAAGCGGAAGCTGGCCGCGCAGGCGCCGCGCAAACCGCGTAGCCCGGCGGTGCAAACCGGAAAACGCGTCGCGAACCGAAAGTGCTTGTCGAAGCTCGGATACCACGGCAGTCGGGGGCGACCTCGTGAAATATCCGGGCTAGCTGCTATGTCACCCCGGCGCGGGCCGGGGCCCAATTGGGTCCCGGCCGGAGCCTGCCCCGGACTCCGATCCGGGGCCGGGACGACGCGGCGGCGCCAACAGGCGCTCCAGTGCAGCGCGCAGTTCGCCCGGTTCGACCGGTTTGCGCAGCACCGCGCAGATTCCTTCATCGCCGTTGACGGGCGGCGCGTCGCATGCCAGTCCGCTGTACAGGACGATCGGAAGCGCCGGCCGCTGCGAGTGAATCTGCCGCGCGAGCGTGATGCCTGTCGTGCCCGGCATCGTCTGATCCGTGATCACCGCGTCGTAGGCATCCGGTGCGGCGGCGAATGCCTGCAACGCTGCGCTCGCGTCGGCTACGGCGTCAACGCTCAATCCCCAGCCCACGAGCAGCCGGCGCATCACTTCCAGAACGGGCGCCTCGTCGTCGACCAGCAATAGGCGACCGCGCATCGAAGTACCCGATGATGGCGCCACCGGCGCGGACCGTGAATCGGCTAACAGTCCGGCATCGTCGGGCAGCGCCGGCCACAACACGCGGAAACGCGTGCCGCGCGACGGCTCGGATTCGACGACAACATGGCCGCCGTGTTCGTGCACGATCCCATGCACCATAGAAAGACCCATGCCCGTGCCCTTGCCGGGTTCCTTCGTCGTGAAAAACGGTTCGAACATGCGCTCGATGACATCCGATGGAATGCCGGAGCCGGTATCCGTGACCTCGAGTTCGACGTAGTCGCCCGCGATCGGACCGCGGCAACTCGTGCAGGTTGTCGCCATGTGTTTCGCGCGGCGCACCGCCACGCGCACTTCGCCGTTTCCGTCCATCGCATCGCGCGCGTTGATGCACAGGTTAAGCAGCACCTGGCCGGCCTGCACCTCGTTGCCACACACGCTCGGCAGATTCGGCTCGGCCGAGTGCACCAGCGCGACCGTTGACGGCAGCGATGAACGCAGCAGCGCCACTGCCTCGTCGACGAGCTTTGCGAGCGAAAGCGCATGCCGCTTGCCGCGCCCGCCGCGCGAAAACGTCAACATCTGCTGGATCAGGTCGCGCCCGCGCCGGCAGGAATTGAGCGCCTGCTTCAGATACTCGGCGCGGTCCGTATCGCTGCCTCCGGCCACCTGTTCCTCGGCCAGCACCACGTAGCCCATGATCGCGGCGAGCAGGTTGTTGAAGTCGTGCGCGATGCCGCCAGTCAACTGGCCGAGCGCCTGCATCTTCTGCGACTGCCGCAGCTGCAGCTCGAGCTGCCGCCGTTCGAACTCGGCGTGTTTGGCGGCGGTGATGTCGCGCGCGATGGTCAGCACGTGCGGCTGCTCGCGATAGCGCAGCGGCAGCGCGCGCCACTCGACGTCGATGATGCGACCGTCGGGCAGCGGCATGCGTGTCTCGATCGACGCAGCGCGTCCCGCCAGCGCCTCATTAAAAATCGCCAAACACGCGGCACGATCTTCCGGCACGACGTGCGGCGGCAGATCGGCGCCGATCAACTCGTCCAGCCGCGCGCCATGCAAGGCGAGCAGCGTCGGATTGGCGTCAACGACCCGGCACTGCGCATCGCGCAACATCATCTGGTCCGCCGACGAATTGAAGATCGTGCGATAGCGTTCTTCGCTCGCGGCAAGCGCCTGTTCGGTGCGCATGCGCTCGAGTTCGGTCGCCGCGCGCACCGCGAAGATCTTCAGCAGAGCTTCGGTCAACTCGCTGTCGGCGATCGGGCCGCGGTCGAGCGCGACGATGACGCCGAGCTGTTCTCCATGCGCATCGACGAGCGAATAGCCCGCGTAGCTGTCGAAGCCAAGCGCCGAGAATGCGGTTCCGGGAGCGAATTCGTGATTGATGCCAGTTGCGGCGAAGCGCGACGTGCGGCCGACGATCTGGTGGCACGGCGCGGATGAGACATCGTATTCGTAGGTGCGCAGCAGCTTGCCATCGAGGCTGGTCGCGAGCGAACGCATGCGCTTGCGTTCCGGATCGACGAACATGCCGACCATCGTCGCATCGACTTCAAGAATCGCGGCGAGCTTGCGCACCAGATCCTCGAACACATGACCGGCGCGGGCGCTGGAGACCGCGAGCGCCGCCGCGGTCGTTTTGTCGAGCACGCAGCGCAGCCGCGCGTCGGATGCCGCGGATAGCGCGGCGGCAAGCGGTGGCACAGCAATGCGGGCGGACATGCGGACCCCTTGCGTTCTTGAGTTCAGCGGCCGCGCGACGCGGAGGAAGGCTTAAGCGGCATTCTGGCAGCGCCGCTCATGACTTGAACCAGACGTCGAAAACGTGTTGTGTGTCGAGATACTCGCGCACCGCGCTGATCTTGCCGTCCCGCATCACGATCACCGCGTGGTACTGCTGGTTGTACACACGGCCGTTCTTCAGTTCGCCATACGACTCGACTTCGAGCGCAACCCGGTCGCCTTCGGCGGTCACGCTACGTACCGTCATTCGCAGGCCGTCCTTCGTCTCGCGGACCATATGATCAAAGATGCGCGCGATTCGTTCCTTCGACTGCGTGCCGGCCACGGGCACCGATCCGGGTTTGCCTGCAATCCACCACGTAGCGTCGCCGGTCATGGTGTCGAGCGCTCCCGCAATGTCGTTGGCGCTGAAGCGGGCGAAGAATTCCAACGCCACTGCCTTGTTCTGTTCGATGTTCATGCAGACTTCCATCTCAAGGGGAGTCAATCTAAGCATGGTCGCGCCGGTGGCGCACGCGTTGTTACGCGACTGATACACAGCCATACGCGCGGGAAACAGCGGGCGCGCAACGCCTATTGCGGCACAAACATATAGCCCGCCCCGCGCACCGTGCGAATTGCCAGCGGATGTTCGCTGTCGACTTCGACTTTGCGCCGCAGCCGCGCAATGCGGATATCGATCGAGCGGTCGAACGGCTCCCACTCGCGGTTGCGCGTCAGGGTCAGCAAGCGGTCGCGCGACAGCACCTGGTTCGGGTGGTCGCTAAATGCTTTCAGCAGATCGAATTCCATCGCGGTCAGTTGCACGTCGGCGCCGTCGCCGTCGAGCAGCTGGCGCGACCGCAGGTCGAGCGTGCAGCGGCCGATCCGGACGCGAAACGCGTTCGCCGCGGGTAACACGGGCGGCGGCGCCGGTGCGCTGTCCGCCGCCGCATGCAAGCGGCGCAACACGCTTTTCACGCGAGCGAGCAGTTCGCGCGGGTCGAACGGCTTGGCGATGTAATCATCGGCGCCGACTTCAAGGCCGACGATGCGATCGACCAGTTCGCCGGCGGCGGTCACCATGATGATGCCGACGTCATAGCGCTCGCGCAGATAGCGCGCCAGCGACAGGCCGTCTTCGCCCGGCAAGCGCACGTCGAGCAGCACGAGATCAGGCAGATGGCTTTCGATCGCAGCGCGCATGGCCGCGCCGCTTTCGGCTTCCGCAACGGCGTAGTCATGCCGGCGCAGATAGTCGACGAGCACGCGGCGCACATCGGCGTCGTCATCGACGACCAGCACGTGTCCATTCGGCACGCGTTTCTCTCCCTCGCATTCAGGACCCGCGTCGATTATAGGAACGCGCGATTACACGCGCGATACACAGCGATGCGCGAATGAAAGAAGCGTGATACCTCTTCCGCCTAGAGTGCGAAGCGTCATATCAGCGATGCTGATTCAGCGTCGCAGTCCATGGAGATACATCATGCGCACCAACGAGATCAGGTCATCTGCTTCCGGCGGCGCGGCGCTCGCTGCGTCCATCGACGCACCCTCGCAGGCCGCGGTAATGGGCCGCGTCAAGCGCGCGATCCACGTTTTCCCGCCGGCGGCCGCAAGCGAAGACGAGTCGCGCTTTTTGCGCGTATCGGACCTCGAGCGCTGGGCGCTACACACGTTCGGCGCGGCCGAGGACAGCCAGCACCAGCCCGGCGGATTCGGCGCGCAACCTGTTCGCGAGACGATAGCCGCGCTCGCCGACTGGGCCAGGCAAGGCTGGCGCGTTTGGGAAGTGCGCCGCCGCGCACGCGCGACGGCCGCTGTGTTGAGCCAGCTTGACCGCCACACGCTGCGCGACATCGGGATCACGGAGTCGGAAGCGCTTTCGCTCGCACTCGAAGTTGAAGGCCACATCGAAGCGACGCGCCAGCGGGCGCTGCTCAAGGCCAGCCAGCTTCCGCACCAATCCTGATGTGATGGTCGGCCGTGTGCACCGCGGCCGATCATGACCTGCGGTAGCCTGTAGCCATGAATCGCAGGCATTTTCTTGCCGCAACCGCGCTTGCCGGCGTGTCGGCACGAGCGGGTGGCGCAAGCCTTGACGCGCCGCTGCGCCGGCCGGTCGGCCGCGGCAAAGACACCGTGCCGGCGATCGGCATGGGCACTTGGCTTACGTTCGACATTGGCGACGGGGTTGCTGAAACCACGCGGCGCCGCGAGGTGCTGCGCGAATTCTTTTCAGCCGGCGGCGGAATGATCGATTCGTCGCCGATGTACGGTCGCGCCGAAGGCGCATTGGGAAGACTGCTGCCGGACATCGCCTCAGCCGGGCAGCTCTTTTCCGCGACCAAGATCTGGACCGCATTCGAGCGCGCCGGACGCATGCAGTTCGATGAATCGCTGCGGCTATGGCGCCTGCCGCGCTTCGACGTCGTGCTCGTTCACAACCTGCTCAACTGGCGCGCGCACCTGAAAACCCTCGCCGCGCTGAAGGATCAGGGGCGCGTGCGCTTTATCGGCGTCAGCACCTCGCATGGTCGCAAACACGACGAGATCGAACACGTAATACGCAACGAACCGATCGACGTCATCCAGATCACCTACAACCTGGCGGACACGAGTGCCGAACGCGCAATGCAACTGGCCGCCGAGCGCGGCGTCGCGATGGTGATCAACCGGCCGTTTGACGGCGGCCTGCTGTTCGACCGCGCGAGCCGGTTGCCTTTGCCGGCGTGGGCAGCAGAGATCGATTGCGCCAACTGGGCGCAGATGTTCTTGAAATGGGTGATCGCGCATCCAGCGGTGACCTGCGCGATTCCGGCGACCAGCAATCCCGCGCACATGAAAGAGAACATGGGCGCGAACCGCGGCCGGTTGCCGGATGCAGGACAGCGGCGGCGGTTGCGCGAATACTTCGAACGCAGCTAAGCGCAACATCGAACGAATCACGCCGCGAGTTTCGCGGAGATTGCGTTCCCGGCGCGCGCAAATGCCTTGCGCCCGAGGATCCCGCTCACCCATTGCCCGGTGACGACGACCTGCCTCAGATCGATACCGGTGTCGATGCCCAATCCCTGCATCAGATACAGCACGTCTTCGGTAGCGACATTGCCGGTGGCGCCTTTCGCGTACGGGCAGCCGCCCAGACCGGCGATGCTGCAGTCGAACGTCGCGATGCCCATTTCAAGGCAGGCGTAGATGTTGGCGACCGCCTGGCCGTAGGTGTCGTGAAAATGGCCGCTCACGTCGGCGATGTCGTAGACGGCTAACGCCGCTTCCATCGCCGCCTGCGTCGCGCGCGGCGTGCCAACGCCGATCGTGTCGGCCACGCCGACGTGCTGCACGCCGATGTCTTGCATCAGCCGCGCGACGTAGCCGACCGCAGCCGGTTTGACCTCGCCCTGGTACGGGCAGCCGACTGCGCACGAAATCGCGCCTCGCACATGGATGCCTTTCGCGCGCGCCGCTTCGGCCACCGGACCGAAGCGCTCGATCGATTCGGCGATCGAGCAGTTGATGTTTTTCTGCGAGAACGCCTCGCTCGCCGCGCCGAACACGACGACTTCGTCGGGTTTCGAACCCAATGCCGCTTCGAAGCCCTTCATGTTCGGCACCAGCACCGAGTAAACGACGCCG
>Ga0187893_10011441_pt1 | contig 12884 bp, 13 predicted proteins | sample MA1701074metaG_FD_139574 | JGI IMG/M metagenome (GOLD analysis project Ga0187893, IMG submission 139574) | White microbial mat communities from a basaltic lava cave in the Kipuka Kanohina Cave System on the Island of Hawaii, USA - MA170107-4 metaG ...
ATTTTTTGCTGCGTCAAAGCCGGAATTGACTGTCGGGTGCATTTTGAGGGCAACGGCTACTGCTTTTACCACAAAGTCATTGATTGTCACCGATTTTTCAAGCCGCTTGAGCTCTTCGCGAAGAAGTGAAATGGGCAGGGCATCTACCTCTTGGCGTACATAGAAATGGGGAATTGTTGTTTTTGCTTCTAAAAGGCGCGCGCCAATTACTGCTCGCATTGGAGAGAGTGCTTCGATTACATGCTGACCACTTGGTGCTGGAGTTGCATAGGCTTCTTGTGTAAGATCGCGGCTCATAACCCGTCCACGAGGTCCTGTGCCTGCAACTTGTGCAATATCAACGCCGCGCTCTTTTGCTAGCTTTTTAGCAAGGGGAGAGGCAAGCACCTTTGTGCTCTCTTGCTTGGCTACAGCTACTTGTGGGGCGGGGGAGGCCGCTTTTGGTGCTTCGGCCTTTTTTTCTTCTTTTTTGCCGAGAGGTACAGCTTTATAGCCATCGATGCTCTCATCCGGAGCCTCTGTAAAGACTGCAAGGGGATCATTAACGGCAATTTTTTCTCCCTCTTTGCCGATAATTTCGCGTAAATACCCTTCGTCAAGGGCTGCATGTTCTACAGTTGCCTTGTCGGTAGATATTTCAAGCAACACATCGCCGGATTCGACTTTGTCGCCTACGTTTTTATGCCACTTGGCAATAACGCCTTCGGTCATAGTAGGGGAGAGTTTGGGCATATATACTGTAAATGGCATAAAAATTCCTCTAGCTAATGGCCAGCGTTTGTAGGCATGTTGCGACAATGCGTTCAACGGTAGGCAGGGTTTCTTTTTCTAATACTTTGGAGTAGGGCATGGGGGTTTCGCGCTGGCAGACTCGTGCCACAGGCGCATCTAAGTAGTCGAGGCACTGCTCTTGAATCTGAAAGCCAAGCTCTGCTGCTATGCCGCCAAAGATATGGCCCTCTTCTACAAGCACGCAGAAGTGGGTTTTTTCTACAGATTCTTTAATGGTTTCGACATCAAGCGGCTTTATGGTCTGCAGATCGATCAGCTCGCATGATATTCCCTTTGATTCTAGCTCCTCAATAGCTTGTAGACAGAGCTTTACCATGCGGCCATGGGCGCATATAGTAAGCTGTGAGCCCTCTTTGACGATATTTGCCTTGCCGATAGGCAAGAGATACTCTTCTGTGGGTATCTCCATCTTGTCGTTATACAAAAGCTCTGACTCTAGATAGATAACAGGGTTATTGTTGCGAATGGCCGATTTAAGCAGCCCTTTTGCGTTGTAGGCATTTGATGGGGCAATGATGATAAGGCCAGGCAGGTTGCCATAAATTGCCTCCACACAGTGCGAGTGTTGGCACGACACCTGAGCTGCAGCCCCATTTGGCCCGCGAAAGACTATGGGAACCGAAAATCGGCCGCCAGACATATAATACATTTTGCAGGCGTGTGATATGATCTGGTCCGCAGCCACAAAATAGAAGTTAAAGCTCATAAACTCCACAATGGGGCGAAGGCCCGTCATAGCGGCTCCTATGCCAATACCTGCAAAGCCATTTTCTGATATGGGGGTGTCGATAACCCGTTTTGCGCCATATTTATCAAGTAAACCTTTTGTTACTTTATAAGCGCCGTTGTATTCTGCTACCTCTTCACCCATGATAAAGACTGTTTCGTCTCTTGTCATCTCTTCGTCTATTGCCTGACGGATGGCTTCTCGCATTTCAATAAGTTGCATGGTTATTCCTATGGTGCAAATACATCTTGTTCTAGCGTGCTGACATCGGGCCAGGCGCTTTCTTCTGCATACTGGAGGGCATCGACAACTATTTCTCGGGCTTTTTTGTCCATGGTCTTATATTCATCTTCAGACAAGATGTTGCGATCAAAAAGTTCATTGCGAAAGAGGACGATAGGATCGCGCTCCATACGCTCTTTTAAATGGTCTTTACTGCGATAGAGGCCCGGATCTGAGATAGAGTGGCCGCGAAAACGCTCGCCAACGGCTTCTATCAAAACAGGTTTGCCGGTAGCTAGTATCTCCTGGTAGGCCACCAGGAAGCCGCCGTAGCAGTTAAAGAAATCCATACCATCAAGGCGGTAGTGGGAGATGCCGTAAGCCTTTGCCAGATAGTAGGTGATGTAGTTATGGTTTGCTACACCGCGCGAAATATGGGTGCCCATACTCCACTGGTTATTTTCTACCACATACATGCAGGGCAAATGCCATAAGGCTGCCATATTGAGCGACTCATGCAGAGTACCCTGAGGCACAGCACCATCGCCCAAAAAGCAAAGAGCAATTTGCTCTTTTTGATTCTGGTATTTACAGCTAAAAGCAGCGCCCGTTGCAATGGGCAGCTGGCCGCCCACAATACCAAAGCCGCCAAGCAGGCGATCGTGGTAGAGGTGCATAGAGCCGCCGCGCCCCTTAGCATTGCCAGTTTCTTTGCCAAATAGCTCTGCCATAATCTCGCGTGGGGTGATTCCAAGCAAAAGTGCAAGGGCATGGCAGCGATAGGTGGTAGCAAACCAGTTATTATGGCCAACTGCTTGTAAACAGGAGGTTTGAATCGCCTCTTGGCCCATATATGAGTGAAAAAAGCCTCCGATATTGCCCTGCTGGTAGGCTGCTTCTGCACGAGTCTCTAAATTTCGTATAAGGAGCATGCGGTCGAGGCAGTCGATAAGAGTCTGGTTGCCTAGAGCATCAACTACGGTCTGATGACTTACCTTATAAAAATCTAAAGGTTTTTCTTGTTGTGTCATTGGTACTCCGAAAAGCAAGCATGATGACAAAATCCCACAAAAAAATCAATGGTTTGTGCTACGATCCATGGGCATGGAACAAGATCGCTTTCTCATTGCTACAAAAGAGCTTGAACAACTTAAGAAAAATCGTATTGTAAACTTTTTTAGAATACGAAAATTAGCGCTAGAGCTTCAGGAGCTTACAAAAGAGCTTACTGCAAAAAAGGCTGCTGAACTGGTTGAAAAAACTCGTAAAAATCTGCAGCATAAAGGCCTCTTTTTTCAGGGGACTATAGCAGAAGCAAGCCACGCCTTTATTGCAACGCTTGCCCACATGCGAGCAATCGGCTGCAAAAAAGCATTTACCTATATTTTTGACTCAGGGCTAAAACTTCTGCTCTTTTCTGACGATGAACTACTGTCATGCCATGCTGTAGAGGCAGTGTCTGCCCTTGATGCATTGAAAACTCATGGCAGGCTCGTCTCGCTTACCCAGCTTCAAGAGGTTGCAGGATGGCTTCACAACCACGGTGTGGCGCATACGCCGCTTATTGATCGAGCATCTATTGAAAAAAAACTTGTTTGCCTCATGCAGTCATGCCCACATGGCGCCTATGTTTTGCATGCCCATAATGCGACATTAACCCTTTCGCGCTTAAGCCCTGTTGGCAAAGTCGAACATCTGCTTATTGATCTACAGCACGAAGTCGGCTGCTACACAATGGAGCTTGACGGCGTAGCAGTGTCTGCCACAAGAATACAGTTTAAGAAAAAACTTGAGCAGATGGGAACCCCTTTACGGCTTGTTTCAAAATGAGTTTTACAGAAGATCTAAGAACTTTTTTTGCAGTGCGCTACTTTAACACAAAAGACCTTCTGCGCACTATCTTCCGCTACTACAAAAAGCCAAAATTTGCCCTCGTTGACCTGGCACTTTTGCTAAGTTATTTCTTTAAAAGCCCCTACCGCATCGGCCGCGAATATAAAGATACCGAACCCTACGGCGAAACGCCCCTTGCCACACTCGACACCATCCTCCGCCACTGCCCCCTAAAGCCCGATGAAGTGGCCTATGAGCTAGGCTCAGGTAGGGGAAGGGCCTGTTTTTGGCTTGCTCTTTATAAAGGCTATAAAACCGTAGGGATAGAATATATCCCCGCCTTTGTAGAAAAAGCCAAAAAGCTTGCTGCGTTCTTTAGCGTGAACAATGCCGAGTTTATTGAAGCAGATATGCTTAAGGCAGATCTCACCCGTGCCACCTGGATCTACCTCTTTGGGTCGGCACTTTCTGATGAAACCATCGTACAGCTTGCCAAAAAGCTTGAAAAGCAGCCCAAGGGCTGCCGTATCATTACCATTAGCTATCCCCTTACCGCCTACAGCAAAAGCGCTAACTTTATTGTTACCCAGACTCTGGATCTGGAGTTTTCTTGGGGTATCACTCAGGCCTATATTCATGAGGTGATTTAAAGTCCCAGCTCCTGTTAAGGCAGCGTAGCTAGCTATTTAATGCGAAACCGCCGTTTAAGTTCGCTAAGGCCCCCGTAGCCTAGCTGATCAGCAATGTCTTCTCTGGGAACGTTGTTTTTTTCGAGCAGCTCCCACTGCGCTTTGTAGGTGGGAAAGAGGGCAAATACGAGCTCTTTTAGACTAGATGGGGTAGCTTGGAGGGCGCCCATACGGTCGAGAAGCTCTTCAAAGGCAGAAACCGCCTTATCATCCTGCAATTTGTTTTTAGCCTCTTGTACAAGTTCTGCTCGTTTCGATGTTATTGTGTGAAGAATTTTGGTTACATGCTCTTTTACTTCACCTGTAAGAGGCGAATGGGCCTGTGGATAGGCAAGAAGGCCAAGTCGAATAGGGGCAACATCGCCGCCTGCGCGCTGCACAATTTCAGGATCTTGCACAAAGGCGTTACTTGTAGGCCAGGTTTCATCAAAATCAATCAGGGTAAGCGTGAGTTTGCCAGTATCGTCTGAGAAGAGAAAGTTTGTGTCGTCAAGACTGTTTGCTTTGCCATCTTGTGTTCTAAAAAGAGTTGCTAAAATGACACTTTCAGCAAATGATTTGCTGTCAATTTTAGAAAAAAAGGCTTGAAGAAGCTTCTTGGGGTCTTTTTGAGCAAGCTCGCGTATATTAATCTCTTGTCCGTTTATTTTTGTAACGACATTTTTGACCTTTGTCTGGAGCATGCCAAGCACATCTTTTGCTACAAGCAGCATTGCATCGTCACTTTGCTTTAGATCAAAGCGGGAACTGCCTCGGCGTACATGTGGGCTGCCTTCCTCAACAACTGGGTGCGCATCCTCTTTTGCTACAAGATAGGGGACATCTTCGACAAGGGCAATAATGACCTCTTCACCCTCATCAAAGGGGGAATGCTCATCTGCCTCTACTACCTCGCCATCATCAACAGTTATAGTGGAGCCATCTAAAAATGTTATTCTGTTGTCATCTTGGCTCTCTATTTGAGAGCTATTTGTTATATCAATCAGATAGGGTTTGCCATCGACAGTTGCACTATCGTAGGTAAGAGGAATGCCCTCTTCATCAAGATCTTGATGGCTTAAAAGCTCGGCAGCTTTTGCCTCTATGGTCCTTGGCACACAATGTTCTAGACCAATAATTTTGGCAACACTGCGACAGGTTAGCGCCTTTTTTACATGCTCTTCTTGGCCCGGCTTAAAGATAGCATCGTCTACGAAGTAGACATCAGAGGGGTTTGTGGAGCCTGATACAAGCGGTTTAAGTGGCTCTGCAATCTTTTGTATGTTCTCGGCAGTCCGCTTAAGCTGCTCTCTGGCAGTATTTTGCACCTCCCGAAGCGGCTTTTTCTTTCCATCGGCTGGAGTGGGGACATGGCCATAATTTTCAGGAAGTGCGGGTCCTATTGACATATCTGCTCTAAAATTTCCTGTGTAGAGAGATGCACAAGGTCTTTATTTATCTCTTTTTTTACAGTACTTGTTATTGCTGGGTTGAGTGCATCGCGCAAAATTCCCAAAAAGCTCGGAGCTGCAACAAGATAGAGCTCCTGAAAGTAGTTATTTTTGCGTGCTCCCTCAAGATGAGCAGAAAGGGTTTTAGCAAAAAGGGCATGTTCATGATCTTTTTGCGAGGTTTTTGGCTCGTAGGCATGGCGTCTATTGCCGACACTTGCAAATTCGCGCCCAGGAGTGCTTGAGACAAGATCCTGCTCGTGCAGGCGGCTTTCTGGATGGACAAAAGCCTCAAGTTCCGTCAGTTTATGCATATTCTCTAAACGAAAAAGTCTGGCGCTTGACGCATTCGCTACAAGTACCCATCTATCATGTTGTTTCATAAGCACACCTCATAAATTCCCTCTATACAAAATCTCACATTTTCTTAATAATAATTTTTATGAGAACTTTACTTTTTTTATGCTTGTTAGCCACAGGCCTCTTATCTGCAGATACCCCGCTAGGGCTTACTTCACTTACCCAGGAGCTTCCCAGCACAAAACTTCCTGTAACCGGCGAAATTCCCGACTGGCTAACCGGAACGCTTGTGAGAAATGGCCCTGCCCTTTTTACGGGCGATTTGCACTGGTTTGATGGGGCGGCGATGCTTCATAGCTTCCAGATTGCTAAGGGGCAGGTTTTCTACAAAAACCGCTTCCTGCAGACATCGCAGTATAAAGAGATGACACAATCTGACGATTTTGACTTTGCAGGCTTTTTTCGGGTAGGTAACAAGAAGCAATTTGATAACATACCCAATGCCAATGTCAACGTCGCCGTCTTTGCAAACGACTATGTGGCTCTTACCGAAGTTCCTCTGCCTGTACGCTTTAAGATTGAAACGCTAGAGACTCTTGGCACCTTTAGCTACGACGATACACTGCCTCAAAAACAGATCTGGAACTCAGCCCACCCGCATGTAGATAGTGTCACAGGCGATACCATCAACTACCTTGTCGAGTTTTTTCCTGAGACAAAGTATATCGTCTACACGATGAAAAAGGGCTCCAACAGACGAGAAACCCTCTCAGAAGTGGCTGTAAAAGAGCCAGGCTATATGCATAGCTTTGCAATTACGGAAAACTACGTAATTTTGGTTGAATTTCCACTCTTTATCAACCCCCAAGAGCTTCAGAAAGGGGGCAGTTTTGCAAGCCACTACAAGTGGATGCCAGAAAAGAAGATGCGCATACTCCTGCTTTCCCGCAAAAATGGCGAACTTGTTAAGCAGTACCTTGTGGAGCCTCTTTTTGCCTGGCACCATATCAACAGCTTTGAGCAAAATGGGTCCGTGATCATCGATATGGCAGGCTATAAAGATGCTGACACCTTTACCTCGACAGTAGATGTAAGCCAAGATAATGACAAAAATGCTCGCTTTGTGCGCTACAAGCTGGGTCTTGATGCAAAATCTAATTTTGTAAAAGAGATTGGCCCTGCAATCGAAATGCCGCGCATCAACTACGCAAAAGTAAATGGCAAGCCTTACGAGTATGTCTGGGGCTATAATGATGCTGATTCTATAGCAAAAACCGGCAAACGCGGCCTTATCAAAATAGACACCAAAACAAAGTTTGCCCACAACTGGTCTGAAGAGAACTGCATTGCAGATGAGCCCGTTTTTGTCGCAAGACCGGGCGGTGAACAAGAAGATGATGGCGTACTTCTTGCTACAGTCTTAGATACCAAAAAGAAAAAAAGCTTTTTACTTATACTCGACGCCAAAAAATTCAAAGAGATCGCCCGCGCAGAAGTGCCGCATCATATTCCCTACACCCTTCATGGCGACTTTATAATCAGAGAGAAATAAACTGTTTAATGTGACAGTTACACTCATCTGCACTATCTACAGGCAGGACGTGGCCTGCATCTTGAATAATGACTTGGGTGGCATTAGGAATCTTTTCCTTCAATATTGTGGAATTGGCCGGAGAGATCAGTAGGTCTTTGCCACCTGTAAGAATAAGGGTGGGCATCTGTAGCTCTTCTAACCGCTCTTTTACATCAAATGTGATAAGTTCATTGTAGAGGGCAAGAAACTCTTTTTTGCTCCAGCGGCTCACACGTTCTTCACAAATTATACGAAACAATTTTTGGTTTTTCTTAGGAAAGGTGAGCCAGGATATTGCTTTTGCTATAATGTTCATTGGAAAAAGCCTGATACTTACCGCACGAAAGCCGCGCAAAAACCGGTTGGTATCGGCCATGCAGCTTGTCGTATTTATTAAAATTAATCCTTTAACTTTTTCTGGAAAATCGAGTGCCATCTGCAGGGCAACGCATCCTCCAAACGAGAGGCCTCCTACATAGGCGGGCAGCTGTTCTGCACATAAGGCCGCTATTTCGGCTATAGTGCCCTTTCTAGGAAGATCTGGGGTGATTACCTCAAAATAGGGAGAAAGGGCCTCTTTTTGGAAAAACCAATCCTCTCCAGAAGAGCCTAAACCATGAAGTAGTAAAAGTTTTATTTTAGTGGCCATCAATACCAATTTAATTTATAATATACACTTTTACAAGGAGAGTGAATGTATTTACTTTATATAATAATAACTCTTCTGTTTTCTAGCTGTGCGACCATTATCAATGGTCCTGATCAAAAAATAAGCATAACATCTGAGCCCGCTGGGGCTGATATCGCCATCAATGGCGTTGAGGCAGGTAAAACACCTGCCACATTTCGCATTATCCGCGCTAAAGACCATATAATTACTCTATCAAAAGAGGGCTATCACGTCCATAATGAGGAGCTTACTCGCCAGATATCGAGCGTCTCTGTTCTCTATCTCTTGCCGGGCGGTCTTGTAAGTGCTGCCGTCGATGCAGCCCAAGATAATGGTGCTATCTACTGCTTTAAGGACAAAGTTGCTATAGAGCTAAAGCCGCTTTTTGACCCCGAAACGGTCATTGTACAGCAGTTTCAGCTACTTCGAAACCTGCAGGAGCTCGATATCAAAAATAAGGGTTGAATTTGGCGGAATAATCCTGCCGGCCCCTTGTGCACCATATCCTAGCGCTGGTGGTATAATCACGCGGCGCTTTTCGCCTACATGCATATCAGCCACTGCCTCGTCCCATCCCTTAATTACCTGCTGACGTCCCAGCTTAAAGGTAAATGGGCGGCTGCGATCATAGCTAGAATCAAATTTTTGGCCAGGCTCTCCATTATGGTCTAGCCAGCCTGTATAGTGCACAAATACAGTTTGTCCTGCATTTGGCTTTGCTGCACCATCGGGAGCCGCTTTTACGATCTCATAACGAAGCCCGGAAGGGGTAGTTTTCATTGTGTTACCTTCATTTTGCCCTCCTGTAAAGCTTGCCAGGAGGATACAAAGAACAATGCCGCTGGCAACTAAACATCCAATGATAATTCCAAGCGTCTTACGAGAGTGCTGCTGTTTCATAATCTTCTCACTAGAATAAACAGCGAATCTAGCAAACGTTCATGATTTTTCTAAAGCAAAAAAAACTACTTTTGCACAGGCTGCGAACGCTCGATCGTAGCAGGCTTCTCAATAGCTTTTTGCCCTCTTTGATAGTTGTCAACTAAGAGCCAAACAATGCCTAAAAGTACAACTGCTAAAATTATGACATCACGTGTTTTCATAGACTACTCCATGGTTTTTTTGAGTAATCACCAATTTGGCCTTTTTTTTCAACAAATTTCACGCTTCGCGCGGCTTCTTAAAGGACATAAAGGACAATCGTAACCCTTATTGTTTGTCCTTTATGTCCCTTTGGTCCTTTTGGTCCTTTATGTCCTTTAGAGGTGGCGCGAAGCGTAAAACCTGCTTACCCTGTTGATTTGTTTCTATGGAACGGTATCCTCGTTTCGGGGTCTAGGTCGTAGCCAGCGTGTGGGGCTTTGTGGAAGCCGAGGCCTGCGATCATGGCGGCGTTGTCGAGGCATAAATCATTTCGTGGGAGATAGAAGGGAATGTTGAGGGATTTGGCAAGATGCTCACGCAGCTTTTTGTTGTGGGTGACGCCGCCTCCGAGGTAGATGCAGGGGTAGGGAGTCTCTTTTAAAACAAGGTGCATTTTTTTGATGACATCAGAAAAGACTGCTTCTTGAAAAGAGGCTGAGATGTCGCAAATATCTTGTTCAGAAAGTGGTTTTGGGAGGTCTCGTATGGTGTAGAGAACAGATGTTTTGATGCCGCTAAAGGAAAAATCGAGCGGATTTGCTTTTACGCGGCCTGCCTTAAAAGAAAAGCGTTCAGGATTGCCTGTAAGGGCCATTTTTTCAATATAGGGGCCTCCTGGATAGGGCAAAGAGAGCATCTTGGCTACCTTATCAAAGGATTCGCCAATGGCATCATCTACAGTTTCGCCAAGAAGGGTATAGGCGCCAATATTGTCCATGCCAATCAAGCTTGTATGGCCTCCAGAGAGCACTACGCCAAGGGCAGGAAAGGTAGGTGTTTCATGCGACATCACAGCGGCATAAAGATGCGCTTCAATATGGTTAATGGGCACGAGGGGAATATCGAGGCTAAAGGCTAGTGTCTTTGCAAAATGGAGCCCAATTAAGAGCGCGCCTACAAGTCCCGGCCCTTTGGCTACTGCAATGCGGTCAATATCTTGCAACGTGCAGCCTGCCTCTTTTAAGGCCTCTTGCAGTACAGGCACAATCACTTCGATATGGCGCCTACAGGCAAGTTCCGGCACTACGCCGCCAAATTCTTTTTGCAGATCAATCTGTGAACTTATGACATTTGATAAGATTTTGCGCCCATCCTGCACCACGGCACAGGAGGTTTCATCACAGGTTGTTTCTATTCCAAGCACAAGCATGTGGGTTATTTTAATTGAAGCTTTTATTTACGGCAAGTTGGCTGAAGTGGGTGGGTTTGCCAATTTTCCCCACTGATTACGGCTATAATCACTCCATTCTTCACCATCTTGATGATTTTCGGTCGCAAGTGGCCAGAGGTAAATTAAATTGAGTTGCGAAGAAATAGGGGTTGCTGAATCGTTAAGAGGATACAACTCTGAAATCTGGGCGAGTTTTCGTTGCAGAAGTTGCTGAGTCTCATCTATAAGGCCTACACCATGAACAGCAAAGAGTCTTGCATACATGCAGTAGAATGCGGGAAGGTAGGCTGGTAGATATTCTGTCATCAGTGTATTAAGAGCATATTCAAGTTCAGCACTTTTTTTAGATGCATATGCCTCTTCAATTGCCCATAGGCAATCGTACAATCCCTGAGGGGCATCTTGCACTGATTTTGTCACTTCTGAATAGGCTTTTGGCTGGGCAACCCTTCCTCTAAGCTGCAAAATAAAACGAGAAAACTCTTCATGGGGGATTAGGAATGGATCTACTTCTGACGGTTCCAGCTGCAGCTCTGCCTGGTGTGCTAGATATTCTTCTAGCAGGTGATTCCATATGATTTGTGAACATGCCAGCCTATTCATGGTTTCTTGCTTTTCTTTTTCTGTAGAAGAGGGCTGCAGTGGAGGTACACTGAATAAGAGCCTGTTTGATTTTATGAAAATTACTTGACATAACCGTGTGTGCTCTTTCAAAGAAACCAGAGGTACTATACGATGAGCTTTGTCTATCAATTCCACATCTAGAGTTTGATATGCTTTAAAAAGAAGCAGTACATCATTTTTTACAACTCTATTGCCTTTTTCTTCTCTTGGGACAGATGCGAGCAGACGTAAGCCATCCACATGTGCACGAGAGAGATCAGTTCTGAGAGTGGCATCCCCAAAAAAGTGTCGAAAAATCATTTCAACCTTCTCACTTGACCAGTTGGCTGCAAATGCTTCTTTAATGGCAGTTCGATCCAGGAGTGATTGTGGCAGTCTACTATCTCTGCTTACACTAGGAAAAGTAGCCTCTAAAAGAAACTTGTCCATAAGTGCTTTTATTGTTTCAAGCGCTTTTGGAGAGCTGCCAATTAACATTTCGAAATATTCAAAATATCCTTTAAAACTAGCTGTGCATACCAAAGAAAGATTGAGAACATCGCGTGCTTTTAAATAACTAACTAGTTTCCCTTGTACTGTAAGCGGAGGTAGATCATAAACTGGAAAGGTTATATTTGTTGTATTAAAGAGTGCTTCTGTGCTGGCCATAATTATACTCCTAAAAAAGAGAAATAATATCATAAAAGCAAGTTTAGGGCAAAAACTCTTGTAGAAATATCCCAAAAGGATAAATCTAGTAACCATGAACACAATTGACATTAAGCCTAAGGGCTACTTTCCTTCTTATTCCGTACATGTGGGCGCTGGACTTCTGGATAGCTTTGACTGCCCCTACAAGCAAGTGGCAATTATTGCCGATACGACTACAGCAGGGTTATTTGGAAAGAGGTTGAGGGGAGAGCTTTTTACTCTGTCGGCAGGGGAGGCTTCTAAGACTCGAGCCAGCAAAGAATGGCTTGAGGATCAGCTAGTAGCAAAAGGGTTTACCCGAGACTGCTGCATAGTAGCGCTTGGTGGGGGAGTGATCTGTGATTTAGCCGCTTTTGTGGCCTCCACATACTGCCGGGGTGTGCCGCTTATTTTGCTACCGACAACACTTCTTGCGATGTGTGATGCGGCTATTGGGGGCAAAACTGGGGTAAATGTGCCGCAGGGTAAAAATATGATTGGTACGATCTACCACCCAGAAGCCATTTTTTGTGATACAAATACGTTGAAAAGCTTACCCGAAGATGAGATAAAAAATGGCCTTGTAGAGGCAATTAAGCATGGGTTAATCCTTGATGAGGACTATTTTTCCTTTTTAGAAGCGAATGTAGATGCGATTAAACGGCTTGATGCAGAGGCAATTCAAGCGCTTATTTGTCAAAGCATACGCATTAAGCAGCTGATTATCGAAGAAGATGCCTATGAAGCCAATTTGCGTCGCATTTTAAACTTTGGCCACACCGTGGGTCATTCTATCGAGTCCCTTTCAGGCTACACGATAAGCCACGGAAGGGCAGTTGCAACAGGTATTATCATCGAAAGCATGCTCTCAAAGCTGCCTGATGCTGTTTTTGAGCGTATTTGCGCTATATTTAAAGCGTACGAGATTGATACTGAACTTACCCTGCCCCTAACCTATGATTCAATGAAGCTCGATAAAAAGGCTAAAGATGGCCTCCTCACCTTTGTGTTGCTGGAGGCGATTGGCAAAGCCTACTGCAA
>Ga0187893_10011442_pt1 | contig 12884 bp, 9 predicted proteins | sample MA1701074metaG_FD_139574 | JGI IMG/M metagenome (GOLD analysis project Ga0187893, IMG submission 139574) | White microbial mat communities from a basaltic lava cave in the Kipuka Kanohina Cave System on the Island of Hawaii, USA - MA170107-4 metaG ...
CCGCTGTTGCCGGCGCCGTCGCCGGGCCGGGAGCGGACGCGGAGGCCGATGCAGCCGGCTGATCGCACGAGGTCCTCGCGTACGAGAAGGTCACCGGCTGGCGGCGATTGTCGCGGTCGCCGTCGATCGTCGCGATCAGGACCGTCGGCGTCGCGAGGCGGTAGCGGATGCGCTGCGGGAAGTCGTGCGCGCGATTCTCGAACACGACCTCGGTCGCGCCGACGTTCGAGGCGCGGAACTCCGTCGGCGACTGTCCCGACGGATTGGCGGCGTACACCAGCGTGTCGCCCGCTGCGGAGATGCGGAGGAACTCGAACTCGCGCACGCGACCGTTCGTCACCGTGCGGCTCACGCCGAGCATCGCACCGCCGTTCGGCGACATCCACTGCTCATCCACCGTCGTTGTGCCGCCGACCAGACGCCAGCAGCCGGCCAGCCAACGCAGCGCGTCGATGCGCTCCTGAGACGCCGCGGCCGCCGGCAGGAATGTGGCGCACGACAGGGCGATCCGGATCAGGGGCGTGACGCGTCTCATGGACGTAAGGTTATCTGTCCACGAGACCTCCAGCTTGTACGAAGGCGACAGGAATGGCTGCTGACATCCGGTACGACCAGTGGGACCCGCCAACCGCGCTCGGTGGCACGGTCCGCTGCGTCTGGGCGCTCAAGGGCAGGGCGGACGGCACGACCCAGCCGATCGTGTCGGACGGGTGCGTGGAGCTCGTGCTCAACCTTGCCGATCCGTTCGAGCACGTCCGCGCCCACGGCGCCGTTGTCCAGCCGCTGCTGATGGTGGTGGGCCCGACCGCGCGACCGACGATCGTCCGGCCGACGGGCGTCATCGACATCATCGGGATCCGCCTCCAGCCATGGGCGTCCGCCCGCGTCCTCGGTGTCTCGATGCGGACGCTGCGCGATCGCTACCTTCCGCTGGGCGACGTCGTGCGGGGCCCGCTCGGCGAGCTGGCTGGACGCCTCCGGGTGCAGCCCGGCGATGAAATGCGCCTCGCCACCGTTTTCGACGCGCTCGCCCGCACACTGCCGGCGCTGGAGCCCGGCATCGCGCAACGCGCGGTCGAGTTCGTCAGCAGCGCCACTGAAGTGCCGTCCGTGCGGGCGCTCGCGAACCAGCTCGGGTGCAGCGCGCGGACCGTTCAGCGGGTGTTCGCCGACCACGTCGGCCTGACGCCCAAGACGCTCCTTCGCGTCGTCCGCGTGCAGCGCGCCCTGGGAATGGCGCTCGGCGAGCCATCGACGCGGTGGAGCATGATCGCCGCGCGCGCCGGCTATCACGACCAGTCGCACTTCGTCCGCGACTTCCGCTCGCTCGTCGGGTGCTCGCCGTCGCAGTTTCGGCCCGACGAGGACTCGCTCACGGCGACGTTCGTCGAGGTGCCCGCGTCATGAGGTTCGTGACTCGTGCCGGCGGCCTCGTCCTGGCGCTCCTCGCCGTTTCCGACACGCCCGGGTCGCGACTCGAACCCGGCATGCAACTCCTATATGGAAGTGGCGGATCTGAGCAGCCGCCCTGGGTCGTTGAGCGAGTGACGACCGGCGTGACCCTCGGCGGCATGAACGGCTGTGCCGACGCGCGCATCCATGTGAATCCCGGCCGGCGGGACGCCGAGGCACGGCTGTACTGCGTGCGCGGCGACACCCTGTTCGCGTGGGACACGACCGCACGCGTGCACCGCGCGCTGCGCCCGGTGGGCCCGGGAATGGTGTTCGAACTTCGCGGCCGGACCTCGGTGTCGCGGTACGAAACCGGCGGCGTCGCCGAGGAGCGCATCAGCGGCGTTGGCATCCCTGTCGTCGCGACGACCGTGACTACCCGAGACAGCGTCGGTCGCGCCATCCGGCGTCTGCGCGAGCGCTATTCGGTGGGTCTCATGACGGCGACCGGCGGCGTTTTCGAGGTGCCCGACTCGACCGCGGCGTCGGGTTGGCGGACCGAGCTGGCGTTCGACCTCGTGCGCATCGTGCCGCGTCGTCCGTGATCATCGAACCGCGGCGACCACCGCCTCGAAGAATGCGTCGTAGCTGACCGGCGCGTCGCCGCTGGGGCGCACCTGCGCGCCCCACAAGACGATCACCACGCGCGCGGCGGGATTGATGTAGACGAACTGTCCGTGAATGCCCTCGGCCACGAACGAGGAATCGCGGCGTCCGGCCGCAGTCGTCGCCGGCCACCACAGGTAGCCGTAGTCCAGCGCGCGGCCACCGCCAAGCGTCTTGGGCGTCGATGCCTCACGTACCCAGCCGGCCGGGAGAATCGTGTCGGCGCCGATGACCCCCTCGTTGAGCACGAACAGGCCGAAGCGGCCGTAGTCGCGCAGGGTCGCACTGAGCCCGCTGCCGCCGATTTCCACGCCGCCAGGAGCATCCAGCCACCAGTAGGCGTCGGCTTCCATGCCGACACGATTCCAGACCCGGTCGTACAGATAGTCGGACAAGTTCACGCCCACGGCGCTTTGCAGCACCTCGGCCGCCACCTGCGTTTCCCCGGTGTTGTAGTTGTTACGCGTGCCAGGCGCCGCGGCGCGAGGCAGAGCGCCCATCAGCGCCATCGCCGACCCGGGTTGCTGTCCGATCTGCGCCTCGAGGAGCCGGCGACGATCGGAGCGCGGGTCGGTGTAGGTCTCCGACCAGCGAACGCCGGAGGCCATCATCAGGACGTCCCGCACCGAGACGCCATCGTACGCGCTCCCGGCGAGCGCGGGCACGTGATGCGTCACGGAGTCGGTGATCCTCAGGTTGCCTTGGCGCACCGCGGCGCCAATCAGGGTTGAGGTGACGGACTTGGCCACCGACATCGACATCCAGCGAGTCCGGGGCGTGTTGCCGAAGAAGTAGCGCTCCAGGGCAACTCGACCGTCCACCAGCACCAGCGCCGCCGCCACGCGGTTGCGCTCGAAGAAAGTCGCCAAGTCATACTGGCTGCCCCGGTCGCTGAAACGGACCTCGCCTACCGGTCGCGCCGCCGGCGGGAGGGGCAGTGGATGGCGCGAGCGCGGTACGCGACGCACCGGAAACAGCCGGTCGATGTTGCGGAACGTGGTGACGGCGAGCCCGGGCGAGAGCGTGCCGTCGTAGATCTCGCGGACGGACCCGATCGTGTCCGACGCGTGCGGATATGGAATCGCGGCCGGCTGCGACGTCTCCGTTGCACACGCGGCCGCCACCACGGCGGCGCCCGCAACGACGCGCACCGCACGCACGGCGCGCACGGCGCGCACGGCGCGCACTGCCGCCACCCGCGCGAGCATCGGCGGCATGGCGTCGCGCCCGGGCCGCGGTCTATCGGGCAGCTGGCGGAGTGAGCCGGATGCGCGCCAGATGGATCCCGCTCGCGTCGCGAGTCGACAGGAACACCACGCGATTGCGCCCGAACCCGATCAGCGAATGGCCGCGCGGCAACTCGATGCGGTCGACGAGCTTGCCCTCGCGGCTGATGACGTCGAACACGTTGGCGCCGCCCGGAACCGGACGAGCCGGGTTGGTGCGCACCCAGATGTTGCCGTCCATGTCGGGCCGCACCGAGGCGGCATTGAACGGCGGCTTGAAGTCCGGCAGCTGGTTCGCCGGCATCACCACCACCTCTCGCGTGGTCGGCGGGTTCGGGATCTGCGCCAGGTTCGGGACGGGCGCCGGTATGCAGGACGCGTTGCCCGACGTCGGCATGTTCGGCAGCGTGATGCCCATGCTGGCCGCCATCGCCATCGCCTCGGCCATTCGCGGATCCGGCGGCGGCGCGCGGCTGCCGTCGGCGCCCGGCGTGACCACGGGCTCCTCGCCCGGCTTGCACGCGTACACGTACTTCTCGGGGAACGTCACGCCCGGCGGGAACGTCCAGTCCCGGGCGAACCCGTTCGGCGGCGTATAACCCTCCGGCGCGACGAAGTTCTCCGGGAACTTCCGCTTGTAGGTGTTCACCCAGCGGATCATGGCGCTCACGTATTGCGTGCGCGCCGCCTTGTTCTGCGCCGTCTGCACCGAGTCGACGAACCGCTCCTTCACCGAGTCCGGCAGCGGCACCCACTCGTACGGGATCTTCGCCGAGGACGTCCAGCTCCCGTCCGGGTTGCGGTAGTCCACGCGATAGTCGATGCCGCGGACGAACGCGAGCGTCCCGTCCGACAGCAGGGCCCATTCATCAGTGTTCGGCATCGGGTTGATCTTCGGGTAGATCGAATACCCCATGCCGCTGGGCGACATCCGCACCACGAGTTCCTGTTTCGGGATTCGAAAGGCGCCCAGCGTATCGAGCTTGCGGGTGTCGAAGTCGAGCGCGACGATGAACGCCGAGTCCGCCTCCTCGGGGAACCACGGGACGCCGCGCGGCGGCGGCTTGAGCGGCGGCGCCGGTTGGGCGTAGATGCGGTAGACCAGTCGGCCCGCGGCGTCGGTGCCAGGCACGCCGGCCTGGGCCTGGCCGGACGCGAACCAGTATGAGTCGTTGGCGCGCGGCACCGACCGGACCTTGGCGATGTTGCCCGAGGGATCCAGCACGAGGAGCGCCAGCGAAACCTGGTCGATGAAGATCGACGAGTCCGCCCGGTAGGGCAGGAGCGCCCCCTGCCGGTTGCCGTACGTGTTCTCCTTTTCCGACAGCGAGTCGAGGACGATGCGCTCGACGTTCAGCATCGTGTCGAGGAGCAGCAGCCGCCGGCTGGCGCCGTCGTTGAGCAGCACGCGCCCATCCGGCAGCTCGCGTACCGATGTCACCGCGCCGAGCTTCTCCTTCGAGAGCGCGCTCGCGGTGGAGACACGACGGATCGGCGGTCCGGCGACCGTCGTGCCGGGCACCGCCGCCTCGCGGACCGGTGCACGGACGGAATCCTGCGCGTCCGCCGCGACCGCAAGCGCCAGCGTGAACAGCGGCAGCCGCATCGTCATGGAGCCTCTCATCGGGAAAGCATCACGAAGTCACCGCCGAAGCCGAAGACCATTCGTTCGCCAGAACCGCCGCCGCCGCCACTGCCGGAGTACGTATTGGTGCCGCTCCGTACCGACGCGAGATAGCGCGGATCGAGCCACGTCACGATGAACGCCGGCAGGCGGCGCAGCTGCTCCGGCGTCATGAGCGCGTTGACGACCGGCACGATCCGCATCAGCAGGTCCATCTGCGCGTGCCGCGCCTCGAGAAACCGCCGGTACTGGTCGCCGATGTCGTACGTCTGGCCGAGGCCGGCGAACTGCTTGGCCGCCGGCGCCCAGATGGAGTCCGACCGGTACGTGTAGCGGCGATTCAGCACCGCGATGCTGTCGGCCTGCATCGCCTTCAGCTTGAGCGTATCCGCTTGGCGCAGGATCTGCGTGAGCGGGTTGGAGATCGAACCCGGGCCACTCGACCGGAAGAAGTTCTCCTGGAACTTCGTGCCCGGCCGGTCGCGGCCGGCGCCGATGTTCTGCTCGAGGCTCTGGCGCTCGCGGGTCGGGCCAAGGTCGAGCCGCAGGCTCGTCGTCAGCACCACCGGCTGCCGCAGTGTGAGCAGCTGCGGGCGCGTGGCGCCGAAGCGCTGGTTCACCTCGTAGCGGTACGTCTGCGTCGCGGCATCGAATCCGCGGACGTACAGCAGCTGCTGGTCCGGCGTCGGCGTCTGGCCCCAACCCTTCAGGTTGCCGGACCCGTGCATCAGCAGGTCCGCCGCGCCCAGCGGATTCGACAGCGAGAACGACACGTTGAACCGCTGTGGCATGCGGAACTTCACGCGATCGAGCGTGACGTTGAGCGATGCCGTCGAACTCCACGGCGCCCGGCAACTGCCTCGCGACGCGATGCGCCCGAGCTGCCGTTCGAGGCACGAGCGCACGGCGTCGTTCGACGTCGCCAGCAGGGACGTCATGCCGGCTGCCACCGCGGAATCCGCCGACGCCGGCGCGAACACAAATGCCCGGTCGTTGCTGTAGCCGTCGCCGTTCACGTCGCTGCCCACCATCGGCGTGAAGGATCGCCCCGACCGGAACTGGCCGTTCCAGTTCACGTGCACCGCGTTGAAGAAGCTGTAACGCAGGTTGTAGCCGATCTGGTGCGGCCCCTGCTCGGAGCGCGCCCAGAACGTGTTCAGCGGGCTGTCCCCGGTGCTGTTGAACCCCGATACCCGTTCCGTGATGTATTGGTACGTGTAGGACGCGCTCCAGCCCCATCGCACCGGTGTCCGGATGATCGGCGAGAGCCGGATGCTCAGCTGCGCCGTGCGCGACTGCATGTCGGAGCGCACCTCGGACACGCGCGCCAACGACGTGTCGATGCGCGCGTCGCGCGCCGCGATGCCGCCCGTCGACGCCACGATGCTGCCCGTGTCCACGAACACCGGCCGGTTCTCGCCGGCCAGCGTAAAGCGCGTGACGTTGTCGAAGTTGAGGTCGAAGGTCCGGAACTGCTTCATGTTGACCGAGTAACTGCCCTCGATGTTCGCCGAGAACCGGGCGTCGAGGACCGGTCCCTGCCACGACAGGTTGGACCGCATCGAGCGCGGGTTGGTGAAGTCCTTCGAGAAGAGGGTGACATTCGGCTGGCCGCTGACGAACGGCGCGGTCGACGCCCCGCCGACGCAATCCACCGGTACGCTGTCCGGATTCGTCGCGTACAACGTCCAGTCGGGACTGGGCGCCGCGCTGCCGACGCACAGCAGTTGCTGGGTGCCGGAGGGCAGGCCCGTGTTGTCGACCACGCTCCCGATCTGGCCCGATGCGCCGCTGTTGGCAAACAGGCCGATACCGCCCCGGATCACGGCGCGTGGCGCGCGCGCCTGCCCGAAGAACCCCTGAATCTCGTTCGCGGTCCCCGTCGTCCACGAAAAGCCCAGGCGCGGGCTCACCGCGACCGGTGTCGGGATGTAGTCGTTGCGCCGCCCGAACGAGGCCTCGATCGCCGGGTTGTACTGCGGCTCCACCAGCGGCCGCGTGCCGTCCACCCGGATGCCGTACTGGATCTGCAGGTCCTGCGTGCGACGGTACGAGTCGCCCAGCGCGACCGCCACGGACGCCGATCGCGTCGTGCGGTCGCGAACGCTCAAGGTCCGCGTGAACTGCGACGGGACGCCGGTCTCGAGGTCCGCCAGCGAGTTGAACGCGAACGTGCCCAGCATGTTCGACGACGGATTCTGCCAGTTGCTGTTGTACTGCACCTCGGTGGTGAACTTGACGCGGTGCCGGTTGCCGTTGTCGAACCACGAGAGGTTGTTCGTGAACGAGCCGCCATTGCCGCGCGACCGCGAACTGAGCCCCTGGTTGCCGCCGAAGATGAGGTTCTGCACCCCGCTGCCGCCGTCCGGGAACAGCGACGTGACGCGCACCCGGCCGCCCGGCAGGTCGAGGTACGGGTCGCCCTCATCGCGCGACAGGTTCACGCCGAGCGACGTCTCGCTCAACAGCAGCTTGACGTAGGCGCTGTGCCGCGCTTGCAGTCCGCCAGACCAGTTGATCCGGTCGCCGCTGGCGGACGGAAGCTGGTACGCGCTGCCGAACGCCGGCGCCTGGCGGGCCCAGTTGCCGTTGAATGCAAAGCCCAGCGACTGGCCGCTCGTGGCGTTCGGCGGCGAGACGTCGATCGTGCCGAAGAACGAGCCGTTGTCGCTCAGCCGCTGCGGGTACAGGCCGCCGCCCAGCCCCGGAACGCCGCCGGCCTGGAGGATGCTCAGCAGTCGCGTCACTGAGTCCTGCGAAACGCCGGCCGTCTGCAGACCCAGCGAGTTCGTTCCCAGCAGCGTCTGGTTGTCGCGCGACTGCCGCCCCAGCTGATACGACACGTTGTAGAACGCCTTGTTGAGCACCAGCGGGCCCGAGTACACACCGCCGACCGACACGTTCGTATACTCGCTGCCGAGCGCGCGTCCCGCGGCGTCGGTCCACTCCAGGTACGGCGTGTTGAAGACGAGGCTCATCCCGCGCGTCCGGAAGTTCGAACCGCGCGGCGTCGTGATGTTGAAGTTGCCGCCACTGAACCCGCCCCGGCTCGCATCGTACGGCGACGTCGTGAGGCTCGAACCGACGCTGGCGTCGCGCGGCAGGTTGCCGCCGCTGAAGTTCTGGCCGTTGAGCGTCGTCGTGTTCTGGTCCGTACCGAGGCCGAGCACGGAAAACCCGTCCGCCCCCCCATCGAGGCCGGGCACCAGCAGCACACCCGGGAGTGAGGCCGCCATCGCGGCGAGGTTGCCCTGAAGGTCCACCGTCAGGTCCGACGCGTTGACCTGCCGCTCGGTGCCGCCGACGTCCGGCGTCTGCGAATTGCGATTGACCCGTTGCTGCACCGGCGCGGCAATCGTGATCGTGTCCAGCTGCACCACCTGCAGCGTGATGTTGGCGATCAACACCGCCTCGTCCGCGAGGCGCTTGACCTGCTGCACCCGATAGATGTAGCCGATGAGCGCGAAGCCCATCATGTAGTCGCCGGTGCCGCCGGGAAAAATGATCTGGTAGTTGCCGCGATTGTCGGTGCGCACCTCGCGCGTCACGTTGCCGGGGATCGACGTCGCCGAGACCCGCACGCCGGCGAGCGCGTTGCCGTCAATGTTGGTCACCCGGCCGCGGATGACGTCGCTCTCCTGCGCCGAGGCGGACGCCGCAAGCACGCCTGCCGCCAGCACCGCATGAAGAATGCCTGTTCTTGGCATGATCTATCCTGTGTCAGGATACGCATTCGCACAACGCGGTTGGACACCTGTTCGTTGCAAAGCGTCGCCTTCCGGACCGTCCCGAAAGACGGCCTGCCTGTCACTTTTTGGCTACGTTGTGCGTCATGCGTCACGCGTAAGGTTCGACAGCACCGGTGGGGCAAACCAACGCTCAAGCCGCCAACGCAAACCCGTTCAGCGTGCGTCTATCTGATGAGGAACTGCGGGCCGTACTGGCCCGCGCCGAGGAGATCGAGCGCGGCAGCCGGCGCGGCGATGCCGTGAACGCCGAGTTCAATGCGGTGGTGGAGGCGGGCGTCGCCGTCGGACTGGCCCGGAATGCCATTGAACAGGCGCTCCGCGAGCGCGGCGACCTGCTTCCGGAGATCCTCGCGCCGGGCGACCGGGTTTTCGCCCAGTCGGCCGACGGCAACTTCTACCCTGCGGACGTCGTGGGCGTCGAGGGGCGCGCGGCGCGTGTCCGGTTCCTGCGCGGCAGTGAGCACGCCGTCGCCCTGGATCAAGTGCGCCGCTTCTCCATGATTCCCGGGGAGCGCGTCGTCGTGAACTGGCCGTGGTGGGGCGAGTGGACGTGCACAGTCGTCTCCTATGACGCGGCCAGGCAGAAGGTGAAGGTCTACGATGGCTGGGGAGAACATCGCGTGTTCAACGTCGCCGAGGTCTGGTGGGCGCCTCCCAAGCGGTCCTCGGGCCGGGCCTACCACACGGCCATGTTGCTCGCGACCGGCAGCGCCATTGGTGCCCTCATCGGCGGTGCAATGATGGCGTTGTTCCTCCGCTGATGGCCCCTTGGCGAAAGTGGCGCCGCCCGGCCCTGGCCGTCGGCGCTGTGCTCGCCGTCGGGTTGGTCGCAATCCAGTTCGTCCCGGCTGGGCGCAGCAACCGGCTCGGCGCCGGCGACCCCGAGGCGCCGCGGGAAGTGCAGTGGATCCTGCGCCGCGCGTGTTATGACTGTCACAGCACCGAGACCCGCTGGCCCATCTGGGCCTACGTGGCGCCGGTCTCATGGGCCGTGGTCGACGACGTCAACCGCGCCCGCCGAGTCCTCAACTTCTCCGACTGGGCCGCGTTCACGCCGGAGCAGCAGAAGGCGATGCGGCAGACCATTGCGTGGACCACGTCGGAACACCGCATGCCGCTGTGGTACTACGTCACGCTCCATCCCGACGGGCGACTGTCAGCCCGGGACCTGCGGGCGCTGGCTGTCTGGGCGTACGACTCGATACCACGCAAGTGACGCCGGCGCCGCTTCAGGGCTCCTGCGCTTTGGCGCTTGGAGACTGCCACAGCACGTGGGTGATCGTCCAGCGACCCTTCTCCTTGGCGAGGAGCAGGTAGTCCGTGCCCCACCATGCGGTGAGCTTGGCGCTGGCTGTCTGGTCAAGCACGTCGAACACCACCACCTCCTTCGGCGCGTTCGGGGGTGTCCTCGCGCGGCCGTCTCTGACGCGATTGGCATAGGCCATGAACTCGGCGTACGGCATCGCAGAGCCCGCGTACGGCGTCGTCGCGCTGGCGCGCCAGTAGCCGTACTTGCGGACTTCCGGCCAGACGCTCCGTACCAGGCGCGTCGTGTCGCCGTTGTAGAAGCCCTCGACGTAGTCCATCACCGCGGCCTTCACGGCTTCGCGGTCATCAGTGCCCTGCGCCCGGGCTGAGGCAGCAGCGCACGTGAACCCGGCAAGCAGCAGCGCGACGGTCGTTCGCACGTGAGGAATCTCCAACGCTAGTGAGGTGTGATGACCCGACCCTCCGGAGCGGGCGCCGGGGCGTTGCCCGGGAGCGCCGCCAGGACCCTGGCGCCGAAGCGTTCCACCTCGCCGATCCGCTCCACCTCGACGGCAATGGAATCGACGGCCCGCTCGATGCGTTCCAGCCGGGTGTGCGTGCTCGCGGCCTCGGAATCCTCCTTCGCCTTCAACTCCTTCTTGAGCCGCTCGAGGCTGAACGCCAGGCCGAACGAGATAGCGGCGAAAACGACTGCGAACAGCATCATCGTAGCGGCGAGCGCAGCCAGCATGTCGTTGTACATGGGTCCTTTGGCGTCAGGCGCATCCCACCGTACGAATGTTGCCCGGCGAGGATTCAATCATGCCGTCGCCCGTGCCAAGGGTCCAGTGCAGCATCCAGCATCCGACTCCGGCGTTCAGGCGCGTCCTAGCTCCTAGCTCCTACCTCCTAGCTCCTAGCTCCTACTTCCTTACCACTCATTCCGCCCTCAGCGCCACGTTCGGGTCCACCCGTGCCGCTCGCATGGCCGGAATCAGGCTCGCCACGGCCGCCACCAGCAACAGCGTTGCCACCACGACGGCGAAGACCTGTGGATCGCGCGGTTCCACGTTGAACAGCAGTGGCGCCACCCAGCGCGCGGCGTACCAGGCGATGCCGCCGCCGATGGCGACGCCGACGCCCGCCAGCGTCAGGCCCTCGCGAAGCACCAGGCGCACCACGTCGCCGACTTGCGCGCCGAACGCGACGCGCACCCCCATTTCATGCGTCCGCTGGGTCACGTTGTAGGCGATCACCGAGTACAGCCCCACGGCCGCAAGCACGAGCGCCAGGCCGCCGAAGGCAACGAACATCGTCGCGCCAAGCCGCCACGAGCGCACGTTCGGTGCGAAGATCTGGCTCATTGGCGTCACCGTGACATACGTGGCGCCTGGCATCAGCGCCTGAAGCTGCCGCCGGACGGTCTCCGTGCTGCGCGCCGCCGCGCCGCTCGTCCGGACGAAGATGCCGCCGCCGTTCGGGCTCGCCTGCGTGACCGGCCGGTAGTAGTACATGAACTTGTCGGCCGCGAAGTCCTCATCGGCCCGGATGTCCTCGGCGATGCCGATCACCTCGGTGCAGGGGTTGGTGTCCGCGCCAATGCGCACGCACTGACCCAGCGCGTCCTTGTCCGGCCACAGCAGCTTGGCCATGGACGCGCTCACGACCATCACCTTGGGCGACTTCTCGGTGTCGTGCGTCTCGATATTGCGGCCGCGAAGCAACCGCGTGCCCATGGTCTGGAGGTACTGAGGCGACGCGGCCTGGATGCGCCACTGGTACCTGTTCAGCAACGCCGTGTCGTGACCCGCCACGCTTATGCCCTCGTTCCACGACATCCAGAACGGCACGGTCACGGCGCGCGCCGCGCTTTCCACCCCTTGCAGCCCGCGCGCCGCGTCTTCGAGACGCTGCCGCAAGGCGCTCTTTTCCGCGTCCGCCAGCTTCTCACCGCGTTCCTCCACCCCGACCCACAGCAAGCGGTCGAGGTCATAGCCCATCCGCATGGCGCCGACATTGCCGAGGCTCCGAACGAACAGGCCAGCGCCCACGAGCAGCACTACGGACAGCGCGCCCTGCAACACGAGAAGTGCAACTCGCATTCGCGACCGGTGGTAGGTGCCCTCGCGCGAACCACTCTTGAGCGCGGTCGTCAGGTCGCCGCGGCCCGACTGCAGCGCCGGCGCCAAGCCGGTGAGCAGGCCCACGACAAGCACCGCCACGCTGGCAAACAGCACCGTCCGCGCATCGCCAAGCACCGGAACCGCGTCCGCGGTCGGGATGAACTGCTTGCGCAGGATCGTGCCCCCGAACTGGGCAATCGCCAGCCCCAGTGCGCCGCCGATGGCGGCGAGCAGGACGCTCTCCGTCATGAGCTGGGCCAGCAGGCGCGCCCGCGAGACGCCCAGCGCGAGCCGGACGGCCACCTCGCGACGACGGCGCAGTGCGCGTGCCAGCAGCAGGTTTGCCACGTTCGCCGCCGCAATGAGCAGCACGATCGCCGCCACGCCGCTCACCCAGCGCGCCACCTTGCTCGTTTCCGACGCCTGCGGACCGCGCGCTGTCAGCACCGGCGCGATCATGGCGCGCGGCTTGGAGATCGACACGTCCGTGAGGCCCGGGCTCATTTCCTTGTTCCTGGCGTAGCTGCGCAGGTACGCGTTCGTGAGATCGGCGTTGGCGGATGCCTCCGGGACGCCGGCCTTGCGGCGCGCGATCATCTGCATCCACGAGATGTTGTACTTCTGGAACCAGTTGTCCGGGTCGCGCGGATTCCACTGAAACTCGCTCGACGCGTACGTCGTGATCGGCACCCAGGCCACGGGCGCCGCGTTCGAGCCGATGCCGGTGAAGTCCGGCGGCGCCACGCCCACGATCGTGTAATCGGTGCTCGCCAGCTTGAGCGGCTGCCCCAGCGCGTCCTCGCGGCCCGCGTAGCGCGACTGCCAGAACGCGTAGCTCAGCACCGCCACGGCGGCG